>Ga0134128_10010645_pt1 | contig 11017 bp, 11 predicted proteins | sample KB31754_FD_96462 | JGI IMG/M metagenome (GOLD analysis project Ga0134128, IMG submission 96462) | Terrestrial soil microbial communities with excess Nitrogen fertilizer from Kellogg Biological Station, Michigan, USA - KB3-175-4 | ecosystem: Environmental > Terrestrial > Soil > Unclassified ...
GAGGCGCAAGGTTTGTTAGCCCCGCGTTTCAACGTGGGGACGCCGGCCCAGATGATGGATCCGAGTCCCGTAGGGACGACCCCGCCTTCGCCGGTTCTCTGCCGGCCAGCGCACGCAGAAACTGGTGCTCCTCCATGTGGTACTTGAATGCCTTCCGGCCGTCGATGAAGACCACGGGAACCTCGACGTCGAACCGCTGCCGCAATTCAGGATCGGCATCGATGTCGACCTCGCGCCAGCGGAAGTCGGCGCGCTCCTGGAGGCGCGTCAGCGTTTCTTTCACCACTTCGCAGAGATGACATCCCTCGCGCGAGTAAACCACTACGTCGTGCATACGGGGATTCGAATCGCGGGTCAAAGTTACTCTCCGGCTGGGTCTCCACAATTCGGGGCTGCTCCGACGTCTCGCGTCAGCGCGTCCCGCCGAGTTCCTTCTCCAGCCCGAACAACTGAGCAAAATTAGCAGTCGTAGCCGCCGCAATCTCATCCAGGCTCACACCCCTCACCTGCGCCAGCGTCTCCGCCGTGTGTTTCACCATCGCGGGCTCATTGCGCTTGCCGCGCATGGCCCCGGGCGCGAGCCATGGAGCATCGGTTTCCACCAGCATGCCATCGAGCGGCACCTGCGCCGCCACATCGCGCAACCCCTGCGCTTTTGCGTAGGTCACGTTGCCCGCGAACGAAATCAGAAACCCCATATCGAGTGCGCGCCTGGCCTCTTCCCAACCCGCGCCGAAGCAGTGCATCACCCCACCCAGACCCGTGTGCCGCCAATAGGTGTCCAGCACGACGAACAAATGATTCCACGCGTCTGTAGACTCATTCGTCCCACGACAATGAATAAGAATGGGCCGCTTGCGCGCCGCTGCCACCTCGAGCTGGCGAATCAGCCCGGCGCGCTGCACATCATGCGGAGCACCTTCGTGGTAGTAGTCGAGCCCGATCTCGCCGCATGCGATCACCTCCGGCTCGACGAGCAGCCCATCCAGCTTCGCAATGGCGGCATCATCCGCTTCCGGCGTAGAGTGCGGATAAATCCCCGCGCTCGCCCACAGCCGCGGCATCCCCGGCTGTGAGTTGAACTCGCGGACAACGTCGAGCGCCAGGTGCATCTCCTCCGGCCCTTCCCCGATGCCGATGGCCAGCACCGCGCCCACGCCCGCCTCCGTGCAGCGGCGCAGCATGTTGGCGCGATCGTCGGCGTATCGCGGGCTGTCCAGGTGCGCATGCGAATCGATCAGCAACTCCGCTTCTCCTCCAATAAAGCGCGAACCGGCCGCACTCTTCCGGCCGGTCCATCCACTTCCATTTTACGAGACGCTGCGAAGCGTCAGCCCCAGATGTGCTCCGGCGGCCGCCATGACCCATCCGCCGTTCCATAGGGGCTGGCCGCCACCACCGTGTACCCATCCGGATCGCGCATCCAGCACTCCCAGTGGTTCGGCCCGCCGTCGCCATCCGGCGGATTGCGGTGCTTCGGCAGCACCATCTCAACACCCATCTCCGCCGCGCTCCGCATCACCTCGTCGAAGTCCTCCACCTCGAACCACAGCAGCACGCCGTTGCCATACGGCTTGTCCTCGGCATTGCCGATCCGGCCGTGATGATGCTCCACATCAAAACTGTGCAACTGCATCACCAGTTCGCCATGATGCGTGAGCTGGTCGTAATGGCTGCCGCCATGTGCGCGGCGGCACCCCAGCAACCGCTGATACCACCGGCTGCTGGCTTCGCCGTCAGAGACACAGATAAGGGGTTGCGGACGCATGCCCGCCATCATACCTGCTCCCGGTCCGCGACTGCCGATAATCGCGAAGCGTTATCGCGCCGCCAGCTCACGCTCCGCCGCGGCCCGTTTCTTCGGATAAGCCCTGTCGAACAACACGAAAAGCGCCGCAAGGATCACGAACACCAGCATGCTGGCCTCGGTTCCTCGCGGGCCGCCGGTCAGCCAGTCAGGGCCGTGAAATACCACGTTCAGCAGATGACCCGGCACCGCATGCCCACCGTTGCCGGAATTCGGCTCGGCAAACACCACCATGTCCGTGTAATCCGACGCCGCATGGAAACCGATGGCAAACCACAGGGTCCCCGTCCGCCGCAGCGTAAAACAGCAGAACATTCCATACAGCGCAACCGTGATCGGATCGATCCACCCATCGTTCGGCTTCAGGAAATGCAGAAACCCGAAGATCCCGCACATCACCACCGCCGCTGGCCAGAAGCCGATACCCTCCGCCAGGCTCTGCAGAGCATAGCCCCGAAACGTGAATTCTTCGGCGACCCCCAGCAACAGAAACGCCACGGCCCAAAGCGCCGCCGACCTCACCAGCGCTCCGGCAGGCAGCGCGAGCCCGTGAAAACTGCACGCCCCTGCCATCCAGATCGGGATCAAAATCAAAATCGAAGGGACGATCCCCCATACCAGTCCGCGGCCGAACAGGCACAGCCATCCCCGACTCATCCGCAGTCCGTACGCAGAGAATGGCCTCCGCTCGATGCGGCACATGATGGCCGTAAGCGCCGCAATGAACACAAAGTCCAGTGCGTCATTCAGCACCACCGCCGACCAGTTCAATGCCCGGTCAGGAAAGTGAATCTTCGGCAGAACGTAATCGAACAGCGGACCACAAGCCATGACCATCCCGACAAACAGCCCGAACCGCCACCCCGGCCGAATGCCCCGCTCGCCTGTAAAGATCCACCGCACTCTCTGCTTCATCGCCATGGCCTTGCACCTTAGCAAATCTCAGTGAGGTTGGAAAGAATTCTCAGTAACCGCTATGGACGATCGCATAATGGAAGTCAATTCCGCCATCGCGCGCCATCGAGGTGCTCCCCATGGTTCTGTCCCAGGCCGGTGTCACTGTCAGCCCCATGCTCTCTGTGCGCCGCGGCAAGGCCGCGGTCGAGTTTTACCGGGCTGCATTCAACGCACAGGAGCTCTTCAAAATCGAAGCCCCCGACGGCGCAGTGGTAGCTGAACTGGCGATTGGCCAGTCGCGCTTCTGGGTCGCCGACGAATCTCCCCAGCACAAGAACTTCAGCCCGGAAACCCTGGGCGGCGCCACCGTGCGCATGATCCTTGTCGTCGACGATCCCGACCGCGCCTACCAGCGCGCCATCGATGCGGGAGGCGTCGTCGTTCATCCCGTCACCGACCAGGACTATGGCTGGCGTGTCGGCCGCCTTGTCGACCCCTTCGGTTACCACTGGGAAATCGGCAAGCCGCTAGACCCAGGCCCAGAGGAGGCAGCATGAATTCCCGCAGGAAGAACCGACCCATCGGCGTCACTGTCATCGCCGCGCTGCTTCTGCTCGCAGGAGCACTCGGCCTCTACGGCGATGCCACAAGCTTCACCACGTTCGCTGCCAACCACTACGATATTCTCTGGCCCGTCGGCGTCCATTTGTTGGCGATCGTCGCCGGCGTGTTTCTCCTGCTCGGGCACAACTGGGCGCGCTGGCTCGCCGTCCTGTGGATGGCATTCCACGTCGCCATCAGCTATCCGTCCGCGGGCAAGATCCTCGGCCACTCCGTGTTCCTTCTGCTGTTCGTGTGGCTTCTCTTCTTCCTGGCCGACTCCCGCGCCTGGTTCCGCCCCGTCCCCCTGAACCCTGAACCCTGAGCTGTGTCCCCGTTCCCTGTTCCCTATCCTGAAGTTTTTCTAATCTCCGCCGATGCACTGGGGTAGCGAGGACCTGCTCCACATGCCGGGAACGCAAAAAACCACATACTTGTTGGCCTCTCACGAGCCCGCGTTGCTTGCGGCCGTGGAGCCGGTCCTCACCGCTTCCGGAGCCGACGTTCGCATTGTGCTATCCGCACCCGACGCCCAGGCCGCTTTACTCGCTGCCGAATCACCCGACCTCGCCCTGCTTGACGCTCGCCTGCCCGGTCTCGATACAAGCCGGCTGCTCGCCGCCGTGCGGGCACAGGCAGAAAACCGCATTCCGGTTGTCCTGATTTCGGACACAGTCTCAGAAGAATTAAAGAACCGGCTCTCTGAAGGCGTCCTCAACGATGTCCTTCCCACCGGCCTCGATTCCGGGCAGCTTTTGCATCGCCTGCAGATGGTTCTGCGAGCGGGCGAGCGGGAACGCGAGTTGGAATCCATGCGCGAAGCGGCCGCCCGCGGGCAGCAGATCGATTGCCTCACCGGCGCCTACAGCCGCGACACAATCCTCTCTCTGCTGTTTCGCGAAACCGACCGCGTGCAGCGCATGAACACGGCGCTCTCCGTCATCCTGCTTGACATCGACGATTTCGGACACTGGAATTCCCGGCTGGGTCCAGCCGCCTGCGACGAACTGCTGATCCGCGTGGCGGAACGAACCGGGCACCTGCTGCGCAGCTACGACCTGCTGGGCCGTGTGGGCAAGGACGAATTTCTCGCCGTCCTGCCCGGCTGCAGCGTCGTCAACTCCTCTTTGCTGTCCGAGCGCATGCGCTCCGAGGTCTTTGCCCCGCCGTTCTCCCTCGGGGGCCATTCCGTCCGACTGTCGGCCTGCTTCGGCATTGCCCCCAGCCAGGGCCGCTCGCCCGTCGTCGTCCTGCGCGAGGCCGAGGAGGCGCTGCGCGTTGCCCGCGAAACCGGGCCCGAAACCATCCATTGCGGTACCGGATGTCCGGAACCCCTGCCCGCGCCCGTCGCCTTCCTCTCGCCCATTTCCGGCGACGATCTGCTCGCCTGGTAGCAAGAAACGAGAAGCAAGAAGCCAAAAGCTGGTTGCTAGTAGCTAGTAGCTAGCAGCTAAAAGCTAAGAGCTTCCGTCCAGCAGGAACTCCTGGAATACGTCGTTCGAAATCATCCGGCCGCGCGAGCTCAGGCGGAACCACCCAGCCTCGCGCGTCAGCGATCCATCGCGCTCCAGTCTTTCTGCAACGTCGAGGGATACCTCTGCCAGATCCCTCCCGAACTCCCTGGCCAGCGCATTGGGATCCACTCCCGAGTTCTTCCTCAGGCCAAGAAACCATGCTTCTTCGAGCTGACGGTCCGGGCACAGCCATTCCGCCTCCGGGGCTTGGCCGCCGGCAAGGTAAACCTGGAGATCGTCGGTTGTCGTCGCACGCAAAACATCGTCACCTTCGCTGGCCGGCAACATGCTCGACGCATCCAGCCCCAGCCCGAGGTATGGACGCCGCTCCCAGTAGCGCAGGTTGTGTCGCGACTCGAATCCCGGCAGGGCAAAGTTCGAGATTTCGTATTGCTTCAACCCCGCTGATTCCAGTGTCATTACAGCCGTCTCATACATCCTCGCGATGGCGTCATCGGAAGGCACCAGCCCGGCCCGGTAACGCGCGCCTCCGGCCAGCATCTCCCGTCCCAGCCGCGATTCTTCGTCCACTTCAAGCATGTACACGCTGGCATGGGGCACGCCGCAATCCAGCAAAACGCTTAACGACTCGTCCCATGAATCAAACGTCTGCCCCGCCAGCCCCGCGATTAAGTCAAGATTCACGTTGTGGATGCCGGCCGCCCGCAATCGCCGCACATCGTCCGCCACCATGGCCCGGTTATGCAACCGGCCGCTCGAGTGAGCTTCCGTGTCGATGAATGACTGGACGCCCAGGCTCACGCGGTTCACGCCTGCCGCAACCATCGCATCCAGAACAGCTTGCGGCAGTTGCCCGGGAGCGCATTCCATCGTGATTTCGGCGTCAGGCGCGAGATGGAACCGCGAACTGAGTGCCGCTAAGAGCCGCGCGATCAGCTCCGGTTCGAGCAGTGACGGCGTTCCGCCGCCCAGGTAGACCGTATCCACTTCGCGCGGCAGGTGCAGCCCCATGCCGGCCGCCCATTTCGCCGACGCCTCCACGTCCTCTAGCAGACGCTCGACATACCCTGCATGTGCGCTGGCTGGATATACGCCCGAAGCGAAGTTGCAATATGTGCACTTGGACCGGCAAAACGGCACGGAAATGTAGATACCAATTGCGCTTTCCCGCATCCATTGCATCATGGAGTATTCTTTCACGGGCAGCGACGTCAGCCAGCACGTCGTCGCCCCGGAGACCCTGAAAATCGAGACCAGCCGGCCGGAACGCCGCACCTCCTGGCCCATTGCAGCAATTGCCATCATGCAGTCCATCCTCTTTCTCGGGCATTGGCTGCTATTCGATACTTTTACTTCCTTCTGGACCCTGCCGTCTGATGTGTGGCGCCCGCTGGCCGCGGTGCTCTTCGTCCTGTCCGTGAGCTTCACCCTCGCATCGCTGCTGACCTTCCGGTACGGGAACTTCGCAGTCGGACTCTTCTACCGCATGGCTTCCATGTGGCTTGGGGTCCTCAATTTCCTTGTCTGGGCCGCATGCCTTTGCTGGATCGCGGAAGGGTTCTTCCGGCTCACCATGCCGCAGGCCGCCACGGTCGCCCGCCCCTTCATCGCCAGCACCTTATTCGGCCTCGCCTTCGTGGTATCGCTCTGCGGATTCGTCAACGCGCGCCTCATCCGGCAGCGCCGCATCACCGTCAGCCTGGCCCACCTGCCCGCGGAATGGGAAGGACGAACGGCGCTTATGCTCAGCGACTTGCACCTCGGCCACATCAACGGCCGCGGGTTCGCCCAGCGCATTGCGAGTGTGGTGCGGAAACTACGGCCCGATATCGTATTCCTCCCCGGCGATCTCTTCGATGGCTCGCGCATCGATGCCTACCGCGCGGCCGAGCCGCTCTTCACCATGGATGTGCCGCTCGGCGTCTATTTCTGCGAAGGCAATCACGAGGGCTATGGCGATACCGCCGGCTATGACCGCGCCATTCGCGAGGGGGGAATTCGCGTCCTCGCGAGCGAAGCAGTCGACGTGGAGGGCATGCGCATTATCGGAGTCCCCTATGCGCAGACCACCGCTCCTGTCCATCACCGCGCGTTTCTCGAAAGCCTCAACCTGACGCCGGAGAAGCCCAGCATCCTGCTCAACCACGTCCCCAACCTGCTCGGGATCGCCGAAAAAGCGGGCGTCAGCCTGCAACTCTCCGGCCATACGCACCGCGGGCAAGTGTTTCCTTTCACCTGGTTTGCCCGCCGTGTTTTCCGGCAATACACTTACGGGCTCAACAACTTCGGCCGGATGCAGGTGCTCACCTCCAGCGGCGTGGGAACATGGGGCCCTCCCATGCGCGTCGGCACTTCGCCGGAAGTGGTCCTCATCACATTCACCGGGAAATCGGGTGCTCCCCAAGGCAAACACGTGTGATCTGCGTCGCTTCGGATGCATCCAATCCCGCGCTAGCATAGGTTTCGCTCCCGAGAGGGAGATCTCCATGCACCCGTAGGAATTGTCGTGTCGAATCAGCCGCACACTGCGGAAGCCGCAGATAAGCACGTAGTCCGCACCCACCGCACCGGTTATGACCTGCTCCTCCATCCCGGGCTGAACAAGGGAACCGCCTTCACGCCCGAGGAGCGGACGACTTTCGGCCTCCATGGCCTGCTGCCTCCTCACCTCGGGACGCTTGAAGACCAGCGCGAGCGCCGCCTGATGGCCCTGCAGCGCGAAACTACGCCGTTTGGCAAATATTCCCTCATGCGCGACCTGCAGGATAGCGACGAAACGCTCTTCTATTCGCTCATCGCGCATCATGTGGAGGAGTTGCTTCCGGTGGTCTACACGCCGGCGGTGGGCGAGGGCTGCCAGCGCTTCTCCGAAATCTGGCGCAAGCCCCGCGGCCTCTTCATCAGCTATCCGAATCGTCACCTGATCGACCAGATGCTGGCCCGCAAACGTTACGACGAGATTCGCTGCATCGTGGTCAGTGATGGCGAGCGCATCCTCGGCCTGGGCGACCAGGGCGCCGGCGGCATGGGAATTCCCATCGGCAAAATGGCACTTTACACCGCTCTGGGTGGCATCCCGCCGCACCATTGCCTCCCCATCCTGCTCGACGTAGGAACAGATAACCAGGCCCTGCTCGATGATCCAATCTACATCGGCTGGCAGCACCGCCGCGTACGCGGCCCCGAGTACGACGACTTCATCGAGGCGTTCGTGACGGCTGTGCAGAAGCGCTGGCCGCACATCCTCTTGCAGTGGGAGGACTTCGCCGGAGAAAACGCCATCCGCATCCTCGGCCGCTACCGCGACCGGCTCTGCACCTTTAACGACGACATTCAGGGCACGGCCGCAGTCACTACGGCGACGTTGCTGGCCGCGGTGCACGCCACCGGCGTTCAGTTGAAGGACCAGCGTATCGCGATGTTCGGGTCGGGTTCGGCAGGCGTGGGCATCATCCAGTTACTGGTGGCTGCCATGCGCGAGCAGGGGCTGTCGGAAGACGAGGCGAGGCAGAGGATCTACGCGTTCAACCGGCACGGGCTGATGGTCGAAGGCGATCCGGAGCTGCGGCCGAGCCAAGTGCCGCTGGCACGCCGAAAAGACGACGTGGCTGGCTGGCAGCTCTCCGGCTCCGGGTCAATTTCTCTGCTCGATACGGTGAAGAACGCTGGCATCACGGTTCTGGTGGGAACGTCGGCCCAGGCCGGAGCGTTTACCGAGGATATTGTCCGCGCGATGGCGGCGAATTCGGACCGCCCCGTCATCCTGCCCCTGTCGAACCCCACGTCAAAATCGGAGGCGACGCCGGAAGACCTGCTGCGCTGGACCGATGGTAAGGCCCTCATCGGTACCGGAAGCCCCTTCCCGCCCGTCACCTTCGATGGCCGCACCGTTCCCATCTCGCAAACCAACAATTCCTACATTTTTCCCGGCCTCGCCCTCGGAATTCTGGTTTCACGAGCAACGCGGGTAACCGACGCCATGATCATGGCCGCCGCAAAAAAGCTGGCCTCGCTGTCGCCCGCGCTGCGGGAAAAGGACGGCACGCTGCTGCCGCCGATCGGGGATTCGCGCAAGGTGGGGCTCGCCGTGGCCGAGGCCGTGGGCAGAGCCGCCATCGCTGAGGGCATTTCAGACCTGCCCACAGCAACCGTCGAACAGTCGCTGCGCGATTATGCTTGGGAGCCGGTATACCGGCCCTACGAGCTCGTCTCTTCCCGCTGACGCCAGCCGCCGACCCAACCTTCCGGCGCTCGCATGGAATCTAGCGCCGAAGTGAGATAAGTCACAGCCAAATCCGCCGGCCCGGCGGACCATAGAGCCATGACACAGATACTTTGGAATTCGAATGCTCCCCACTCCCGCATTAAGAATCACGAAATGGTTGAGCTTCGGCTCGTCGATCTGGGCAGCGGGCTCAAGCTCCGTTATCTCGTCCGCGAGATTCGCGCTTCCTGGTCGGCTGCCGCGCAGCAGATCGAGTGGAAGGGATTCGACGACGAGGCCTACTCCACGCGCCGGGAGGCGCTGAGCGGCTTTGAGATGCGAAAGGCATCGCGCATCGGCGCCGGATTCGGCTCTACGACTGTGCTGGATTGATCGCGGGGCCGACCCGATGCGATGACTGCTGTCCGGTCGGATTCGGCGCAGAACCATGCGCAGGATTCGCGGACGGGGGAGTAGCGGAATGCGCCGGCGCCGATTCCACCGGAGCCGAGTCAAGCGTTCCTCCGTCAATATCGGCAGTGCCGATGCGGCCACCGTCCGAGGTCTCGAGAACCACCCGAATGGTTCGGGTTCTTGGTGGAATCCGCGCGGTAAGCCGGGCGCGCAACTCAGCCTTGAGTTCATCGGGCTTCTCGGCTGTGGACTGCAGATCCAGTTTTTCAAATTTCCAGGCGAGAATCTTCTTGCTGCCGGACAGGCTTGTCACGCCCATTATCAGATTGGCCACTTTCTTGCCGTCTGCGATCTGCACCCATCCCAGATTTTTCGGCTGGATATGGATCGTGAATTGAGCGCTGTGCAAGGCCGGTTGGCGGTCCACATCCGATACGCGCAAAGACAGGGCGTTGAATGGCAGCGAAGAACTTGCCGCATGCGTAATGTTGGAAACTACGCGTTGCTGCGGGTCCATCGGCCCGTTCCTGTCCAATGCGTAATAGCCCTGTTTCGTGATGGCGCGCAATCCCGGCACGCGCAGCTTCACCGTGATGGGCCGATACTTGCCGTCGAGGTTGTGATTGGTCGATTGGTAGGTGAGCGTGTAGTAATGAGCACCCAGTTGGCGCGACTCGCCGATTTCCCCATCGATATCATTACGGTTGTAGAAAAGTGCACCGCCCGTCTGGCGGGCAATCAAGGCGAAGTTGACGTCACCAGTGGACACTCGATTGTTGCCGATATTCGATGACCTGTCATCGGCATCTGGGGAGCCGAGAGTCAGGGAACTCTCAGCTAACTGGAGGACAGGAAAAACCACAAAGAGACTCACTCGGCTGTCCACCAGCAAGTCGACTGTCCGGTGGACAAACGGTTTCCACGCGTCGAGCATTGGGCCGTAAGCTGCGCGGGTGAGGCTGGGTCCGCCCGGCCCTACCCAGAAGATGTTCTTCCGGCCGGGTACGCCGGTGTTCTGCACGGCAATCTCGATCAGAGCGGAGAGGGATTCGTGGGCCCGTTCCCCATTGAAATCGGGGTGAGCGAGCTTGTAGGGCACCTCCGGCTGGACCTCGTCGACCGCGCTGACCAGGTCGGCCTTGCTGCGCGTGTAGCCCTGCACCATCTCCAGCGAATTGTTCCCCAGGACGAGGAGTTCGGCGGGCGAATCGAGTGTGTCCGGTTGCGTTTCGAGATAGGCGCGTAGAGCGAGCCGGCCGCGTTGGAAGTCGTCGAGCGCTGAATTGAGACGATCGAGAACAAAGATGGTGGCCGGCGCCGTGCCGTTGGGATCGTCCTCTTTGGAATCGGGGGCCATCTTGTGAATTTCGGATGGTTCAAAAGAGAAGATGCGCTGCGGCTTGCCCGCTTCGGTAATCTGAAAATCGTTCTGCGTTAACGCGGTGGCGACCGGCCGTCCCGAAGCATCCACGACCGTGACGTCGAGGAACACCAGTGAGGTGGTAACCCGCAGCGACGGAACATTTGGATCGGGCTGTTGATCCTGCGGAACGGTCTGGGCGAGCACGGACGAAGAGGATAGAACCCCCAGCAGAATGGACTCGAGCGCCAGGGCGCGTA
>Ga0134128_10010646_pt1 | contig 11017 bp, 8 predicted proteins | sample KB31754_FD_96462 | JGI IMG/M metagenome (GOLD analysis project Ga0134128, IMG submission 96462) | Terrestrial soil microbial communities with excess Nitrogen fertilizer from Kellogg Biological Station, Michigan, USA - KB3-175-4 | ecosystem: Environmental > Terrestrial > Soil > Unclassified ...
GGGGTTGTCGCCCGCGGGGTTGTCGCCCGCGGGGTTGTCGCCCGCGGGGTTGTCGCCCGCGGGGTTGTCGCCCGCGGGGTTGTCGCCCGCGGGGTTGTCGCCCGCGGGGTTGTCGCCCGCGGGCGACTGGCGGGTGTTGTCAGCCGCCGGCGCCTGCGCGCTCGTGTCGTCGCCCACCGGCGCCGGCGCACCAGCGTCGTCAAGATCGTCGGGCTGGGCGCGCCGGCGGGGCGGGAGCAGGGTGGTCGTGCAGCCGCCGAGCACCGTCGCCCCCAGCAGAGCTACCGCGAGCGCACCGGCGGGGATGTCGACGGGATCGACGGCGGCTGCGCCGAGCCGGCCGCCGGCGAGCAGCCCGAGCACGACGCCGCCCAGTGCGATCACCACGCCGGCCACGCCGAGCACTCGAAGGCGCTCATGCAGGTCGCCGCCGGAGGCGCAACGGCGCCCCACTGCGGCGCCGACTAGTAGCGGCACCGCGACAACCATCACCCACCAGGACTGCGGGGGGCCCGGCGGTAGCGCGGCGAGCAAGGGCACCGCCGGCACCGCAGCGTCCTGGACGCCGAATGGACTGACCGACAACGCGCCGATCGAGAAACCGGGTCCGGCTAGCCAGGACAGTCCGGCGATCGCCGCGTTGGGGAGGTACCCGATGGACAGCATGATCAATCCGAAGACGCTCCCCGCGCCGGATCCCGAGAGCTGGACGACCTCAGGTGCCGACGCCACCTCGGCGATCAGCACTGTGGCGAGGCCGGCGATGAGCAGTGCTGCCAGGCCCCACAACCCGGCCAGCACACCGGGCAGCACCCAGCCCGGCGCCTGGCGTAGCGCTGCCGGAACCAGCGCGCACGGACCGATCAGCCCCACCACTGCTGCGGCGCCCGCGATCAGCGCACAGCCCACAGCGGCCAGCGCGGGATCCACCGTGATCGTCGCCGGGGTGGCAACCAGCGCCAAGACGGCACCGCCGACGCCGTGCACGCCGGCGATCATCCCCGCCACCCACCCGGCGTCGGTGGTCCGGTGGAACCCGGACCGCTTCGCCATCCCAGCCGCGCCGCGGGCGACCAACGTGCCGAGAAGCAGAGTGAATAGCAGAGGCAGAACGCCGAGCGGGGCACCGTCGATCGTCAGCGGGATGTGATGTGCCGCCAGCCAGCCCGCTGCTCCCACCCGAGCCAGCCACGCCACCGAACTGTCTGCCCCAGCGGCCGCGGTGAGTGCCGCCAGCAGCACGGCAACGGCGAGGTAACAGAACAGCGCCGGTAGGCAGGCAGCGCCGAGCAAACTGCCCCACCGAAGGCGGAGACGTTCACCCGCGGGCTCGTCATGGGCTGCCGGCGACAGCAGCAGGCTCACAGCTATCACCCTCGCAGGGGGGTAGCGGCCTCGCGGTGATCACCCGGCCGACGCGCCCCGGATGTAACCGGATCGGAGTATCCGGGCGACCTCCGTGGCAACGTTGGTCGCGGTTAGCGGCGCCCGGTAGCCGGGTTGGTGGTACTTGAAGGGCTGCCGACTCCGGTTAGGGCAGCGAGTGCATGATCTCGCGCATCAGGTCCGCGGTGTCACTGGGTGTGGTGCCGACCCGCACGCCCACCGCCTCCAGCGCGTCCTTCTTGGCGGCGGCGGTGCCGGAGGAGCCGGACACGATGGCGCCGGCATGACCCATGGTCTTGCCTTCCGGGGCGGTGAAGCCGGCGATGTAACCGACGACCGGTTTGGTGATGTGGGCCTTGATGTACTCGGCGGCGCGCTCCTCGGCGTCCCCGCCGATTTCTCCGATCATCACCATGGCGGCGGTGTCGGGGTCGTGTTCGAAGGCTTGCAGGGCGTCGATGTGCGTGGTGCCGATCACCGGATCACCACCGATTCCGACACACGTGGAAAAACCGATATCGCGCAGCTCATACATCATCTGGTAGGTCAGGGTGCCCGATTTCGACACCAGCCCGATCCGGCCCGGGCCGGTGATGTCGGCGGGGATGATCCCCGCATTCGACGCACCGGGACTGATCACGCCAGGGCAGTTCGGGCCGACAATCCGGGTCCGCACGCCACCCGCCGCCAGACCGGTGGCGCCGGCGTGCGCGCAGAAGGCGGCCGCGTCGTGCACCGGGATCCCCTCGGTGATCACCACGATCAGCCCGATCCCGGCGTCGATCGCTTCGAGCACCGCGGCCTTGGCGAAGCGCGGCGGTACGAAGACCACGCTGACGTCGGCACCGGTGGCGGCGATCGATTCGGCCACCGTGCCGAACACCGGCAGCGAAGCGCCGTCGAAGTCGACGGTCTGACCACCCTTACCGGGGGTGACCCCGCCGACCACCTGGCTACCGGCCCGCAGCATCCGCTGGGTGTGCCTGCGGCCCTCGGCGCCGGTCATGCCCTGGACGATGATCCTCGAGTCCTTGGTCAGCAAGATTGCCACCGGTCAGGCTCCCTTGGCGAAAATCACTGTGGCCAGCTCAGCGGCTTTGTCTGCGGCGGCATCCATGGTGTCGACCATCGTGACCAGTGGGTGGGCCGCCCGCGCCAAGATCCGGCGACCCTCGGCGACGTTGTTGCCATCCAACCGCACCACCAGCGGTTTAGCTGCGGCTTCACCCAGCATGTCCAACGCTTGCACGATACCGGCGGCCACCTGGTCGCACGCGGTGATCCCGCCGAACACGTTGACGAAAACCGACAGCACGTCCGGGTCACCGAGCACGATCTCCAGCCCGTCGGCCATCACCTGCGCGTTCGCGCCGCCGCCGATATCCAGAAAGTTCGCCGGCCGCATCCCCCCGTGCACTCGGCCGGCAGCGGCGACCACATCCAGCGTGGACATCACCAGTCCGGCGCCGTTGCCGATGATGCCGACCTGCCCGTCGACAAGTTTGACGTAGTTGAGGTGCCGGGCTTTGGCTGCGGCCTCGAGCGGATCTTGCCCGGCCGAGTCGACCAGTTCCGCGTGGCCGGGGTGGCGGAAGGCGGCGTTGTCGTCGAGAGTGACCTTCCCGTCCAGCGCGATGATCGATCCGTGCGTGTCACGGACCAGCGGGTTCACCTCCACCAGCGTCGCATCCTCGGCGACGAAGACCTCCCACAACTTCAGGGCCGTGTCAGCCGCCGCCTGCGCCACCTCCGCCGGGAAGGCGGCGGCCGCAATGATCTCGGCGGCCTTGGCGGCGTCCACGCCGAAGCGGGGATCCACCGGAACCTTGGCCAGCGCCTCGGGGGCCGTTGCGGCGACCTCCTCGATGTCCATGCCGCCCTGCACGCTGGCCATCGCAAGAAACGTGCGATGGGCGCGATCGAGCAGGAATGACAGGTAGTACTCCTCGGCGATCTCGCAAGCGGGCGTTACCAGGACCCGGTGCACGCGATGGCCCTTGATGTCCATGCCCAGAATCCCCGCCGCTTTGCGCTGTGCTTCGTCCGGAGTACTGGCCAGCTGCACACCACCAGCCTTGCCGCGGCCTCCGGTCTTCACCTGGGCCTTGACCACCACGGCGCCACCCAGCTCCGCCGCGGCGGCTCCGGCCTGCGCGGCGGTGGTGACGACGCGACCGGGCAGCACCGGAACGCCATGGGCCCCGAACAGATCCTTGGCCTGGTATTCGTACAGATCCACGCGATCGACCCTATCCAGCCGCGGCGCGGCAGCAGCTGCCCGGCGCCGGTGACCGTGATCACTCCACCCGTGATCACTCCACCGACGCGGCGGCCACCGCCGCACGCACCCAGTCGACGATCTCGTGAGTGGTGGCGCCGGGCGTGAAAACCTTCGCCACGCCGAGCTTGGTGAGCTCGGGAATGTCCTGCTCAGGGATGATTCCCCCGCCGAAGACCAGCACATCCGTGGCGCCCTTGGCCTCAAGTAGTTCGATGACCCGGGCGAACAGCGTCATATGAGCACCGGAAAGCACGGAGAGTCCGACGGCGTCGGCGTCTTCTTGTAGCGCCGTTTCCACGATCTGTTCCGGGGTCTGGTGCAGTCCCGTGTAAACGACCTCCATGCCGGCGTCACGCAGCGCACGGGCGACTACCTTGGCGCCGCGGTCGTGTCCGTCGAGCCCCGGTTTGGCGACGACCACCCGGATGCGTCCGCTCATTGAGCCCAGGGTAACTCCTGCTGCGCGACACGGTGGCGCCCAGCGCAAGCTCGCCCCCCAGCGTCCCCTCATAGCCGGAGCAGCCGACCGTCTGGCGCGGCAGACCGGACGCTGGCCGATACAGCCGGACGTATTACGGAACGGCGCCTTGCTCGCCCATGTCGCTCTTCGTTACCTTCCGCCGGTCCACGACCACGGTACGAGTACGGCTGGCCGGTGGCTGCTTCTCGCCAGCCATCTCGGTTGCCCCACCCATCGTCAGCACGCACTCCCAAGCAGGAAGGCAGGTCTTGGCTCGACACCGTTCGCCACGCGGCCAACGACCATCTCCGGTGGTTGCGGCGGCGCTGGCACGCGGTTCCTCGGGTGTCAGCCCATCGAACCCTGGCCCGTCGAACCCTGACGTCGTAGGCCTCACCGTTGAAGATCCTCGGGTGAGGCACCGGATCACGGCACCGTCACCCACTGTGCGCGGTCGAGTGGTGGTGGCAGCTGTCGCTGCGGGTGCCTTCGTGGCTGCGGGCCAGACCGTCGACAAGGCGGCCGTCACCATCTCTGACGACGCCACTCTGGTGGCGTCAGCAAAAGAGGCGTCGACGGCAGTGGGGCTCGGTGGGGCGGCCCCTGCACCGGAGTATCTTCCGCTGACCCGACCCGCTGATCCTGCCACCGCCGAGGCCGTGCAGGCGATGGCTAAAGGTCAGCGTCTGGTCGACGAGCGCGTCGCACAGGAAGCCGAAGCAAACCGGATTCGGTTCGTCCTGCCGACGAAGGGCATCTTCACCTCGGGATACGGGGCACGGTGGGGCGTGTTCCATTACGGAATCGATCTCGCTAATTCCATCGGGACGCCGATCCTGGCCGCCGCCGACGGCGTGGTTGTGGAATCCGGACCGGCGAGTGGCTTCGGCCTCTGGGTGCGCATCCGACATTCCGACGGAATGACCACCGTCTACGGGCACATCAATCGCTCGCTGGTCACCGAGGGCCAGCGGGTGCGAGCGGGCCAGGAAATCGCCGAAATGGGTAACCGCGGCAACTCGACCGGACCGCATCTGCACTTTGAGGTATGGAATGCCGCCGGCCAGAAGATCAATCCAATAATCTGGTTGCACCAGCACGGCATCGACTTCTGATCGCGCTGCTCGCCGGATCACCCGCCGCTCGCCGGCCAGCCGCCGACTAGATGGGCGTGGGCCGTACGCCACACCGAACAGAGTGCACGCCGGCTGTGCCACTGGCGAAGCGCCCGGTCGCAGTGCCGGCAGCGCCCCCGCAGACCAGAACGGTGCTGCACCAAAAGACTTCGCCAACCCAGCGCCAACGGCAACAGCCCAGCCCGTATCGCCGGCCAGGACCCTCCCGGGTCCGCTCCGCGCAGCACCCGCTCGGCATCGTGTAGGTAGGCTTCCACACGTTCGGTCAGCACCCGTCTCAACCGCTCGTCCATTCCTCACCTCCACTAGCGTAATCGAACATGCGTTCGAAGGCTAGTGGGTAAGCATGACAAGCGGAGGGGCCGCCGGGGTCGGTCGGGCAGCGGCGCGCGCGTCGCATCTATCAGTCCCGACGTTTGGTGAGCGCGACGAGGTAGCGGCAGGTCTCGCGGGTTGGATTGATGAACGAGCACGGCGCCGGGGGGCCGAGCTGGAGGCAGTCACCGACGTTGAGCTCGGTTTCTCCCTCGCAGAAGCGTAGACGACCCCGGTCTACGTCGGCTGGTCCGCGGCACGCACGAGTCGCTGACACCCAAGCCTGCGCGGAGATCTACGCGCCCTACGTCAGCGATACCGCGATCACCTTCGAGACCGACCCACCGCCACCAATGGAGATGGCCGAGCGCGGCTTCCGCACCGCCGTCGCAGGCATGACACTGCCCAACGATGCAAGCGTCGGCCTGCACCGGGCCATGGGTTTCAGACCGGTCCGGATCTACCGGCGCATCGGCTGGAAGCACGGCAGATGGCACGACGTGGCGTGGGTTCAGCGGACGCTCGCCACCGGCCAGGATCCGCCAGTCGAGCTGCGCTGACCCTGCTTCGCACGTCGGTAGTCGTTTCACGGGTCTCGAGCCTGGGTAGCCGCTAACCAGTGGGTAGCGCACGAGGGCGGGAGGCGTAGATGGCTGGGGCCAGCCTGGCACCAAGCAGGCGGGAACCAACACGGTGAGGGCCGGCATCGCCGGTGCGTTGGCCGCCGAGGCGGTCGGCACGTTCATGTTCGTCTTCGCCGGGACGGCGACCATATTGGCGGTGCACAAGCTGAATGCTGTGCCGACCGGATTCACCGCCGTGGATGACATCGCGATCAGCGTCGCTTTCGCGTTCGGATTGGTCGCGGCGGTTTACGTGGTTGCCTCGGTATCCGGTGCGCACCTCAATCCGGCGGTCACGGTGGCGCTGGCCACGGTCCGCAAATTCCCCTGGTCAATGGTGCCCGGCTACCTCGTCGCGCAGTTCACCGGCGCGATCCTGGCGGGATTGATGAACTGGTTCATGTTTGGTGGCCGGCTCCGAGAGACCCTCATTCTGGGCGCGACCGCTCCGGGACCGGGTGTCCCCTGGTACACGGCGCTGGTCACCGAGTTCGTCATCACTCTGGTACTGATGATGGTGATCATGGCCACGGCGGTGTACCAGCGGAAACCGGGCGGGGCGAATCAGTCCGGACTGGCAATCGGGCTGTGGGTGGGTGCCGCCATCTTTTTGGCGCTGCCGATTACGGGCGGCTCGCTGAATCCGGCGCGCACGCTGGGTCCGGACATCGCCGCATTGCAGTTCCCGTTTTGGTGGATCTACATCGTCGGGCCGGTGACCGGGGCGGTGGTCGGCGCTGCGCTGTGGACGTACGTACTGGCCAAAGGTGACAAGGACGTCGTGGAGGCCGGCGGCGCGCCGCAGCCCGTGCCGGCGCAGCGTGCGCACTCCGGTTCCGACGGCTGGCGAAGCGAAGGAGGAAGGCGTGAAGGCGCTGACGTGGCAAGGCAAGCGCGACGTGCGGGTAGAGAACGTCCCTGACCCGAAAATTCAGGAGCCGACCGACGCGATTGTGCGCATCACGAGTACCAACATCTGCGGCTCAGACCTGCATCTCTATGAAGTGCTCGGGGCGTTCCTCGAGCCGGGCGACATCCTCGGCCACGAGCCGATGGGCATCGTCGAGGAGGTCGGCCCGCAAGCCGCTGAGCACATCCGGCCCGGGGATCGGGTGGTGCTGCCCTTCAACATCTCTTGCGGGCACTGCTGGATGTGCCAACGCCACCTCTACGCACAGTGTGAGACCACCCAGGTGCGCGACCAGGGCAAGGGTGCGGCCCTGTTCGGGTACACCAAGCTCTACGGCGGCGTGCCTGGCGGGCAGGCTGAGTACCTGCGCGTCCCGCAGGCCCAGTTCGGCCCGATCAAGGTGCCTGAGGGCCCACCCGACGATCGGTTCGTCTATCTGTCCGACGTCCTGCCCACGTCCTGGCAGGCAGTGGTATATGCGAACGTGCCCAAGGGCGGCTCGATCGCGGTCTTCGGCCTAGGCCCGATCGGCCAGGCGTGCACCCGGATCGCCCGACATCTGGGCGCCGAGCGGGTCTTCGGTGTCGACCTGGTACCCGAACGGCTGGAGACGGCCCGGCGGCACGGCATCGAGATGGTCGACATCAACTCCGTCGACGACGTCCCCGGGTACATCAAGGACGCCACCGACGGCCGCGGCCCGGACGGGGTGATCGATGCCGTCGGCATGGAAAGCCACGGCAATCCGGTCGAAAAGCTCGGGCAGCAGATGGCGACGATGCTCCCGGATGCCATCGGCGGTCCGATGGCCGAGAAGTTCGGGATCGATCGGCTCGGAGCTCTGATCGACTCGATTGAGACCGTCCGCCGCGGCGGCACCGTGTCGATCATCGGTGTCTACGGCGGGGCGCTGGACCCGATGCCGATGCTGCAGATGTTCGACAAGGGCATCCAGCTGCGCATGGGGCAATGCCACGTCAAGCGCTGGATCGACGACATCATGCCGCTGTTGCTCGACGATGCCGACCCGCTGGGCACCGAGGGCCTGGCTACCCACCACCTGCCGCTGGACCAGGCTGCGCACGGGTACGAGATCTTCCAGAAGAAGCAGGACGGCTGCGAGAAGGTCGTGCTTCGGCCCTGAGCGAACTGCCCTAGCCGCCGAATTAGGAAGGTGGAAGGTGAAGCGGGCGGTTTCCGAGTCGGTGGTGGTCATCACCGGCGCCTCCAGCGGTATCGCGCGGGCCGCGGCGCTTGCCTTCGCCGAACGCGGGGCGAGGGTGGTGCTGGCCGCGCGTACCGAGGAGTCGCTGCGTGCGGCGGCCCAGGAGTGCGAGCGTGCGGGTGGCCGGGCGCTGGCGGTGCCGACCGATGTGACCGACGAGGCTGCGGTGCAGGCGCTGGCCCAGCGGGCGGGCGAGGCGTTCGGCCGGATCGACGTGTGGGTCAATGCTGCGGCGGTCATCGCTTACGGCGAGTTCGAGAAGACCCCGACCGACGTCTACCGGCGGGTGATCGAGACCAACCTGTTCGGGCAGATCCACGGGGCCCGCGCTGTGCTGCCCTACTTCCGGCGGCAGGGCAGCGGCGTTTTAATCAACATCGCCTCAATCTGGGGCAGCGTCACCTCGCCGTACGTCAGCGCCTACGTGGTGAGCAAGTTCGGGGTGCGGGCCTTCTCCGAGTCCCTGCAGGAGGCGCTGCGACTGGAGCGACGAACCCGCGACATCCACGTCTGCACGATCCTGCCGCAGTGTGTGGACACTCCGATCTTCCAGCACGCCGCCACCTATACCGACCGGCGACCCAAGGCGGTGCCTCCCGTCATCGGGCCGAACCGGGTGGTGCGGGCAATCCTTCGCAGTGTGGAGCATCCGCGCCGGCAGCGCAGCGTCGGCGCCTTCGCTCGATTTCTGGAGTTCGGGCACGCGGTCGTCCCGGGTTTCTACAGCCGGTCGGTGCCCACCGTGATGAATCTGGTTGCGTTCAGCCGCCACCGGGCCACCCCCAACCCCGGCAACCTCTTCGAGCCGATGCGCGAGTGGAACAAGGTGGAGGGCGGCTGGCGGCGTACTCCGGTCCGCGTCATTGTCGGGGCTGGTGCCGCCACTGCCGTGATCGGAACTGTTATCACCGCACGGCGGTGGGCGCACCACTGACTGATGCCGCTGCGAAGGAGGTGGATCGCCTGGGCGTCCCGGCGCTGCGCCCAGGCGGATCGACCGAATAGGTATAGGCTGCCGCGCCGCGCCACCCGGCTCCTGAGGGGTTCCCCCTACCTGGACCCTGGTTTTCCTACCCGGAAGACCCGAGGGCCACGCCACTGTCGAGCTGACGGCGCACCTAGCACGGCGATTCGCCGGGATCCATCCGCTCCGGTTGGGGCGCCGCTGTAACCCCAGGTCGGAGCCATCTGAGCTCCGCCGCGCCTGCGAATGCTTGGGAGTCTCGCTTCTTGAGCGGCTCGGCTACCACGACTCCGGCATGGCGGATTGGGATCCTCGGCACCGCGAAGGCACCTTCTGCGCGGTACCCGTCGAGTCGGCCGCCTCCCGGATCGTGCAACTCATCGAACGCTACCGACCAGAGGTGGTCGTCACCTGGGTAGCAAGCTCCGCGACAGGCCCCGATCGGCCCACCGCAGACTCGGACACGCCCACCTGGCACCGCCCCACGCTCGGGTTGGTGGCGGTTAGCGACGTAAGAATCCCAGGTTGGCGGTACTTGAAGGGCACCCGACTACAGCTTGACCAGGGGGACGCCGCCGATGAGCATCAACCGGACGGTGCCCGACGAGCCGAAGTCGATGGTCGCGGTGGCGCGCGGACCACTGCCGTCGGTGGCCACCACGGTGCCCAGGCCGTACTTGTCGTGGGTCACCCGGTCACCGACGTCCAGCGCCAGCACAGGGGTGTCCTGCCAGCCCCGGAACGGGGTCGAGCGCAATCCGCGGGCCGCCACGCCCGCCTGTGCCGAATCATGGCCAGTGACATCAGCGCTCTGAGCGGACCACCTGGCACCGAACACTGTGCGCTCGACCGGTCCGGCCCGGCCGGGGTCCACCCGCCGCCAGTGCACCAGCGACTCGGGCACGTCAGCCAGAAAGCGCGACGCCGGATTGCTCATCGGCGATCCCCACGCGGACCGGGTGATCGCCCGGGACAGGTAAAGCCGGTGCTGCGCCCGGGTCAACCCGACGTAGGCGAGCCGGCGCTCCTCAGCGAGCTCGGTGGTGTCACCCAGCGCGCGCAGATGCGGGAACAGGCCGTCCTCCCAGCCGGTGAGGAACACCACCGGGAACTCCAAGCCCTTCGCGGTGTGCAAGGTCATCAAGGTCACCACACCGCTGGATGACCCATCGTCATCGGGAACCTGGTCCGCGTCCGCAACCAGCGCCACCCGCTCCAGGAACGCTGCCAGCGAGCCCGGCTCAGCGCCACCGTCCTGGACCGCCGCCACCGGCGAAGGCTCAGCAGCGAATTCCCGCGCTACCGTGATCAGCTCGTTGAGATTGTCCAGCCGGGAGCCGTCCTGCGGATCCTCTGACACATCCAGCTCGGCCCGGTAGCCGGTGCGGTCCAGCACCGCGTCGAGAACCTCGGCAACTTCCGCCCCGGCCGCTTTCTCCCGCAGCTCATCCAGCAACACCACGAATGCAGTGATCGCATTGCGAGATCGGGGATTGAGCAGCGGGATGTCCTGGCCGGCTGCGGCGGCCCGCAGTGCTGCGGCGAAGGAGATCCGTTCCCGCTCGGCGTAGGTGGCTATCACCGCCTCCGCGCGGTCGCCGATTCCCCGGCGCGGTGTGTTGAGAATCCGGCGCAACGACACGGTGTCCTCGGGGTTATCCAGCACCCGCAGGTAGGCCAGCGCGTCGCGGACCTCGCGGCGCTCGTAGAAGCGCAC
>Ga0134128_10010647_pt1 | contig 11017 bp, 3 predicted proteins | sample KB31754_FD_96462 | JGI IMG/M metagenome (GOLD analysis project Ga0134128, IMG submission 96462) | Terrestrial soil microbial communities with excess Nitrogen fertilizer from Kellogg Biological Station, Michigan, USA - KB3-175-4 | ecosystem: Environmental > Terrestrial > Soil > Unclassified ...
AGCCATTGCCGCCGCCGCCGCCGCTGCCCGAGATGCCGCCGACGCCGCCGTCTTGATAGCCATATCCTTCCGAATCAGCATCGTTAGGTCCGAAGTCTATTGAGCCGCCGGTGAGTTTTATGGTGCCGGAATCGCCGCCTTTTCCGCCGGCGCCACCGCCGGCTCCATCACCACCATTGCCGATGTTGATACCGCCAAAATTGCCGGCTGTGCCGTTGCCGCCATTACCGCCGGCGCCACCGCCGCCGCCATATTGCTCCCACTCCGACGAATCACCGCCGAAAACCAAGCGCTGGCTGCCGTTCAAAGATATTAGTCCGGCTGTGCCGCCGTTGCCACCGTTGCCGGCAGCGCCACCCTTGCCTCCATCGGAAGTTCCGGCAGTGCCGCCGTCGCCTCCGGTACCGCCGACGCCACCGTTGCCGCCATAGTTTTCGAGATAGGCGTATGTGTTGTTGTTGGCGGCAAGTAGTTGGAGCGTTCCGCCGCTACCACCATTACCGCCGTTAGAGGCAGCGCCGCCATCCCCGGCTTTGCCGGTACCACCGGCACCACCGAAGCCACCATTGCCGCCGTTGCCGCCAGTACCCGAATCGGCATAGAGCTCGAATTCCATACCATAGTTGTATGTCGGGCCGCTGAAGAGATTACCCTTGGCTGACAACACGATCGAGCCGGCTGCACCGCCGGCGCCACCAGAACCATCATTGAGCACAACAGTCTGCTTGTTGACCAGTCCGGTAACCACATGTCCTGCATTGCCGCCATTACCACCGACTGTGGTGAAAGTAGACAGGCTTAACGCGTCACCACCTTTGCCACCGGATCCTGAGTTGCCACCCGTACCACCACCGGCCTGAAATTCCACGGAACCGTCGCTTTCGTTGTAGTCACCGAAAATGTCACTTGTGGACTTCAGAGTGATCGAGCCGCCGGCACCACCTATGCCACCGTTACCGCCCGAGCCGCCAGTGCCACCATTTCCAGTGGTAGCTGTCGTGCCCAGTCCGTTGCCGCCTTTACCGCCATCTCCTGCTTGCACGGAGTCACCGCCATAGGAATCAAATTCAGTGTAAGAGTCAGGGAAAATGATTTTGGCTGCATTGGTTGAGATCGTACCGCCCGACCCGCCGTTGCCGGAGTCGCCACCTTGGCCGCCGGTTTGTCCATTAGCGCCTTTGCCGCCCACACCGCCGAGCGCGCCTTTGCCTGCATCTCCGCCGTAGTTTTCCTGATAACGGTAATACACATAATTGATAGTGCCGCCGGTGGTCAGAATTGTGGCGCCATTGCCACCGTCGCCGCCGTTGCCGCCATTGCCGGCTGTGCCGCCTGCTCCAGTCGCGCTGCCGTTGCCGCCATTGCCACCGGCACTGGCGTCAGCACCATTACCACCGTACGCTTCAATTTCCGGCATATAGGCAAGACTGCTCGCGTTGATAGTGACATCGCCACCATTACCACCGCTGCTGCTTGCGCCCGCATTACCGCCGTTGCCACCGTTGGTTGCACCAACGCCGCCATTGCCGCCCGCACCACCGGTACCACCGGCGCTACCAATACTCTCAATGTATGAATAGTCGTCATCTTGATAGCCGGTGAGCATGCTGCATGTCAGCGTTACTTTGCCTGCGGACGCCGCAGCACCACCGGCGCCACCAGCTTGACCGAGACCGCCTGCACCGACAGAGCCAATGCCGCCGGAACCGCCGGCACCGCCGGAGCCGCTCGATCCCGCATCTGTGTACATGAAGCCGCCCGCGCTCAAGGTGCTGGCTTTAATAGTGATTGTCGAACCGGCTCCGGCCGCTCCGCCGACGCCGCCAAAACCGCCGGCACCACCGACGGCCCCGTTACCACCGCTGCCATATCCCTGATAACCGCTCGTCGCAGTGTTCCAGCTGCCGCCTGCCCCGCCCTCCGACTCAACGTCCTCGTAGGCATTTGCGAACGTGCCGGGGGTCGTCAATGAAATAGCACCGCCGTTTCCGCCATTGCCGGCGGTCGGATTGTTGATGATAACTGTTTTGCCTTTCACGACTTGTGTTACCGGCTGCGGGTAAGAACCACCCGCGCCGCCGACACCCGTCCCTGTGCTGGCACTATCGCCGCCATAGCCAGGTCCAACGTAATGAGAGTCGCTACCGTAGCCCCCATTTGCTTCAATATCGTTGTCGACAATGATGCCGCCGCTGCCACCGGAAATTGTGATCGAGCCGGCATTGCCGCCGTTGCCGCCTGGCAGTAAGTTGCCACCGGCACCACCATTGAAGTTGCCGGTGCCATTGGCGTTGCCGCCATGTCCACCACCGGCGGGACCGCCGCAGCCGAACGATCCTGCAGAGCCGCCATTACTTTCTATGTAACCCAGGTAGGCCACCCCGCCCGCGGCGATGGAAATCTGTCCACCATTACCGCCGAAGCCAAGCTTCGTGCCATTGCCACCATTGCCGCCGGCACCAGAAGCAGAATCGCCACCATAACCGGACTGAACAGTAGAACCGCCACCACAGCCGCCGTAGTTTTCGAGGTCTTCATCATCCATGTTGACGTCGCCGCTAGCACTGATGGTGACTTTTCCACCGACGCCGCCATTGCCTGCAATACCGCCGTCACCGCCATTACCGCCGGTGCCGCCATTGGCGCTGCCACCATGACCAGAAGGGTAAAGCGTGAAACAGCAGCTGAGCCCCGAAAGACTGCCACCACTGCCGCCATACGCGTATGTGGTCGAGTCCAAACTAAACGTACCCGCGGTCGCTTTCAGGGTCATAGCGCCACCATCGCCACCATTACCGGCCACGAATCCGGCGCCGCCGTCGCCACCCTTGCTGGTACTGGCCGTCCCCAGTTGATTGCCGCCATTGCCGGACACTGCATAGCCGGAACTAGACCCGCAGCCTCCCTCGGCATCGCCGTACATCCAATAAATATTTCCGCCAGTCACATTCATGGCGCCGGCCTTACCGCCGTTGCCGCCAGTACCGGCATTGCCGCCGTTGCCGCCAGTGAGGCCGCCACAGCCGCCGCTGCCGCCTGAGCTCGAATAACCTTGGCCTACTGAACCGCCATTGGTTTCTAGATAGAAATCACCGTTGGCGGTGCCGACGTTTTTACCGGCCGTGATCGTGATAATGCCGCCATTGCCACCGCCGCCATAGGAAAGCGCGTTTCCGCCCGCTCCGCCGACACCCAAATTAGTGTTATCGCTTAGACCGTTGCCGCCGCTACCGCCATAACCGCCTGCAAGGTAGTACGAGCTGCCGCAAGCGTTGCCCTTTCCACCATCAGTGTAGATGTCGAAATATGCATCATACGGCAGCATGCCGTTAATACTGCCCGCGGTCTTAATTGTTACGTCGCCGCCATTGCCACCGGCGCCGGTCGTTCCGACGTTGCCGCCCTTGCCACCGATGCCCTGGGCCGCGCTGTCGTTGCCACCATGTCCGCCACCGCATCCGCTGATCTGTCCGCCGTTACCTCCGTAGGTTTCGATGTCCCACATCGTGATATCGCCACCGGCGGATATCGTGACTGGACCGCCGTTGCCACCATTGCCGGCGCTCGAGCCATTGCCGCCATTTCCGCCGCCGCCCTTGAAGGCAGAGCCGACGACGGCACCTACACCGCAGCCGCCATTTCCGCCGCCGCCGGTGCCATCACCACCGTAGCCACCATAGCTGTATACAAATGATCCAGGGTAGCTGGAATAACCATCTGCATCGAAATTGATCGCGCCGGACTTAGCGGTGAGTTGGATGCCGTGCGCGTTGCCGCCGTTACCGCCACTTCCCGCATTGCCGCCGTTGCCGCCGAAGCCGCTTACGGCAGCGCTGCCGGCACTACCGCCGTTGGCGCCGGTGCCACCGCTTCCGTAGATACCGCTGGTCCAATAATTTTCTTCAACATTAAAGTTGTGATCGAACAGCAAATCCTTGGCTGCCGTAATCACGATGGTTCCGGTGTCGCCACCGACTCCGCCGTTTCCTCCTGAGCCACCATTGCCCGCCTGCGCTACGAACAGCGAGCCTACGGTAGTGCTGCCGACGGCGCTGCCCCCGCTACCGCCTGCTCCGCCGTTGCCGCCATAACCGCCCCACAGTCCCACATAAGTACTACTCGAACTGTTGTTGCCGGTCGCGAAATAAATGCTGCCCGCGCTCGACGTCAGAGTGATGCTGCCCGAAAGCCCGCCGTCGCCGCCGTTGCCGCCAGCGCCGCCGTCACCGCCATTGCCGAGACTGGACGAATCACGCCCGACGCCGCCCACTCCGCCTTTGCCGCCGTTGCCGCCGCCCAGGTCGATATAGCTGCTGTTGGTCAATGTGATTCCATTAGGCGCAACAATGGATAGTGTCCCACCATTGCCACCAATGCCACCATCGCCGGCTTTGCCGCCGCTACCGCCATTGGCCGTGTTGGTGCCCGTGGGTGTACCTGCAAATCCACCATTTCCGCCACTACCGCCGTCACCGCCGCCAGCGTAGCCGCCATCAAAGCCGAGATAAGCATTGATTGTAGATGCCGTTACGGTTACCGGTGCCGAACTACCGCCGGCACCGCCGTCGCTTCCAGCACCGCCGGCGCCACCATTTCCGGTGCCACCATTGCCGCCTTTGCCGCCTTGATTACCACTGGCACCATTGCCGGGATAAGCCTCCAACAGGAACTCATTGCCGTCGCTCGACAAGATAGAGCCGGATTTAGCGAAAACAGTAATCGCACCGCTTGCGCCGCCACTGAAGTTTGCATTACCGTCGTCACCGCCGGCGCCGCCATCAGTTGCACCACCACCGCCGTCGCCGCCGGCGCCCGATTTTCCGGCAGTGCCGCCTTGCGAATACAAAGTTACGGTGCCGCCATCTACCTTAATATTGCCTTTTGTCGAAATGAGGCTGACTGCCGCACCAGCCGCATCTTGTCCGGCAGCGCCACCGGTACCGCCGCCGCCGCCGACAGCCGTATTGCCAAAACCGCCCCCTCCACCTTTGCCTCCAACGCCGGCACCACTAAAAGTACCGTGATCGGCTGACGAAGATAGGTTTGCCGTCGCCAAGAACATAATGTCATTCACTGCCTGTAGGGTAATTGCGCCCGGTGCACCATTATTGCCACCGGCGCCGCCGTTTCCGCCCAGTCCGCCGGTATCACCATCGCTGCCAGACCCGCCTTTGCCGCCGTAACTGGCCGCGCCACCGTCGGCTGTAAGGCTGCCGCTAACAACAACGGCACCGGCGCTGGTGAGCTTAATGGCACCGCCTGCGCCACCACTCCCACCTTGTCCGCCGTTAGCTCCAGTCGCTCCTATTCCGGTCAATGCTCCACCGGCTGCACCGCTGCCGGCATCGCCGCCGTTGCTGCCGTCACCACCAAGTGCATATACAGCCGGCATTCCGATGTCGCCGACTTTGGTAGTGATCGTCACATTTCCACCGTTGCCGCCGCTGCCGCCGGCGCCCCCAGCGCCCCCGGCAAAGCCGATCGTGCCGTTAACTCCGCCGGCGCCGCCATTGCCGCCGTTTGCGCCACTTCCGCCGAAGATATTGAAGACGCCAGACGGATCGAACGTGCCTGCCGAAATCGTGATCGATCCGCCCTTGCCGCCGTTGCCGCCAGCCGTGCCACCGGTACCGGCACCAGTCGTGCCGTCCGCGCCGGTTACTCCTGCCGTGCCGTTGGCTCCTTGAGACTCAATATAAATAGTCTGCCCGAGGACACCCGTGCTTGCAGTAATGGTGATGTTACCGCCATTGCCGCCGGTTGTTCCTGCCGACGCAGAACTTACGCCGTCGGCATACAAATCGCTGACCAGCACCGTCGGTGCAGTGAATGTAATGTTGCCACCATTAAGGGCTCCGGCGTTGCCTGATGTAACGATGGATACTCCCGGCGCCATCGCGATCGCAGTCCCAGCCGTAATGTTGACTGTTCCGGACTGAGCAGTGATGCCGCCAAGTAGCGACACCGTGCCGGTGCTGCTAAGAGCGCCAGGCACGAGCTTGCCAGTCATAGCGCCATGAGTGTCAAACGTCACCGTGCCACTGGTGGCCGGCTGTGCTGTCGTAATGGTCAATGACGGAGTACCGGCGAACCCCTGCATGCTGATTGCGTTCAACGTGATCGCATTCGGAGCTATGGCTGTCAGGTTGCCGGCAATACCACCGACGGCAGACGAATCGGTCTTGACGAAAGAAGTAGGCAAATTGATGTTGCCACTGGTTGCGCTGCTGCCCTTGAATGCAACGAGCAAAACATTGCCACCATTGCCAACGCCTGACGAGGAATCGAGAGCCACACCATTGGTACCAACCGTATAAATTTGGCCGCCGGTAGCGCTTGCGCCTTTCACTGTGACCGGTCCGCCGCCCTGTGTGCCGGCAGTAGTGTTATCAATCGGCACAGATATTTGAGTTCCGCTGCCTACCAAATTTGCACCGGCAACCAACGTAATGTTGCTGAGGCTACCCCCGGCATTGGCGGCAAGCGTGATCCCGTTGCTTGTTGTATCGAATTTGATGTCTTGTCCGGCCAAAATCGCAATCGACTCACCAAAATCCGCGGGGCTGCCAGTAATCGTGATCGTACCTGTGTTCCAGAATGTCGGGTCACCAGTCACATTCAAGTCGCCAAGATTGAGGTTGGCACCATGAGCGCCAACGTGAGCGTTGGTTCCTGTGACATTGACCAGACCTGTGATGTTGCTGACAGCAGCCGTTAGGGTGCCCACACCGGCGTTGAGGTTGAGGACATTGCTTAGCAGGTTGCCACCAATGACACTCAGCCAATTGTTGCTGCCGGAATTGGTGGTTTGAATCGTTATGTTATTAGCAGACAATGATCCATTGGCGTTTTGCACCAAGAGGTTTTGGCCACCGGTAATCGTCAAGTCGCCTGCACTCGAGATGGTGCCGTGGTTGGTGAACTTATTGGCGACCGTCAAGGACAGACTTAGGTTGGGATTGAGCCCGGAGAAGGCAGACGCCAACGCTCCGGTTGGCATGATGCTCGTTAGCAAGGCGCCACGGTTGTTGGTGAGGTCAAGAGCACTAATTGCTGCGGTGCTGGTGGCAAGATTCGTGGAAACTGCGTAGAAGTTGCCGGAGTTTGTCAGGTCGCCGGTCAAATTCATTGCGGAACCGGCGAAATTCCGAAGCACATTGACGTGCGAGGGAATTGCTATCGAGTTAAGCACGCTGCCGGGATCAAGCACCAAGCTGCCGCCGACGGCATTTCCGCGAATTCCAATATTCAGAGTTTGCGCGCCGCCGTTCAATATTTGTGTCAGTGCAGCAGACTCGGCCGGTGTAATCGCCTGACCAGGACTAATCAACTGGGCATGTCCGCCGACATTGACTAACGTCGGCGATATGTTCGTCGGAGCGATCACGGTCTTATGCGTCGAAGCCAGGTTGAGATTCGACGGCAGCGCAGCGGCATTTGCAGGCACCGTGTATGACGTCATCACGCACATCCCGAGCATCGCGGCAAAGCCTTGCTTCAAGATTTTGGCTGTCGATTTACTCATGTTGGCTCCGTTCGATTTCGTGGTGTGAGATTTCTTGTCCGAACTAGTCCGCAATCGCTGAATGCTTAAAAACCGGGCGGTACATCGCGTACCGTCCGGAACAAATAAATTCACTGGTGCCCTGGAAAGGAATTCCCGTATGAAGGCGATTGGTTCGTTTTGCCGCTCTTGGGGGACTTGTGCCTTATTCAAACGAGCCTCCGGGATACCTTGATACATTTGCTTGTGCCACCATATGTGGTGCGCCAACTTTAGTTTGCATTCGCACCGATGACTGCAAGTTCAGCCATGATTACATATGCTTAGGGCGAAACACCAGTGCCGTGCCGTGAAATGTCATCAGTCGACCGGTACTGCCAGATGCCACCAATTCACTGATTTAGAACATCGTCTTCATCAAGTTACTGAAATTTAATGCGTGCCGAAAGGCACAGAAAGACTGCATACATGAGGTTGGATTTTGCATCGGCAAATTTACTAGCGCTATTCGTACGCGCGCGCCGCGACGTCTTAAAGTCACAAATCGAAAGTCGACTTGCAGCAATCTGACCCGCGGTAATAACAGAGCGGCGGGTTTTCACCCGCCGCTTTGCCTTTTCCTGTCAGCTAGAAGCGGGCTGCCGCCCGCCGCTACGATGATTTTTAGAGATATTCTCTCAAGCGTGACGAGCGTCCCGGCTGTCTGAGTTTTCTCAGAGCCTTGAACTCGATTTGGCGAACGCGCTCACGTGTTACCGTGAACAATTGTCCGACTTCCTCGAGAGTGCGCTGGCGTCCGTCGTCGAGGCCGAAGCGCAGGCGAAGGACATCACGCTCTCTGGGCGTAAGCTCGTTGAGCATGCGCGCGAGATCTTGGCGCAGAAGCTCGTGCGTCACAGTAGTTTCCGGACGTTCGGCTTCGCTGTCTTCGATGAAATCACCAAGGCGCGAATCTTCTTCTTTGCCGATTGGTGTTTCCAACGAGATTGGCTCTTTGGCAGCCTTGATGATCTCGTGCAATTTCACGAGCGAGACGCCCATGTTTTTGGCGAGCTCTTGCTCGGTGGGTTTGCGATTCAGTTCTTGTGCGAGCTGGCGAGTCACTTTCTTCAGCTTGTTGATTGTCTCGACCATGTGCACGGGCACACGAATCGTACGCGACTTGTCGGCAAGCGCGCGTGTGATCGCCTGGCGAATCCACCACGTTGCGTATGTCGAGAATTTGTAGCCGCGTTCGTGATCGAATTTCTCGGCGGCGCGAATCAAACCGAGGTTGCCTTCCTGAATCAAATCAAGGAAGGAAAGTCCGCGTCCGATGTATTTCTTGGCGATGGATACGACAAGTCGGAGGTTGGCTTGCACCAACTTACGCTTGGCCATCATGTCGCCCTGCAGAATTCTGCGAGCGAGCTCGATTTCCTCGTCCGGCTTCAGAAGTTGAATGCGACCGATTTCGCGCAGATACAAGCGCACGGAATCTTCCGTCGCGATCTCTCTGCTTGACGGTAGCTCTACCGGCTCGTCGTCATCGTCGAGATCGTTGTTGTCGTCATCAATGATCGTAAATGTGTCAGCATCGTCGAGTAGATCAAGCTCTTCTAACTCATTGCGCTTGGCAATATTTTCGTCTTCGACGAGCATCGAATTCATGGATCGTTCTGCATCCGGCGTTTTTGCTTTTGCCATGTAGTCCCCTCTTTTGCGACATAAGCCATGACTGGCTTCACCTGGCGGTGCTAAGGCACTCGCTTGAGACATTCAGCAACTGGGGCGCGACGATCGGTTATTAATTACTACTTAGCGATCCGAATATTCTGCCGATCCATGAATCAGCCGATCAAGCACGTCGTGAATTTGCTGTCAAGATTAGTCTGCGAGTATGATAGGTGCGCAATTGGAATCCAAGCGGGATCTAAATGGTTGTTTCAGAATTTCGATTTTGTCCCAGGATTCTGGCGCGATCAACATTGCCTTGGCAACGCCTGTAGGGCTAGTATAAGTGCGCACTACAGAGTGTGCGCGTCGTGTTAAGTGACATTAACACCCGCATTAACAGCTACTAATCAGGGTTTGCGTGAACAGCGTTGATTCTTGCGAGTAAGACAAAAAATCTGTGCAACATTTAAACCCAGGAGCCAAGCCGGAGATGGCAGTTTGTTTCCAAGTGATTTCGAGATAATCGATATATCCCAACCCGTAAACTCGCGCACCGCGTGCTTTCCGGGCGATGTGCCGTTTAGCAAGAAGCTGACGGTAAGTCATCATGAAAGCAACATCATAAACCTGACCGCCATGACAACCAGCCCACACGTGGGCACTCATGCGGATGCCGTATCTCATATAAAAGGATCGATCGAAGAGGTTGCCACCAATATTGGTGCTGCACCGCTCGAACCATACGTCGGTGCTTGCCTTGTTGTCGATGTAGCGCCTCTCACGTCGGGAATGATCACGGCAGAAATGTTGCGACCGCACATCGGTGAAGCGATGGCATCCGACATCGGAGTAAAACGCATACTGATAAAGACTCTCGAAGTAATCGATTACGAAAAATGGCAGAACAACTACGCGTATCTCTCGGTAGGAGCCATCAAGTGGCTGAACTCGCTCGGAACAATTTTGGTGGGCATCGATACACCCAGTGTTGATCAGATCGATTCGAAAGAACTATCGACTCATCACTCGCTGGACGAACGCCACATGTATTGGCTGGAGAATCTGGACCTCACACGCGTCGAGTCGGGTCCTTATTTCCTGGTAGCCGCACCCCTCAAGTTCATGGAACTCGAAGCGAGCCCTCTGCGCGCCATTCTGCTCCGGTAGCGACCGCCCTGTAGGGCGATGCATGCATCGCCCGGCAAAGAACCGAATATTACAGTTGCTTAACTCTGCGTATTGAACTTTTTCGGGTGAGCCAGCGTTTCTTATCCAGACTCGCACGGAGGAACCCGCCTATGTCAGCCCAAACAAACGTCCCTCGAAGAAAGAACCTCAGGCTAAGTGAATATGACTATGCGCAACCAGGAACTTACTTTGTAACCGTTTGCACGAATAGCCGCCGTTGTTTAATGGGCGAGATCAACGAAGATGGAGTCAGCAGTCTTTCTAGAATCGGCCAGGTTGTATTCAACTGTTGGGTGTCCATCCCTGCACACTTCCAAAACGTCGAACTTGATCAGTTCGTGATTATGCCCAACCATGTTCACGGCATACTGCACATATTGGAACGCCGTCATTCGCTGAGATCAATTGTCGGAGGCGTAAAAGCGGCAGCATCTCGGATTGCAAACGAAGCGAACCTACTGACGGAACCTCTTTGGCAACGAGGATATTTTGATCATATAGTTCGCTCCGAAAGAGCTCTTGGGTTGATCCGCCAGTATGTTTTGGACAATCCGCAAAAATGGGCATTGGATGAATTGAATCCACTGAATGCGGTCCTCGCGGCAACTAGCTTCGACAATCCTGCAGATTGGTAGAACCATAGGGGCGATGCATGCATCGCCCCTACCT
>Ga0134128_10010649_pt1 | contig 11015 bp, 9 predicted proteins | sample KB31754_FD_96462 | JGI IMG/M metagenome (GOLD analysis project Ga0134128, IMG submission 96462) | Terrestrial soil microbial communities with excess Nitrogen fertilizer from Kellogg Biological Station, Michigan, USA - KB3-175-4 | ecosystem: Environmental > Terrestrial > Soil > Unclassified ...
ATCGCGCCCTTCATCACCACTGGCGAAATTGGCATTCACCCTCCCCGAAACGTAGCCTTCCCTGCTTAACGCGACTTGTAAGGCTCCCAGATAAAATCGAATGCTCCGGCGCGCGCACTGGCACAACGCCCCGTGCAGCTTCCGCGGTTCTCCGCATCCGACGACACGGTCGGCAACGTGCCGTTAAAACCTGCATTCGCCATGGCTATCGGCGGGCCCGAATCGTCCCAGTCCACCAGTTTGTAGAGCCGTATCAAGTTCCTCATCTGGAACCCGAAATAGTAGAAGAATTCGTCGACGCACATCCTGAACATCTTTCCGTAAACTGCGTAATTCGCGGTCCCGGCCAGCATGCACTTGCCTCCTACCAGCACCGTGTTGCCACAGGTGCCGGAAGTCTCGCAAAGGTGGCGCGCAGCATCCATCTCGCAACCGGGATCTCTCGGAGACCCGCAGCCTCCTGAATGGAAGTAAGGGTCGAGCCAATAGGTGTTAGGAAGGAACAGCTCTCGTGTGTCCCATGCCATAATCGGATTCACGCCAGCCAGCGGTGCGTCACCCGTCAGGGCCATGCAGCTTCTCCGCTTTTGCCATCCACTCAGCCCGCGGAAAAACGTCTCAACGTTGCCCAACGTGGCGGTCAGTGCCGACGTGATATCCGGACCGCACTTGTTTGTATCCTCCGGCATGGGCTTCGGTTCTGGTTTGGGTTCCGGCTTGGGCGGCGGCACAGGCGCAGCCGGCAGACTGATTGTCGCGCGGCGGTTGGGGCCCAGAGAGGATCCTGCTTCCGAGCTTTCCCCGTGGGCATTAAGCGCGATATTACCTTCGGGCACTCCCTGCATCTTCAACTCATCGGCAACTGCCTGTGCGCGGCGGCAGGACAGGCGCCAGTTATAGACGCATTGGTATTCAGCGCTCGCGTACCCATCCACCCGAATCTTGCCCGAGGACCCGGCCTTCTTCCACGCGTCCGCGGCCGCATCCGTATCTGTCTTGGCGCTGGCCGATTTACTCGTCGTGGGCCTGGCTTGATCCAGGTCGGCAGAATTCACCGGAAACACGAAGTTATATCCGGGTGCTTTGATTGATTCTGTCGATGGATTGCAGCCCATATCACTCGGCGCCGCGCAGACCTCCGGCGTCACTGTGTCCGATGTGCTGCCTGATGCGGATGAGGCCTTCGTGCCGCCGCTGGCAGGGTCTCCCGAGCTGCTGGTCCCTGCCTGGCGCCGCAATAACATGGGCGCGCGCTGCACGGTGATCAAACCCCGATGGGAAGTGGCCGAGGCGCTCACCTCGGCTTCGCGTTCGTGAGCATCATCAGCCGGGCCGACGCGGAGACTGGATGACTCGCCGCTTTGCCCACCCTGCTGAACAACATGCGTGAGCTCATGGGCCAGCAGTTTCTGTCCCCTCTCTGTGCCGGGTTGATAATGCCCATCCGCAAAGGCGATCTGTGACCCGACGGTGTATGCCAGCGCATTCACCGAGCGTGCCGACTCGCTTGCTCGCGCATCGGCATGGACCTGCACGTTGCTGAAGTCGTGTTGGAATCGCGGCTCGAAATAAGAGCGCGTCGCCCCATCCAGTGGCTGGCCCGGCGAGCGCAGAACATCATGCACAATCGGCGGCGCCACCTCTGGCCCCTGGCCCGCTGCCCTGCGCTGCAGCTTCTTCTTCTTGCAGTCAGCGCAGTCCCCGCCTGAGCCTCCCGATCCACCGCACGCGCACTTGCGCCGCAGCACTCCAATGGACGCAGGCTTCAACGTCTGCGCCGGTGCTGCAGGTGGCTTGCCCGGGATTTGCACTCGCTCGCTCATCGTTTCAGCAGTTCCTATTCCCCGGGAAGGTATTCCGTCTTGCCCGTCCGTCTGTTGATCCGCACTCCGTGTTTGCCTCCGGGAGAGTCGGCCGCGCAGGATGAGACGGCGCAGGCAGGCGCGTCGGCCGAGGAGCATACAGCCTCGCGTTCGGATCCACAGGAAATTGCGCCCTTCATCACCAATGGCGAAATATTCGGCATTCAAGTTACCCCAATGGCATTGCTCAACGGCTATGAATCAAGTCGGCGTCGTCACGGCGTCATGCAGCAGTCTTTCGGACCAGCCTTCTTGGTGAGCACTGGACCCGAAGACGCCTTGGCGCAAACATCCGCAGACACGGCGCTCTTATTGGGAACGTTGTAGTGTCCGGTTGGTTTCATCACGGTGTCGTTCGCGTCGTGCGCCAGATACCCCATCGCATGTCCGATTTCGTGAGCCAGCACTGCGCCATCGGCCCCCTCCACCAAAACGATTTTCGGATTAGCTGTTCCAGCGTCATAGGTCCCTCCGCCGCCGGAAACGTCTTTGCCCGTGACCCCGCCCTGGGTTAGCATCGCCGGCGCAAAAACCTGAATGCAAGCGCTACTCCCCGCATCGTTGAATAAGTTCGTCTCCTGTGCCGTCGGCGTATTTGAAGGAGACTCGTCGAGTGTCTTATAAGACGCCTTCTTCACCGTCTTCGTGGCTGACTCGGACAACGAGATGCAACATTTGCCCCAGATAGTTTTTGCGGTTGCAATCGAAGTTGCAGTTGTTGGATTTTTGCCATCATTGTCGGCAATCACGACCGACTGCACGCAAGCTGTTTTTGATTCAGTTTGGTTGGCAGGATCGCAGGCGCGCTGCATCGAGGACGGCGCAGAACCAGGTGTTCTCCCAAGGCCCGTCGAACCAGGAGAAAACACATTCATCGATGCCAGGCCAGCCTCATGCTCGTAGACATCGTTAGCAGGGCCGATGCGAAGCGAACCGGCGGCGGGGCTCCCATTTCCCTGTTGCACCACATGAGTTAGTTCGTGCGCGAGCAGCCGCTGGCCGCTCGCTGTGCCGGGTTGATAAAGTCCACGGCCAAACGCGATTTGCGAGCCGACCGTGTAAGCCAAAGCGTCCACCGAGCGCGCCGATTCGCTTGCCCGCGCATCGGTATGAATCCGCACGTTGCTGAAGTCGTGTCGGAATCGCGGCTCGAAATAGGAGCGGGTCGCGCCGTCCAGAGGTTGGCCTGGCGAACGAAGCACTTCATGCACAATAGGGGGCGCCATCTCTGGGCCCTGGCCCGTTGCCCTGCGCTGAAGCTTCTTCTTCTTGCAGTCGGCGCACTCCCCGCCGGAGCCTCCCGATCCACCGCATGCACATTTGCGCCGCAGCACTCCAGGGGCAACAGGCTTGAACGACTGCGCCGCTGCCGCAGGTGGCTTCGCCGGGATTTGCACTCGCTCGCTCATCTGTCCGTCTCCCTCACGATCTCTATGGTTCCCTTCTCGTGTTTTCAACGTCACGGTCACTTGCCTGCGTCACACACACCTCGACCCGACCACGTTCCTGTAATCCAGAAATTCCGGTGCACCTTCGGAGAAGACGTTGAGCGAAAGGACAGCACCGGTGCAGCGGTGCCTGTCATCGGAATTTGTACGCGTGTGTTCATAGCTTGGGACCTCCTGCCGATCTTGGCGCGGCCCTGCTTTCAAAGCTGCTCAAGGGGGCTGTGCTTCTTTGCAGGCCCCTGTAGACGGCCCGTGCGATCTGCTCGCCTGCCGTCTGCGCGCTCGCGTGCGCGGGATGAGAGAAGGATTCTGCCTCAGCGCGTTCCACGCTCATCGACTTCGTCACTGCCTTCAGTCCGCCCTCTTCTCTGAGCAGCCGCAGCAGTTCGCCCTGCACCTGGTCGGCAATCTGGTGACGATCTGCCGGTGAAAAGCCGTGCAGCGTCAGCCGCTCGATATGCAGCTTGATCGCGCCGCGTTCCTCTACGCCCCTGCGCACCGATCCCTCTGTGGATCGGCCACCCGTCCTCCCGCCACGCTCTATCCCACGCTGTTCGAAGCTCATACCCACCCCGCCGTCTCCGCGTCCGTGAGCGGCTGTTCCAGCTTTGCAAATTCGGTGCGCGCTGCCGAGAGAAGGTGCGCCATGCGCACGGGCTCGCCCGCGTCGGCGGCAAGAAACGCAGCGCTGAGCGCAATGTTGCGAATGTTCCCGCCGGCTGCATTCAGGCGCGCCAGCCGCTCCATGCGCAGGTCCTCCACCGGCGTCTGCGCCGGGAACACACGCCGCCATATCTCCGCCCGCTGCGCGGCTTCGGGAAAAGGAAAATCCACGATAAAGCGAATGCGGCGCAGGAAGGCCGTGTCCAGGGCATCCCGGCGGTTGGTGGTCAGCACTGCCAATCCGCGATAAGCCTCGATGCGTTGCAACAGATAGCTCACCTCAATGTTGGCGTAGCGATCGTGGCTGTCCTTCACTTCGCTACGCTTGCCAAACAAGGCATCCGCCTCGTCGAACAGCAGAATCGCGGCACCGCCCTCTGCCGCATCAAACACCCGCCGCAGATTCTTCTCCGTCTCGCCGATATACTTACTGATCACCTGGCTGAGATCGATACGGTAGAGATCGAGTCCCAGTTCGTTCGCCAGCACCTCGCCGGCCATGGTCTTGCCCGTGCCGCTCGGACCGGCGAACAACGCGCTGATGCCCAGCCCGCGCGTGTCTTTGGACGCGAACCCCCAGCTTTGATACACCTTCCCGCGCTGTCGCACCTGAATCGCAATCTGACGCAGCAACTGTTTCTGTTTTTGCGGCAGCACCAGGTCATCCCACATGGCCGGGGATGTAATCCTTTGCGCCATCCCCTCCATCACGGGCCGTACCTGCTGGCGGCACGCACTCCATAGTCTCTCCGCCACATTGGCCTGGGCGCAGCCCGCTGCTTTCGGAGAACTGCTGTTCAACGATAGGACGCGCGCCGCCGTTGCGTGAATCTCGGCCTCGCTCATATCGAACTGCGAAACCACCGCGTCCACTTTGCCATTGAGCGTCGATGCCGCTTCTCCCAGCGCCGCACGCCACGTCTTTGCCTGCTCCTGCGATGTTGGCTTGTCCACATTGAAAAAGAACACCGCGCGATCGCCCAGCCTTCGCCGCTCGCGCGCGGAGATCAGAACCGGGGCATGGAGGCTCTCAATTAAACGCACGGCGGCTGCGCTATTGTGCGCATCCGCCGACTCCTTTTCATCGAACGCTACCAGCAGCACCACGGGGCCAAGCCGCGCCTCCCGCTCCCACAACCGTGCAAGCAGCTCCAACTCGTCGCTCGCGGATGGCACGACACTGTCCTGCAGCACCCGCATACCGAGTCCCAGCAGTTCACAGGCTGCGGCCGCAATCGCCTGCCTGCTGCTGCGGTCGCCTCCGCACAGCTCCAGCACCGGCAGTTCGCTGTCCCGTCCGCTCTCCGCCCAGCAGGCTGCCACTTGCGCGGCCGTTTCACGTTGCGATGCCGCTAGCTGTCCGCCCGTGGGCGCTGGCCTCGTCAGGCTCCGCACCCGCTCGTCCAGCGACGCAATTCCCGCCAAGTAGTGAAGAATGCGTTCATCAATACGCAGCGGACTCGTCGTCAGCGTACTCCCTGCTCCGGCTTCTACAAGCCGCCAATAACGCAGCGGACGCGTCGGCAGCAGCGCGCTCCAGTGTGCGTCATTGAAAGCCGCCATCGCCAGGCTGAAGGCCGGCGGTTGATACGGAAGATCCTTCCCGGCTGCTGCCAGCAGGCTCGCCAGATGCGAATCGAACTCGCTGCCCGCGCACATCAGCAAAATCTTGCGTTCGAAGCTCGATAACCCAAAACTTTCGCACAGTACTTCAATCGCTGGCGGAAACTCCATCTCCGTTACCGCGTCGTGCCGCCCATGCTCCCTGGCCTTTCCACCCGCTGTCTTTGCGTCATCATGGTCAGGGTGCAGCAGAAAGCTTTCCAGCTCGATGCGCAATTCCGCCAGCGCCCGCATCAGATATCTCTGATTGGCCTCTTCCCACGTGATGGTCGGCGTTTGGATCATGTTATCGTCACCGCTGGCCCAAAGCCCGGGCTGGAAGAGTCAAGGTTCAGAGGGCTCTCGGCTCCATCCACTGAAAGGCGGATGAAGTACTTCGCTCCGCCGCCTGTCACACCACTGATCGGGATCGTCAGATGATTCGATGCGGCCGTCAGCGCGCGAACCGCGAATGTATACGCCGCCGGCGCATTCCCGGTGATCTGGTTGAGCGATAGTTTCATCTTCTGCCCGGGCTGCACACTCGGATTCACCGTCAGCTTGATTTGCGTGCCCGTTGCGGCCGTGGGAGTAATCACCGGCTGCAAAACCATGGGCGCAACATTCGATTCCACCCCGGAGTGCGGTGTCGCAGGAGTTCCAATCATCAGTTGCTGAATCACCTGGACGCCCAGCAGCCCCGCCTGCAGTCCAGCCGGAACCGGAAGCACAATAGCAGTCGGCGTCACAGTCGGCGGTGTCGCTTCCACGTTCCCAATGCGCACCACCGTGTTATCCGCGAGCAGTTGGCTGCCCTGGATCACCAGCATGCTGGTGGGCAGAATGGGCTGCCCCGTTCCGCTCTGCGCCATCACCCGCGTAATGGTCGGCTGCTGGAACGGTATCGCGTACACATTGCGGGCCTGTACCGGCAAGGCATCCTGCGGCGTGAACGCGTCACTCTCAATCAGCACCACCGATGCCTGGTACGCCACTGAAAGGCGATACTCCACCTGGAAGAACGCAGACCACAGCTTCGAGAACTCCTCCAGCGAAAGCGCTGTGGGAGTGAAGCGCACCCGCTCCGCCTGGTTCGCAAGATCGGAGGTCGCCAGCACGCCGAACGTGACCAGCGCGGATTGAATGGTAGACGGCACAAGGATCGGCTCGGCCTGCAGCGTGCTCGCCACCGCGCCCAGCATCAGTTGCGGCTCGAACTGCTCGTCCTTGCCGTGAAACGTGAACAAGTAATGAAGATCGAGTGCGGCCGTGGGCCGCCGAATCAGCGTGCCGTCCGCGCGGCGTGTGGGCACGTCCAGGTTGCGAAAAGCCCCATTCGGCGTTACCTGGTAAAGATAGATATTCAACTTGGGATTGGTATCCGTCGCGCTGTCGGTGGCGTTCGGACGTCCAAACACAATGTTGGCGCTGCTGCCCACAGCCTTCCGCACAGGGCCCAACAGCAGTTCATACAGACCCGCAGTCACCGTCGCAATGGCCAGGTAATTGCTCATTGCGCCCCCCGGCGAGATCGCTTGAGATATTCGTCCAGCGACGTCCCTGCCTTCGGCGACTTCAGCGACGCGCGTGTGACGGCTTTCTCTGGCAGCAGCGCGCGCACTTCTACCGTCCCGATCGTTACCTGGATGTCTGGCAGTGATGGGCCGCTCGCGTGTCGCAGTGGAGCGGGACCCGCCCCGTCAAGCTGCCGAGCAACCGGCGGTCGAACGACAGGTATCGAAGGCGGGCGCGGCGCTTGAACAGTCCATGCGGATCGCGCGCGCTCGCGAGCTTCCGGCAAGTCAGCACCTTGGCCCCACTCAGCAGATGCAGGCGCATCCGAAATCGTCGCGGGTCGCAACACCCCCTCGGCCCGCCTCGTGTCCACCTGCGAAGACGCCGGAGCCTGACTCGACGGCGCAGCAACCCTCGTTTCGGCAGGCGCTCCCAGCTTGCCCGCATCCACAGCCCTGCGCACGGGAGCCACAACTCCGCCGGCCGCGGGACTCACCGCTGAGGAGGGACCCTTCACCCGCTCTCCACGCCAGAAAGAAACGGCTGCGGCTCTTGAACTCGGTGCACGAGGCGACGAAGCAGGCTCGCCGCCGCTCCGCATCGCCCTCACGTCGCCACGCTGCCCGGCGCGCGTCTCCGCCGGAAAAGAATTGTTCCGGCTCGCAGACGCTGGAGCCGTGGGCACTCGAGCGGCTGCAGACGGCCGCGCATCGACGTCTGCTGCTGCCTGCGCGATCACCGTACGATCTGCATCCCTCTGCTGAAGCGGCCGCGCCGCGGGGTTTGATTCAGCATGAAAAATCTCTGCCGTCGGTGATTGAGCCAGAGGCATGCGTGGCCCAGTGCCCGGCCCAATCGGCGACCCAATCCGTGAACCGGCCGGCATTTGGCCGCCGGTGCCGCTCCCTCTGGCGGAGTTCTCTCGCCCTTCGAAATCTCCTTCAACAGGGCTCGGCCCGGCGCGCGCGACAAACGGTCCATCATTCGCCCGGTACGGTTCAAAGAGCGATGGGATGCGCGGCAGCACAGGCGCCGCATCAGCCAGAGCACGAGCCGTCACGTTCCTGAGGAAATTGCTCATGCCCCCACTCTTTCCAGATAGAACTGCCGCCGCAAAGGGCTCAGATTCAAAATGGCGCGCTCGCTCCACGCATACGCCCTGGCCAGCGTGTGCACATCGCTCAGGATCCGCCACGCCCACACCTCGATCTCCGTCCACAGATACGAGACGATATCGAAAGGTGACGACCAGTGCTCCTCGCAAGTCGGACACGTCAGAGCCAGTTGAATGTCCGCCAGCGTATCGGCGTTTGCCATCCGCTCGTCAATGCCTGCCACCACGTCAGGCGGCAACTGCGCTGCGCTCACCGGGGCCTCTCCCAGTTGTGCGCTCAACACGCAGTTTTCCAGAACCAGTCTGCGGCAAGCTTCCAAATCATCGGCCACGCGTGCTGCGGCAGAAAAATCCTCGCTGTTGGGCAGCCGAAACTCCACTCTGTATCCCGCAACTTCGAGTGACTCGGCCTCTTCCCCGTGAAGCTGCTCTTGTTGCAGCAGGTCGCGTGTATCCAGCATCAGTTCCAGGCGCTCGCGACAGGCTGGACACGGCACAACCGCGGGCATGCGCGATCCCCACAATTCCGCCCGCAGCATCAGCAGCCTGCCGTCGCGCTGGCCAATGCTTTGCATGGCGAACCACTCCCGCGATGCTTCGGGATACGCCGCGGACAGCAACTCCACAGCCCGCTGAGCCGGACTTTGCATGAGGCCGTCTTCCCATACATCCAGAAGACTGAGCGTAGTCAGGGCATGCATGGGAACTAGGTGGCAACGTTAAACGAGGGCTGAGTTGGCTCCGTCACCGACGTGTCCCGCTCCCAGCCTTCGTTTTCGAGCTTGATGTGCTGTATGGCCACCGCATTCGCGTTGGCATCGAGATCCGGCATCGCCTGAAACTCTGATACCCAGCAGCGATGCACGTTGTAGGCCTGCACCTTCTGCCCGGCTTCGTTGTACAACTCGATGATGATCTCCTTGCGGAAGTCCTTCAGCGACACCTCCGCGCCAAGCGCCGAGCCAAGATGCCACACCTTGCCCGCCCACTCCTCGAATGCCGGATCGTGCGTTACGCCCCGCTCCAGAGTAATGGGATCGTATTCGGTGAGACCGGGTTCCTTGAAGCTGGTGGAGGGATCGCCGCCGCTGCGGTGCTTTACCACTGCGGTCGACCGCTTCAATCCCGAAACCTTGCTCACGCCCGCAACATACTGCCCGTCCCACTTCACCTTGAACTTGAAGTTCTGATACGGGTCAAGCCGATACGAGTTGACTGTAAACTGAGCCATACAAGTTCTCCCTAGCTTGCGGTTTGTCCGGCCAGTTGTTCGATCTTGATGATCACGAACTCGGCGGGTTTGAGCGGCGCGAACCCAACCACAATGTTCACGATGCCGTTGTTGATGTCAGTCTGCGTCGTGGTCTGGCCGTCGCACTTCACAAAGTAGGCCTGCGACGGGGTCGACCCCTGGAAGAACCCCTGCACGAACAGGTTCTGCATAAACGCGCCCACGTTGAGGCGAATCGCCGACCACAGTGGCTCGTCGTTCGGCTCAAACACAACCCACTTCAATCCCTGGTAGAGACTCGACTCCAGGAAGAGCGCGGTGCGGCGCACCGGCACATACTTCCATTGGCTCGTCTCCGCGTCCGCGCCCACTAGCGTGCGCGCGCCCCACGAAACCGTGCCGTAGATCGGAAACATCCTGAAGCAGTTCAGCCCCAGCGGATTCAGTTCCCCATTCTCGATGTCGCTCATCCTGTAAACCAAGCTCTGCACGCCCGCCAGCGTCGCCGTGGTCCCTGCCGGCGCCTTCCATACCCCTCGCGTAGCATCCGTGTCTGCATACAAACCCGCGACCACCCCACAGGGAGCGAACGTCCGCAACTGAAAGTTGCTCAGCGGGTCCGGCACCCGCACCCGCGGAAAATACGCGGCCCCATTCGGGTCATTCACCGTAAGCCCGTTCGTCTTCCAATCCAGGGCCGAGGAAATGGTGTTCACAAACGGCGGAGGATCGATCAGAAGAAACGCCCGCGCATTGCGGCACACCGTAATCGCGGCGCTGTAGATCGCGTTAGGATTCACCGTCGAGTCCAGCAAAGGCGAGTTCACTGCAGCCGCCCGCGTCGCCTCCGGGATGCACAGGATGTTGAAGCTGTCCACCTTCAGCAGCGCGTAAATCCCGGTAAACAGCCCCTGGTCCCCGATCAGCTCCGCGGATGAGGGAAGCCCCGTGCCATCGCTGCCGGGAGAGGACGTGAATTGATGTCCCTGCCAGCCGTTGACAGAGCTCCCGTTATTCGTGCCCAGGGCGTAATGCGCCACATTCTGCACCGTCAGAGCATTCAGGCCCAGCGCAGTGTGCGCATCGCTGAGCGTTCCGCCGGCAGGGGCGCCAAACGACAGAACTGCATCCGGCATTTGCGGCAGCGACGCATTGATGCGAATCGCCTGGCTGCTGCCCACGCCATGCACCGAGCATTGCACCGACGCGCCAGGCAATTGCACGCCAAGCGCCGCGTTGATCGCGCGCTGCAACTGGCTCGCCAACCCGGCCATGGTCTGCGGTATGGGACTCAGGTTGGCGAGGAACGACATCGTGATGGGTAACGGGGGCGGCGCTGTCGATGGCGATGAGACGCTCAACGACAGCCCCCAGTCATGGTTGGCTGTGCTGTTCGCCGCGGTGGTTGTCGTGGCCGCCGACGTCGGACCCAGGTAAGGCGCCGACAACGTCAGGCTTGTAGGGCCCGTCACCGAACTCACCTGGTACGGCGTGTTGGCCTGAGATGCAAACGTAAGCCACTGCCCGATCATGCTTGAAGTGAAAGCAGTGCCTGTGCCTGTCACGGTCGACGAGAACTG
>Ga0134128_10010656_pt1 | contig 11009 bp, 11 predicted proteins | sample KB31754_FD_96462 | JGI IMG/M metagenome (GOLD analysis project Ga0134128, IMG submission 96462) | Terrestrial soil microbial communities with excess Nitrogen fertilizer from Kellogg Biological Station, Michigan, USA - KB3-175-4 | ecosystem: Environmental > Terrestrial > Soil > Unclassified ...
CCACCGGCAAGGGCGGCACAGGCAGAAACGGCTCCGTCTGCCGCTGCGCCAGCGCCACCGCCGGACTAAGGCCCAGCGCGACGCCGCAAACGGCCAGTGAAAAACGCATCCCCCTTTGCATGGGCCCACCCAAAATCCAAATAACCACTTCTCGTTTGGTACCGATGTTGAAGGAAAGCCGCAAGACTCTGCCAGCGCCGATGGCCGGATTGGCAATCGGTGTCACCCAATTACCACAGGCATGTACCTAACCCGGAAGTATAGGGCCTAACGGGCGAGCCAATAGACTAGCAACCCCGGAACCGCCCAGCAGGCGGTTGCCGCGCTCAGAATAAAGAAAATGCGCAGGCGCCGCGGCCAAGGCGGCTCGTCGCTCCAGACCTCGCCTTCCACAATAGGCATCATTCGGCGCGCTCTCTCGAGCCTGCCTGCTTGCTGCACGACCGCCTCCGCCTTGGATCGCGCCCACGGCCATGGGCACCGAGCGGTCACCGCTCGACACCCTCCCCCGGCACCGCCCTCGCCCGGACGGCCAAGTCCGACCTTACGCAATCCAGCCGCCGCGCGGAATCACCCTTTATGGCGAAAGTATGGACGTTAACCGGCGAGCTTCTTGCGCAACACCTCGTTGAGAAGTGCCGGGTTCGCCTTGCCTTGGGTCGCCTTCATCACTTGGCCGACGAAAAAACCGAAAAGCTTTTCCCTGCCGGCACGGTACTCGGCGACTTTATCGGCTTGCGCTGCCAGCACCGTATCGACCGCCGCCTCGATCGCGCCGCTGTCGGAGACCTGCTTCAGGCCGCGTTCCTCGACGATGGCCGCCGCGCGCTTGCCAGTATCTACCATCGCGGCGAAAACCTCCTTACCGAGCCGTCCGGAAAGGGTGCCATCCTGAATGAGATCGAGGAGCTCGCCCAACATCACAGAAGAGACCGGCGAGCTTTCGATTCCGCGGCCCAACCGGTTCAGCACGCCGAAGAGCTCGACCATGACCCAGTTGGCGGCAAGCTTCGGATCGCGCCCCCTCGCGACCGCCTCGAAGTAATCGGCGCTTGCCCGCTCGCCGATGAGCACGTCGGCATCTTCCGGCGACAGTCGGTAATCGCTGATGAAACGAGCGCGCTTTGCGTCCGGCAGCTCCGGCAATCCGTGGCGCAGCGCCTCGACCCAGTCCGGATCGAGTCTCAGCGGCAAGAGATCCGGATCAGGGAAATAGCGATAGTCATGCGCATGTTCCTTCGAGCGCATCGGACGGGTTATGCCCTTGCCGGCATCGAAAAGCCGCGTCTCCTGTTCGACGGCGCCCCCATCCTCGACAAGTTCGATCTGGCGCCGCGCCTCGTATTCGATCGCCTGCATGACGTAGCGGATCGAATTCACGTTCTTGATCTCGCAGCGCGTGCCGAGGGGCGCTCCCGGGCGCCGCACGGAGACGTTGCAGTCACAGCGGAGGCTGCCTTCCTCCATGTTGCCGTCGCATGTGCCGAGATAGCGCAGGATCGAGCGCAGCTTGCGGAGATAGGCGCCCGCTTCCTCGGCGCTGCGAAGATCGGGCTCCGAGACGATCTCCATCAGCGCGACGCCGGCCCGGTTGAGATCGACATATGTCCGCGTCGGATGCTGATCGTGCAGACTTTTGCCGGCATCCTGCTCGAGATGGAGCCGGGTAATGCCGATCTCGCGCGTAGAGCCGTCGGTCATGTCGAGCGTGATCCGTCCCTTGCCAACGACGGGGCGCGTGTATTGCGAGATCTGGTAGCCCGCGGGCAGGTCGGCGTAGAAATAGTTCTTGCGGTCGAAGACCGACACCAGATTGATCTCGGCGGCGAGACCGAGCCCGGTCTTCACCGCTTGCTCGACGCAATGCCGGTTGATCACCGGAAGCATGCCGGGAAACGCGGCATCGACGAGCGAAACTTGCGTGTTGGGCTCCGCTCCAAAGGCCGTCGCCGCGCCGGAAAAGAGCTTCGCTTTGGAAATGACCTGCGCGTGCGCCTCGAGACCGATGACAACTTCCCAGGCCCCGGTGCGGCCCTCGACAAGCGCCGGCATCAACGGCCTCCGCCGGCGAGGTCGGGTTTCGCGGTGAAGGCCGCGGCGCTCTCGATGACACCGGCTACGCGGAGCACCGTCTCCTCGTCGAAGGCGCGGCCGATCACCTGCAATCCGAGCGGCAGCCCGTCCGACGAAAGCCCCGCGGGCACGGAAATCCCAGGCAGACCTGCCAGATTCACCGGCACGGTGAATATATCGTTCAGATACATGGCGATCGGATCGTCCTGCTTCTCGCCCATGGCGAAGGCCGCGGAGGGCGCCGTCGGCGTCAGCATCGCGTCGCAACGGGTGAACGCCTCGGCAAAATCGCGCGCGATCAAGGTCCGCACCCGCTGCGCCTTCAGATAATAGGCATCGTAATAGCCGGCGGAGAGAACATAGGTGCCGATGAGGACACGCCGACGGACCTCCTCGCCGAACCCCGCGCCGCGCGTGTTCTCGTACATCTCGTCGAGCGTCTCGCCGGGGACGCGCAGGCCGAAGCGCACCCCGTCATAACGCGCGAGATTGGACGAAGCCTCGGCCGGGGCAATGATGTAATAGGCCGGCAATGCGTATTTCGTCATCTTGAGGCTGATATCCACCAGCTCGGCGCCCGCGGATTTGAGCCAGTCGATGCCACGCTGCCAGAGCGTCTCGATTTCACTCGGCATGCCGTCGAGGCGGTATTCGCGCGGAATGCCGATCTTCAGCCCGCGAATATCTCCGGTGAGCGCCGCCTCGAAATCCGGGACCGGCATGGCCGCCGAAGTTGAGTCCCTGGGATCGTGGCCGGCCATCGCACCGAGCATGATCGCGGCATCGCGCACGCTGCGTGTCATCGGCCCGGCCTGATCGAGGGAGGAGGCAAAGGCGACGATCCCCCAACGCGAGCAGCGGCCGTAGGTCGGCTTCATGCCGACGATGCCGCAAAAGCTCGCCGGCTGGCGGATCGAGCCGCCGGTGTCGGTTCCGATGGCGGCAATCGCCGCACGCGCAGCCACTGCTGCGGCGGAGCCACCCGAGGAGCCACCGGGCACCAGGGGCCTATTGTCGCCGTGCCGCCGCCAGGGACTCTCGACGGGTCCGTGAGCGCAGGTGATGTTGGCCGAGCCCATGGCAAACTCGTCCATGTTCACCTTGCCGAGCATCACCGCGCCGGCCTGCCAGAGATTCGCGGTGACCGTCGATTCGTAGGGTGGCCTGAAACCTTCGAGAATGCGCGAGCCCGCGGTGGTGAGCACGCCTTCGGTACAGAACAAATCCTTGATGGCGAGCGGCATACCCTCCATGGCGCGCGGCTCGCCGCGCGCCAACCGCGCGTCGGAAGCCTCGGCCATGCTGAGCGCCCGCTCCGGCGTCTCGACCAGGAATGCGTTGAGCGGCCGCGCGGCCTCCACGGCGGCGAGATGCGCCGCGGTCAGCTCGCGCGCGGAGAAACTGCGCTTCTTCAGCCCCGTGCGCGCCTCGGCGATCGTGAGATCGGTAAGCGTCATCTACTCCACCACCTTGGGCACGGCGAAGAATCCGGCCGCAGGTTCGGGAGCGTTAGCGAGGATCGCGTCGCGGCGGCCGCCGTCGGTGATCTCGTCGTCACGCATCGGCAGCTGCATCTCGACCACGCTCGACATCGGCTCGACGCCTTGCGTGTCGAGCTCGTCGAGCTGCTCGATCCAGGTCAGAATGGCCGACAGCTCGCCGGCGAGATGCTCCTGTTCGGAGGGCTGCACTTTGATGCGCGCCAGCGTGGCGATGCGCGCCACAGTGGCCTTGTCCAATGCCATGCTGTAGATGTCTCCTGCTTCTACCTAACATCGCCCATGCCGCTCTGCAACCCCAGCGAACTCAAGAGCTTGATTCGTAAGGGCGATCGCCTCCTCGGCCTCGACGTCGGCACGAAAACGATCGGCATGGCGCTGAGCGATACCACGCTGCTGGTGGCGACGCCCTTCGACACGATCCGCCGCAAGCGCTTCCGCGAGGACGCGGCCAGGCTGGTCGCCGAGATCGAGCGTCACCGGATAGGCGGCATCGTTGTCGGACTGCCGGTAAGCCTCGACGGCAGCGAGGGGCCGCGAGCGCAGGGCGTTCGGCAATTCGCCCGAAACCTGCTGGCGCAAATCGACTTGCCGCTCGCCTTCTGGGACGAGCGGCTTTCCACGGCCGCCGTCGAACGCGGCATGATCGAGGCCGATCTTTCCCGCAAGCGGCGCGCCGAGATCATCGACAAGGTGGCAGCCGCCTATATCCTCCAGGGGCTGCTCGACCGCATCGGGCGCCAAGGGCCGCCCGATGGCGGTCCGGCGGTTGTCCCCTGAGGGAAGCGTTCGGTCGTCGCACGCCCCCCTCGCCGCCCCCTTTTCGCCCCGAAAGCGCGGAAGGGGTGACGGCGAAAGGCGCCTCGCTTCAGCCGCGCCGCGCGACGTAGCCGTAGGCGGCGTTGCTGCGTGTCGGACGGTCGAACTCGGCGTAACGGATGGCCGAAAACCGGTCCTGCTCGATTGCCGGTAGCGCCGCCCGCAGATCTATCTTGTAAAGGCTGGCCGCGTTGAAACCGAAGATCGCGCTTTTCACCATGCCGTCGGCCGGACCGAGCGCGGCGAAACCATGCTTCTTCTGTAAGTCCTCGGGGATCTCCAGCCGACGGAATGCCTCGATCTGCCACTGCGGCGAGCCATACCAGACGGAGTCCGTTCCCCAGAAAACATGGTTCACGCCAAGGCCCTTGATCAGCGTTCCCATCATCGCCGCCGCGAGCCGCGGCTGCGTCACCGCGCAGGTGGCGAACGAGGTGCCGATGTCGGCATAGACATTGCGAACGCCATGCTTCTCGGGGATCTCCGCAAGATCGGATACCCAGTTGATCCTGCCGGTGCGCTCGAAGCGCGCGAGCGCCGGCTCGGGCGATTCCTGGAAGGGCTGCAGCGCCGAGTGATAGATGATGAAGGTGATCTGCGGCCAGTCCTTCGCCGCCTTCGGCAGATCATCGACCGTGGCGTATTGCCATGCGCCGGCCACCGACTTTTCGTAATCCGCTGGCAGCAACCCCTTGTGGATGCAGATGATCGGGCTCCCCGCCTTCACGATCTTCTCGTAGAAGGGATACATCAGCTTCTCGTCGTCGAGCCGCCACGGATATTTCGTCGTCATCGGCTTCAGCGGGTCGCCGATGGTGTAGCCTTTCCAGCTGTTCGGCTTCACCGTCTCGATGCAGCGATCGACCTCCTCCATCCAGCCCGGCTGCTTCGGCGTCACGATCGCATGCGACAAAAGCCGCGGCGAACGCGCGATACCGTTTACCGTCTTGCGCGCGTGATCGATCTGGTCGTTGGTGAGGAACCACCAGTTCTTGTCGTCGAAAGGGGCGCCGCTCAACAGACCAATCTTGGTATCGCTGTCGAGATAGACCTCCTTGATAAAATTGTCGAATTTGTACCGCTGCAGCGTCATCGGCGCGTCCTGGGCGATCGCAGGGTTCCAATGCTCCGCCGCGTATTGGGCGAGGCCGAGAAGCCCGTCCTCCTTGTAGTCGTCTCGGACGAAGTGGAGTTGATCGTCGAGAATGAATTGATTCGATAGCGCCCGCGCCCGCTGGGCCGCCGCATCGGGCTCGGCAGCTTCGGCGCGCGAGACCGCGAAATGCGGTCCGAAGACCTCGTTCATCGCGAGGAACGCCGCTGCCATGCCCGAGGCGGTCCGCAGGAACTGGCGGCGGTCCATGTCGAGGCGGCGGGAGAACCCGTCCGCCAGATCCTTGACGCGCGCCTCCACCCGTCGCTGCTCATCGGTCTGCGGCAGTGGGTTATATTCCCCGTTCGAGACCACTTGTGTCGGTACCGGCGACCGGAACAGCGCGCGCTCCGCCGGCTCCGTCTGCGACAACTCGGATTCGCTCAGCAAGATACCCATGGCTTCCTCCCTTGCGCTGACCGACCCCCGATCACCGATGCGCAGGATGAGCGAGGCCGGTGCCTCCTCGATGGGTAGTCCCTGGTGCTTGCTTGGGTCTGGGCGAGCTGATTGTACTCGCGGGAAGAAAGTGTGCACCGAATCGGCGCACCGGTAAATTGCTTTACGCGAGCCGCGCCGGCGGCCAAGAAGCGGCATGAAGCCGCGCCACGGTCTTCGCCCCTAGCGCAGCTAATGTCGTCTTGCCGATATCGACCCTACAACGTATAGTGCGGGCTTTAATGGATAACGGTACGTCTCCCCTCGCCTTCCCCCACCGCCACCTGCTGGGAATCGAGGGCCTTTCGCCGGACGAGATCACGCTCTTGCTCGATCGCTCCGAGAGCTATGTCGAGCAGAACCGGCAAGTTGACAAGAAGCAGTCGCTGTTGCGCGGCCGCACCATCATCAATCTCTTCTTCGAGAACTCGACCCGGACGCGCACCTCCTTCGAGCTCGCGGGCAAGCGGCTCGGGGGCGACGTCATCAACATGTCGGTACAGGCGAGCTCGATCAAGAAGGGCGAGACGCTTATCGACACGGCGATGACGCTCACTGCGATGCACCCCGATGTGCTGGTGGTGCGTCATCCCGAGTCGGGCGCCGTGCAGCTCCTGGCGGAAAAGGTCGATTGCGCCGTGGTCAATGCCGGCGACGGCAGCCACGAGCACCCCACCCAGGCGCTGCTCGACGCGCTCACCATTCGCAGCCGCAAAGGACGCCTCCAGGGCCTCGTGGTGGCCATCTGCGGCGATATCCTGCACAGCCGAGTCGCCCGCTCGAATATCGCGCTCCTCAACACCATGGGCGCGCGGGTGCGGGTGGTGGCGCCGCGCACGCTGCTGCCGGCCGCGATAGACCGGCTCGGCGTCGAGGTCTTCCACGAGATGAAGGCCGGGCTCGCCGGCGTCGACATCGTGATGATGCTGCGCCTCCAGACGGAGCGCTTTCATGGCAGCTTCGTGCCATCGATCCGCGAGTATTTTCACTTCTTCGGCCTCGACTACGAGAAGCTTGCCGCGGCCAAGCCCGATGCGCTCATCATGCATCCGGGCCCGATGAATCGCGGCGTCGAGATCGATACGGCCGTGGCCGACGACATCGACCGCTCGGCTATCCGCCAACAGGTCGAGATGGGTGTAGCGGTGCGCATGGCCTGCCTCGAAGTGCTGACGCGCAATCTTTCCAACGTCGCCCCGGCGAAATGAGCGCGCGCACTCTTTTCCGCGATGCCCGGCTGCTCGATCCCGGCAGCAGTATGGATCAGACCGGGGACCTCCTCGTCGAGAACGGCCGCATCGCTGCGCTGGGCGGCAGGCTGTCGGCCGGAAGCTCGGACGAAACCATCGACTGCGCCGGCGCCTGTCTCGCACCCGGCCTCATCGATATGAGGGTCGAGCTGCGCGAGCCCGGCGCCGAGCATCAGGAGTCGATGCAGTCGGGCGGCCGCGCCGCGGTTGCCGGCGGGGTCACCACCATGGTGGCGCTGCCCAACACCGATCCGGTGATCGACGACATGGCGCTGATCGAGTTCGTGGCGCGGCGCTCGCGCGATGTCGGCCTCGCCCGTATCCGGACATATGCCGCCGCGACCAAGGGGCTGAAGGGCCGCGAACTCACCGAGTTCGGACTGCTTGCCGCTGCCGGCGCACTCGCCTTCACCGATGGCGGTCAGGCGATCAGCGACGCGGTGGTGATGCGCCGCGCGCTGGCCTACGCCCGCACCTTCGATCTGCTGGTGATGCAGCACCCGGAGGAGCCGAGCCTCGCTGCCGGCGGCGCGATGAACGAGGGTGAGGTGGCGACGCGGCTCGGGCTCTCGGGCATCACGCCGGCAGCCGAAGTGATCATGGTCGAGCGCGATTTGCGGCTCTGCGAGATCACCGGCGGGCGGCTGCACATCGCCCACCTGTCCACCGCGGCGGCAATCGAGGCGATCCGCCAGGCCAAGCGCCGCGGCCTACCGGTCACCTGCGACACGGCACCGCATTATTTTGCACTCAACGAGACCGCAGTCGGCGACTACCGCACCTTTGCCAAGGTATCGCCGCCGCTGCGCAGCGAGACCGACCGGCGCGCGGTCGTCGCCGGGCTGAAGGACGGCACCATCGATGCAGTCGCGAGCGACCACTCGCCGCATGATCAGGATTCGAAGCGGCTGCCTTTCGCCTCGGCTGCAAGCGGCATCGTCGCGCTCGAGACGCTGCTGCCGCTGACGCTCGAGCTCTATCACAACGGTCATTTGGGCCTGCTCGAGGCGCTGGCCAAATTGACGCACTCGCCGGCGACGATCCTGCGGCTGCCGGAAGGCCGCCTTGCGGTCGGCGCCGCCGCGGATCTGATAGTCTTCGACCTCGACCGGCCGCGACGTATTGACGTCGACGCCTTCCGCTCTAAATCCAAGAACTCGCCGTTCGACGGTCGCCCCGTTCAAGGCCGGGTGCTGCGCACAATCGTCGCCGGGCGCAGCGTTTTCATTCACCGGGATTGAGCCAGATGGCCAAAATCGCGTTGATCGGCGCCGCATCCGGATGGGGCGCCGGTTTCCGCCATACCGAACAAGGACCGCCCGCACTTCGCCAGCTCGGCCTTGCCGATTGGCTGCGCGCGGCGGAGCTCGATGCCGAATGGCGCGCCATGGTCCGCTCGGAAAAACGCTGGCGCGAACACCCGCGGGTGCGCCCACCGGAGACCTTCGGCCTGGTCGCACGCCATGCAGCAGCGCTCGCCGACGAGGTGTCGCGCGCCATTGCCGCGCGGCATTTTCCCGTCGTGCTGGGCGGCGACCATGCGATCGCCATGGGAAGCTGGGCGGGCGTCGCGCGCGGCCATGGCTACGCGCCACTCGGCCTGATCTGGCTCGACGCCCATCTCGACGCGCACACCATAGCGACGACGCCGTCGATGAACGCACATGGCATGGGCGCCGCGGCCCTGTTCGGCCACGGCTATCAGCCCTTCCTCGATCTCTGCGGTGGCGTGCTCAGGCCGGAGCATGTCTGCTATGTCGGCGTCCGCTCCTACGAAGAGGGTGAGATGGCGCTGCTGCGCCGCCTTGGCGTACGCATTATTCCGATGCAAGACGTAAAGCGGCGCGGCATCGATGCGGCGCTGAACGAGGCGCTCGCCATCGCCACGACCGGCACTGCGGGATTCGGCATCACCATCGATCTTGACGGCTTCGATCCGGCGGACGCACCCGGCATTGGCCTGAAGGAGCCTGACGGGCTGCGCCGCGGGCCAACCTTGGCTGCGCTCTCGCGGCTTGCCGGCCACCCCGCCCTGCGGGCGCTCGAAATCGTCGAGTATATCCCGGAGTTCGACGAGGGCCTCCGCACCGCGCATCTGCTGCGCGATCTCATTCTCGCTATCATGGTGTCGCAGCCCGCACATGCGGCGCTGGGTTAACTTCGTCGTCGCGCCGGTTCTCCGGCCCTCCCCCGGCGCAACGCCGAAGCGCGGGCGGATCGATTTGCGGTCCGCGCGTCTCAGCGCTCGACAAGGGGGCGAATCCGTGATTCGCTCCTGTCATGCCGCATCCCATGGGCGATTGGACCTATCAGTGGCCGTTCCTGGTCGGGGCGGTACTGGCTTATTTGCTCGGCTCGATTCCGTTCGGACTCGTGCTGACGCGGCTCGGTGGTTATGGCGATATCCGCCGGATCGGCTCCGGCAATATCGGCGCAACCAACGTGCTGCGCACCGGCAGCAAGGGATTGGCTCTGCTGACTGTCCTACTCGACGCCGGGAAGGGCGCCATCGCGGTGCTGATCGCGGAGCAGTTCGGACCGGACATGGCCGCCTATGCCGCCGCTTTTGCCTTTCTCGGGCACCTCTTCCCGGTCTGGATTGGCTTCAAGGGCGGCAAGGGTGTCGCAACCGCAGGCGGGATTCTCCTCGCCTATGCCTGGCCAGTCGGGCTGGCGGCTGCCGCAACCTGGCTGGTGGTTGCTGTCTCGACGCGGTATTCGTCGCTCTCGGCGCTGGTCGCGGCGCTCCTTGCGCCGCTCTACGCTTGGCTCGTGACCCGCGAGTTCCAGCCGACAGAGGTCGTGGCGTTCCTGGCGGTGCTCATCATTCTCCGCCATCATGCCAATATCCGCCGCCTGATGCGGGGTGAGGAAAGCAAGATCCGGCTCGGCAAAGCTTAGCGACCGCCGATAAGGCTTCACCCACGCCACTTGATCGAACAGCCCATGGCCGGAAACTGCTCGGCAGGAGCGCCGCCGCCTGCGATGGCCGCCATCGCCTCGAAGAGATCTCGCCTCGCGCCTGCGACACGCTGCAAATTGCGCACGGCGTAGATGCGGCCGCGATAGCGCAAGGCCAGACTGGCATCAAAGCCGAAGAACTCCGGCGTGCAGACCGCGCCATAGGCGCGCGCCACCTGTTGGGTACGATCTATCAGATAGGGGAAGGGAAACTTCTTCGCTTCCGCAAGTTGCCGCATGTTCTCGAAGGAATCTTCGGGGGAAAGACCGGTGTCGTTCGGCATGATCGCGACGCTGGCCACGCCCAGCGGCGCAAGCTCGCGCGCATCGGCAATGATGTCGTCGAGTACTGCCTTCACATAGGGACAGTGGTTGCAGATGAACATGACCAGCATCGCCTTGGCGCCGCGCACCTCCGCTAGCCGGTGGCGGCGCCCATCCGTGCCCTCGAGATCGAAATCGATCGCCCTCTCCGGTGCTGTAGCGCCCACCATGGCCTCGCTCCTCATTCTCCATGCCGGCTCCATGCCGCTTCGACGGTAGGCCGTTTTCATAGCGTGTCAAAGCCGCTCTGGTTGGTTGACGCCTGGTGCCGGAACAACGCAAGGTGGCATTCCCATGCCTAGCGCTGCGCGCCCCCTCAACCCCTCGGAAAAGCTCGACTGGCTTCGCCTCATCCGCAGCGAGAATGTCGGGCCGGTCACTTTTTATCAGCTGCTTGCGCGCTACGGCTCTGCCGCGGCGGCCCTCGATGCCTTGCCGGAACTGGCACGCCGCGCCGGACGGCGCCACCCCCTGATCGTGTGCACCCGCGCC
>Ga0134128_10010657_pt1 | contig 11009 bp, 9 predicted proteins | sample KB31754_FD_96462 | JGI IMG/M metagenome (GOLD analysis project Ga0134128, IMG submission 96462) | Terrestrial soil microbial communities with excess Nitrogen fertilizer from Kellogg Biological Station, Michigan, USA - KB3-175-4 | ecosystem: Environmental > Terrestrial > Soil > Unclassified ...
AAGGAATTCGCCGCGTTCCTCGAGCGGCTGCGCTTTGCCAAGGACAAATCGGAGTTCGATCAGTTCATGGACGAACGCCGCAATCCTCCGCCGCAGCCGCCGCAGGAGCAGCCTGGCACGTGACCCCCGGGGTGTCTCGTTAGGGCCGCAGCGTCCAAGCGAGCACCTGTCCGCCGAGAAATGGCCGGATCGGTCCGGCCATGCTCGGCACCGTCTCGCGCATAGTCGCGCTCTCGCGTCTCAAGGTGACGCGGCGCTCATTGAGCGGCAGGCCGTAGAATTGCGCGCCGTGCTCGGAGGCGAAGCCTTCGAGCTTCTCGAGCGCGCTCTCTTCCTCGAAGACCTGCGCATAGATCTCAAGCGCCGCGGGCGCCGAGAAAATCCCGGCGCAGCCGCAATCGCGCTCTTTATCGTGCACGGGATGCGGCGCGCTGTCGGTGCCGAGGAAGAATTTGGGATTGCCCGAAACCGCTGCTTTGCGCAGCGCTAGGCGATGCGCCTCGCGCTTGGCGACCGGCAGGCAATACATATGCGGGCGCAATCCGCCCAAGAACAGCGCGTTGCGGTTGATGACGAGGTGATGCGCGGTGATGGTGGCGCCGAGCCGCGGTCCGGCGCTGGTCACGAAATCGACCGCCTCCTTGGTGGTCACGTGCTCGAGCACGATTTTGAGGCCGGGGAATTGCCGCATCAACGGCGCGAGCTTTCGCTCGATGAAGATGGCCTCGCGGTCGAACACATCGATGTCGGGGTCGGTGACCTCGCCATGGATGAGGAGCGGCATGCCGATCCGTTCCATCCGGGCCAATACGGGCTTCACCTTGGCGAGGTCGGTCACGCCCGAGGCCGAGTTCGTCGTCGCATTGGCGGGATAGAGCTTCACCGCGGTGAAGACCTGTTCGCCAAAGCCGCGCTCGATCTCCTCGGCATCGGCATCGTCGGTCAAATAGCAGGTCATCAGCGGCGCGAAGTCGAGATCGCGCGGCAGGGCGGCGAGGATGCGCGCGCGATAGGCTTGGGCCGCGGCGATGGTCGTAACCGGCGGCACGAGATTGGGCATGATAATGGCGCGGGCGAATTGGCGCGCGGTGAAGGGCAGGACGGCCTCGAGCAGCGCACCGTCGCGCAGATGCACGTGCCAATCGTCCGGCCGCCGAATTGTGATGCTCTCGACCATCCGACACCTTTGTCGCCCTCCCGTTAAACGGCCGGAGAAGGCTTTTATTGGTTCAACCTACTGAATCGCGCCTTGCGCTACTATAGAGGGGAACCAATGCCAGGAGAGCCACCATGACCGCCTGCATGATCGGCTGGGCCCATTCGCGCTTTGGCAAGCACGAGGGCGAGGATATCGAAGCCCTGATCCTGCCGGTCGCCGCCGCCGCGATCGCCGATGCGGGCGTGGCGCCTGCCGACATCGATGCGATCTATCTCGGCACCTTCAATGGCGGCTTCGTGCGCCAGGAGTTTCCCTCCTCCCTCGTCTTGCAGCTCGACCCGGCACTGCGCTTCAAGCCGACGACCCGGGTCGAGAATGCCTGCGCCACCGGCTCGGCGGCGATCCATCAGGGCCTCAACGCCATCGCCGCGCGCCGTGCGCGGATCGTGCTGGTGGTCGGCGCGGAGAAAATGACCGCGGTGTCGGGCGCCGAGGTCGGCGATCTCCTCATCCGTGCCGCTTATCTCAAAGAGGAGGGGGCGATCGAAGGCGGCTTCGCCGGCGTTTTCGGCCGCATCGCCGAGGCCTATTTCCAGCGCTACGGCGATCAGTCGGACGCGCTCGCCATGATCGCCGCCAAGAACCACAAGAACGGCGCCGCCAATCCGCTGGCGCAGATGCAGAAGGATCTAGGCTACGATTTCTGCCGCACGGTGTCGGAAAAGAACCCGCTGGTCGCGGGGCCTTTGCGCCGCACCGATTGCTCGCTGGTCTCGGACGGCGCCGCCGCGCTGGTCCTGGCCGATGTCGACACCGCGCTCCAGGCGAAGAAAGCCGTGGTGTTCCGCGCCGCCGAGCAGGTCAACGATTTCCTCCCCATGAGCAAGCGCGACATCCTCGCCTATGAAGGGCCGGCGCTTGCCTGGCGGCGTGCGCTGGCGAGCGCGGGCATCGGGCTCGACGATCTCTCCTGTGCCGAGGTGCATGATTGCTTCACCATCGCCGAGCTGATGATCTACGAAGCGATGGGGCTCGCCGAACAAGGCCAGGGTGCGCGTCCAATCCGCGAAGGCGTGGTGGAGAAAAGCGGCAAGCTGCCGGTCAATCCCTCGGGCGGGCTCAAAGCCAAGGGCCATCCGATCGGCGCGACCGGTGTTTCGATGCATGTGCTCCAGGCGATGCAGCTCACCGGCACGGCGGGCGGCATTCAGGTGAAGGACCCCGATCTCGCCGCGGTCTTCAATATGGGCGGCGCGGCGGTCGCCAATTATGTCAGCATTCTCGAAAGGCTCCGGTGATGGCGGATTTCAAGGCGCTGCTGCTCGAAGAGACGGGCGGTAAGGTTGCTTCGCGCATTGCGACGCTCGACGAGGCACTTCTGCCGCCGGGCGAGGTGACGGTCGATGTCGCCTATTCGACGCTCAACTACAAGGACGGGATGATCCTCAAGGGGATCGGCCGGCTGGTGCGCAAATATCCGCATGTGCCGGGCGTCGATTTCGCCGGAACGGTGGCGCAGTCGGATTCGCCCGACTTCAAGCCCGGCGATGCGGTGATCCTGACCGGCTGGCGCGTCGGCGAGGCGCAATGGGGTGGCTATGCGCAAAAGGCCCGGGTCAAAGCGTCCTATCTGGTGAAGCTCCCGGAGGGCCTCAGCCTGAAGCGTGCCATGGCGCTCGGCACTGCCGGGTTTACCGCGATGCTCGCGGTGATGGCGTTGGAGGATCACGGGCTGAAACCGGGCGCGGGCGAGGTGCTGGTGACCGGCGCCGCCGGCGGGGTCGGCAGCGTTGCGACCGCGGTGCTGGCGGCGCTTGGCCATCACGTCACCGCCTCGACCGGCCGGGCGGCAACCCATGATTACCTGCGTGCCCTTGGCGCCAAGACCATCATCGACCGGGCCGAGCTTGCCAAACCGCCGAGCCGGCCGCTCGACAGCGAGCGCTGGGCGGGCGCGGTCGATGCCGTCGGCAGCACCACCCTCGCGACCATCCTCACTCAGCTGCGCTACCACGCCTCGGTCGCGGCCTGCGGCCTTGCCGGGGGCAATGACCTGCCGGCTTCGGTAATCCCTTTTTTACTGCGCGGGGTGAATCTGCTCGGCATCGATTCAGTGATGTGCGCGCCGCCCCGCCGGCAAACGGCCTGGACGCGGCTCGCGCAGGATTTGCCTATGGATAAGCTCGACTCGATGACCGAAACCGTGGCTTTGTCGGCACTTCCCGGCCTCGCGGCGCAGATCCTCAACGGCGAGACGCGCGGCCGAATTGTCGTGGACATGAACAGAATTTGAAGCATTGACGTTATTAAACAGATAGATATAGACTGAACTTCAAGTTCAATATAGGATGAGCTTCGCGCGCCAGTGCCGCGGGCGAGAAAGCGGCAGGCGGGACAGGGTGAAGATCGGGTTGCGGGGCATAGGATGGATCGGCGGCATTTTCTTAAAACTCTGACGGGGGTGGCGGCCGGGGCCGGCTTGGCGCCCATGCAGGCAGCCTGGGCCGCGGGGGCCCGTGCCGCCGTGCCCGCGCGCAAGCGTCCCGTCGTGGTCGTCGATGCCGGGCATGGCGGAGTCGATCCCGGCTGCATCGGCTGCACCGGCACCTATGAGAAGGACATCGTCCTCGCGACCGCGCTCGACCTTGCGCGCCAGCTCGAAGCGAGCCGGCGCTTCAAAGTGCATCTGAGCCGCTCCGACGACACTTTCGTCACCCTCGAGGACCGGGTCGCGCGGGCGCGGACCGAGGATGCCGATCTCTTCCTCTCGGTCCATGCCGATGCCTTGCCTGTGCCTTCGGCCCGCGGCGCCTCGGTCTTCACCCTCTCCGAGAAAGCCTCTGACAAGGAGGCAGCGGCGGTCGCCGACCGCGAAAACAAGTCCGATCTGTTCGCCGGCATCAATTTCGGCACCAAAGATCCCGAAGTGAACGAGATCCTCTTCGACCTCACCCGGCGTCAGACCAATAATCTCTCGATCCGGCTGGCGCAGCGCGTGGTCGACGAGCTGGGCCGGCGCGTCCGGCTGCTCAATCACACCCATCGCTCCGCGGCTTTCGTCGTGCTGAAGGCGCCGGACGTTCCCTCGGCGCTGGTCGAGATCGGCTGTCTCTCGAACAAGACCGAGGAGCGCGCCCTGCGCCAAAGCTCCTATCAGCGGAGCGTGGCGACGGCGCTGTCCCACGCGGTTGGCGACTATTTCGATTTTGTCGCAAAAGTCTGATTTCGGCGAAATCGGCCCGGGCCGTTAACGTTTTCTTCACCGCAACCCCCGAAACTCGGCCTTGCAGCGCGAAGGCTAGCCCTTCGCTGCGCTGCAAGTCCTTCGGGCTTTTCCTCCCTGAACTTGGGCCGCGCCTCGTGTGCGGCCCTTTTTCATGGGATTTGGCGGCTCAGCGCGAGCCGCCCGGCCGCGCCGCCTTGGGCGGCTCGCCGAGGAGATTGGCGACACCGGCCCGCCGCGCCCAGTATTCCCATGCTCGCCACATCTCGGCGGTATTGGGGTTGAAGAGATCGGTGCGCGCCTCGATCTCGCCGGGGTGAAGCGGCTGCGCCTCGCCGAGGCGCAGCGCCTGGGTCTGGACCCGCGCGTTCTTCGGCGCATAGACCCCGATCCGCACCGCGTCCATCAGCGACCGACCGGCGGCAGCGAAACCATGGCCGCGCATCAGCGCCATGCGGTTGTTGGCGAGGGTCTTCGCCAGGTCGCGGCCCTGCTCCATGTTGCGCACCAGCAAATTGGTGGCCTTGCCGAATTTCGCGGCGATGTCCCAGACCGGCACCTCGGTGCCGATGGTGCTGCCGGAATGGATGATCGGCACGAGCTTCGCCTTGGTGACGCCATAGGCAAGCAGGTCCTCGGCGTGGCTGTGCACGACGGCGTGGACATCGGGCCGCGCCTCGTAAATCGCGCCATGAATGTAGCGCTCGAGATAGGGCGGCCGGCCGTCGTCCTTGATCGGCTTGCCGTCGAGCGTGAATTCGACGATGTCGCCGGCCTCGATCAGCTCGGGGCTGCGCGACCAGGAGAGGAGATAGCGCCCCGGATCCTCGGGATGGCGCATGCTCACATGGCCATAGGCATCCACCACGTCCTCGCGGGCGAGGATGCGGTTGGCAATGACGAGGTCGCGTCGGGCTTGGTCCAAATCACTCATGCGTCACGGTTCCTTAGAGAGGGTTCAGACAATCGTTCGAAGGCGGGTCAGATCTTTCCCTGCCGGTGCGGGCTGTCCGGCCGCGAATGGTCGAACTGCCGGTAGTGCTGGCGCAACAGGTCGCGGCCGTAGTCATTGCCGTTGGGCGTGCGCACCAGCGTGTGGGTGTGATTGCGCGTGTGATCGTCATTGTCGAGCGCAATCCCGGGCTGATGATCGAATTCGATCAGGATGGCGGGATTGTGGACGCGATAATAGAACGGGTTGACCTCATCGCAGGCGCCGATCCAGGCAAAGCGCGTCTCTCCGATCTGGCGCTTCACCGCTTCGAGCCAGAGCTTGGCGTGATCGGGCCGCATGCGCTCGACATAGAGGCTGACGAGATGCAGGAGCCGCTCGCGCTGTTCTTGGGTCATGTCGCCGTAAGCGAGACCCTGATAAGGCATGACGAGGTTGTCGTTGAAGGCCGTCGCATAAACGTCGAAAGGCAACTTCTCGCCGATCGTCGCCTTGGCGCGCTGCTCGGGCGTGAAGGCGCTCATGAGCGCATAGCCGCGCGCTTCCTCTTCGGCGAAAACGCGCGTTCCCTTGTATTTGCCGGATTTCGCCTCGACCGGCTCCGAGCCCAAGAACTGCGGCGTCAGTACCATCTGGTCGCCGAGGATGAAGCAATTGACGATGAGATGATGCCCATCGATCTGCCAGCCCCAGGGCCCCTCCGCCGAGGGCGTACCCATGATGCTCACCCAGTAATACCACTCGCCATATTCCTCGGGCCGCTGCGTCAACTCGCAAATATGCTCGTTGAGCCTCATTACGTCGCGCGCGGTTTGGAAGCCGGCGGCGCTGAGGCTCGCGCGCAACAGATCGAGCGCGCGCTCGCGCTGCTCGGCGCGGAGGTTTTGCAAGAGGCAGCCATGCCGGGTCATGAAGATATGCATGTTGTGCCAAGCGCGCCACGGCCCGGTCTCGAGATCGAACAGCGCCGATGTGCGCTCCTCGCCAGAGAGACAGGCGAGAAAGGCATTGGCGGCATCGCTCACGCCCTGAAGCGATAACCCGGTTCTCACCAGCGGAAAAAGGCCGCCGAGCGGGTTGCCGTCGGTGGTGATGCCGATAAGCGGCTTCGCCATCTCCGCTTTGCCGCGATCGAACATTTTTTGCAGGACTTCGGGGAGCGGGAAGGGCTTCAAAGCCTGGCCGGGACGCCGCTGCCGCGGCCGGAACTCGCGGACCTCGCTTGCCATGATCCCGTCCTCCCTTGTGCCGCGACGGCGTGGCGCGATGCTAACACGGCGTGAACCGGCTGTCTGCCCGGCGCCGCGACCTGTCGAGTGCCAGCGGCTTCGCGCAATTGCCAAGTCCCCGGGAAGGCGGCATGGTTGCGCAACGCCCGCCGCGCGAGAAAAACAGACCGGCGGCCGGGCCCAAGCGCAGGAGGAACGCCGATGGCAGACACGCTTGCCGGTCATGCAAGACCTCGCTCCGCCGGCTTCGCCGATCTGCGGCGCGCCGTCGAAGCCTTGCTGCCGCTCATCGAAGCCGAGGCGGATGCGGCCGAGGCCCAATCGCATCAAAGCGACCGCGTGGTGACGGCCCTGCGCGAAGCCGGGCTTTATTCGATGCTGCTGCCGCGCGCGCTCGGCGGCGGCGAGCTGCCTTTCGCCGAGGCGATGGAGATCATCGCCCGCCTCGCCTGGGCTGATGCGTCGGCCGGCTGGTGCAGCATGGTCGCGGGCGTGATGAGCGCCTCGCTCGGCGCCTTCGTCTCCGAGGAGGGCGCGCGCATCGTCTATGGCCAGGGTCCCGACGTCACGGTCGCCGGCAATGGCGTGCCGCGCGGCTATGCGCGCCGCGTGCCGGGCGGCTACATGATCCGCGGCCATTGGGCTTATGGCAGCGGCATTCACCATGCGGAATGGGTGCATTCCGGCTGCTTCGTCACCGACGATGCCGGCAAGCCGCGCCACAATGCCGAGGGCGTGCCCGAAATCATTCTGGCGCATCATCCCAAAGCCAGCATCGTCTTGAAGGGCAATTGGGATGTGCTCGGCCTGCGCGCAACCGGCAGCTTCGACTACACGCTGAAGGAGCCCGAGCTCTTCGTGCCCGAGGCGTTGTGCTATTCCTTTGACGGGGCGCGCGTGCAGCGCGGCGGGCCGCAATACCAGATCGGGCTCGTCGGGTTGACGAGCTGGGGCCACACCTCCTGGGCGCTCGGCGTTGGGCGGCGCGCGCTCGACGAGCTGGCACGGCTGGCGCGCGAGCGTGCCGATGTATTCGGCAAATTGACCGATAGCCCGAGCTTTCGCAAATCCTTTGCCGAGGCCGAAGCGAAGTTCCGCGCGGCGAGCGCCTTCGTGCGCGAGAGTTGGGGCGATCTCGCCGATACCATCGCGCGCGGCGACGCGCCGAGCGTTACGCAGATCGCACTGATCCGGCTGGCGATGCGGCATATCCACGACGCCTTGTCCGAGGTCACGACCTTCGCCCATCGCACCGCGCGCGGCGCGTCCTTGCGCGCCGGTACGCTGCAGCGCTGCTATCGCGACGCGCATGCCGGGACGCAGCATCTGCTGCTCGCCGATGAGATCGCGATGGAGTGCGGGCGCGTGCTGATGGGCGCGACGGGACCGGGCGCCTCTTGGACGATGTTCGGCGTCAAGGGTTAAGGAGAATACAGATGCCCGATCACGACGAGATGGTGGAACGCGCGGCAAGCCTTGCGCCGTCGCTCGCCGCCCGTGCGGCCGAAGCCGAGCAATTGCGGCGCATGCCCGATGCGAATGTGCGGGCGTTGCAGGAGGCGGGGCTTCTCAAAATCCTTCAGGCGCGGCGCTATGGCGGCTATCAGATGTCGCTGCATACCCATATCGATGCGATCGCCGCCATCGCCCGCGGCTGCGGCTCGACGGCGTGGTGCATGGGCGTCATGCACGCGCATAGCTGGCTCATGGCCTCCTTCCCGCAACAGGCGCAGGAAGAGACCTATGGCGCCAAGGCCGATACGCTCATCTCCGCCGTCATCGCGCCGCGCGGCAAGGCGGAGCCGGCCGAGGGCGGCTATCGCCTCAGCGGCTTCTGGCCCTTCGCCTCGGGCTGCCAGCACGCGCATTGGCTGCTCCTCGGCGCGCAGCTGCTCGACCGCGAGGGCGCCGTTGTCGACGAGGCCGATCTTCTCGTGCCGAGTGCCGACATCGTCATTCGCGACGATTGGAACGTTGTCGGGCTGCGCGGCACCGGCAGCTGCAGCATCGTCGCCAAAGATGTGTTCGTGCCGCGCCATCGCGCCCTCTCGTTGCCGGCGCTGATCGAGGGCAAGACGCCGGGCGCGAACTTGCACGAGGGCAGCCTTTACAAGAGCGCCGCCGTGCCGGTGCTGGCTTTGGCGCTCGCGCCGCCGGCGCTTGGCATGGCCGAGGCGGCGCTTGCGGCCTTCCAGGAGCGGCTTCCCGGCCGCGAGATCGCCTATACCGATCACCTCATCCAGCGCGACAGCGCGACGATGCATCGCCACGTCGCGGCGGCGGCGAGCCATATCCATATCGCGCGGCTGCTGCTTCATCGCTGTGTCGATGATATCGAGGCGGCGGCCGAGCGTGGCGCGATGATGGCGTTCGCGACGCGCGCGCGCATCCGCATGGATTGCGCACGCGCCGTGCGCGAATGCCTTGAAGCGGTCGAGCCGCTTTTCCTTGCTTGCGGCGGTTCCGGCATCGGCGAGGCCAATCCGGTGCAGCGCGCCTGGCGCGATCTTCACGCCGTCAACATGCACGGCCTTTTGGCGCTCGAGACCAATGAGGAGATGTATGGCCGCGTACTGCTGGGGCTCGACCCCAAGACGGCGCTGATCTGAACGCCGTCAGCGAATGAGGCGCCGGCGCACCGAGACGAGGTGCAGGTTGAAGCGCCGCGCGACGATGCCCCACAAGCCTTCCTGCGCGGTCAGCATGATCACCACCGCGACCGCGCCCAAGAGTATGAGATACCAGGTGCCGTAATCGGCGAGGAGCTGGCGCAGGCCGAAATAGACCAGCATGCCGATGATCGGCCCTTCGAGCGTGCCGATGCCGCCGATCACCACCATGAAGATGACGACGACCGTCCAGTCATTGACGCTGAATCCCGCTTCGGGCGAAAGGCGCAGCTTTTGCAGGAAGATGAAGCCGCCGATGACGCCGGTGCAGGCGGCGGCGACGACGTAGATCATCAGCTTGGTGCGGAACGTGTCGACGCCAAGGCTGTCCGACGCGACCTCGGAATCGCGGATGGCGGTGAGCGCGAGCCCGTGGCGTGAGCGCAGCAGGAGATAGACGATGCCGCACACCGCCGCGACGATCGCGAGCGAGAGCCAATAGAGCACCAGCTCGCGGCCGTCGCGGTCGGGCGCGATCTGCCGCATGATCGCGGGCGTCAGGCTCATGCCCGAGCCGGCGCCCAAGGGCTCGATGAGGCTGACCCCCAAGGCGAAGGTTTCGGCCAGCACCCAGGTACCGATGGCGAAATAAGCGCCGCGCAGCCGGAACATGGTGAGCGCCATCGGCACCGAGACCGCCGCGGCGATCGGCGCCGTCAGCGCCAGCGCGAGCAGCGGGTGGATGTTGAATTGGCTCGCAAGATAGAACATCGCATAGGCGCCGAGACCGACGAAGGCCTGCTGTCCCACCGAGACGAGCCCCGCATAACCGGCGAGCAGATTCCAGAGCTGCGCCAGCGCGAGGTAATAGGCCATCTCCGAGACGAGCCGCATATCGCCCGGGCCGCCCCAATAGGGGAGGGTTGCGAGCGCCAGCAGCACGAGGAGAAGAAACCCTCCGAACCAGCGGCTTTCTCTCGTCGTGCGCTCGACCCGGAATCCGGCCATCAATCCCTCGTATGCGGGAAGAGCCCGCTCGGCCGGATGACGAGGACAGCGAGAAAAGCGAGATGGCCGGCGAGAATTTGCCAGGTCGGCGACAGCGCCGCGCCGATCGCCTGGGCGATCCCCAATACCATGCCGCCCAAGAGCATGCCCCAAAGGCTGCCGAGTCCGCCGATGATCACCGCTTCAAAGGCGAAGATCAGGCGAATGGGGCCCGCCGCCGGATCGAAGGTGGTGCGGATCGCCATCAGCACGCCGGCGAGGGCGGTGAACACCATCGCGATCGCCATCGCCATGGCATAGAGATGGCGATTGTCGATGCCGAGGAGCTCCGCGGTTTGAGCGTCGTCGGAGGTCGCGCGGAAGGCGCGGCCAAGCGTGGTGCGATAGAACAGGAACTGCAGCCCGGCGATGGCGATGACGGCAACGCCGAAGACGAGAAGCGGATAGGCGCCGACGGCGATCCCGCCCAGAGCGACGCTGTCGGTCTCGATGGCGCCGGCATGAAGCCGCCGGATATCGGCGCCGAAAAGCTGGAGCAGCACGTTCTCGATGATCACCGAAATGCCGAAGGTGACGAGCAGCGGCGAGAGCAACCCGCCGCTCAAGGTGAAATTGAGAATTCCGCGCTGCAGCGCATAGCCAAAGGCGAACATCAGCGGCACGACGATGACGAGGCCCGCCAGCGCGCCGATCCCAGTCGCCTCGATCAGCGCGAGCGCGATATAGGCCGCGAGGACGATGAAATCGCCATGGGCGATGTTGACGAGCCGCATGATGCCGAAGGAGAGCGCAAGGCCGATGGCAAAGAGCGCGTAGAGGCCGCCGAGCA
>Ga0134128_10010658_pt1 | contig 11008 bp, 8 predicted proteins | sample KB31754_FD_96462 | JGI IMG/M metagenome (GOLD analysis project Ga0134128, IMG submission 96462) | Terrestrial soil microbial communities with excess Nitrogen fertilizer from Kellogg Biological Station, Michigan, USA - KB3-175-4 | ecosystem: Environmental > Terrestrial > Soil > Unclassified ...
CCGATGACGATCATCTTTTCGATATCGACCTGACTGGTGTCGATGCCTTCAAGGACAGTGCTGAAGTTAGTCTCCGCCTGTTGCTTGAGACGCGTTCGGAGGTCCTCGCTCGATCCCATGCCGGCGGCAACGGCAGCCTCGATAAACTCCTCATCGACTACGTGCAGCAGTGTAAGGTCTCCATCAGGCGCCGCGATCCCAACCGCAACTCTGAGCGCATTCACGGAGCAAGGCGAAAAATCTATCGGCACGAGTATGTCAGGTGACTTGAGCATCTCTCCTCTACTTTCTTCTCTGCGGTTCTCTGCGTATCTCTCGGCGTCCTCTGCGTTAAATGCTCATCAAACGCAGAGGGCGCAGAGATGACTTACTTCTTCGTTACTCGCTCGGCGATCTTCGGCAAGCTCGCCAGCACCGTGTCGCCCACTATCTTCATACTCTGCGCTGACACTTTATCAACAGTGTCGTCAGCCTTGTGCCAGTACGGATAGCTTGAAAGTTGAATCACATCAACCGCGTCCACACCGGCGTGAATAAACGCTTCGTGATCGTCTCCCCCGACACCCTCTTCGCGGTCGACGAAAACCTTCCCGTATCCGAGCTCACGTCCCGTCCGCCAGATAATGTCCTGCAGCCATCTGATACTCGATGGATCGCGACCGAGCTCGAGATTCTTGTAACCCATCATGTCCAACAGGATCATCGCGCCCGTATTCTCCACTTCGTTCCGTGCGGTTAACTGCGAAAGGTAATGACGGCTGCCGTAAGTGTTATCCGGATGATCCTCGCTGCCACACTGATCCCAACCTTCACAAAACGCCTCTTCGCCGTCAAAAAACACCAGCCGGTAAGTTACCTTCGGCTTTTCCTTCTGACTGCCAAGCACTCGCCCAATCTCGAGCAAGGTTGCGACCGACGATGCCGGATCGTTCGCACCGAGAAACTGCATGTCTTTGAAATACTTCGTGTCGTAGTGGCTCGTGATAAGGATGATCGTCTTCGTCTCACCGGGAATCTCGGCGACGATGTTTGCCATCTTCTTCTCACCGTTCGGCGTGGCCGCCTTGAACTCGTCGAGGTAGACGTTCAACCCGTAACTCTTCAACTCGTTCGTTATGTAAGCTCGGGTCTTCGCAAGTTGCGGCGTGTCAGGCGGGCGTGGTCCAAAGTCGATCTGCTTGCGCACGTGGTCCATCGCTCTTTCGCCGTTGAAGGCTGACGGGATTGGCGTGTTTACGTCTGGCTGGCGCGGACTGGTCGACATCTTTGCGCGCGGTCGTGCCGGCAGATCTTCTTTCGGGCAGGCCGCGAAAGGCAGCGGCATCAGCAACACCGCTGCGACTAAGATCACGCGACTTCGGTTTGACGTCATGACTTCTTCGCGCGTGCTCGATTCACGATTGAATCAAAAGCTTTTGAACCGAATGCGAGCGGTTTTTCGATCGCCGCGTCGAATGTTTCAGACGCAGTAATCGCTTCAAACTGCATCAAGGTCGCGAGCTTTTTACGGAGCGGCAAAGCACCAAACTTCTTTTGCAACTCAGCTACTGAATCAGCTTCTGAGGGACGCGTTTGCGGTCGCGTTGCAACCATCACCACGACGTCACCCTGATTCTCCAGCTTCACCTGACACGCGAGGCGTAGTGACTGTTGCAACTGCTCGTCGCCAAGTTGATTCTCTTCGGCCATGCTCGGCGGCGAGAGTACTTCAGCGCCAGTCTTCACTGAAATCAGACACGCCGGACACTCGCCCTTGCCCGCGGTGCAGCCGGTTCCCAACGGGGCGCCCATGCGGCGCGCCGCGTCGATGAGATAGGTACCCTGCGCCACGACCCCGCTGATGCCGGATGGTTCAAATGTAATCGAGACACTCATCTCAACCTCCAAACCTGGTTTGATCTGTTTTGGCTAGTGTAAATCCGGGGGAGACTTCTGCAAAACCTAGGAGACGGCGGTGAGGTCTCTTTCGCTGTGCTGTCGCGCGCGCTGGCACTCGGCGCAGATACCGATCATGCGCAACAAATGCTGAGTGATTTCGAAGCCGTGCTCGGCAGCCATCGCGTCCTGGAGCGCTTCGAGCTCAGCCGAAAAGAACTCAATGATCTTGCCGCACTCGGAGCAGATCATGTGGTCGTGATGCTGATGTTTGTAGTTATGTTCGTAGTGCGTGCGGCCGTCGCCGAAGCGGACTTCGCGCGCGAGCCCGGCTTCGGTCAGGAGCTTGAGCGTGCGATAGACGGTCGTTTGGCCGACGGTCGGGTCTTCTCTTTGCACCAGCCGGTAAAGATCTTCGATTGAGAGGTGTTCTTCGGTACGCAGAAAAACATCCAGAATGAGATCGCGCTGCGACGTGCGCTTGAGTCCCCTCTTCTGGATGTGTTTAAGAAAGACTTCCTGCTCTTCGGTTAATGGCTCTGCGGTCGTCATCAGTGCATAGATTTTAACACAGGACTGGATTTCCTCTGCGGCCCCTGCGGTTCTCTGCGTCTCTCCGTTGAGAAAACACTTTTAACGCAGAGAACGCAGAGAACCGCAGAGGGCCGCAGAGTTAAAAGGCGTATTCGATGTAGAGCTTTGTCTTCGTCAACTTCCCGACCTTGGGCTTCGGGAGCGTCACGCCGTCCGTGGGGTTGATTGTCTTCTGCTCGTTTGTTTTTCTGTCCGTGAACGTGATCGGGATGGAGTCGCTGCGAATTAGGCACGAGCCTTTGTTCAACTCGTCCATCAACAGAATCCGCGGCACTTCCGTGTCCTTGTCCGGATTGCCGTAGACTCCTTTCTCCGTCGAACACATCGAAACAAATCCCTTGTTCGTCTTCGGACGCGCGACTGCCGCTTCAACTACCGGAATCGGCGTCGCATTCGTGCTTCCATGATGACCGACTTTGTAGAAGTCGATCGTCTGTAAAAGCTCTTTACTCGCTTCCACGATGTCGCCCGCGTTAGTCGGATCTTTGAGCGGCGCCTCCATCTGGTAAAGCCAGTATTCCCAGTTGCCGCCCTGCGCGTCGCCGGCAAAGAGCAGTTTCTTACCGTCGAACTCAAACAGCACAACGAGGCTCTGGTTGTTGAGAAAGTTCTCGATCTTTGCGGCGGCGACGGCAAGCATGTCCGGCTGCGCCGAGTTCACGCGTTGAACTATTTCGTCATACTTGAGCCCGTCTTGTTTTGGATAGTCCTTCGCCTTCGCGAACCACTCTTTTGCAAACGGTTCGATCGGACCTGGACCACGCGTACCATCCGTCATCGAATCGAGATACTGGCCCACGCCCTTCTTGAGATCCATGAGCGCGAGAAATGCCTTCGCTTTTTCCGGCGGTGGTCCGAGTATCGTTACCTTCAAATCTTTCAGCTCATCGGGTAGCTCGGGCTTATCGCCTGCCGCGTAATAACGAACGTTTTCGCCCTGCGATCCGAGGTGGTCCTTCAGCATGTCGAGTGCGACTGCGTTGCCGACGCGTTTCTTCTTGTCGGTGGCGGCAGCATTGAAGTCGTCGATGCCGGTGGCATTTCCGAGTTGGGCCAGTGCTTCCTGCGCGTCTGAGTCGCCTCTGCCGCGGAACTGAATTGCCAGGCTCGCTGCGAGATCATGAATGTCAGCCAGCATGTTGTTTGCAGAGTCCGGCTGCTTGTCGTTGAACTGTTCCCAGTAAGGCATCCACACCATGTTCGCTTTGAAATCTTTGAAACGTTCGACTTTGAAACCCGCGATATGATCGGCATGCCGGTGCGTCATGATCACTAAAGCCAGCTTGCCGCCGGTGGTTTGAAACAGGTCTTCAACTGCGTCAGCGATCGAACCCAGATCGCCTGTGCCGGAAGTTCCTTTGAAGACGCCGCAGTCGATCAGAATGTGCTGATCTCCGGACGGTGTTGGCACGATGACGAGAAAGAAGTCGCCAAAACCGACACGGGACATTCGCACTCTGAGACTGTTGGTTTTCTCAGCGGTAGATTTTGTTTTTCGTGTAGTCATCTCACAACCCCGCATGCAACATGTTGAAGTCCAGTTGGAAACGGTTCTTGTCGTTACCTTCGAGCAGACCGTTACGCAGGTTGAAATCTCGTTGCCGGCGCTGGCGGCGCTCGCCGTATGGACCATCGAGTTTCCTTCGAATCAGGTAGCGAATAACTCCTGCTCCATAGTTCCCGTCTTTGAACGGCGGCTTGGTGATGAGCAACGTCGAGCCACTGCGCATCGGAAACGTTCCCAGCGCCGGACGCTTTGGGTCGTAAGGAATGTCGGCCTTCTGGGCCATCTCGACAACCATGTCGATACGCATGCTGCCGTCGGGTGTTACTCGAAAAGCAGGATGGAACGACGGCACTGAGATGAACTCTCCCCGACGGAACCCGAGCGTCTCTGCGTTAGCCTGAGCATACTGCCGCAAAAGATCGCCGTTGTGGTTTCTCTCCTCACGCGTGAGCCCATTCGGATCTCCGAAAATCAGTCCCTCGAAATCCGGCAGCGTACCCGCCTCCAAAGGCGACCACGAGAGCGACTCTTCAGAGAAGTATTGCGCGTCTTCCGGCAGGATGCCGCGCAAGCGAAACGCCTGCATCAACGCGTCGCGCACACCGAGAGAATCCGACGGATGATTGTCGCGATCGGCGGTGATCAGCGCGCGCAGGTAATCACCAAACGTGATGTCTACTGCCGGACAGTAGTCGATAGCTCGAACGCAGATCTTGAAGAGTGTATTCGCCGTCTTACTTGCAGCGTCGGCGAGTAAGTTGGCCAATGGTCCTGATATTTCGCGCGAATCAACGGTGCCGCCACCCGCTCGGAAGATGCGAAACAAGTCGGAGGTTTGGCGCAGGTAGACGGTGAAGTAAGCATCGAAAACTGCGGCTACCAGAATCGCGCCAAGTTCATGTGGCTCAAGATTCGGGTTCTTCATCTTCTTTGGATCGGGCAGTTCACTCAACGCAGAGCGCAATGCTCTTCCCGTTCCGCGCGCCTCGCCAAACTGCTGCGCTAAACCGATGAGCGGATTGTCCTGTAGCTTTTGTGCTTGAATCGTCGGGTTGCCGTCCGTGAGCAAAGCATCAGGATCGAGATGATATTGATAAAGCCTGCCACCTGTTTTCTGAATCGTATCGAGTAACGCTTCCTTGTGCGAGAAGTGACGAAACAGCGCCGCGATGTCGGCGAACGCTTCGTGAAATGCTGCCACGTCGGAGCTCGTGCGCTCCGAGAAGTAAGTGCGAATGCCGTCGAGGATCGCATGCGTGACTTCATGAACGATGATGTCGTGCGAAAGACAAGTGAAGACTGTCTGGCCCGGCAGATTGCGTCCCGGATCGACTGAGCTGGCGCGAAAGTAACCAAACAGAATTCCCTTTGCGGCAGGTGAGTACGCCGCGTTAGCGGACACCATCGCGTGCGGATAAAGATTCAGGCGCCAGATGTCTCCATCGCGCTTGCCTGGTTGTATTTTGCCGGTTGTCGGGTCGGGTAGTCGTTCTTCGAGTCGCCAGCGAATGCGGCGCCCGAGTGCTGACTCGAAGTTTTGGATCGTTTCCATCGCGACGGCGTAGACCATCTGCTGATGAAAGCGCGGATCGGATTCGGTTGGGCTGATTCCCGATGCGATCAGCAGGCTCGGATCGTCGAGATTGACAGGCTTGTAGAATTTTTTATTTGCGCCGTCGTAGTCGATCACGGCGATGCGTTCGCCGACTGGACCAGGCAGCAGTTTTTCATACTTCACGCGCAAGGTCATTTCGTTGCCGAAAAACTTTCCGTGACTCGGATCGAAAGCGTAGCACTTGATCGGACGGTTATCGGGAGTGGGAATCTCGAACACGTCGGCGAGCGTGCTGGTTTTGCGTTTGGGTTTGGACTTGGTGGATTTGTGTTTTGCGGCTTTGAGTGTTCTTTTGGTCGTTGGCATGGTTTTGTTAACTGAGTTTAGCCACAAAAAGGCACACAAGGCACACAAAGAAAAGCCAACAGAAACCTGGTTTTCCTGTTATGTGCCTTTTGTGCCTTTTTGTGGCCAGTTTTTCCTAATCCGCCGGTACTGTTTTGTAGTACTCCGTCTTGTAATACTCCCACTGTTGCTTCCATTTCGTCATCAGCGACTTGAATCGTTCCTGCTGTCGCAGATTATCCAGATTGTGATCTGTTTCGAAAAGAACGTAGCACGGAAATCCGTCGTTAGCCGCTGAATCCAGCCACGTGATCGCTTCGTCGGGGCGGTTCATCAGCGCGTAAGCCAAAGCAATGTGATACGCCGTGTGATGAAAGTGTCCGAATCCCTTGCCGCGCTCGATCGCTAACTTGATCTTCTCCTCCGCGAGGCGTTCTTGTCCTGCTGAAGCCGCGAGCACTGCCTGCAAGCTTGTATACAAACCACGGTTATCTTGAGGGTAATCTTTTAAAAACTTCTCGAGCGTGGCAGCGGCCTCGTCCTTTCTTCCCAATTCAAACAGAGTCAAAACAATCTGGTGCCCGATTAACGATGGATTCACGTCCGGAGGAACGTTTCGCAGCGCCGTGAGAGCTTGCTCATATTTGCCCTGGAACAGCAGCGATTCGCCGACACGAAATCGCGCAAGGTTGTTGGCCGGGTTGGCCGCAAGCGCCTTGTTTAACTCGGCGAGTGATTCATCAAGCAGGCCTACATGGCCCAACACAAGCGCGAGTTGATTTCGCGCCTCATCCAAACTCGGATTCAACGCGAGCGCGCGGCGATACTCCTGAATCGCTTTGTCGTGAGGAAAATGATTCGCAGGTGTCCATAACAAACGACCACGCGCGAGATACGCTTCCGGTAACTCTTTATCGAGCTCGAGCGCCTTTTCGACAGCTACAAAAGCCTTCTGCTGTAAATCCTTCTCGTTTGGTGCGAACAGGAAAAGTCTCCAGACATACGCCTGGGCCAACTCAGCCCAGCCGCCGGCGAAATCAGGGTCGGTCGTAACGGCACGGTTAAGGGCCTCGATCGCGGCGTCGTTGTCTGCTTTAGTCTGACGACTGAGGAAGTATCGACCGCGCAGGAAATCATCGTACGCTGCCGGGTTGATACGCCGCGCCTGCGTCAAACGACCTTGTTCCTGCGGCGTCAGCTTGATCCGGATTGCTTGCGTGACTTCCTGTGCGATTTCGTTTTGAAGGGTGAGCACATCACGAAGATCGCGATCGTATTCGCCGCTCCACAAAAGTTTTTCCGTCGCGGCATCAATCAACCTCACTGTCACACGGACCTTGTCGCCCGAACGCTGGACCGAACCCTCAGCGACTGCGTCGACGTTCAACTCCTGCGCAATCTGCTTCAGTGACTTCGGCGATCCCTTGTACTGCACGACGGACGTGCGGGCAGTCACTCGCAGCTCAACAACTTTCGCGAGACCGGCAATCAACGTTTCAGTCATGCCCTCGGCAAAGTAATCCTGCGACGCATCACCGGAAAGATTTTCGAGCGGCAATACTGCCAAAGATTTTATTTGCGGCGCGGTGGCAGGCGCTCTTAAATTTCGCGCAAACCAGATGGTAAAAACCACGGCGGCGATAACGACCGCAGCTACTCCGAGCAGTGCAAGCGTTCGAGTTCTAGATGGAGGTCTTGCCACATGCTTCAGCCGCCGCGTCGTGTTGAGATCGGTCCCGAGCTCCAGCTCGCGTTTCAGATTCTTGAGATCGACCAGCGCCTCTGAGGCGGTCCCATAGCGGTCATTACGATCCTTAGCCAACGTCTGCGCGATCACTTGCTCTAGTTGACTTGCTTCAGGCGCAAACTCTGCAAGCGGTGTTGGTTCTCGTTCAGCAATGCCAATGATGACGTCTGTCGGTGTCGGTCCTTGAAATGGTTGTCGTCCTGCAACCATCTCGTAGAGGACAACTCCAAGGCTCCAGACATCTGTGCGTACATCAACCGGAAGACCGCGCGCCTGCTCCGGCGACATGTATGCGACAGTGCCCATCAACACTCCGGGCAACGTCTTCACCTCGATGGACCGCGTTTCAGCCGCACTGTCCGCAGAGTCAGGCGTTGTCTCGGCCAACTTCGCAAGTCCGAAGTCGAGCACCTTCACGTACCCGTCTTCGCGCAACATGACGTTTTCAGGTTTGATGTCGCGGTGCACAATCCCTTCGTTGTGCGCACTCGAAAGTGCCGATGCAATTTGAATAGCGATCTCGAGCGCCTCGTTTATGCTTATGCGGCCCTTCAACAATCGTTCGCGCAACGTCATTCCTGCGATGTATTCCATGACGATGCAATGGCGGCCGTCTTCAGTTTCGATGACTTCGTGGATCGTGCAGACATTCGGATGAGACAGCGCCGCCACGGCCCTTGCCTCCACCTCAAAGCGCCGCAAGTGTGCTTTGTCTTTCGTGAGAACTACAGGCAGGAACTTCAACGCGACCTTGCGTCTTAAGCTCGTGTCCTCGGCGAGATAGACTTCACCCATCCCGCCGGCGCCGAGTTGCGAGAGGATGCGATACTGGTTGAACCGGTCGCCTGCTGCGATTGACTTCGAAGACTCGTCCGCCATCATTTTTACCGCAACTTCGAGTGCAGGAGATTCGATGAACTGCTCGGCGTGCGCATCAAAGGCGAGCAGCGATTCGACTTCACGTCGCAGCGTTTCGTCGCCGTCGCAGGCATGGACCAGAAAAGCGGAACGCTCGCGCGGATCCTTCTCGAGGGTCGCGTGATAAAGGCTCTCGACCTGTTGCCATCGTTCATTTTTCATGAACGACCATCTCTCCTTCGAGTTGTCGCAGCAACCAAACCTTAGCGAGGCGCCAGTCGCGCATGACTGTCTCTTTAGAGACGTTTAGTAGCTCCGCCACTTCGTCGACAGACAATCCCGCGAAAAAACGCATCTCGACCACCTGCACCTTGCGCGGATCGATTTCGGCGAGCACGTTGAGTGCCTCATCGAGCGCAACGAAGTCAGCACTGCGCTGCACGACGAAAGAAGCCGCCTCACTGAGCGACACTTGCAACGCACCACCGCCACGTTTTAGGTACTGCCTCTCGCGGGCGAAGTCAACGAGGATTCGACGCATCAATTGCGCGGCCACACCGAAGAAGTGAGCTCGGTTTTGCCAGCGGACATTCTTCCAATCGATCAGGCGTACGTATGCCTCGTTAACGAGAGCGGAGGTCTGTAGCAGATGCCCCGGACGCTCGCGGCTCATGTAATGGTGCGCGAGCCGGTGCAGCTCTGAGTGAATGATTGGCGCGAGCTGATGGAGCGCAGACTCGTCCCCGTCGCTCCAGGCCACAAGCAACTGCGTAATCTCTTTGGATGACTGAGGCTGCATATTCCGTCCGTCGGGTGGCCCCACAAATTATCACAACCTGAGCGCCAGGGTCCGTCAGAAAAATTTTTTAAGTGGAGTCTTACAGTTTTTCTCACCCGATCCCGCCTTCATCGATAAGAAATCACAAACCGGAGGAGGAAAGGATGAGAGTCAAGAAACTAAGTAAAGGATTCGTGTTACTGAGCCTTGCTGTCGCGGCCACGTTGGCCGTCTACCCGCTCTTCAACGCGGCATGCGCACCAGCGCCTTCTGGCCACTCGGCACCCCACGGCCCTTCGCCCGCAGTGGCAAGCGATGTGATAACTGAATGGAACCAACAGGCAGTTTCGTTAACGCTCGCAACAGCGTCGGCGCTGTCTCCCGTCGAGCAAACGCGCGTGATGGCTATCTTTCAGCTTGCAGTACACGACGCGGTCAACGGGATCACCGGCGAATATGAGACTTACTTATCGCCCACCGGTGCGCCTGAAAATGCGTCGGCTGAGGCAGCAGCGATTGCCGCCGCGCACCACGCGTTGAAAAATCTGTTTTCCGGAAATGACGCGATGCTCGATGCTCTCTACGTGAGCTCGCTCGCGGCTCATGGTCTATCGTCCAGTGATCCCGGGATCGACTTTGGTCGCTCTGCGGCAGCGGCGATCCTCGCGGTCCGAGCGAACGATCATTCGAAGGAAGCTCAGTTTGCTTACGACGCTCCTGGCGCCGGCAATCCGGGCGTTTGGGTACGACTCAACAATGCTCCTGCATTGCTGCCCGGTTGGGGAAACGTAACTCCGTTTGTGCTTCGAAGCGCTTCACAATTCGATCCGGGTCCGCCGCCTGCACTCGATAGCGATAAGTATGCGCGTGACTTCAACGAGATCAAACAGATCGGAGTTAATCTCGGTTCGACTCGCACCACCGAACAGAGTCAGATCGCGCAGTTCTGGCGTGCTTCTCCAACGGCGATCTGGAACAACGTTCTGATGCAGGTTGTGCAGACACGCAACCTGAATCTCTCGGCGGAAGCGCGGTTGTTTGCGTTGTTCTACCTGGCGGCGGCCGACGCGAGTATCGCTTGCTGGGGAACGAAGTACGAATACAACTTTTGGCGCCCGCAGCCGGCGATTATGAGCGGCGATGTTGATGGCAATGACTCCACTGTTGGCGCCTCGCCGTGGCAACCGTTTGTTCCTACGCCGCCACATCCGGAGTATCCATCGGCACACAGCACGAACAGCAGTGCGATGGCTAACATTTTGACGGACGAGTTTGGTGACAATCCGGGAGAGCCGATAACAGTTACGCTGTCGGGCATCACACGGCAGTGGAATAGTTTCAGCGCCGGTGTTCAGGAAGTAATCGACGCTCGAGTGTATTCGGGAATCCACTTCCGTAACTCGGACGAAGTGGGTGCGCGCATGGGCCGTCAGATCGCGCAGTTCGTTTCTCATCACGCGCTGCGGCGCAGTTCGAATGAGCGGAGATAAAATTCTCGATCAACTTCTTACCTTGTGGTACCAAGTGATAGTACGCAGGTATCACAAGGTAAGTGATTGTTCTGAACAATTCTCACAAACCTTCCAATTCTCACGAATACCAAACGAATAATATTTCTAGGACTACCAAAGGCGGACACTTCAGTGACTACGAATCCACTATTAAAAAGCGTGGCGCTTGCCGGTGCTGCACTGCTTGTAATCACATTCGTTCAGCGAACTACAAGCGCGGATGAGGTATTCATCGCCA
>Ga0134128_10010660_pt1 | contig 11008 bp, 5 predicted proteins | sample KB31754_FD_96462 | JGI IMG/M metagenome (GOLD analysis project Ga0134128, IMG submission 96462) | Terrestrial soil microbial communities with excess Nitrogen fertilizer from Kellogg Biological Station, Michigan, USA - KB3-175-4 | ecosystem: Environmental > Terrestrial > Soil > Unclassified ...
ACCGGTACAGCCAGCGCGCCTACCTCGTGCAACTGCGACGTGAGGGCGCGGGCACATTGCTGATCGACCCGATCGCCTGCCCTGACCTCTCCGCGCTGAGCGCGGTGCTCGCGGACACCGAATGGGTTCTGCACGCTGCAGCTCAGGACCTGACCTGCCTGCGCGAGGTGGGACTGACTCCCCCGCGCATCTTCGACACCGAGCTCGGTGGTCGGCTCGCAGGCTACGCACGCGTCGGGCTCGGTCCGATGGTCGAGGAACTGCTGGGCTACTCGCTGGAGAAAGGTCACTCAGCCGACGACTGGTCAACGCGGCCTCTTCCGGAGCCGTGGCTGCGGTACGCCGCCCTCGACGTCGAACTGCTGGTCGATCTGCGCGAGGCGGTACACCGCGACCTCGATGCGCAGGGCAAGCTGGCTTGGGCGGAACAGGAGTTCGCGGCAGTCCTCGCCGCCGCCCCGCACCCGCCGCGTGCAGAGCCGTGGCGTCGGACATCAGGCATTCACAAGGTGCGTAAGCCGCGCAACCTCGCGGTAGTCCGTGCGCTCTGGGAGCACCGGGACATGCTCGCCCGCCGACGCGACATGACGCCGGGTCGAGTGCTGCCGGACAGCGCGATCATCGAGGCGGCGAGCAGCCTGCCCGAGACGGTCCAGGCGTTGCGCGCAGTGCCCGGATTCTCGGGCCGGACGAGATCAGCCGACGCAGTCGGGTACCACGCGGCCATGCGTAGCGCCCTGGTGCTGCCGGATTCTCACCTGCCCTCGGCACAGCCAGCGCACGATGGTCCGCCGCCGGCAAAGTCCTGGGAGCGCAGCGCGCCCGAAGCGGCGTCCCGGCTGGCCGCAGCGAGGCCGGCGGTGGCCGCGATCGCCGACGAGCATCTGATCCCGGTGGAGAACCTGCTTTCCCCGGACCTGCTGCGCAGGCTGTGCTGGTCCCCACCGGACGACCTCGACGACGAGGTCATCGCCGAGACGCTCAGGGCGGGCGGCGCGCGGCCTTGGCAGGTGGAGCTGACCGCGCACGTGATCGGCTCGGCGCTGCGCCGCGAGGCGGTGCGTCCCCCGGCGCTGTGAGCCCCGCCCCAGCCCCAGCCTCGCGGGTCTGCCGTGAGGACAAGTTTCTCGCTCGCCCTGAGATCGGCGCTCGAATCGCGGCATGAGCGGAAGTGACCGGTCAGACCATCGACGCGATGGCCTCTTTGATCGTTTGAGCGTCGCAAGGCTCGCGCCATGTCATGGCCGATTGCGCTCCTCCTCCGCTCGCCCGCTCCCACAGGGGCACGAAAGCGCGGCTTGAGCGGCCCGGGTCACGCTGGAATCCCCGGGTACCGCTTCTTGTTACTGACGGGTAGCATAGCCGCAGACCCAACGCCGGGATTCCGCTCGGCCGGGTCCCGGCCTGGCCGGAAGCATACGAACGCGATGACTTCAGGAGTGCCCTGTGCCTCGTACCGCTCGCGACGTCGTCTTCGTTGACGGCGTCCGCACCCCGTTCGGCAAAGCAGGTCCCAAGGGCATCTACGCCGAGACCCGCGCCGACGACCTGATCATCAAGTGCATCCGGGAACTGGTGCGGCGTCATCCCGAGCTGCCGCCGGAGCGGATCGACGAGGTCGCGATCGCGGCGACCACCCAGATCGGCGACCAGGGCCTGACGCTCGGCCGCACCGCCTCCCTCTTGGCGGGGCTGCCCAAGACCACTCCCGGCTACTCGATCGACCGCATGTGCGCCGGCGCGATGACCTCCGTTACGACAGTGGCCGGCGCCATCGCACTCGGCGCGGTGGACGTGGCACTCGCGGGCGGCGTTGAACACATGGGCCGCCACCCGATGGGCGAGGGCGTGGACCCGAATCCCCGCTTCGTCTCCGAGAAGCTGGTCGACGAGTCCGCGCTGGTCATGGGCCAGACCGCGGAGAACCTGCACGACCGCTTCCCCAGCATCACCCGCGAGCGCGCCGACGCCTACGCGCTGAACTCGCAGCTGAAGGTCGCCAAGGCCTACGCCGACGGCAAGATCCAGCCGGACCTGGTGACTGTCGCGACCCGCAACTCGCTCACGTCGCAGACGCTGGCCGGCGCAGGCTGGGGCTTGGCTACTGCGGACGAGCCGCCCCGCCCGGACACCACGCTTGAGGGCCTGGCCGGGCTCAAGACCCCGTTCCGGGTGCGCGGCCGGGTCACCCCCGGCAACTCCGCGGGCCTGAACGACGGGGCGACCGCCTCGATCATCGCCGCCGAGGATGTGGCCCGCGAGCTGGGCCTGCCGATCAAGATGCGGCTCGTTTCGTTCGCCTTCGCCGGCGTCGAGCCGGAGGTGATGGGGTACGGTCCCGTTCCCGCTACCGATAAGGCGCTCGCCTCCGCGGGGCTGAGTATCGATCAGATCGGCCTGTTCGAAATCAACGAAGCGTTTGCCGTGCAGGTGCTCGCCTTCCTCGAGCACTACGGCATCGCCGACGACGACCCGCGGGTGAACCAATACGGCGGCGCGATCGCGCTCGGCCACCCGCTCGCCTCCTCCGGGGTCCGCCTGATGACCCAGCTCGCCCGGCAGTTCGAGGAGCACCCCGAGGTGCGCTACGGCCTGACCACGATGTGCATCGGCATCGGCATGGGCGGCACCGTGATCTGGGAGAACCCGCACTTCGAAGGAGCCGACAAGTGACGAGCGAGCTGGCACAGAAGGCAGCGGACGCCTTCCCCGACGAGGTGGTCACCTCCGCCCCGGTCCGGGTCCTCGAGCTGCCGAACGGCGCGGGCAGGTTCGCCCTGATCACGCTGGACAACGGTTTCGACCACACCAAGCCGACCACCTTCGGGCCGCGCGGGCTGATCAACATCGCCGCAGCGCTCGACGAGGTCGCTCGGCTCGCGGACTCGGGCGAGATCGTGGCCGCCGGCGTGACCGGCAAGCCGTTCATCTTCGCCGTCGGCGCCGACCTCAAGGGCGTCGAAGTGGTCACCGAGCGCGAGCAGGCCTACGCCATCGGCAAGTCGGGTCACGACGTGTTCCGACGCTTCGGCGAGCTGTCCGTGCCCACCTTCGCGTTCATCAACGGCGCCGCGATGGGCGGTGGCGTGGAGATCGGGCTGCACTGCACGTACCGCACAATCTCGGCCGGTGTTCCGGCGTTCTCGCTGCCTGAGGTCTTCCTCGGCCTGATCCCCGGCTGGGGCGGTACGCAACTGCTGCCACGCCTCATCGGTCCGGATGCGGCCGTGACCGTCATCCTGGAGAACTCGCTTTCGCAGAACCGGCAGCTCAAGGGCGCGAAGGTGTACGAGCTCGGCATCGCGGACGCGCTGTTCGAGCCGGCGGACTTCCTGGAGGAGTCGCTGGCCTGGACGGCGAGCGTGCTGCGCGGTGAGCTCGTGGTCGAGCGTAAGAAGTACTCGGACGAGGAGTGGGAAGCGGCGCTCGTCCGTGGCAAGGAGATCGCGGACTCGAAGGTGCACGGCGCGACCGCGGCGCCATACCTCGCGCTCGAGCTGATCGGCAAGGCCCGCACCGCCTCGCGCGACGAGGGTTTCGCCGCCGAGGACGAGGCGCTGACCGACCGGATCATGAGCGAAGAGCTGCGCAGCGGCATCTACGCCTTCAACCTGGTGCAGAAGCGGGCCAAGCGCCCGGCCGGCGCCCCGGACAAGTCGCTGGCCCGGCCGGTGACCAAGGTCGGCATCGTCGGCGCCGGTCTGATGGCCTCTCAGCTCGCCCTGCTGTTCGTGCAGCGGCTCGCGGTGCCGGTGGTGCTGACGGACATCGATCAGGAGCGGGTGGACAAGGGCGTCAAGTACGTCCACGAGCAGCTCGACTTCCAGGCGCTCAAGGGCCGCCTCAACGCCGACAAGCTCAACCGGCTCAAGGCCCTGGTCTCCGGCTCGCTGACCAAGGACGCGTTCGCGGACGCGGACTTCGTGATCGAGGCCGTGTTCGAGGAGCTGTCGATCAAGCAGCAGGTCTTCGCCGAGGTCGAGGCGGTCGTGCGGCCGGATTGCGTGCTGGCGACGAATACCTCGTCGCTCTCGATCACGGCGATGGCCGCGCAGTTGAAGCACCCGGAGCGGGTCGTGGGGTTCCACTTCTTCAACCCGGTCGCGGTGCTGCCGCTGCTCGAGATCGTGCGCGCCGAGAAGACCGACGACGCGTCGCTGGCCACCGCGTTCGCCGTTGCCAAGCAATTGAAGAAGTCCAGCGTGCTGGTGAAGGACGCCCCGGCGTTCGTGGTCAACCGGCTACTGACCCGCTTCCTCGGCGTGGTCAACGAGGTGCTGGACGAGGGCACGCCGGTCGAGGTCGCGGACAGCGCCCTGGAGCCGCTGGGCCTGCCGATGTCGCCGTTCGTATTGATGGAGCTGGTCGGCCCGGCGGTCGCGCTGCACGTCTCGGAGACGCTGCACGCCGCGTTCCCGGAGCGGTTCAGCGTGTCGGAGAACGTCCGACGGCTGGTCGGCGCGGGCAAGCGGGCGTTCTACCTGCCGGGCACGACCACCTTGGATCCGGAGGTCGAGGCGCTGCTGCAGGTCGGCGACAAGCCCTCGACGGCCGAGGAGGTGCGTGACCGCGCGCTGTCCGCGATCGCCGAGGAAATCGACCTGATGCTCAAGGACGGCGTTGTGGCCGAGGCGCAGGACATCGACCTGTGCATGATTCTCGGGGCGGGCTGGCCGTTCCACCTCGGTGGGATCACGCCGTACCTGGACCGCACCGGCGTGTCCGAGAAGGTCACCGGCGGGCGGTTCCTGCCGTTGGGTGTGGCGTCGTTGCCGGCCTGACAGTCAGTCAGATCGCGGGGTCCCAGTCGAGTCGGCTGGGGCCCCGCACGGTTTTAGGTGATGCTGTTTGAGGCGATGCTGTTTCAGGTGATGCTGCGTCAGGCCACGAGGAAGCCCGCGAACGCGGTATGCGTGGTCCAGATCAGCAGCGCCACGCTGGCGGCGAGGAGCAGCGCTTCTTGCCACCATCTGCGGAAGACGAGGGCAGCCGCGATCAGGATCGGGAAGAGCGCGCCGATGTAGCGCGGCAGTGAGGTGAAGTTGTGCGACGTGATCGCGAGGCCGTACATCGGTAGCGTCCACAGCACGTAGGACGCCGGAAGCTTGCGCGCGACGATCGCGATCAGCGCGGCCGCGAGCACGATCAGCAGGAGGCACATGTCCGCGACCTGGTGACCGTGGTGATGCAAACGCGAAACGTCGTGGAAGGAAATCCGCGGGCTGTTGATCAGGCGCTCGCGGTTCGTCTTGAGCGTCTGCTGCGTGAACGGCAGCAACCAGGAATGGAACCGGAGGCGGGAGTAGCCGAGGTAGACGACCAAACCCGCGATCGGGGCGACAGCGCTGAGCAGGGATTTTCCAACGGCGGTCTTCACTGCCGCGGTCTTCACTGCCGCGGTCCTCATCGGGGCGGTGCGAGCCGAGCGCACGCCCTCGACCACGCCCGGGATAGCGAGCAGGAGGCCGGTCGGGCGCGCGATGCCGCTCAGAAAGCCGAGGATGATCGCGGTCCAGGTGCGGGCCGGCCGGCCGGGGTAAGCGCGGATCGCGAGGAAGTAGCCCGCGGCGAGTACTCCCGCCAGCGGCTCGGTATAGCCCATGACGAGCGCGTAGGCACCGGGGGCCAGTTGGGTCAGCCACGCCGCGCGCCGGGCGGCGGCGCGATCCCCTGTCTCTCGTATGACGATCCGATGGACTAACGCGCCGAAGACCAGCGCGCCGACCCAGCAGACCCCGAACAGCGCGATGGTGACGGGCAGTCGGGTCACCGTCGTGACCGCAGCAGTGATCATCGGCGTGAACGGGAAGAAGTGGGCGAAGCCGCCCTTGGCGTCGTATCCGTTCGCTGCGATGTACCGGTACCACGGCGTGTCCCACATGAACAGCTTGCCGAGCGGATGCTGCCGGTCCATGTGCCAGGAGATCAGGCCCACGAGCACGTGTCCCGCCACCCATGCCGGCAGCGTCACCCACACCCCGTCGAGCAACCAGCGCAGCCGTCGCCAACCGCTGCCGATCCCCGAGCCGTCGGCTGACCCGCCATCGGCTGATCCGTCGTCAGCAGGCAGGAGAGCCGGTACTTCGAAATCCACCCCCGAATTCACCGAAACTCCTACGCCGAGACGGCCTCGTTCGACAGCGGCGTCTGGCGCGGCATGAGCGGCGCGTCACGTCCGGTACCCGTCGGCGTGGGCCGCTTCGTGTCGCCGTCGCCGCCCTCCTCGTGGTACTCCTCCTCGACGTTGACCGACCAGACGTCGTGCGTGGAGCCGGTGCGGATGTTCTCTGCTGTCAGCAGCGCGGTGAGCATCGAATGGTCCTGATTGTTGTAGCGATGCATGCCGTTGCGGCCGACCGGGTGCACGTTCGGCACGTTCGCGTCCAGCCACTGCCGGATGACGTCCAGGTTCTTCTGGTAGCTGTCGTCGTACACCGGGTACGCCTTCGGCATCCGCACTACGTATCCGGCCTCGACCTTGCCCGGCTCGATCAGGTTGAGCCGCTCGAGTTCGGCCGTGCCGAGCTTGACCAGCTCCTCGTCCTGCTCGCTCCACACTTCGTCGCCCTCATTGACGAAGTACTCGAGGCCGAGGCAGGTGCGCCCGTCCTTCACCAGGAACGGCGACCAGGAACCGAAGTTCTGGATGCGCCCGACCTTGACGCCGGGGGTGTGGATGTAGATCCAGTTGTCGGGGAAGCCGGCCTCGAGCGGCACGACCAGCGCGATGGTCAGGAAGTCGCGGTACCGCAGGTCGTCCGCCGCGGCCTGGACCGCGGCCGGCGCGGCCGGCTCCATGGCGCGGACCAGGGCCGAGATCGGCGTGGAGGAGATGACGTGGTCGGCCGGGACCTCGGTGGACGTCCCGTCGGCGTTCGTGACGGTCACCGCCACCGCGCCCTTGCCCGCCTCCCAGCGGACCCGCTGCACGGGCGCGTTCAGTTCCACCGAGCCGCCCTGCGCGCGCACCTTGTCCGTGGCGACCTGCCACATCATGCCGGGCCCGTACTTCGGGTACTGGAACTCCTCGATGAGGCTGGTGATCTCCTTCTGGTTGCGGCTGGGCAGCAGCGCGTTCTTGATCGCGCCCATGAGCGAGAGGTTCTTGATCCGCTGCGCGGCCCAGTCCGCCGGAAGTTCGGCGGTACTCATGCCCCACACCTTCTCGGTGTAGGTCTTGAAGAAGATCGAGAACAGCCGCTTGCCGAAGCGGGCGGTGACCCAGTCGTCGAAGTGCGTCTCGTCCTTGGGCGGACGCACTCGGGCCCACGCGTACGAGCCGATGCACCGGGCCGCCTCGATCAGCCCGAGCCCCTTGAGCGCATTGCCGGCTTTGAGCGGATAGTCGAACAGCTTGCCCCGGTAGTAGATCCGTGACATACGCGGGCGCAGCAGGAAGTCCTCGTCCGGCAGGATCTCGTGCCACAGCGCCTCGACCGCGGCCACCTTGGTGAAGAAGCGGTGGCCGCCGATGTCGAAGCGCCAGCCGTCGCGCTCCACGGTCTGCGAAATGCCGCCGACGACGTCCGTCGATTCGTAGACCTGGACCGGGTAGCCATGCTTGCTCAGGTCGTAGGCCGCAGTGAGGCCGGCCGGACCTGCACCGATGACTACCGTCGCGGGCAGAGCGTCAGTATTCGTACCAGAGGGGTCCACGCGTTGATTCTTTCAGGAGGCCTGATAACAGCGCGGGACCGTTGCGTCACAGTATGTCCCCGTGCTGTAACGAATTCATGAGCCGGATGAAAGAGTCGTGTGAGTCCCCCGGCCCGCGGTCAGCTTAGCGCCGCTCGGGCCGCGGCGGCGACGCCCTGTGCGCTCAGCCCGATCCGCTCCAGGATCGCGGCGCGTTTGCCGTGGTCAAGGAACTCTTGCGGGATACCGAGGACGCGCACGGGCCGGGTGACCCCTGAATCTTGCAGTGCCTGGGAGATCGCGGCGCCAACGCCGCCGACCCGGCCATTGTCCTCAACGGTGACTACGGCGCGGTGGCCGCGGGCCAGTTCGATCAGCGCCGGATTGACCGGTTTGACCCACCTTGGGTCCACGACCGTCGCCTCGATGCCTTCCGCGGCCAGCAGCTCGGCGGCCTGGAGTCCCTGCACCGCCATCGGCCCGGCGGTCACGATCAGGATGTCGGGGTCGGCGGGTGTCCGCAGCAGGTCCACGCCGTCGACCCGGTCCACCGCCTCGATCTCCGGTCCCACCGCGCCCTTGGAGTAGCGCACCACGGTCGGGCCGTCGTGCACGTCCACGGCCTCGCGCAGCTGTGCGCGCACCTGGGCGGCATCGCGCGGGGCCGCGATGCGCAGACCCGGGACCACCTGGAGGATCGACATGTCCCACATGCCGTTGTGGCTGGCGCCGTCATCGCCGGTGATCCCGGCGCGGTCCAGCACGAAGGTGACCGCGGCCCGGTGCAGCGCGCAGTCCATCAGCACCTGGTCGAAGCAGCGATTCAGGAAGGTCGCGTAAACGGCGACGACCGGGTGCAGGCCGCCGAACGCGAGGCCGGCCGCGGAGGTCGCGGCGTGCTGCTCGGCGATGCCGACGTCGTAGATCCGCTCCGGGTAAGCCTTGGCGAACTTGTGCAGGCCGACTGGGATCATCATCGCGGCGGTGATGCCGACCACGTCGGACCGCTCGTTGCCGATCTTGACCATCTCGTCGGCGAAGGCGTCGGTCCAGCTCGGCCCGGCGATCTGGAACGGCAAGCCGGTCTCCGGGTTGACCACGCCGATGCCGTGGAAGTGGTCTGCCTCATCGTCGAGGGCCGGCTGGTAGCCCTCGCCCTTGCGCGTGATGCAGTGCACGATGACCGGTCCGCGGAAGCCCTTGGCCCGGCGCAGCGCTGCCTCGACCGCGGCCACGTCGTGGCCGTCGATCGGGCCGATGTACTTCAGGCCCAGGTCCTCGAACATGCCCTGCGGCGCGACGATGTCCTTGATCCCCTTCTTCATCCCGTGCAGGGTCTCGTAGATCGCGGGCCCGACGACCGGGGTGCGGTTGAGCGTGCCCTTGCCCCAGGACAGGAACTTCTCATAGCCCTGAGTCGCGCGCAGGGTGGAGAGGTGCTCGGCCAGGCCGCCGATCGTGGGCGCGTAGGAGCGCTCGTTGTCGTTGACCACGATGACGACCGGACGGTCCTTGGCGCAGGCGATGTTGTTGAGCGCTTCCCAGGCCATGCCACCGGTCAGCGCGCCGTCGCCGATGACTGCGACAACCCGGCGGTCGGTCTGCCCGCGGACCTGATAGGCCTTGGCGATGCCGTCCGCGTAGGAGAGGGCGGTGGAGGCGTGCGAGTTCTCCACGACGTCGTGCTCGGACTCGGCACGCGACGGGTAGCCGGAGATCCCGCCCTCCTGCTTGAGCTTGGAGAAGTCGTGCCGGCCGGTGAGGATCTTGTGCACGTAGGCCTGGTGGCCGGTGTCCCAGATGACCGTGTCGCGCGGGGAGTCGAAAACCCGGTGCAGCGCCAGGGAAAGCTCGACCACGCCGAGGTTGGGGCCGAGGTGGCCGCCGGTCTTGGTCACGCTCTCGATGAGGAAGTCGCGGATCTCGCGGGCGAGGCGCACCAGCTCGTCCCGGCCGAGCCGGTCCAGATCGCGCGGCCCATGCACGGTGCTGAGAACGGATCCGACGCTGGACGCTGACGCGGCCTTAGCTGACCCCGTCTTCGACGACGCCGACTTCGACGACGCGGTCTTTGCCGACGCCGTCTTGGTCTCGGAAGCGGTCTCGGCGCTCGAACTGCCCGGCAGCGACACGGGTCCTCCTTGGTGGCTCGACGGTTCCCCGAGTGTTGGCGAAGCCCGGAGTTCATCGTCCCCCGTTCCGATCTCCCGCGCTCGCGCGCCGAAGATCCGATGGGACGAGGGTCCGAGTCTAATCGCCGAGCGGTCGTCGGCCCGGGTAGATCATCCGGCCCTCCACACGATCTTCACGCCCGTCACATCGGGCGTCAGGCTGCTCGGAAAGCGTGGTGCGCGCAGGCCACTGCGCGGTTCACCAGGCGTCGGCCGGGGGTGTCGCGGCAGCCGCGAGCAGTGGCGCGAGGGCGCCGGGCGGGTCGCTCAGCAGTGGGCCGAAAGCGCGTTCCGCCGCGCCGACGAGCGTCGAGTCGGGGCCGAGTCCGGGAGCGACCAGCCGTACCAATTCGCGCGGGGCGACCAGGCCCGAGGTGCGCAGTGTGGTGCGAAGCTGCTGCTCGACGGCTGGGAGGATGTCGCGCAGCAGACCCCCGAAGACGACCACCTCGGGGTTGAAGATGTTCACCAGGTTGCCGACGCCTATGCCGAGCCATTCGCCCACATGACGGATCGCGGCGGCGGCGCGCGGGTCTCCCCCGGCGGCCGCGGACACGACCGCGGGCACGGTGGAGCGGGGGCCGTCCGGGTGCCCGGCCGCGTCGAGGATGGCCTTCTCGCCGATCTCGGTCTCCCAGCAACCGCGCGCGCCGCAGCGGCACAGCCGTCCGGCCGGGTTGACCACCATGTGACCGAGTTCACCGCCGTAACCGCCGGCGCCGCGCAACGGCTGCCCGCCGACGATGATCCCGGCGCCGACACCGACTTCGCCGGTCAGGTACACCGCGTCGGTCGCTCCGGCCGCGGCGCCGCGCACATGCTCGGCGAGCGCGCCGAGGTCCGCGTCATTCCCGACCGCCACCGGGGCGTGGATGCCGTGCTGGGAGAGCACGGAGGAAAGAGTCTCGCCGAGCGGGGCGTCCACCCAGCCGAGGTTCGGCGCGAAGCGCACCAGCCCGTCAGCGTCGCGCACCACACCGGCGATCGCCGCGCCGATCCCGACGCACACGGCGTCGGCCGCGGCGCGGCTGAGCATCTCGCCGGTGAACCGGCCCAGGTGCGCGGCCACGTCATCGAGGGCGTAGTCGCCGCGCGGCCGGTACAGCTCGCGCCGGTCCAGGATCGCTCCGCCGAGCCCGACGCGCGCCGCGATCAGATAGTCGACGCCGATGTCGAAGGCGAGCACGTACACCCGCTCCGAA
>Ga0134128_10010663_pt1 | contig 11008 bp, 10 predicted proteins | sample KB31754_FD_96462 | JGI IMG/M metagenome (GOLD analysis project Ga0134128, IMG submission 96462) | Terrestrial soil microbial communities with excess Nitrogen fertilizer from Kellogg Biological Station, Michigan, USA - KB3-175-4 | ecosystem: Environmental > Terrestrial > Soil > Unclassified ...
CGCTCGGCGCGGCCAACGCGATCAAGCTAAGCGGCTTCAAGCCCAGGCGCACCATCCGCTTTGTGCTGTTTACCGGGGAAGAGCAGGGTCTCCTGGGCTCACTGGCTTATACCAAAATGCACAAAAACGAAATGAAAGACCACATCGCCTCAGTGATACTCGATAACGGCCAGGGTCCGGTCACACGCCTCAACATGGGCGGCCGCGATGACCTGATTCCAGCGATGGAAAAGTTCACAGATTCGGCAAAAGCGTTTGGCGATCTCGAAGTGAATGACAATACGGTGTTCGGCACTGATGCCGGCCCGTTCATTCTGGTTGGGCTGCCCGGCATCAACCTGGGGCAGGATTCGCCGGAGTACAAATACACGCACCACTCCGCGGTAGATACTTTTGACAAAGTCAAACCCGACCTGCTGATTCGTAACGCCACCATTATGGGCCTGACCGCCTTCTGGATTGCCGACCGTCCTGAGCGCCTGGCCAGCCCCTGGCCGCCGGAGAAAACCGCGGAAATGCTGACCAAGAAACATAATGATGTGTTCTTGAAAGCGCTTGGCCTGTGGCCGTTCGGCGATTTGGGCAAGGAACAGAGCGAGAGCGGGGCAAGGAACAAATAGTGACGAATGCTGGCCGTGGTTGCGACACGCGGGCGCAAGAAGGCATTTGAAGGGGAAACGAGCAACAATTTTTGTGAAACCGTGGACGGCCGCCTGCGTCCAATGAACTTATGCCAATCGTGGAGACCAATCCGGTGCAATCCGAGTGTCTTCCGTTTTCAGCTATCGCTCACACTAGCCGCCTTTTTCAGGATTTTCTGCAACATTTCGAACGCGTGCAAAGCTTCTATGCGCGTCCACCTCTGGATTTGTCATGGTGGAGTGCAGAGAAGCAGAGGATCGACTATCCTGCGGAGCGGCGGCAGGCAGTCGCTTCCATTCTTGAACGGCAGAATCGCGAGTTTGGAGCCGGGGAGAAGACGCTGGCCAACATTGCGCGGTTGCGCGCAGGAGCGCCGGCTGTAGTTACAGGGCAGCAGGTCGGGTTATTTGGCGGTCCGCTGTTCTGCCTGCTGAAAGCCCTCGCGATTGCAACACATGCAGAAAAAACCGACGCGGTCCCGATCTTTTGGCTGGCTACAGAAGACCACGATTTTGATGAGATCAACTTTGTGAATCTGCCGTCCGCGGACCACTTGCAGAAATTCACGGTGAATGTGCCGCACTCGGAAAATGCGCCGGTGGGGAAAATCATTCTCGGCGATGAGATCACGGCCGCGGTGCAGCAGGTGCAGGCTCTCTTCGGCGCCTCTGAAGTGGCTGAGATGCTTGCCGGGGCTTATCGCCCAGGGGAAAATTTCGGATCCGCATTCGCAAAGTTCTATTCAAAAGCTTTGGCAGAGCTGGGAATCATTTTCCTTGATCCGATGGATCCGGAAATGCACCACGTGTGCGCTCCCGTTTTCACGCGGGCGCTGCAGCAAGCCGAAGAAATCAATCAGCGCCTGCTGGAGCGTAATGAGCAATTGGAATCGGAGGGCTATCATGCCCAGGTAAAGGTTACGCCCTCACACACACTCTGCTTTTATTTTCACGATGGCGTCCGGCTGCCGGTCCGGCTGGATGGAGAACGGTTTGTGGCAGGTGAGCGCAGGTTCTCGCGCGAGGAAATGCTGGCCGAGGCGGAGCGATGTCCAGAGCGTTTCAGCGCGAACGTTCTTTTGCGCCCTGTGGTGCAGGATTTTCTTCTTCCGACCCTCTTTTATATGGGCGGTCCCGCCGAGATTGCCTACTTTGCCCAGATTGAAACTGTTTATCGCGCGCTGGCTGGCCGAGTCACGCCTGTGCTGCCACGGTTCTTCGCCACTCTGGTTGAGCCGCGTCAAGCCAAGCTACTGGACCGGTACGGGTTGCAGCTTTCAGACCTCTTCGACGGACCGGAGAAGCTGCGGGAAAATATTGCTGCGCGAGGTCTACCAGAGAGCGTTACCGCAAGCTTTGACGCCGCCTCAGACCATCTGGAAACCGCGCTGCGCCTGGTGCAACAGTCGCTGGAAAAGCTCGATCGCACTCTGGTGGACGCCGCTGCAAATGCCGGTTCAAAGATGCGCCATCAACTCCAGGCTCTGCAGGAAAAAGCTGCCCGCGCCGAGGCGCGCAAAGATTCAGAGATTCAGCGTCATGCAGACGAGCTCTCCACGCTGTTATACCCCAACAAAGAATTGCAGGAACGGGAGATTGGCGCCGCGTATTTCCTTCTGAAGTACGGAGTGGGTATGGTGGCCAGGCTTAAGGAATCATTGAAGCCGGGATGCGGCCAGCATCAAATCGTGCCGCTGCAAGTGGGATGAGAGATCGGATTATCGGCTGATCGGATCATCAGGGCATCGGCATATCGGGACATCGATGTCCCCGATCTTCTAGCTGGTGGCGCTCATGATTGCCACCATCTCAGCCTCATCCTGGGCCTGAAGGATCTCGTGCCAGAGAAAGAACGTAAGGAGCAGCAGCCGGCTGCGGTCTTCACTTGGCATAGCCAGGGCTTGGCCTGGGATCACGGCAACCTTGCGGGGCTTGGGCTCGATATGCAGTACTGCCTCGCCGTTGGCATCAAGCAGCGACCAAATGTGATGCCAGACTCCTTTACTGGAAATGACCATCCTGCTGCCATCAGAAAAGGTCAATGTGCCGCCACCCCAGTGTGATTTGTAGGAAGCTATTGCGCTGGGATTGTCTCCCTGCAGAATCTCGGTTCGGCCTAAGGCGCTGCCGGGCCGCCGAAACAGCCATGTGTGTCCGGCGAACTGCGCGCGGGATTCAGCGTTCCAGTACTCACCGTGATGCAACCATCCCAGAGGCTGGCCATCGAGCACAAGCTCGTACTTACCTTTCGCATCAGTCTTTATCCAGAACAACTGGGCAGCAGTTGGTGAAGAGGCAGCCATAGAGTACCCCCCTTATTGAGAAGTATTGTAGGCCTCAACGCACGGAAAATCATACTGATTCTCGCCCGCCTCACAGGCAGCACCTCCGTAGCGCGGATTCTCACATGCCTGTGAGCACGCCGGTTCAGGCGCCATGCACAAATAGTTTGACGATATAAAAAGTTATCGCGGCGACGACGGCGGATGCCGGAATGGTGAGCACCCACGCCCAGACGATCCGTTTCGCGACGCCCCATCGCACCGCGGAAAGCCGTCCTGTGGAGCCGACTCCAACGATGGCCCCGGTGATGGTATGCGTGGTGCTCACAGGAATGCCGTGATAAGCCAAAACGAAGAGTGTGATAGCGCCCGCTCCTTCGGCGCAAAATCCGCCCACGGGCTTGAGCTTGGTAATTTTCGATCCCATGGTATGCACGATGCGCCATCCGCCGAAGTAAGTGCCCAATCCCATCGCGGCGTTTGCGCCCAGAATGATGTACCACTTATAGGGTCCCCATCCGCGAGCAAACTGCGTAGGCGTGATGTACCCTGCTGCGAGGAGAGCGCCGGCGATAATACCCATGGTTTTCTGGGCATCGCTGCCGCCATGGCCCAGACTATAGCCGGCGGCAGAGAGAAGTTGTAGTTTGCGGAACAACTTATCGACAGTGCGCGGCGCGCTGCGGCGAAAAATCCACGACACGGCTACCATCAGGATGAGCCCAATAATTAAGCCGATGACGGGTGCAAGGACGATGAAAATCAGAGTTGCCATCCATTTTTCGCCCAGTCCAGGAACCGTGCCGATAATCGGCCAGTGGAGTTTGGGCTCGCGGATCAGCACCTGCCAGCCCGCGCGCGCGATTCCGGCTCCAGCCAGCCCGCCGATAAGCGCGTGAGAGGAAGAAGTTGGCAGACCCCACCACCAGGTGAGAATGTCCCAGATGATCGCTCCCGCCAGCGCGCAGAGAATCACGTATTGCGTGACCTGTTTGGGATCCACCAGGCCGCCGCTGATCGTCTTGGCCACAGCGATCCCGAATATGAACGCGGCAATGAAATTAAACGTTGCTGCCCATACCACCGCCAGGCGCGGCGAGAGCACGCGGGTTGAAACCACAGTTGCAATGCTGTTCGCGGCATCGTGAAAGCCGTTGAGGAAGTCGAACGAAAGCGCAATGAGGATGGTGATGACAACCAGCAGTAAGCTTGAGTGCACCTGGCTCGCCTCAGAAAATTGGATTGCTCCGCATCTTGTGAATCAGGTGCTCTTCAGCACCACGCCCTCCAAAACATTGGCAGCGTCTTCAGCCTTGTCGGTGGCGGTTTCCAGGACTTCGTAAAGTTCTTTGAGCTTGATCAGGGAAATCGGGTCCTTCTCCTTTTCAAACAGCAGGGCGATTGCCACGCGTGCTATCTGGTCAGCCTCATTTTCCAGGCGATTGATCTCCACGCAGTTCTCGAGCACACGTTCGTTCTGTTTTTCCAGACGGCCCATAGCTTCAGAAAGCTGACCGCACTGCTTGACAACGACTTCGGCGAGAAGGGAAGCGGCCTCGGGCGCGGTGTTGATCTTGTACATAATCAGCCGCACGCCGGCGGCATAAACAAAATCGAGCACGTCGTCCAGCGAAGAGGCGAGGCGATGGATATCTTCGCGGTCAAAAGGGGTGATGAAGGTCTGGTTGAGTTTCGTAAGGACGTTGTGGGTCATCTCATCGCCGCGATGTTCAATGCTTTTGAGCTGCTGGACGCGGGATTCAATATCCTTGAAATCGTCCAGAGTGCGTTTCAGCAGCCGAGCGCCATCGCACAGGTTGCTGGCCATCTCTGCGAAAAGATCAAAGAACCGGGTATCGCGCGGTATGAAACGAACCATGCTGGTGTGGCGCTCCTCCACTGTTTGCTGTTGGTCTCAAGCCACGTTAACAAACCTAGAACTATCGCATGCGGGCTACGATGGGGTCAAACAGCCAGGAGAGTCGCGGCGCGGAGCCGCTGCCAAAAGCGCGATAGAGCGCGAAAAACGAATCGCGCAGCCAGGATGATGACGAGCAGGAGCACGGCAACAATCACCGCGCTAATGATGGGATGCTGAGTTGCCAGCCAGGTCAGCAAGATGGCCAGCGCGTCTTCTCCCATACTCAATCCGATGTTGGAGAACGGCTCCGGCGATGGAGTGACGGCCGTGCGGACCGCCACTTTGCTGCCGTGCGCAACCAAAGCCAGAACGCCGCCCAACAAAGTCGCGAGAATTTGCATGGCAGGAGACAGATTCTGTGTTGCACCGTACGCCAGCAAAGCAGCTATAGGTACTCGGATAAACGTGTGCAGCGCGTTCCAGAAGAGATCAAAGAGGGGGATTTTGTCCGCGAAAAACTCCAGCGTGAAGAGCAAAGCAGCCACGATCACCACTGGCCAGGAGTTCAGGATCTGCAATGCGGCCGGGAGTTGGAACACATGGAGGTGCGCGAGCATGCCAAGAGTGGCAACCGTGGCGTAGACGTTAACGCCCGAAGCGAAGCTGGCGCCGACTACGATGGCCAGAATTTCTGACTGCGTTAAAGAAAGCATTCTGGTTCCGCAAAGGAAAAGGCCGCCAAAATGGCGGCCGATCGGGTCCAGATTCGTGATTACAAAGTACTTTCAATTTCAAAGCCCCAGGCTTCCAATAGGGGTTCTGGAATGTACTTGCTGTTCTTATTGCGGCGTGCCCATTCGCGCAGGCGGGTGGAGCGAATGTACTGGTCAGGCGTAAGCTTAAATTCCTTAACCGCCTGTTCGAATGAAGTCACGACGGGTATCACCGGGCCGATCGGCTCAGGCTTTCCCCAGTTCGGATTTCCACGTCTCCTTGCCATATATGTCTTCCTACCTTTGGATAGAAAAGTGCGTACTAAAACTTAAGTGTTGGATTCCCGACAGCAGCGCTAGGTTTCAGTTGTTGCCGAAATAATGCGGGACTGACCTGCTACAGAGAGAGCCGTAAACCACTGCCAAAACCCCCTATCTTAACCGAAATCCCACGATTCCGCAATGCCTTTTTCGGCTTCCCGACTTCGATTTTGAGCCATGAGAGGGAGCAAGCGAACTAGAGAACACGCCCAGTAGTACGAGGTGCATACCTGACCTATTGGTCCTGTCAACGCTTGCCATTCCAGGGCACTGCCATCAGTTGGGAAGACGCGGTGCAGATCAAGCCGCCTCTTTCGTCGATAACAGTAGCCTCGCAGAACAGGATGGTCTTGCCCGCCCTAATGCATTTTCCTTCTGCGCGAAACCGGCCTTCCATCACCGGCTTCAAATACGCGAGCTGCAAATTGATGGTGGTCGCGTAGCTGCCGGGAAAGACCTTCGATATGGCGGCTACGGCGCACGCCGAATCCGCAATTGATGCAAGCACGCCGCCGTGAAGAACGGCATTCTGCATCAGGTCGGGCCTGGCCTCCGCTTCAAAAACAGCGCGGCCCGGCTCGACTTCTTTCAATTCCAAACCGAGAGTGCGCCAGTACGGCACTGCTTCGGTCATGAACTTGCGCAATTCGAGAGACGCATCTTCAGATTTCACAAACTTGTTTCTCCTGCCGTGAGGTGTTTGCGCGTTCCAGACCTGCATGGAGGCAATTTTGCAACGTGCCTGAAGTCGCGTCTGCTATGATATCGGGCGTTGTTTCAGCCACCAATCGCCGGGAGGCATCATGGTAGTACGCCTGCGTCCAATGACCGCCCTCGTTTTTGCTCTTTTCTTTGTAATCACAATTCACGCACAGAACGGTGAGTCTTCATCCACGGATTTCGTGGCCTTGGCACCCCCGAGCGGGGCCTCCAATTCCAGCTTCAGACCTGCGAATCCGTATTTTGGCAATTTCCTGGTAGCCGATTCGGCGCCTCAGAGCGCTTCCTCAGACACAAGCACCACACCGGCTGCCGAGCTCTTTGGCGGTTACTCCTATCTACGCTTCAACGTCAAAAGAATCACCGATACAGAAGGCTTTAATTCCCATGGTGGCACAGCATCCATTGCCGGAAATGTGAATCGCTGGGTTGGACTGGTCGCCGACTTTGGCGGCTACAAGGTTACCGGTCTGCCTTCGGGAACCAGTGCAAATGCATTGACCTTCCTGTTCGGCCCCAGATTTTCCCATCGCGGTGATCGCTTGACTCCTTTCATGCAATTTTTGTTCGGCGCCGCGCATCTCAAATCCGATGTCTCGACACCTTCGGCGGCCAACTCTGGAACCGCATTTTTTAGCACGAATTCATTTCACCAGAATGCATTCGCCGCAGCCTTCGGCGGCGGACTCGATCTCACGCTGAGCAAGCATGTGGCGTGGCGCGTGTTCCAGGCCGACTATCTCCTCACCAAGTTCGAGGACGGCAACAACAACGAGCAAAACAACCTTCGCGCCGCTACAGGTCTGGTGTTTCGCTTTGGCGGCGGACCTCCTCCTCCTCCTCCGAACCATCCTCCTACAGTGAGCCTGAGTGCCAATCCCAATAAGCTGACCGTGGGCGACTCTGCCGTGCTCCAAGCTCAGGCGAGCGATCCCGACAATGACCAGTTGAGTTATACCTGGTCATCGACCTGCGGAAATGTTGAAGGCACCGGCGCCGAAGTCCACTTGAACTCTACGGGCGCCGCGCCGGGAACGTGCTCTGTTTCGGTGAAGGTAGATGACGGGAAGGGTGGAACAGCCAATTCTTCCACCAATGTGGCGGTTGAAGCCCGTCCCAATCGCCCGCCCACTGTGAGCTGCGCGGCATCACCCCAAACGGTTACGGCTGGCCAGCCGGTGAATCTCACCGCCACGGGCAGTGATCCCGATAACGACCCCATTACCTACACGTGGACTGCCAGCGGCGGTCAAGTCAGCGGCTCGGGAACGCAGGCCCAGTTTGCGACCAACGGTCTTGCTCCCGGGCATTACACAGTCACCTGCCACGCGGATGATGGAAAGGGCGGCACGTCTCAGGGCCAGGCAGATATTGAAGTGCAGGCGCCGCCTGAGCAAAAACAGTTGGAGACTCGCCTGTCTCTGCACAGTATATATTTCCCTACGGCGCAGCCGACCGCTGCCAATCCCACGAGCGGACTGTTAAGCAGCCAGCAGCGAACCTTGACCACTCTGGCGGAGGACTTCAAGAAGTATCTGGAGTTCCGTCCGGATGCTCACCTCATTCTGCAGGGCAATGCCAATCCGCGCGGCGGACCTGATTACAACAAGGCGCTCTCAGATCGCCGTGTCGAACGCACCAAGCAGTTCCTCATTCAACAGGGGGTTGCGGCCGACGCGATTGAGACCCAGGGCCTGGGCGAAGAGGAGCCCATGAGCGCGGACCAGGTGAAGCAGGCAGTTGACCAGGATAACAACCTGACACCCGCTCAAAAGAAACAACTCACAGCCAAAGCCAATGTTCTGGCTTTGGCGCAAAGCCGTCGCGTGGACGTCACTTTGAGCAGCACCGGGCAGACGTCTGTCCGACAATTCCCCTTCAATGCGGAAGATGCCCTGAACCTGATCAATCCAAAGGGCGTTGGCACCGCCAAGCCAAAGACTCGTCCGAAGGGAAAGACGGCTCCCAAGGGCAGAGCAGGCAAGAAAACAGGAACGAAAAAGACGCCTTAGAGCTGCGTCATCTCGTTAAGACCGAAGCGGCAGGCCGCCCAGCCTGCCGCTTTGGTATTCCTGTTTACAGGATTGAAAGGATCTCGAAGTGCGGGTAGTATTCGGGGCTGCCATGGCAAAACACACGCTAAAGCTTGTTCTTATCATGCTTGCGACGTTCGCAATTACCAGTGCCGCTCCGCAACCGTCTGTCACCATTGAGAAGCCTAAAGCACGCACGGTGAACGGTGGCGGATGCCGTCTGACAACTGGCGGGACCTTTGGCGGCACGTGGGGGCCGAGCGCTCTACCGACTCTTGCCTTCACCATCGGTCCAGAATCAGCCATGGCAGACGCGATGCATGCGAACAAAGCAAAGTACACAGGCCCGGGCTCGTACAAGAATGTGATTATTGCGGTTTATCTGGGCAAGACTGCACTACAAGACAGCTACATGGGACTGGGCACCGTGATCATCAATGCGGATGGGCATACCGGAAAATTTCTGTTGAATAATGGCTCTGCTTCCGGCCGGTTTGATTGCGGAGCGCCGCCCCATCCATGAGCTGATCTTGTGCCTCTTCGATGAAAAAGGGTGAGGAAATTATTGCTTTTTAGATTACGGCGATCACGCTGTGATTTCGGCGATTCCGCGCGATTTAGCAGACCAGCTCTTCCCGTGACAACTTGAGCCCATCAATATTCCCCAAAACCGTGATGGCGATGCGGTCCTGGTGAAACAGTGCAGCGGCCATCTCGGTGATCTCTTCCGCTGTGACGGATTCGATCTGCTCAATCGTCTCGTCCAGGCTGAAGAAGCGCTCAAAGTACATCTCTTGCCGGGCGAGGTTGGACATACGTGAGGTACTCGACTCCAGGCTGAGCATGAGGCTGCCTTTCAGCTGGTCTTTGGCGCGGCGGAGCTCCTCGGTGGGAATCATCTCTAACTTCAGTTCCCGGAACTCTGCCAGGACCGATTCCACCACTCGCGGCGTTGATTCGAGGGAAGTGCCCGCATACACAGAGAGGCAGCCCGTATCCCGGTAGGGGTTGAGGTCACTGTAAATTGAATAGACCAGCCCCTGGTCTTCCCGAATTTTCTGAAACAGGCGTGAACTCATGCCGCCGCCCAGGACCGTGTTCAGCACATAAGAGACGTAGCGTTTCTCGTGCGATATGGGATGGGAAGGCACTCCAAGGCAGAGCTGCACTTGTTCCAGAGACTTCTTGTTACGCGTAATAATTCCGGGCGTAACTGAAGGCGCAGGCTGATGAAAGCCATTCGGAATGCTTTTGAGCCCTAGAAACTTCTCTTTGATCAGCCCCATGAACCGGCCGTGATTCAGATTCCCGGCCGCCGAAATGATCATGTTGTTGGGCACAAACCGGTGATGGTAAAAATCGAAGACCTTCTCCTGCTGGAATGACCTCACCGTCTCCTTTGTGCCCAGAATCGGCTTGCCCAGCGGGTGGTCCTTCCAGAAGTTCTGGGTGAAGATCTCATGGACCAGGTAGTCAGGATTGTCCTCGTCCATTTTGATCTCTTCCAGAATCACGCCTTTTTCCCGGGTGATGTCCTTTTCCGCGAACACCGGGTGCAAAACCAGGTCGCTCAGGATATCGAGCGCTATCGGCAAATGCTCGTCCAGGACCTTGATATTGAAGCAAATCGTTTCCTTCCCGGTGAAGGCGTCCATGTTGCCGCCGATGGAATCCACCTGGCGCGCAATATCTCGTGCTGACCGGCTTGTCGTGCCTTTAAATACCATGTGCTCGGTAAAATGAGAAATCCCGTTGAGCTCGGGCACCTCATCACGGGAACCCGTCTTCATCCAGATTCCGATGGAGATGGAGCGAATGTGTGACATTTCCTCACTGAGAATGATGAGGCCGTTGGGCAGGACTTCCCGGTGAATGTCGCGAATTTCAGTAGTGGGACGCTGCTGGACCGCGGTTTCCATGATCTTTGGCTCTGTATATGATTCTCACACGCGGCAAATGGTCGCTCGGGTTTTTATATGTACTTTGCTGTCAGTAGCTTGCAGACAGTGCGTCAAAGTGCGCCGTCGCCCGTGTAAAATCAGGACAAGAAGGCTCGTTCATGGCTGCTTCTCCCAAAATTCCGCTGCTGGGGCTTACTTTTCAAGAACTTAGCGCGGTCGTGCAGCAGCAAAAAGAGCCGGAGTACCGGGCTCGGCAGCTTTTTGAGGCGATCTACTCGCACCGCCTGCCCAGTCTTGAGTTAATCTCCACCCTTCCGCGCCGGTTCCGGTCTGCCCTGCAGGAGCAGGGCATGGAGGTGAGTCCTGCTCAGATCCAAAAGAGCTTTCCGTCAGTGGATGGGACCATCCGTTATCTTGTGGAGATGTTTGACGGCGAGAGCGTTGAAACAGTCTGGATGCCCGAAGGAGACGGCGGCGAAGCTGCCGATGGCAGCGAGGCGGGCGACGAAATCGCCGAAGCCGGTTTTGATCGCGCC
>Ga0134128_10010664_pt1 | contig 11007 bp, 10 predicted proteins | sample KB31754_FD_96462 | JGI IMG/M metagenome (GOLD analysis project Ga0134128, IMG submission 96462) | Terrestrial soil microbial communities with excess Nitrogen fertilizer from Kellogg Biological Station, Michigan, USA - KB3-175-4 | ecosystem: Environmental > Terrestrial > Soil > Unclassified ...
CTCGAGAGTCGCCCGCGCTTCAAAGAGCGTGCAATCCTTCAAGAGATTGCGATAGATGCCTTCGAGCCTGTCGAGCTCCTTGTTCTTGTTGGCGATGAGCGTCGGCCAGTCGAAGCGCGGCGGCGTCACGTCCCAGCCATAGCCGCGCGCATCCTCGAACGCGTCGGCGAATTGCGAACCATAAACCAGCAGCTTCTTGGGCACGCAGCCGCGCATCACGCAGGTGCCGCCGATGCGGCTGTTCTCCGCGATGCCGACCTTCACGCCATAAGACGCGGCGCGGCGCGATCCGGCCACGCCGCCCGATCCCGCGCCGATGGTGAAAAGATCGAAATCGTATTTTCTCGACATCAAAAACTCCTAGTGCAGCTCGCGCCTCAGTAATTTCCCCGCCAGCGCGCCGGTGTGGTCGGCATGATCCACGGTCACGACGCCGTTGACCAGCACCGTGGTTGCATGGCCGGCGGGATATTGATGCGGATCGTCATAGGTCGCGCGCTCTGCGAATTCGCTGGGATCGAAAATCGTCACATCGGCGGCGAAGCCGGGCTTCAGCAGCCCACGATCGGTGAAGCCAAGCGAGCGCGCCGAGAGCCCGGTCATCTTCCAGATCGCGCGCGGCAAATCGACGAGGTTCAGATCGCGGCAGTAATGGCCGATTATGCGCGGGAAGGTGCCGTAGAAGCGCGGGTGCGGCCGCCCCTGCCCGGTCGTGCCGTAAGGCGCAACGCAATTCCCGTCCGAGCCGACCGAGACATTCGGCGAGCGGATCATGGTCTGGATATCGTCTTCCGAGATCGAATCGACCAGCACGCGCGTCGCGCATTTGTCCTCGATCAGATAATCGCAAACGCGATCGACCGGATCGACGCCGCGCTCGGCGGCCAGCGCGCTCATGAACTTGCCGGCGAATTGCGGCGTGTTCGGGCTCACCGAAATGCGGATCGCATCCCAATCCTTGATGCGGCCGAAATTGTTGAGCCCGCTGGTCGCGATCTCTTGCCGGATGCGCGCGCGATTGGCCGGATCGGCGAGCCGCGCCATCATCTCGCCGAGATCATCGCTCTGCACCCAACGCGGCAGCAAATTCTTCAACGGATTGCTCGCCGCCGTATAGGGATATTGATCGCAATCGATCGCGACGCCGGCGCCGCGCGCCGCCTCGATGCGGCCGAGCATCTCGTCGGCGCGGCCCCAATTGTCGAGGCCGGAGAGCTTCATATGCACGACCTGCACATGAATGTGCGCCTCGCGCCCGACGGCGATCGCCTCATCGAGCGCCTCGAACACGGCATTCGCCTCATCGCGCAGATGCGTGAAATAACGCCCGCCTTTCGCCTGTACGATCTTCGCCAGCGCGATCACCTCATCGGTCGCGGCAAAGGCGCCCGGCGGCGTGAAAAGCCCGGTCGAGAGCCCGTAGGCGCCGGCATCGAGCGATTGCTTCAGCAGCATCGCCATTGCCTCGAGCTCTTCGCTCGACGCCTTCCGATTGGCGAGGCCCATCACCATCAGCCGCAAGGTGTTGTGGCCGACCAGCGGCACGAGATTGGTCGAGGTCGCCGGAAAGCCGCCGAGGTAATCGGCATAGCTTTGATCGACGAATTTGATCCACGGCGCGCTCGGCGAGAGATAGTCGCGCAGCAGCCCGGCCTTGCCCGGCAACACCGGCGCGCAGGAATAGCCGCAATGGCCGATCACCTCGGTGGTGACACCCTGGCGGATCTTGCTTTCCGCCCTGGGATTGATCGGCAAGGTCCAGTCGGAATGCGTCTTGATGTCGATGAAGCCGGGCACGACCACGAGGCCGCGCGCGTCGATCACGCGCATTGCCTCGGTCTCGATCTTCGGCGCGATCGCGGCGATGCGGCCGTCGGCGATGGCGATATCGGCCGCCACCACGGGCGCTCCGCTCCCGTCGATGACCTCGCCGCCACGGATGAGGATATCGGGTTTGGACATAAGCCCAATCTAGCGGATAAAATCGCGGCGGTTTAGAGAGGTGCCGGATGCTGTCGAGGGATGAAAACGAGCGGATCACGCGCGTCGGGCCGGGCACGCCGATGGGCGAGGTGCTGCGCGAGTGCTGGACGCCGGCGCTGCGCTCGGCCTCGCTTATTGCCGACGGCGCGCCGAAGCAATTTCGCCTCCTCGGCGAGAACCTGATCGCCTTCCGCGCCACCGACAGCCGCGTCGGCGTGCTCGCCCGGCAATGCCCGCATCGCTGCTCCTCCCTCGCCCTCGCGCGCAACGAGGAGAATGGGCTGCGCTGCATCTTCCATGGCTGGAAATTCGACGTCGAGGGCAGATGCGTCGATGCGCCGACCGAGCCGGCCGAGCGCCGCGCCGCTTTCGCCGCCACCGTCCCGGTGACGCACTACCCGGCGCGCGAGGCCGGCGGCATGGTCTGGATCTATATGGGCCGCCGCGCGAGCCCGCCCGAATTTTACGATTTCGAATTCCACCATCCGCCGGCGGATGCGCTGCTGCGCTGCGCGATCGTGCATGGCAATTGGCTGCAGGGCCTCGAAGGCCAGCTCGATTCTGCGCATCTCAATTTCCTCCACCGCTCCTCGGTGCCGGGCCGCTCGAACGCCAACAGCACCGGCAACATGGTCTCCTCGGACACCGCGCCGCGTTTCGAATTCATCGACAAGCCTTACGGCTTCCGCGAGGCCGCAATGCGCACCATGCCCGACGGCTCGATCTATGCGCGCATCCGCGAGGTCGTGCTGCCTTACTTCTCCTTCATTCCCGGCAATCATGGCGAGCCGCGCTTCGTCGTCGCGGTCGTGCCGATCGACGATGAATGGAGCGCGCATTGGTATTACTACATGCACCCGTTCGGCCCGGTGCCGGATTGGTATCGCCAACAGGCGCTCGACCGCAGCGGTCCGGACCACGACGATTTCGCCGCCGATCGCGGCGACATCACGAACACCTGGCATCAGGACCGCCGCGCGATGGCCGGTGGCCATTTCAGCGGGTTGCTGCGGAATTTCGTCTATGAGGATTTCATCATCGAGGAATCGATGGGCCCGATCGCCGATCGCAGCCGCGAATTCTTGGGCTCCTCCGATGCGGTGATCGTACGCGCGCGGCGGCTGTTCTTCAAAGCGCTCGACGAGCATGCGGCCGGCGGCAAGCTGCCCTTCGGCCTCGATCAAGGGATCGATTATCGCGCGATCCGCGCTCTTGCCATCCGCTTCCCGCGCGACACCGACTGGCGGCAGCTCGATCTTAAAAATCCGCCGCCCTACGAGTTCCGCCTCTCGGACGCGAGCTGAGACACCGGCGCCGAAAATTGACGGGGCGCGACCGCCGAGTCGGCCGCGCCCCGTCCTGGCACCACCCAGTCGAAATCAGCCTGCCGCCGCCAATGCCGTTTCGCCGACGGAAGCGGTCTTGGCCCGATCGCGCTCGCGCGCCGGGAAGGTGATGACCGTGCCGCGCATCGCCGAGGCGGTATCGAAATGCGCGATTGTCAGATGGCGCTCCGGGCCGGCGCCCTCGATCGCGATGATCGCATCGTGACCGTCGGCCATGGCTTCGTCGCGCAGCGCCCAGGCACCGGCCGACGCCGTCTTGGAATCGGCCGCGGTCGTGCGGTGACGGCGGAACAGCGCACGCGCGCGCTGGCCGTCGACGATGAGCGGGTTCTTCAGCTCGAGCATCTCCCAGCGATGCGCATCGAGCTTCGTGTTATGTGCGGCGCTGACGTAGTAGGTGCCGATGCCAAGAAGCAGACACGGCGCTTGGCGCGGTCGCACCATCATCTTCAGCATGGAATTACCTCTCTTGCCATTCATTGAAACGGTGACCCCTTCTCCGGCACGATCCCCTCACAACGTTCTGTGCAAGAGCGCGCCCAATCGAGTGCTGAGATGAGTACCGTCCAATTGCGGCAACAACGGGCCCAATTTGGGGTGCGACGCGGATTACGGATTCAATTGTAGGCAAACTTCATGCTTCGTTTACGCGGGATTTGCACTTCATCAACGTGTCTTTCCACCGCGTAAATATTCGCGCCTCACGCCTTTGCCGCAAGCGCTTCCTGCGGTAGCGGCGGCGGTCCGTAGCTGTTGATAACGGGATCGCTCTTCTGGCAGAACCAGACGATCAGCACGATCGGCCCGATGAACGGCACGAGCCCGAGCAGCAGCCACCAGCCGGAGCGATCGGTATCGTGCAGCCGCCGCGCGCCAACCGCGAGCTGCGGCAAGAGCACGGCGACATGGAAGATGAAGACGCGTGTCGGACCGAGCAGCGCGACGACAAGCGACAGCAGGAACACGAAGAGCAGAAACCACCAATATTCCGAGCGCGGCGCCCGCCCAGTGAAATCGGCGTATTTGCTGAAGCAGATCCTGATCGCCTCGAAAAAGCTCATCGCCGCCCCCTTTTGCCCGCTCCTTAGCCTCGCGGTGACGCGTTACGTATCCACAACCACGCCACTGCGCGCGGCGATCGCGTTGAGGCGGTGAAGGATGCCAAGAACCACGGCGTAGACGATGTAGATGTAAAAGAAATAATTGACGATCGGGATCAGCGACAGGATCACCCAGAGCGCGACATGCTTGCCCAGCGCGCGGGCGATGAAGCCGTTGCCGACCGCGAGCGCGATCCACAAGGCGATTAATACGACGAGCACGGGAAGCGATGGCGCGTACGAACCGTAGTTCGGATCCATGTGCACTCTCCTCCAGAACCGCTTTTGGTGCGCTCAATCTAGTCGACCGTGCGACTTTCGGCGAGGTTCCCCTCACAGCACACCGACATCCGGAGGCAAAAGAAAAAAGCCGCAAGCATAAGCTTGCGGCCTTTTCGATCGTCCGTATGGCTCGGATTATTCAGCCGCTTTGCGGCCGTTATGGATCGCGGCCCAGACGCGTTGCGGCGTCGCCGGCATTTCGATATTGCCGACGCCATAAGGCTGCAGCGCATCGAGGATGGCGTTGACCACAGTCGGCGTCGACGCCACCGTGCCGCCCTCGCCCACGCCTTTGATGCCGAGCGGATTCGATTTCGAAGCCACCGGGCTGAAATCGACATTGATGCTCGGCACGAGATCGGCGCGCGGCACGCAGTAATCCATGAGCGAGCCGGTGAGGAAATGGCCGTGCTCGTCATGGACAATGTCCTCGACCAGCGCTTGGCCGACACCCTGCACCACGCCGCCATGAATCTGGCCTTGCGCCAGGAGCGGATTCACCACCGTGCCGATATCGTCGACCACCGTATAGCGGTCGAGATTGATGTCGCCGGTCTCCGGATCGATCTCGACTTCGCAAATGTGGCAGCCATTGGGGAAGCTCGGCACGTTGGCCGAGAACGCGCCCGCTCCCGTCAAGCCGACGCCGAGCTCGGCCGGAATGCCGACCGGGATGAAGGACATCGCCGCGAGCTTTTGCAGCGGCATCACCTTGTCTGTGCCGGCGATGGTGAATTTGCCGTCGGCGAAGGTGATGTCGGCGGCGCTCGCCTCGAGGAAATGCGCCGCCCATTTCTTGCCCTTCTCGATCACCTCGTCGGCCGCCGCGCGGAGCGCCGAGCCGCCGACCATCATCGAGCGCGAAGCATAAGTGCCACGGCCGGCGGCGACCTGGTCCGTGTCGCCCTGGGCGAAGCGTACCATCTCGAGCGGGATGCCGAGCCAGCCGGAGACCATCTGGGCGTAGACCGTCTCATGGCCCTGGCCGTGGCTGAAGGTGCCGGCATGCACGGTGCACATGCCGGACGGATCGAAGCGGATCTCCATCCGGTCGTTGAAGATGCCGGTGTTGTCGACATAAGCGACGATGCCGCGGCCGCGCTTCTTGCCGGCTTTCTCGCTCGCCGCCTTGCGCGCCTCGTAGCCGTTCCAGTCGGCGATGCCCTGCGCCTTGCTCATCGCGGCGGCGAAATCGCCGCTGTCATAGGTCCAGCCGGTCTTGGTCGCGAACGGCATGGCCGCCGGCTTGATGAAGTTTTTCTTGCGGATCTCGGCGCGGTCGATGCCCATCTCCTGCGCCGCTTTGTCGATCAGCCGCTCCATGATGTAGACGGCTTCGGGACGGCCGGCGCCGCGATAGGGAATGGTCGGCGGCGTGTTGGTGAAGACGGCGCTGTTGAACACCGCGACAGCGGGAATGTCGTAGACGGTCGGCGCGAGCTTCATCACGAACAGAACCGGCACGATGCCCGAGCCTTCGATATAGGCGCCAACATTGTGCACGCCCTTCCAGCGCAGCGCGAGGAAGGTGCCATCCTTGTCGAGCGCGAGTTCCGCGCTGACGAACACGTCCCGTCCCTGATCGTCGCCGAGCAGCGCTTCCGAACGCGTCGGGATCCATTTGACCGGCCGGCCGACACGCTTTGCCGCCCACGGGACAACAACCTCTTCGGGATAGAGATTGCCCTTCATGCCGAAGCCGCCGCCGACATCCTTGGCGATCACGCGGAACGAAGCTTCCGGCAGATGCAGCAGATGCGAGAGGCCGTGGCGCAGCCCGTGCGGATTCTGCGTCGAGCTATAGACCGTGAAGCGGCCGGTGCCCTCGTCATATTCGGCCGAGCAGCCGCGCGGCTCCATGGTGAAAGCGTTAAGCCGGTTGTTGAAGAGCTCGAGCTTCGTCACATGCGCGGCCTTGGCGAAAGCCGGATCGACCGCGTCGATGTTGCCCATGCGCAAGGTGAAGCAGGTATTCTTCGGGCTCTCGCTATAGAGCTGCGGCGCATTGTCCTTCACCGCATCGGTCGCGCGCACCACGACCGGCAGCTCCTCATAGTCGATGTGAACGTGATCGACGGCGTCGCGCGCCTGCGCCTCGGTCTCTGCGATGACGATGGCGACACGCTCGCCGACAAAGCGCACCTTGTCGACGGCGAGCGGGAAATGCTGGCTGCGATAGGCCTTGGGCCCGCCGAAATCTTCGGGCATCGCCTCGGCCATGATGGGCCCACATTTATCGGCCACGTAATCCTTGCCGGTCAGGACCGCGACGACGCCCGGCTGCTTCAGCGCCGCGCTGGCATCGATCGATTTGATCGTCGCATGCGCATAGGGCGAGAAGATGAAGACGCCATGCGTCTGCCTCGGCAAGTCGATATCGGCGATGTATTTGCCGCGGCCGGTCAGGAAACGCGGGTCTTCCTTGCGGGTAACGGGTTGTCCGATGCCGAACGCCATGGCTGTCCTCCCTATGCGCGGGCCCCGGAAGGGCCGTTTCGCGTCGCTCTGGGCGCAGATTGTTGCAGGGGGCCAAGGCGAAGGCAAGCGACCGCCATCGACGCTAGTTCAGTTCACTGGAAGAGGATCGGTGACCTTACTCGACGTCCCCATAAACAAGATCTGCCCGCGGGCCTTCCGTAACCGGTAGCAAAAGCCACAGCCCAAACCCCACATTCATACCGATTGCCGTGGATGCCAAAACGTAGGCGACTCCAGATAAAACGCGAGCGTAAACTGCATCTACTGGCCCGTAGGCTAGCGGCGGTAGGCAGATATAGGATAGTAGCGCCGCTGCAGTGACTATGATCGGCAAAACTGCCCCGAGACGGACCTGGTGGATACGCTCAGCGATTGCTATCCGCGTTAGATTAGCAGTTCGCAACTTCATCAACTCCTGATGAAATTGATTCAAGCTCGTCGTCTGCGTCTCAAAATAATGTTCGAGTTTTTGGACGTTTATGCGCTGAACCGCGCGCGCGACCCGCGCTCGCAACAGCTTGCCGTGGAAATAGTGCAACCAGATTAGATAGTCGACCATATAGCCAATGAACTTAGTCTCACGCCACTCGCTCGAAACGGTGGATTCTTGGTAGTTTCTTAGCTCCTCCATCATGTAATGTGTCGAATCAACGGCAAGAGAAATGATTCGCCCGGCATCCCAACGTGATTGATGCGTTATGCGTTCGGTACAGGTGATCGTATTGTGCAAACTTTTCCAGGAACCAGCGCGAGCCCTGAGTGGCGCCGGTCGCGCCCGTTTTTGAAATAGTAGTTAATCTACTCCGTCTAAAGACGGCCACGACTTGCAAAAGTTGCATGCCACAAAAAATCAGCTCGTGGGCCGAATAAAAGACTAGTCGATCAGTTTGAGATCGGTAGTTTTCAGAACCATAGAACCAAATTCCATCCCAATATGGGCGTACGGTGTAGAACCGATTGCCATTTTCGCTGAACTGGAAAGTAGACGTTCGGGCCGCCATGACCGCCCGGCGATAAGCGTCGATCCTTTGGAAGACGCTGGTTCTGGGATGGCCGACGACGCGGTTATAATTGCCCTGAATCAAGTTCCAGAGCGTTGCGATCGTCTCAGAAGGCCGATCCGCAATAGTGTAGCGGCTGAGAAAGGTCGTGACCGCAACCACGGGCAGAGCGTTTGTGATTGCCAGAACAGGTACTATCGCCCAAATATATTGTACGTAGTCGCGAACAGAGATTTGGGCGATCGACGAGTGAAGCCAAAGGTGCGAAAACGCTGGAACAGCGACCAGGTAGAATAGGATTTCAAGAACCCACGCTCGTACCTTTATAAACTCAAGCGCGTTATACGCACGCCGATAACATCGCAGGAGGTAGCGCTTCGAGCGCTCGAGCAATTTGTCCTCGTCTCAAAACGCGATGATGATCCGCCCTCTTGTTCCGCCGGCGGCGAGGCGGCGGTGGGCCTCGGCGGCCTGTTCGGGCTTGTAGGTCGCGGCGACGCGCAGCGTGATCTTGCCTTCATCGACCTGTTGGCGCAGCCGGTCGAGCTTGTCGTGATCGAGCGCGTAGTCGCGCACGAAGGTCGTCGAGAAGCGGATGTCGCGCGTCGGCACGCCGGGGAAGCCGCGCACCGAGGTGAAGGCGCCGCCGTCCTTGACCGCGGGGATGACCTTCTCTTTCAGCACCGCGCCATCGGCGAGGCCGTCGACGCCTTGCGCGAAGTGCTGGCGGATGCGCGCGGCGACATCGTCGCCGCGGCGCACGACGATATCGGCGCCCAATGATTTGACCAGCGCCTCGTCCTTCTCGGAGGCATCCGCGATCACCCTCAGCCCTTCCGCCTTGGCGAGCTGCACGACATAGCCGCCATAGGCGCCGGCCGCGCCGGTGACGGCGATGACCTGCCCGGGCTTCAGCCCGAGGAGATCGAGCGAGCGGCGCGCGGTGAGACCGTTCATCGGCAGGCTGGCGGCCTCGGCATGCGATTTGCCCTTGGGCGCGAGCACGACCGCGCGCGCATCGACCACGATCTGCTCGCGATAAGCGCCCTGGCTGCCTTTCGGCACGATGATCGCCAGCACCGCATCGCCGACTTTGAGCCCAGTGACGCCGGCGCCGACCTCATCGACGATGCCGCCCGCCTCCATGCCCGGCACGTAGGGCGGCGGATCGGCCTTCTGCTGCTCTTTGCGCGAACCATCGCGCGCGCCGAGATCGGTCGGGTTGACCGTCGCCGCATGGTTGCGGATGCGCACCTGCCCCGCGCCGGCATGCGCCTCCGGGAGATCGACGACCTGCAGCACCTCGGGTCCGCCCCAATCGAAGAATCCCACGCCTTTCATGGCCGCCCTCGCTTCATTTGTTGGTCGTTGCGCCGAGGATAGCGCAAAATCTCTTTCAGCGCCCGAAGACCTCTTTGAGGAAACCCGCCGTGGCGATCTGCGATTCAATGTTCGAGTGCCGGTCGTCGTCATTCTGCGGATCGGCCGTGAAATTGTGGGTCGTGCCGCTATAGAGCCGCAATTCCCAGGCTACCTTGTTGGCGGTCATTTCGCCGGTCAGGCGATTGATATCGCTCAGCGGCGCCTCGCTGTCGTCGGCGCCATGGAGGATCAGCATGCGGCCGTGGATATTCTTGGCGGCGCCGGGCGCGAAATTCCGGAAGCTGCCATGGATGATGACGCTGCCGACGATGGGCGGACCCTGCTCGGCGAATTCGACCGCGACATTGCCGCCGAAGCAATAGCCGACCAGCGCGATCTTCGCCGGATCGACAACGCGGTTGTTGCGCAGGATGTCGAAGCCGGCCGCGATCCGCGCCCGCATCAGAGGGCGGTCGTCCTGGAACTTACGGCTCAGCGCGATCATCTCTTTGACCTCGGTCGGGCGGAACTCCTTGCCGTAAATGTCGGGTGCGAAGACGACATAGCCGAGCCTGGCCACCCTCTCGGCGTCCTTTTGGGTCATCGCCGACATGCCGTCGCGGCGATGCACCAGCAGCACCCCGGGCCGCTTACCGCTGCGGCTTTCGTCATAGGCAAGATAGCCCTGCAGCGCCTGATCGCCCTGCTGGTAATCGATCCATTGCGTCTTGATCGCCGCCGGCGCCGGCGCGGCGGCAAGAAGCGAGACGATGGCCGCGGCAAACAGATGCACCAGCATACGCGGCACGGTCATCGGACGATCCCCCTTCCTCTCGTTCTCACGAGATCATAGCGCGGCCGCTCGCATTTGCGCGCGGGCGCGACGCCGCCTAGCTTCTCCGCCACACGCGAAGCGCAACGCAGCCGAGGGAGGATGGATGATTTCCTTGTATCGCTGGTTTTGGGCCGTGCCGCTCATCGCGCTTCTCGCCGCGCCGCCCGCGGCTGCCGAGAGCAAGCTGACCATCGGCACCGCCGGCGGCGGTACCGCGACCGCCGCGCTCTTTGCCGCCAAGGAAGAAGGCTATTTCGGCAAGCGCGGCCTCGATGTCTCGATCCTCATGGGCGGGCTCGATTCCAATATGCCATCCGCGCTGCTCGCCCATTCGCTCGACATCGCCGCGACCAGCGCGACGACGTTCTTCCAGGCGATCGATGGCGGGCTCGATCTCGTCGTCATCCTCGGCGGCACGGCGACATCGAAACGCCCCACCGACGAGGCAGTGCTCGCCGCCAAGGACAGCGGCATCAAGGAGCCGAGGGATTTCATCGGCCGCAAGGTCGGCGTGCCCGGCATCGGCGCAGCCCTGCATGTGCTTTATCGCTATTGGCTGACCGAGCGCGGCGTCGATTTCCATCAGGTGCAATTCGCCGAGACGCAGCTGCCGCGCATGC
>Ga0134128_10010665_pt1 | contig 11007 bp, 7 predicted proteins | sample KB31754_FD_96462 | JGI IMG/M metagenome (GOLD analysis project Ga0134128, IMG submission 96462) | Terrestrial soil microbial communities with excess Nitrogen fertilizer from Kellogg Biological Station, Michigan, USA - KB3-175-4 | ecosystem: Environmental > Terrestrial > Soil > Unclassified ...
TCGCCGGCACCGGACTCACCGGACTGCTGCTGCCGGTGCGATCGGTGGGCGTGAAAGCCGACCTGCGAACGTACGAACAGCCCGTCATGCTCACGGGCCAGGCCCCGTTCGACACGCTGTTGTCGGTCGCGGCGCAGATCTACGGGCGCGTGCCGGGCGTGAACCGCTGCGTGCTGAATCTCACGGGCCGCGCGCTCCGTCGCCCGCAGCCGCACGCCGCCCGGATGACGCGCGCGCGGCTCGACCTCCTGCGCGAAGCCGACGCCATCGTCATGCGGGCGCTGGCCCGCCACGGACTGATGCGGACGATCTGGCAGTTCCCCACGGCGATGCTTCCGCTGGGCTTCGACGGCCTCGGCGAGGAGCTGGTCATCCTGCGGCCGGTGCTGTCGGAACGCGGCATGACCGCGCGGCCCGCGCCGCTCCCCGCGGCGTTCATCGACGACATCCGGGACCCGATCGTCGCGCTGCCCGGCGTCTCGGGCCTCGTGATGGACCTCACGACGAAGCCGCCCGGGACTATTGAGTGGGAATAGGGGTTCCGGGTTCGGGGTTCCGGGTTCCGGGTTCCGGGTTCTGGTGCCGGGTTCTCGGGTTCGTCGTCAGCGTCTCCGACCCCTCGTGTCTGTCGCTTCGCGGCGCCCTCGTCCCCGAGCGCTCGGCGAGCGGAAGCGGGCGGCGGCGTCCGACTCCAGGTAGCTCACCAGGCGCGCTGCGGCGCCGCGGGCACGCCGAGCGAGGCTCGCGGCGCGGGACGCTTCATCGGCGGTCACCAGGCCGCGCGCGCGTGCGCGACGGAGATGGTCGATCGCCTCCGAGAGCGAGCCCCGCGCGATGCGCACGAACGGCGCGAACTCGCGCGGGTAGTACCGCGAGAAGCCCTCTGCGATGTTCGGGCAAACGCCGTTGACCGCCCGCCTGAGCTGGTCGTGGAGTTCGCGGTCTGCTCGAAAAGTCCCGCGGTCTGTGAGCTGGTCCACGAGTTCGCGAAGCTCGTCCCCGAGTTGCCAGACATCCAATTCCGTGTGGTCACGCACGCCCGCCATGACATGACAGGTCGCATCCGTCGTACCACGTCGAGATTCCGAAACTTTCGAGCAGAATCGAGGCCAACCCGGGAGGCACGGCCGAATCCGCGACGCGGCACTCCGCCCGAGTACGCAGGTTCTTCAAGCTCCGCGCCCGGAACCGGAACCCCGGCAACCAAGAACCAAAGAACCCGGCAACCAAGAACCAAAGAACCCGGCAACCAAGAACCCGGCAACCCGGAACCCGGAACCCGGAACCCGCGAACCCGGAACCCGTCCGCCTACCCAGCGTCCTCCCCGAGCGTCGCGTAGTACGCCGCGACGCGCTCGCGCGATCCCTCGCGCGTGTAGACGTCCGGCTGGCGCGACTCGATCACGCCGGCGATGACCTCGGCGACTTCCTCCGCGCTCTGCGAGTAGGAGATCGCCCGTGAGTCCTCGCCGCCGTGCTTCGCGTTGAGGCCGAAGTCCGTGCGGACGACGCCGGGCGAGACGAGGGAAATCTGGATGCCCGGGTGCGTCTTCTGCACCTCGTCACGGATCATGTGCGTGAGCGCGTTCACGAAATGCTTCGCCGCGCTGTACGCCGATCGGTGGACGGCAAACGGAATGCGCCCGAGCATCGACGAGATGTTGATGATCTGGCCCGTGCCGCGCGACTTGAAATGCGGCAGCACGGCCTGCATCCCGAAGAGCACCGACTTGACGTTCACGTCCACCATCTCGTCGATGTCGTCGCCGGAGAGCTCGGTCGGCTGGCGCGTGATGCCGCGGCCGGCGTTGTTGATCCAGACGTCGATGCGGCCGAAGCGCGCGACCGCCTCGTCGGCGACGCGCAGCAGATCGTCGCGGTTGGTGACGTCGGCGACGATCGGGTGCGCGCGCCCGTGGCAGCGCGCGGCGACGTCCGCGAGCGCGTCCGCCCGGCGCGCGACGAGGACGACCGTCGCGCCGTCGCGCGACACACGCTCCGCCGCCGCGGCGCCGATGCCGCTGCTGGCTCCGGTGATGACCACGACGCGAGCGTCCATCGAGGATCGATCCTAGCGCGATCCCCGACGGCGCGCCGCGTCAGAGATGATGGAAGTTCGACTCGGTCCGCTCGCCGAGATGCTGATCCCAGTCGAGCGGCCCGTGACGCTGCCGGTACCCGATGTAGATGGCGCCGGCGACGATCCCCCCGCCGACGGCGGCGAGCGCCAGCCACTTGCCTTCGTTGAACACGTAGGCCAGCATCGCGGCGGCGATGATGAGGAGGAGACCGCCGAGGCCGGCCGCGCCGATACGACGAGAGTGCCGCGGCGAGTCGGACGTGCGCATATGAGCCTCCGTTCCTGGTGAACGGGGTCGAGGCTGCCGAAACGAGGGGTGCTCGGGCGACTATGGACTCCGGCCCATCCGAAGTCAATGTCCCCGATCGAGCGATATGATGCCGGGCACGATGCGGATTACGTCGGTTTCGAGAGCCGTTGGCCTCGCCCTGATCGCGGCCGGTCTCACGGCGGCCGCCACGGCGCGTCCCGCCGCCGCCGATCACGTGCTCGACCTGTCGTTCAACGCCGACCTCGCGGCGCAGGGCTTCCCGAGCCCGCTCCTGCGCGCCACCGTCAACGGCCAGGTCGTGTGGTTCCTGATGGACACCGGCGCGTCGGTGCACACGCTCGCGACGTGGTTCGTGGCCGCTGCGCACCTGCCGACGCACGAATCGAAGCTGACGCTCGTCGGATCGACCGGCGCGACGACGAAGGCGCGTGAAGCTTCGCCGTTCCAGCTCCAGGCCCGGGACAGCACGCCGTTCGGCATCCACGACGCGGTCGTGGTCGACTTCCCGGCGGTCTTCGCCGATCAGAAAATCGCCGGGCTGCTCTCGCCCCAGCTGCTCGCGTCACCCGGGCAGGCCGCCGTCCTCAACCTGCAGACGCCGTCGATCGGCTTCGGGCCGTTCAGCGCAGAGGTCGCCAGGCTCGGGATCACCTCGACGGCCGCGACCGCGGGCACGCACGTGTGTCCCACGCAGGATCCCGCGGCAAACGGTCGCACCTACGGCGTGCCCGCGACCGTCGCCGGCATCGCCGCCGACATGACCGCGGACACCGGCGCGACGTCGACCACGATCGCCTCGACGCGGATCGCGCGCGCGCTCACTTCACGCGCCGTGGCCAACACCGAGATTCAGGGCGTGGGCGGCGACGCGCAGAAAGCCAGGACCGTCGCCGGCGTCACCGTCGTCCGCGCGGGCGTCGCGCGGAAGGCCGACGTGGTGCTCGCCGGCGGCGCGGGCGGCAACTGCGGCGTGGACGGACTGCTCGGGATGGACGCGCTCCGCGGCTGCACGCTGGTGCTCGCCGAGAAGACGATGGGCATCGGCTGCGGCGGCAGCTGACCGCACGGAACGAAGTCTATACACAATCGTATAGACTCAGGGGATATGCCCGAGCCCCTGCCCCTCCACTGGTTCCACATCCTGCTGGCGCTCGCCGATCGTCCCCAGCACGGCCAGGGCATCACCGAAGAAGTGCTCCGTCAGTCGGAGGGCCGCGTCCAGCTCTGGCCGGGCATGCTCTACACCGCGCTGCGCCGCATGGCGGCGTCCGGCTACGTCGTCGACGCGCCGACGCCGGAGGATTTCCGCCCCGGCGGCGGCAAGCCGAAGTTCTATCGCCTCACGCCGCTCGGCCGGAGGGTGTGCGCCGCCGAGGCCGGGCGCCTCGCGCGCCTCGTCGGCACCGCGCGCGACCGGCGGGTGCTCAAGGGCACGCGGTCGATCTAGCGCCATGCACGGCCAGCCGACCCCTTCCGGCCTTCCGCGATGGACGCGGGCGTGGTATCGCGCCTGGCTGCGCGTGGTGCCGGCCGGCGCGCGACAGGCCATCGGCGACGACATGGAGGCCGCCTTCGTCGCGAGCCTCGCGGCGTCGGCCCGGCGGCGCGGCCGGGCGGGCGTGGCGATGGGCCTCGCGCGAGGCGTGTGGGATGTCGTCAGGTTCTCGGTCGACACGCGGCGATCCGATCGTCATGAGCGCCGTCACGCCGCCGTCGGCACGGTTTCACCCCCGGAGAGTGTCATGAATCGTGTGTCCCGCATGGTGACGAGCGCGTGGCAGGACGTCCGCTTCGCGGTGCGCGTGCTGCGCAAGGACGCGGCGTTTTCGACGACGGCGCTCCTCACGCTCGCGATCTGCATCGGCGCCAACGCCGCCATTCTCAGCATCGTCCGATCGGTCGTGCTGAAGCCGCTCCCGGTGCCGCACGCCGAACGCATCGTGATGTTCCACAACAACTATCCGAACGCGGGCGCGCCCAAGGGCGACAACGGCGTGCCGGATTACTTCGATCGGCGCGCGCAGATGGACGTCTTCGAGGAGCTGGCCGTCTATCGCCGGCAGGGCGCGACGTTCGGCGCCAAGGACGGCGCCGAGCGATTGACGACCCTCCATGTGACGCCGTCGTTCTTCCGGCTCGTCTCGGCGCATCCGCTCGCCGGCCGGATCTTCACCGAGCAGGAAGGCGAGGAAGGGCATGACGGCGAAGTCGTCCTTGCCTACGGCTTCTGGCAGCACGAGTTCGGCGGCGATCGGTCGATCGTCGGCCGGAAGGTCCTGTTGAGCGGCACGAGCTACGACGTCGTCGGCGTGCTGCCGGCGAACTTCAAGTACTTGTACGACGACATCAGCGTCTACATGCCGGCCGCGTTTACGGCCGACGACCGCAGCGACAAGATGCGGCACAGTAACAGCTGGGACATGATCGGCATGCTGAAGCCCGGCGTCCCGATGGCGCGCGCCCAGTCCGAAGTCGATGCCGTCAACGCGCGGAACGACCAGCGCTTTCCGCAACTCCACCAGGTGCTGCACGACGCGGGCTTCTACACCGCCGTCGAGAACCTGCAGGACGACGTGGTCGAGCAGGTGCGGCCGGTCCTGCTGCTGCTCTGGGGCGGCGTGATCTTCGTGCTGCTCATCGGCTGCCTCAACATCGCGAATCTCGTGCTGGTGCGCGCCAACGGGCGGACGCGCGAGATGGCGACGCGACAGGCGATCGGCGCCGGCCTCGGCCGGCTCGGCCGCCAACTGCTGACCGAGACGACGATTCTCGCGCTGGCCGGCGGGGGTCTCGGCCTCTACGCGGGGTGGTGGGCGCTGCGACTGGTGCCGGTGCTGGGGCTCGACGGCATGCCGCGCGGCCATGACATCGCGCTCGACCCGTGGAGCGTGTGGGTCATCCTGGGCGCCGCCGCGATCGCAGGCCTGCTCTTCGGCGCGATGCCGCTCGCGCGGCTCTCAAAACTCGACGTCAACAGCACGCTCCGCGAGGAAAGCCGCGGGGGCACGGCCGGCCGACACACGAATCTCGTCCGCCGTCTGCTGGCGACGTCGCAGGTCACGATCGCCTTCGTGCTGCTCATCGGCGCGGGCCTCCTCGCCGCGAGCTTCCGTCAGGCGCTCCGCCTCGACCCCGGCTTCGCGCCGAGCGGCGTCCTCACGGGCGCGCTCTCGCTGCCGAAGACCGCGTATCCCGACGTGGTCAAGGACGTCGAACCCAAGGTCGAGGAGCTGCTCGTGCGCATCCGAGCCCTGCCGGGGATCCAGCACGCCGGCGTCACGACGACCGTGCCGCTGTCCGGCGACCACAACGACTCGGTCGTGATCGCGGAAGGCCACCAGATGAAGCCGGGCGAGTCGCTGATTTCGCCGAACATGACCACCGTGAGCGACGGCTACTTCGAGGCGATCGGCACGCCGCTCGTGCGGGGCCGGTACTTCCAGCCCACCGACGATGCCAGCCATCCGCGAGTGGCGGTGATCGACGAGCGGCTGGCGGATCACTTCTGGCCGGGCCAGGATCCCCTCGGCCGCCGATTCTACCGGCCCGGGAGTCCGGACCACCTGTTCGCGCCCTCCGCCGACACGCCCTGGATCACCGTCGTGGGCGTCGTCAGGAACGTCACGTTCGACGGCGTGGCGACGGCGACGCAGCCCGTCGGCAGCGTCTATTTGTCCTATGCCCAGGAGCCGGAGTCCGGCTTCGGGCTGGTCGTGAAGTCGACGATTGACGAGGCCTCGACCATCGCGGAGATTCGGCGGGCCGTGGCGTCGATCAGTCCGGCGCTGCCCTTCTACAGCGTCAGCTCGATGGACACGTATCTCGACAAGGCGCTGCTGCCGCGGCGCGTGCCAATGCTCATCGCGAGTGGATTCGCCATCGTCGCGCTGCTGCTGTCGGCCGTCGGCATCTACGGCGTGCTGGCCTACGGCGTCGCGCAGCGGCGCCGGGAGATCGGCATTCGCCTCGCGCTCGGCAGCACGGGCCGCGAGGTCTTCGGCCTCATCATCCGCGAGGGCGTGACGATCGTGCTGCCGGGCCTCGTGCTCGGCTTCGTCGGCCTCGTGGCGCTCCGCCGGGCGCTGACGTCGGTGCTCTACGGCGTCACGCCGCTCGACGTGACGGTGCTGGCGGGCGTCACCGCCGCGCTCGGAGTCGTCGCGTTCCTGGCGATGGTCATCCCCGCTCGCCGCGCGGCGAGCGTGAGCCCGGCCGCCGTCCTCCTCGAGTAGCGCGGGCTACTTGATCTTCTCGAGTCCCGCGGCCGCCAGCTTCGCGTTCAGCGCCGGCACGTCGACCGTCGTGATCGTCGTCCAGGCGGCCATCGTCGCGCGCGACCGCGTGAGCGCGGCGTTGATCGCGTTGAGCTCGACGGTCGTCGCCGGCACGTCGGCGGCCTGCAGCAGGTTCATCACGCCCGCGAGCGATTGACTGGCGGCGGCCAGCGGGTTCGCGGGGCCGGCCGGCGCGCCGCCGCCTCGGCCGCCTCGACCACCGCGGCCACCGGCCGGCGCGGCCAGCGCCGCGTCGGTGCCTCCGAGACTGCTCAGCTTTCTCTCGAACGCCGCGAGGGACTCGGCGGTCGCGCCTGTCGCGCGCGGCGTGAGCGCGGCGATCTGATCCCGCATCGCCTGCAGGTGCTCGCCGGCCGCGGCCGCGTCAGCCGCAGTGTTGTACATCGCCTTGCTCAGCGCGTAGACCTGCTGCATCGCGATCGCGGACGTCTTCACGCGCGGGTCCTGCTTGACGGTGATCGACTTCGTGTAGCTCTTCCCGTTCACCGTCAGCCGGACCGTGTACTTCCCGGGATTTGCCCACGGCGTCGTCGGCGCGGGGACCGTGTTGTACGGCACGGCGGCAATCGGAAGCCCGCCGCCGCGTCCGCCGCCGCCTCCGGCGAGCGGCTGCAGATGCACATCCCACAGGAATCTATGCATCCCGGCGGCCGCCGAGAGCGACTGCGGCGGGCGATACCAGTAGAGCGGCAGCGGCGCGTTCGTCGCCGGATCGGGCAGCGGATTCATCGGCGGGTCGGCGCTCGAATAGTGACGAATCACCCGCGTGCCGTCGAGGACCTCGAGCGTCACGGGCCCCGTCGCGGCGGTCTTCAGGTAGTAGTCGATGATCGCGCCGTCGGGCGGATTCGGCGCGCGCGGCTCATCGGGCGGCAGCGGCGTGTCGGAATTCGTGTTCCACCGCACGCGCAGCGCGGTCTCGGGCTCGAAGAGCACCGCGTCCGTCTCCGCCGTCCTCGCGTCGGTCTGCCGCAAGGGCGTGATGTCGTCCAGAATCCAGATGCCGCGCCCGTGGGTGCCGACGACGAGATCGTCGTCTTTGATCACCAGATCGCGAACCGACGACGCCGCCATGTTCAGGCGGAGTGACTGCCAGTGGTCGCCGTCGTCGACCGAAAAGTAGACCTGCGTCTCGGAGCCGGCGAAGAGCAGACCCTTGCGCTTCGGATCTTCGCGAATCACGCTGACCGGCGCGCCGCCGGGAATGCCATTGTTGATCTCCGTCCAGGTCTTGCCCGCGTCATGCGTCCGGAAGAGGTGCGGGTTCATGTCGTCGATGCGCAGCGTGTTCACGGCCGCATAGGCGGTGAGCGGATCGAAGCGGCCCGCATCGATGATGAAGACCTTCCAGTACGAGCCGATCGCTTTGGGCGTGACGTCGTGCCAGGTCACGCCGCCGTCGGCCGTCGTCTGAATGACGCCGTCGTCGGTGCCGGCCCAGATGCGGTTCACGTCCACGTACGACGGCCCGATCGTGTAGATGACGCGCGCGCCGTTGTTGTCGGCCTGCGGCTGCGCCTGGGCGGCGTACGTGCCGACGCTCTTCGGCAGGTCGTGCGTCTTCCGCGTGAGATCGGGGCTGATCTGCTTCCAGTTGATGCCGCCGTCGATCGTCTTCCACAGCACGTTGGTCGCGAAGAACAGCACGTGCGGGTCGACCTGCGAGAAGACGATGGGCTGCGTGCGCACCTGCCGCGACACGTCAGGTCCGGTGGCGGGTCCCGCTCCGCGCGCCCCCCGGCCGCCCAGCGGACCCACGTTCGAGACTTGCCCCGTGCGCCGATCGTACTTCGTCACTTCCTTCGTCCCGTACACGACGTCGGGATCGAGCGGATCGGGCGCCGCGTAGCCATATTCCTCAATCGCGGCCGGGTGCCACTCGCGCATCGTGATCGCGCCGTCGACGCCGCGGCTCGCGACGCAGGCGGAGCCGCTGTCCTGCTGGCCGCCGCACACGCGGTACGGAAACGCGTTGTCGGTCATCACGTGATACATCGCCGCGGTCGACTGCGTGTACCACGAGCTCCAGCTCGCGCCCTTGTCGAGCGAGACGACGGCGCCCTGGTCGCTCGCCAGCAGGATGATGTTCGGATCGTTCGGGTTGATCCACGCGTTCTGATAGTCGTCGCCGCCCGGCGCGCCCTTGAACGGCACCCAGTGCCGGCCGCCGTCCTCGGACTTGTAGGTCACCTGGCTGGTGACGATGAGCCAGTCGGGATTCTTCGGATCGACGATCGGCACGGCCTCGTTGCTCGTGGCGACGCGCGAGTCCTCGGCGACGTGCGCCCAGGTTTCGCCCGCGTCGTCGGATCGATAGATGGGTCCGCCCGCCGGAGCCGCGCCGCCAGGCGCGATGGCGGAGGCGGGAGCGGAGGCGGCCCGCCCTCTTCCGCCTCCCCCGCCCACGACGTAGGCGTAAAGCCGTTTCGGGTTGCTCGGCGCGATCGCGAGCTCTGCCTGCGTCACCGGATTCGGTAAGCCGTTGGTCAGCGGCTTCCAGGTCGTGCCGCCGTCGGTCGACTTGAAAATGCCGCCGCCCGCGCCGCCCCACGCCGCGTTCTCCCACGGCCCCTGCCGCGCCTCCCACAACACGGCGTAGACGACGTCGGGATTCGACGGATCGATGTCGACGTCCTTCGCGCCGGTGTTCTCGTCTTTGAAGAGGACCTTCTGGAAGGACTGGCCGCCGTCGGTCGATCGGAACACGCCGCGTTCCGCGTTCGGGCCGTATGGATGGCCGAGCACGGCGACGAAGATGCGGTTCGGGTTGTGCGGGTCGACTTCGATCTTCGGAATCTGCTGCCCGTCGCGCAGGCCGAGATGCGTCCACGTCTTGCCGGCATCCGTGGACTTATAGATGCCGTCGCCGACGGAGAGATCGGGACGCTGCAGCCCTTCGCCGCTCGCGACGTAGACGACGTTCGGATCGGACGGCGCGACGGTCACCCAGCCGATCGATCCCGTCGGCTGATCCTCGAAGATGGGATTCCAGGTGCGCCCGGCGTTGGTCGTCTTCCAGACGCCGCCGTTCACCATGCCGATATAGAAGGTGTAGGGCTCGCTCGGAACGCCGGCGACCGCCTTGGTCCGCCCGGCCCGCAACGGCCCGATGTTGCGCCAGCGCATCTCAGAAAAGAGCGTCGGGCTCACGGCGCCGCCGCCCTGACGCGCCAGCGGCGCGACCGCCGCCATAAGGACCAATCCTGCTCCGGCCAGTACCGCTGCGATTTGCTTCGACATCGCGTCCCTCGGGCAGTCATAGTACGTCCGCCGTGGGCAAATCCGGATAGATGGCCTTCGTACCCGTTTAGAATCTCACTCTTGTCCGACACCATCGGCCCGTACGTCGTCATCCGCCGCCTGGGCGCGGGCGGCATGGGCGAGGTGTTTCTGGCCGAGGATCCGCGACTCGGCCGGCAGGTCGCCATCAAGCGGCCGACCGACGCGTGGCTCGCGACGCCGACCGCCCGCGATCGCCTCCGGCGCGAGGCGCGGGCCGCCGCCCGGCTCAGTCATCCGAACATCGCCGCGATCTTCGACGTCCTCGACGACCGCGACCGGCCGCACATCGTCATGGAATACGTCCAGGGCGAGACGCTGGCGTCGGTCATGATGGGCGGACCCATTTCGCCCTCACGCGTGGCCGAGATCGGCTTGCAGCTGGCCGATGCGCTCGCCGAGGCGCACGCGAACGGGATCATCCATCGCGACCTGAAGCTGGGCAACGTCATGCTCGCGCCGACGGGGCGCGTCAAGGTGCTCGACTTCGGCCTTGCGACGTCGCCGGACGCGGAGGGCGATCGCATCACCGACACGGGCCGCGTCCTCGGCACGCCCGGCTACATGGCGCCGGAGCAGATGCTCGGCTACCGCGGCGACGAGCGGAGCGACATCTACAGCGTCGGCGTGATGCTCTTCGGGCTCATCGCCGGCCGTCTGCCCTTCGACAGCATCGACTCGGGCGGCCGCGCGCTGACGATGCTGTCGGGGGAGCAGGCGCCGCGCGCCGACGCGGTGAATCCCAACGTGCCCGCGGCCGCGGCGGACGTCATCGCGCGCGCGATGGCGCGCGATCCCGACGCGCGCTTTCAGACGGCGCGCGATCTGCACGATGCGCTCGTGCGGCTGCAGCGCGTCCTCGCGGAACTGCCGACGGGGCCCTCGGAGGTGCCGACGGGCGATTTCGCCGCGCGACGTCGCCGCTGGCGCTGGCTGATCGGCGCGGCGGCGCTCGTCGCCATCGGCGCCATCGTCGCGGCGATTCCGCTGATGCGCCGGCGCGCCATCCCACCGGCGCCAGCCGCCGCGGTGCCTGCGTCGCCCGTCGTCGCGGTCCTGCCGTTCGACGTGATCAGCCGCGA
>Ga0134128_10010668_pt1 | contig 11005 bp, 10 predicted proteins | sample KB31754_FD_96462 | JGI IMG/M metagenome (GOLD analysis project Ga0134128, IMG submission 96462) | Terrestrial soil microbial communities with excess Nitrogen fertilizer from Kellogg Biological Station, Michigan, USA - KB3-175-4 | ecosystem: Environmental > Terrestrial > Soil > Unclassified ...
CCGGACTGCTTCGTCTTTAAATTCCTCCGTGGACCGCCGTCGTGTCTTGGTGATCATTCTGTCCTCCGATTTCATCATTCTCCTCCTTCTGGAGGTGTCTGTGAAATCAGGGGAAGGTCACACAGGCTTGGCATTTCTGATGCTATTTCTCTGTATCTGCGTGATGTCGCAAATGCTGGGAACACCCCTGACGCTTATCGGGCTCCTCACTTCGGATATACCAGTGGAATCAGTCTCTGAGGATTTTTCGATTCCTCCGATTAGCCCTGAACCAGGATCGGAAAATCGTTCCGGTCTTCACGAGAGGCGCGAGCCCGTGCTCCATCTTCCAGTCTTCGTGACCTCGGTTTTTCATCCTCCTCAAGCGTAGTCCTTCTCATCACGTTAGTGCGATTGCTGGTGCGCCGGTGGGTGAGCCTTGAGACGCCAGGCTCCAGTCGTTCTCTCCTGGCACCCTTACGGATGAGGCTCACAACGAGAAGTGCCGGTGCGCTAAAAGAGCCAACGCTCAAACAATAGCCGGACAAGGAGGTGAATGCACATGCCTGGCATGAACGATGCCCTCTCTTACATCTTCTTAGGCATCTTTGTGTTCGCAGTTATCGTATTTGCCATGATGACTGCGGGCTAAACGATTGCGGCCAACCCCCGATGTTCTGGCTCCTCTCAAACCAAGGTGCATGTGAATCGGGGGGCGGCGGCAGACAGATATGTCGGCGCGAGAGACCGCTACGCGGTTCAAGTCCTCGCTCGTGCTTAAGCGGGCAGCACATGCCGTTCATAAGCCAGTAGGAAAGATGGGAGAACAGGGCCTTAGCGGGGACATAGGAGTAAGTCTCCTCACGTGTGGTAAGAAGTCCCGATGATGCCGCAATCAGGGCCGAGGGTTAGAGGTTCGGATGACTTGATAGGAGTCTGACACTGTTCTTTACTACTACTGGTCCTCCGTTTTTCCTTATGAATTCATGGTGTCTTTGAGCATGCACAATCTCACCGCCTACCCGTCTTCAGCTTTGCATAATGAGAGCAGCCTTTTGGCTCTCTGAGATCGCACGCTTTGCCGTAATACTTGAGTGCTTCAGCATCGTCGGGCTTGATACCCCTCCCGACTTGATAGACCATGCCGAGCTGGATACAACCCTTTGCGTCCCCCGCGTCACAGGCCTTCCTATAAAGGTTGACGGCTCGAATGTCGTCCTGCTTGATTCCGGTCCCCTGGGCATACATCACACCGAGATTGGAGCAGCCCCTCGCACTCCCACCGTCACAGGCCTTCCTGTAGAAGTCGGCAGCTTGAAAGTTGTCCTGTTGGACCTCGGTATACATCACGCCAAGGTTGTAGCAGCCCCTCGCATTCCCACCGTCACAGGCCTTCCTATAGAAGTCGGTTGCTTGAACGTCATCTTGTGGGACCCCGGCCCCTTCGGCATACATCACGCCAAGGTTGTAGCAGCCCCTCACATTCCCACCGTCACAGGCTTTCCGAGAGAAGGCGACGGCTTGAGCATCGTCCTGGGGGACTCCAATCCCCTCGGCATACATCACGCCAAGGTTGTAGCAACCCTTCACATGCCCCCCATCACAGGCTTGCCTATAGAAATCGATGGCTTCAAGGTCGTCCTGTTGAACCCCGGTCCCCTCGCCATACATCACGCCAAGATTGAAGCAGCCCTTCATACTCCCCCCGTCACAGGCTTTCCGAGAGAAGGCAGCGGCTTGAACGTCGTCCTGTGGGATCCCGATCCCTTCGGCATACATCACGCCAAGATTTGAGCAGCCACTCGCATCCCCGCCGTCACAGGCTTTCCTGAAAAGGGCTGCAGCTCGAGCGTCATCTTGCTTCACTCCCTCACCTTTCAGATACAACAATCCGAGGGAGTTGCATGCTGTCGCAGCGCCTTTCTCGCACGCGGCTTTCACTGGTTGCGGCTGGTCGGCTGCCTTCGAAGGGCTCATCACTGCTGAGACCAATGCTCCGAAGACCATGAATGCGTGAAGAAGAAGGCGAACCGTCATTGAGTAACCTCCGAAGAAGCAGAAAGCGTCGAGCGGAACGAAGTCTAGCGAGACAGACGATCAGATTCAAGGCGGGAAGCTGGAACCAATCTGAACATCAACTTTTGAAGGGATTTGGTCTCTGCATCGCAGAGACATTTGCGAATAGGTTGTCAAATTGCCCAAGAAAACATGGGTGCGTCGGTGCGGTGAGCGCCGTTGACACCATTCGGATTCCAGATTGTCAATTCCAAGGGATGTTCCATATCCCTCTCACCGCCCGCCGTCTCATGTGTCGTGATCCCACACCCGTTGCAAAGTGAATCACGAAGACGATACGATCGCCTTCCGTTTTTCTCGTTTCTTTCATCAAGAGGGGAACGCCCCGACATCGGTTTAGGCTTGCATTCAGGTGCTTCCGCCTAAGCCTCCTGAGCGGATTTCATGCGCACATGAGTGAATTGAAGTCCATTGGCGGGGAATCCATTTGTGATCACCGCGCCTTATCGACTTGTGGGTGAACCATGATCATCAAGCTATCCACCTGTGTCCTTGCATCCATCGTCATGCTATGCGGAAACGTGCCGGTCTCTATGGCCGTCGAAGATTCAGACGGCCAGTCATCGCAAGACGAGCTGAGCGTGACGAGAAACAATCTCCAGCAGGCCAAGCAAAAAATCGATGAGCTCGAGCGACAACTCAAGCAACGGATCGGTGAGCTCGTTCTCCAGCTCCATGCCAAGGAGAATGAGCTCGCAGCCCTGATAGCCAGCGGCCACGAGAATTCCAAGCAACTTCGAGAAGATCTTGCGTCACAAGCTGAGGAGCTCAACCAGGCTAAGCGTCGCATTGCCGAACTTGAGCAACAGCTGACAGCGACGGGAAAAGTGCAGGAATTGGCGCAGGCCAAGCGCCGCGCCTCCGAAGCCGAACAACAGACGGTAAAGAAAGAACAAGAGTTGGCGCAGGCCAAGCGCCGCGTTGCCGAATTCGAACAACAGCTGGCAGCGATGGGAAAAGGACAGGACCTGGCGCAGGCCAAGCGCCGCGCCGCTGAAGTCGACCAGCAGATGGCGGGAAAAGAGCAAGAGCTGGCGCAGACCAAACGCCGCGTCACCGACGCGGAACAGCAAATAGCGGGGAAAGAACTGGAACTGGCCCAGGCTAAGCGCCGTGTCACTGACGCTGAACTGCAGATGGCAGAGAAAGAGCATGAACTGGCGCAGACCAAACGCCGCGCAGCTGAAGTCGACCAGCAGATGGCGGGGAAAGAGCAGGATCTGGCGCAGGCCAAACGCCGTGTCACCGAAGTCGAACAACAGACGGCGGGGAAAGAGCAAGAGCTGACGCAGGTCAAGCGTCGTGTCACCGACGCGGAACAGCAGATAGCGGGGAAAGAGCTGGAACTGGCCCAGGCTAAGCGCCGCGCCGCCGAAGCGGAACAACAGACGTCGAAGAAAGAGCAAGAACTGGCGCAGGTCAAGGAGGACCTCAAACAAGCCACTCAAAAGCTGGCGGATCTCAATCCTCAACTCACGGCGAAAGACGCGGAACTTGTGCGCACGAAGCAATTGCTGGCGGAGTTTGAGCTCAATTCGTCCAAACAAACCGCGCCGCCTTCCGCTCAGGAAGAACCTCCCTCGCTTGCTCTGCTACCTATCGATCACAATCTCTCCTTGACCAACCTGCTCGGACCCGACTCTGAGGTCGCAGATGATGGGGAAGCAGTACCATCAAATGGTGACCTCGGCAAAGTAACCGAAAGCCTTACGAATCTATTACAGCCGGAACTCAAGAAGGGCAGTGCTGCCTTGAAGCAGCGAGGAAATAAACTGACCCTCGCATTGGCAACCAGTGAGTTATTTTCCACAGGTGACGCGACAGTCACCATCGGAGGCGCCTCGCTGCTCGAGCGGGTCGGAGTCGTCTTGCATGGATTCCGTTACCAGAACATAGAGGTAGCCGGGCATACCGACAACCAGCCCCTCCGGAACGACTCTCGGAAAGGCTTTCGGGATAATGCCGAACTCTCTCGGACCAGGGCCGACCATGCCGTTCAGGTACTGGTCAGCGGGGGACTAGGGGCCGACCGAGTCAAAGCAGTGGGGTATGCAGATAGCAAGCCTATCGCGACGAATGAGACTGAAAAGGGCCGGAGTAAGAACCGACGAATGGAAATCGTAATTACACAATGGCCGGAATCGGGCAACAGTTTGGGTGACGGAAAGGCGCAAGCCGGTAAGAAAGCCCAGGATGCTCCACTCAAACGGTGACCCATCGTTGACAGTACTGAACTGACGGAGAAGAAGAGGAAGGTATCCGACGTCTTAACTCCAAATCCGAAATAAGATCCTCTCCTAATCTTTCCTTTGAAGAAGAGGTGCGGGTTCATCCGGAACATTCCAAGACCCCATGAAATCGCGAGGAGAATTAGATGGATGGAAACCGGCTCCGAAGGGACGGCAGGTCGCAAGCATGCCGTGCGAGCGCCAAGGCAGCGGAGAGTCCCGGCGATTCAATGCCGATCAGATTAATCAACAGGGGATCTTCCCTGTCGACCGAGACGATGAAGTCGCTCTTGGACCGGCTATTCGTCACGACACGTGGCCTGATTCCGGAATAGGCCCAACGAAGATCGCGCGTATCCAGGGAAGGGAGGAATTTCTGCAAGACTTCAACGAACAAGCCAGGCGTCGTCTTGCGCGAGGTGTAGTCCGCTTTGTCCGCGACGGGCATTTCGTTCGGCCCAACATACAACCGCCTGTTCGGGCGTGGACTGAAATGAATTCCCTTGCCGGTCGCTTGAGATGGTAACGCAGGATAGACCGGACGCCCGATCAAGCTTTGCTTCTCCGGAGTGACCAGTTCGTAATACTCACCCCTCAGCGGGCTGATGACATATTTCTTATGGGACATGCCCAGTGCGGCAATGTCGTCGGCATAGAGTCCGGCCGCATTGATGAGGCAGGTGGTCCGAATCCGTTGACGATCGGTGGAAACGAGATACGAGCCGGCGGCTTCCTCGACGCCGATGACCCGATTGTTGAAGGCAAACTCTGCGCCGGTCGCTTCCGATTCGTTCTTGAGCGATTGCACGAAGGCCTGAGAATCGATGACGGAGACGCTTGGAATGGCGATTCCGCAGCAGGCGTGAAGATACGGCTCGCAAGCCCGTAAGGCGGATGGCGTCATAAACCTCACCCTCGTTTTTGTCCTCCAGGCGTTGAACCACAAGCGCCGTAGCATAGTTATGTCGCGCCACAGGCCCCGACGGACATCCTCCATTGAGACAGCGATGATCATGCCAGCCCTGAGCAACGGGACGTCATGCTTCAGGGCATATGCTACCGCCAACCGGCAACCTTCCCGGGCAAGCCTCTCTTTCAGTGAAAAAGGGGGTTCATGGATACCGCTGTGGAGGACGCCGCTGTTGCGCCCGCTGGTTTCTTCGCCTGGGCGCTCGTGCTGTTCGAGGACGAGGATACGGATCGGCGCGGCCCGGCGCCGGCACAATAATTCCCTGGCAATCGCGCATCCGACGATACCGGCACCGACGATGGAGACATCGTACAAGTTCATGGGGGATCATCCTGTACACCCTCGATGCAACCGAAAGAGGATTTAAGGGGTCACCTGTCTTGAAATATTGTGGACGACGAGTCAGTCACCTATCCAGGCGCACGGCTGCACCGCCTGGTTGAGGGTTGTGCCTCCCCTCAGTGGGAGTGGGCACCTCTGGAGCTTCCACTTCGTGGTCCATTGAGACTGCATTCTACCTCGGCCCGATGGTGCAACCATTTTCAGATCTTGCCTTGTGCTCCACCAGTTTTCGCAGGATTCACGATGCGGCTGACGGACACCGAATACTTGGCTAAGTTTCGGTCGTGCTGCAAACCATTGCGATCGTGGAATCTTTTTGCTCCTCCCATAGCACAGGTGCCGGACGTTCGACAAACCGCTCACTTTCCACCAGCTCTTGCCGCTGGATGTGCGCCCAAGACGAAAGGTACAACACGCGTATCCTATTGATCTATTGAAAACGCGCATCAAACAACTTGACTGCCATATTCATTGCGCCTAGGGTGATGTAGTCATGAGCATACTTCCACGATGAGATCCCTTGAAAACTCAGTGGAATCCTTTGACAGATCGTGACAAACTAGAAAGCTGAGTGGCAACGACCATAACACGGCGGGCGTCGACAGAAGCTAGAGGACAAGAAGGGCCACATCAGGGGTACGTTGCGGGAAATAAGATAAAGAGGACGTGCCGCGCCGTGCTAAATCTTAGAGAATAAGGAGGCCAGAATCATGGCATTGCTGATTACCGACGAATGTATCAACTGTGGCGCCTGCCTGCCGGAATGTCCGAACGAGGCCATCTTCGAAACTCGCGGCGATGCGGAGGCGAAGGGAAATCATGTGGGCGACGGCCAGGGAGTGGGGGACAGTATTTACGTGATTACACATGATCGGTGTACCGAGTGTGTCGGCCATTTTGACGAACCTCAATGTGCGGCAGTCTGTCCGGTCGATAATTGTTGTATTTCTGATCCAGCTTATCCGGAGGGGACCGATGTCCTGCTGGAAAGAGCGAAGACACTCAATCCTGACAAGCCTATCGATCCGGCAAAAGTTTGGAGCGGCGTGCGGAACTGATCGTTTTCCACTTCGAGGTTCCGTGCACTCTAGGATACTGAGAACGCCGCCGGTACAGTCATGTTTGCATTGGCTTAACCGAAACGATTAGTCATGGCTGATAAAGTTCCTAGATTTATGACAAATGCAACCGTCATCAAGGTTTTAGCTAAAGTATTTGCTTTCCAAGCCATTGAGATCAACCTATTGCGTTCCCATGCTGGAATATCCGATGCGAATTGGAAAACACTTAAGCGGGAAGCTTTTAAGAAAACCTACGCGAAGCAACGGGCTTTTTATGAAGATCGCTTGACGGGCGCGTTCGCTCTGGAGCGCATTTCCCAGTCTGAACGCGAGACTAGACTTCTCGAACTCTGGCTCAAACAGAGCGAGGAGTCCCCCAAAGACGAACCATAAGCTAAACTGCTGGTTCCAGAGGGTGGCTTCTTATTCTGTGTCATCTAAGCCTAACCACTACAGAACAGGCATGAGCACAAATCGCTTTTTACGGGTGCAGGCCGCGCGGGTGCTTCTTGTTGCGGCTACCTTTTGCACACTACTGATCGTGGCAGGGGAATCTGTACAGGCTCATGGTGGAGACATATCCGAGACGAGTCCATCACAATCGCAATCGAGCCTGTCCCGCTCATCGAACCTATCCAGCCCCGAGGCAGCGGGGATCCAAGCAGCCTGCTGGGCTCTCACCATTCCCTATGGCGCCGCGAAAATGGCCTATGCGATCGGCGGAGGCATTGTGGGCAGCCTCGCTTGGGCGATAACGGGAGGGAATATGGAGGTGGCAAAATCCATCTGGATTCCCTCGATGACAGGCGACTACATCGTCCAGCCGCAGCATCTCACCGGAGAGAAGCACCTCTACTTCGTGGGCGCGTCGTCAGAGGCCCCCCTGTTATAGCGCCTCATAACACCTTGCTCTCAGGTCTCGTACAGACTACATCGTCCTGCAAACTCGCGGTGGAGACAAAGACCAGATCCTTGAATCACACTGATTCAGCGGTACCCGCATGACGGCCTGATCCGAAGAGACGGGTGTGCTCCTCACATCGTTGCCCACTGGCATGCACAGAACAAGACTTGCCCCCATCCTGGTCTGTCGGCTGGCATGACGTGCGCTTGATGATACGGATGGCACTGCCACGCTCGGTATGTCAGGATCTTGTCGTAGAGCTGGTATCAATCGCAAGTGGGCAGGATATTCATTTCTTAGCCAGACAGTCTAGCAGGTTGTGGAAAAACTCGCTTGCGTTATCCTGCTCGCATGGGTAGAGAGAACGCACGCTCTTCCTTTCACGCCCAGGAGGTGCCGGATGCGCGGTCAGGATACTCAGCACGGTGGGCTCTTCAGCTCTCTGTCGCCCGAGACCCGGGTCCCGGCCTCACATCCCCTGCGGCCCATTCGTGAGTCCGTGGACCGCGCCCTCGCCGCGTTGTCGCCGACGCTGACGACACGGGATGCCCACACCGGCCGCCCTTCGATTGCGCCGGAGAAGCTCCTGCGGGCTCTGTTGCTGCAGGTGCGCTACAGTGTACGGAGCGAACGGCTCTTGATGGAACAATTGGACTAGAATTTGTTGTTCCGCTGGTTTGTCGGTCTCGATCTGGATGCCCCGGTGTGGGATGTGACGGTGTTCACCAAGAACCGAGACCGCGTGTTGGCGGGCCAGATCGCCACGGCGTTCTTCGAGCCGGTCCTGGCGCAAGCCAAGGCCCCGCGTCTCTTGTCCGACGAGCATGTCACGGTCGAGGGCACGCTGATCGAGGCGTGGGCAGGCCTGAAACGTTTCACGAAGACGCCCGCGCCGGCGGGGGTTCCCCCGCCGGATGATCCGGGCAACCCCAGCGTCACCTTCCGCGGCGAGCGGCGGACGAATGCCACCCCTGCCTCGACCACTGATCCGGAGGCCCGGCGGTACAAACAGGCGACGGGGCCGGACGCCAAGCGCGGCTTCCTCGGGCATGTGCTGATGGAGCATCGACATGGATTGGTCGTGAATACGCACCTCACGCCGGCGTCGGGCACCGCGGAACGGGAGGCGGCGATCGCCTTGCTGAACCGCCGGCCCCCCACACGACGGATCACGCTGGGTGGCGATCAGAACGATGCTATCCAGCCGTTCGTCCAGGATCTGCAGGCGGTGCAGGTCACGCCCCATGTGGCTCAGCATACGAGGCACCGTGCCAGTGCGAGTGATGGTCGGAGCACACGGCACCCCGGCTACGTCGTGAGTCAACAGAAGCGCACACGGGTCGAAGAGATCGTTGGCTGGGTGAAGACGGTGGGATTGCTGCGCACGGTCACGCTCCGGGGTGTGCCGCGAGTCGGGTGGCTGTTCACCGTTGCCGCAGCCATGTACAACCTCGTGCGGATGCGCAATCTCGTGGAGATTACGACATGAGCCAGCATGGTTCCGCCGCATGCCGCGTGGCTCACAGCCGGCTTCCACGGTGGAACACCCCCTCACGGATGCGCGGCGACGGCTCGTGCGAATAGGATGTGGGACGCATCGGTCTCATTCAATCCGTGTTTTTCCGCAGCCTGCTAGATTCCTTTACACTGTAGGATTTTGCTACGATTGACTCTTTGTAGCCACTATTACAGTATGGATGCGTCAGCTGCAGGTTATCCGCCTGATCTGATCCACCAGCTTGCTTTCGGATAATATGATCCATGGAGATAGACTTAAAATGAAGTCGTGCCCCACAAATGGCACACTGAAGTTCATTTTGCATTGCTTCGCGCAAGAAAGCTGCTGTCTTACTCTCCGAAGAAAAGTTACGACCATACTTTCTATCTTCTTCTGTAATCTCTCTCAAAAACCGCAGTTGAGGATGGGCCTGCAGCCTCTGTAAAATCTCTGTATCTTCAGCACCTTCTCCAATTGCAGAAAGCATGAGATGATACATTACTACTGTTGCATTAAGTCCCCGAATACCGCTTCCATAGTTTCGACCGACTTGATTGATAAAATGACGATATTTAAGCAGAAGCTCCTCAAATTTCTGCCGCGCAGATGTGAATTGGAAAAAGCGATCTTGTTGCTCAATCTCTCTCACAAAGACCATTGTAGCCAAGAAAGCGGTCGGCTGGAACCGGCCAGTAGCTCCATAGAAATACACAACTGGATGGAGCCCCAACGACCGACTCTCGTTCCCTGCAATCAGTGAAACGGCTTTCCTGACTGCCTTTAAAAACTCCAAGGTGACAGAGCCATCAGTGTCACTAACCAGCAGCGGAGTTTTCTTGTACTTTTTCGTCGGCTGATCTTGCCACATCTCCGGCGTGATTTTATTCACCACATTAACTAGATCGAATATCATCTTAATGCTGTCAGCCGAATAGCCCCGTCCCGCGATCGGTACATCCAAGGTTTTTATTGGAGTCTCTATTGCGGGCTTAAAAAAAACCTCATAAACGTCACGTGCTATTTGTTCAATCTCATTCTGTCTGGCTTCACTGAATGCCGACCAGTATTTGTGTCCCGTACCGGCTCGAATTAATGCTCTTGCAGCCAATGCATTTGGCTTATGTCTCGACTTAATCATGTCCAACTCAGTTGGATCGATCAAAGTAGCCTTTTGATTAATCTTAAAAAATGAACTTTCAGCCTTGGCGGCTTCGCCCATAACCCATTGAAGGTTGATGGCCACGGCTGCAAGATTCCTTGCTAAACGAAGACGCTCAGGAGAAGCAGTATGTTGGTGCTGGCCAGCAATTTTCAGCTCTTGGTAAGACCCCACCCTTGCCTTAATTAATTGCCTCGTTTTTTCGGCAGCCTTGATCTGCTCTGGCGGGATTAAATTGCCAAAAAATGGAACGGAGATCTGTCTGTCACCGTAATCGTCATGTACCCAAGCGATAAACGCACTAAGTCTGTGTGCACCATCAATGACGAAAATGTTTCCACTTTTCGGAGATCTCCACAAAATTATTGAAGGAATGAGGTCACCTTGGAGGAAACTTTCTATCAGTTCAGCAATCTTTTCTGGTTCCCAGTTCGCTGTTTCCCGTTGAAAATCAGGCTTGCGAAGCACCTGGTACATCAAACTCTCCGCTTCCAGCTGAGAAATTTGCATAGTAGAAGCAAGTTGAGCTGGCGACAGTAACGTTTCGCTTTTTACCTCGAAGTCCTCCCGCCGAATCAACGCATCCAGGTTGGCATACTGTGTTGACATTACTTTCTCTCGAAAATACTTCTTTGACCGACCTCAGGGATTGGGTGTTCTTAGATGATTGATCTTCCCCCGATTTTGTGGACACCGGGTTACGCGACAGCCGCCTTTGCTTCGAACTCGGCGGGGGACTGATAGCCAAGGGTCGAGTGGCGTCGCTGCCGATTATAAAATACTTCGAG
>Ga0134128_10010669_pt1 | contig 11005 bp, 6 predicted proteins | sample KB31754_FD_96462 | JGI IMG/M metagenome (GOLD analysis project Ga0134128, IMG submission 96462) | Terrestrial soil microbial communities with excess Nitrogen fertilizer from Kellogg Biological Station, Michigan, USA - KB3-175-4 | ecosystem: Environmental > Terrestrial > Soil > Unclassified ...
CGATATGCGCATCCGATCCCGTACTCACCGATGCGCAGCTTGCCCATTGCATGGGAGCACGTCGATCCGATCGACCGCTTCCTCGTGATCTGATCACGCCCCGGCGCCGAGCGAGAGCTCGCGCTCCGGAGCGCACCGAAGGGGGAATCATGCGACACCAGCTCGCCACGACCGCGCTCGTGGCGTTTACGGCCGCGGCTTGCCTCATGTCGGGCGGTCCTGCGCGCGCGGGGGCGGCCGGCTCATCCACCGACGCATCCGCCAACCCCGCAGGCTCGACCGAAGCCACTACGAGCCTTCAGGCGCGCCTCGATCGTCTGGAGGCCCAAGTCACCGCCGGCGAGGACATTCTCGCCATCCAGAATCTGCAGCGCGCTTACGGTTTCTACGTCGACAAGGGGATGTGGGAGGACGTGGCGCAGCTCTTCAGCCAGGACGCTGTCGCAAACTATCCAGCCGGCGTGTACATCGGCTGGAAGAGCATCCGCGAGCACCTCTACATGAACGTGGGAGGCAAGAAGCTCGGGGAGCTCGGGCTCGGAGACGGGCGGCTCTACAACCACATGAACATTCAGCCCGTCGTGCACCTCGACCCGGGCGGCAAGACGGCGCGCGAACGCTGGCGCGCCTTTGCGATGTTCGGCAACTACGGCGGCGGTGCGATATGGGCCGAGGGCGTCTACGAGATCCACTACGTCAAGGATCACGGCGTTTGGAAGATCCACAAGCTCGACTACTACTCCGGCTTCGGGGCACCGTATCAAACGGGTTGGGCGGCGCCTGCCCCGCGCCCCGGCCAGCCGGATGAGCGACGGCGCCCGTTCCGTCACCTCGCGCATCCACCGGACCGCCCGCGCGACACCTCGTGCGAGGGATTCCCGAAGGCCTGCATTGCGCCGTTCGACTACGAGAATCCCGGCACCACTCGCTCAGGCGCCGCCGCCTGGATCGTCTCGGACCAGGATGTCGCTGCAATCGAGGCCGCTCGCCACGGGCATCCCCTACACGGGAGCGCCGGCCGGCGCGCAGCGGAGCTCCTGCATCGGGCGGCGCTGCTCCGCGATGCGCAGGAAGTCGAGAATCTGCAGCGCATCTACGGCTACTACCTCGATCGAGCCATGTGGGATCAAGTGGCCGACCTTTTTGCCGACGACGGCACGATCGAGATGGGACAGCGGGGAGTCTACGTCGGCAAGCGGCACATTCGCGCCTTCCTCGGTCTCCTCGGGCACGACGGACTCACATATGGATGGATGAACGATCACATTCAGCTGCAGCCCGTCGTGCACGTCTCGCCTGACGGCAAGATCGCCCGCATGAGGAGCCGCGAGCTCGCGATGACGGGGCATTACGAGCAAGGAGGCAAGTGGAGCGAAGGCACGTACGAGGACACGTTCGTCAAACAGGACGGCGTGTGGAAGATCAAATCGCTCCACTACTATCCGACCTTCATCACCGACTACGACAAGGGCTGGGCGAAGGACGCCGAGCCCGCACCGGGCGAAAGCAAGTCCCTCCCGCCCGACCGGCCTCCGACGGAGGTGTACGCCATCTACCCGAAGGCGTTCGTTCCTCCCTTCGACTATCGCAATCCTGTGACGGGGGAGCCGCCGCATTACCCGCGGGTCGGCGGGCCGGGCCCTAACGCGGCCGCCGCGACGCTTGCTCCTCGCGGTGAGCACTGGACACCGCCGCGGCAAGTGAACCTCGAGACGGCGCTCGGCGAGGCCGAGCGCACGATCGAGCGCGTGAAGGACTACGATGAGCTCGAGAATCTCGAGAGCGCCTACGGCTACTATCTCGACAAGGATCTCTGGACGGATCTCGCGAACCTCTTCGCGGAAGACGGCACGATGGAGCTCGCGCAGCGCGGAGTCTACGCGGGGCGGGATCACATTTTGAACTATTTGAAGAACGGTCTCGGTCGCGGCCACGAGGGCCCCTCGCCGAACATGCTCGGCAACCACATGCAGCTGCAGCCGGTCATCGACATCTCACCGGACGGGCAGAGCGCGCACCTGCGCACGTACATGTTCCAGCAGATGGCGTTCGGTTCGCGCGCGTCGATCGGCGCCGCGGTGTACGAGAACGTCGCGGTGAAGCAAGACGGGATCTGGCGGCTGAAGACGGACCATCCCTTCAATACTCTCGCCGCGAGCTATCAGGGCGGCTGGGCGCGGGGCGCGCATCCGGAGCCGCCGGGGGAGAGCAAGACCATACCGCCCGATGCGCCGCCGACCGTGCGGTTCAAGATGTTCCCGTACGTCTACGATATCCCCTTCCACTACGCGAACCCCGTGAGCAGTGGCCGCCCTGAGGCACGCGCCCGAAAGGCAGGGCCCATGACACCGTCGTCGACAGCGAAAGCAACGCTCGGCACCGCCGACGAGTCTTTCTCCGGACCCGTGCTACGCTTCGCGAGGAGCGTCAAGGCGCGCGGCTAGGCGGCCCTGGGGCCGCCAGGGGGAAAATTGAACGCGAAGCACACCCGGATCGCGGGCGCCACCGTCGACCGCATCGAGGTGCGCGGCCGCGACCTCGTGGCCGATCTCATCGGCAAGGTCTCCTTCACGCAGATGTTTCTCTTTCATCTGCTCGGGCGCGAAGCGTCGACCGCGCAGGTCGCCGTGACGGATGCCGTTCTGGTTGCGATCATGGAGCATGGTCTGGTGCCCTCGGCCGTCGCTGCGCGGCTCACGCTCCTCGGTGCACCGGAGTCCCTTCAGGGTGCAGTGGCCGCAGGTCTTCTGGGGGTCGGGGACCGCTTCGCGGGGACGGCGAGCGCCTGCGCCGAGGTGCTCGGGAGCATCGTGACGGCGCCGGAGGCGGAGCGAGCCTCGCGTGCCGCGGCAGTCGTCGAATCCTTCCGCCGCGAGCGTCGGCTCTTGCCGGGGTTCGGCCACCCGACACATCGTTCGGGCGATCCCCGCGTGCCGCGGCTCATCGAGATCGCGCGTGCTCAGGGCGTTCCCGGACGATACATCGAGGCGCTGCGCCTGCTCGAGGCGGCCGTGAAAGAAGTGCTCGGCCGCCCGCTGCCGACGAACGTGAGCGCCGCAATCGCGGTCGCGTTGCGCGAGGTGGAAATTCCGCCCGAAGCCATTCGTGGAGTCGTGCTCACGGCGCGCTGCGCCGGACTCGCAGGCCACCTGCTAGAGGAGATGCGCGAGCCTTCGGCGAACGAGATGTGGCAGGCCGCCGAGCGCGCGGTGCCGTACCGCAACACCGATTGAGGCAGGCGAGAACTCATGAACCTAAAGAGCGTCTGGAGCTACGAGAATCGGCTGCTCGTCATTCTCGGGCTCGCGTTCGGCATCTGCTATTTCGATCGCAATGCCGGAACGATCCTCGTCCCGCTCATGGAGCACGATCTGCAGCTCAACAATACGCAGACCGGCTTCATCGGCTCCGGACTGTCGATTACCTGGGCGCTCGGCGCCTATCTGATCGCGCGCTGGTCGGACGCGACCGGCGTGCGCAAGCCCTTCCTCATCGCCTTCCTGCTCATCTTCTCGGCCTGCTCGTTCATCTCCGGGCTCGCGCCCAATTTCTCCGTGCTGCTTGCTTCGCGCATGGTAATGGGCGCGGTCGAGGGGCCGTTCCTGCCCGTCTGCCTCGCGATCATGGCGATCGAGTCCTCCGAACGTCGTCGCGGGGTCAACTTCGGGATCATGCAGAACTTCTTCTCCTCGGTGCTCGGCCAGAGTCTCGCGCCTCTGGTGCTCGTAGCGCTCGCCGAGCGCTTCGGCTGGCGCTCGGCGTTCTACGTAGCCGGTGTACCGGGACTTTTGATTCTGCTTGCGGTGGTGCTCTGGGTGCGTGAGCCCGCCAAGTCGGCGCAGTCCGCTGTCGATACCGGCGGCGTGGGTGGCACCGGCGCCCGCATGGGCCTCATCGCCATGATCAGCGTGCGCAATATCGCACTCTGCTGCCTGATATCCCTCGCCATGGTGTCCTGGCTCGTGCTCGGCTGGACCTTCCTGCCGAAGTTCTTCACGGATTACCGTCATTTCACTCCCACGGTCATGAGCTACCTCATGACGGGGGTCGGGGCCGCGTCCGCGCTCTCGGCTTTCACCGTGCCCGCGCTCTCCGACCGGGTCGGACGCAAGCCGGCTATGATCGCGTTCTGTCTGATCGGGGCACTGTCGCCCCTCGCGGCGCTTTACTTCGAGGGCTCGATGCTCGCGCTCGGCGCGCTTTTGTTCATCGGCTGGATGGCCTGCGGGACGTTTCCGCTCTTCATGGGGGTTATCCCCGGAGAGACGATCTCGCGCCGTTATGCGGCGACGGCCATGGGACTCGTGGTCTGCGCGGGTGAGGTCATGGGAGGATTCGGTATCAACTCGGCCGCCGGTGCGCTCGCCGACCGCTGGGGACTCGCCACTCCCGTGCTGATGCAGGCGGCGTGCGCCTTCCTCGGCGGGATTCTCTGTCTGTTCCTCATCGAGACCGCACCCTCGCGGGTGCGGGCCGCAACGGCCGACAGGGTTGCGGCGGACGCGTTACGCCGCGAAGCTAGCTAAGCAGAAAACGCCCGCCCCGAAGAGGGGCGATCGTCTATAAGAAGGAGAGTGGATCATGCACAGGTCTCGTGTGTGGCAGGCGGCCCTTCGGCTGCTTGCCGCTTCCATCGTTGCGTTCGCGATAGCTCGGGCCCCCGCTCTTCGAGCGCAGGCCGATACCGGACCCCCGACCGCCCAGACGGCAGCGCCAGCCGGTACCGGGCTGCAGGAAGTCGTCGTCACCGCTCGATTCCGTGCCGAGAATCTGCAGACGACCCCGATCGCGATTACCGCGGTCACCGCACAGCAGCTCGAGGAGCATGGGTTCGAGGACATCTCGCAAATCGCGAGCATCGCGCCCAATGTGAACATCGAGCCCGCCGGGTCCGGCTTCGGCAAGCTCGCCTTCGTATCCATCCGCGGCGTCGGGCAGTCGGATTTCAAGTACACGTTCGAGCCCGGCGTGGGCTTCTACATCGATGATGTGTATTTCGGCACGGCATTCGGCTCGATCTTCGACCTGCTCGATGTCTCGAGCGTCGATATTCTGCGCGGTCCGCAGGGTACGCTGTTCGGGAAGAACACCGAGGGGGGAGCCGTCCGTGTCTTCCTGACGAAACCGAAGGGAGACAATAGCGGCTACGTCGAGGCGGGCTATGGCAGCTACAGCCGGGAGCGCTTTCGCGGCGCGCTCGACGTTTCCATCATTCCCGACAAGCTCTTCATGCGGATCGCCTTCGGCTCGAACCGATACGATGGCTATCAGGAAATCTACGATTTTGCCTGCGCGAATCCGGGGCTTGCGGGACGGCTGAAGCCGGACACCTACATCAACAACTGCAAGCTCGGCACCTACGGCGGGGACAACGTGCAGGTCGGGCGCGTGGCGCTCCGCTGGCTCGCCGCCGAGGGCCTCGAGTTCAATCTCGAGGGTGACCTCACCGACGATCATGGCGAGGCGCCGGCGAACAAGCTTCTCGCGATCAATCTGCCGCCGAATCCCTGCCCGGCCGCGACCGCCGCAAACCCGAATCCGCGGGGCTGCGCGCCGGGCACCCAGGTGTCCTCGGTGCTCTCGCTGTTCAATGCAACGACTGCGGTCCCGCTGTTCGGCGTGCCGCTCGATTCGCGCTTCATCACACCGAGCCCATATACGACGTACGGCACTTACAACGACCCGATCGCAGGGGTGAGTTTCCCGAACGAGAGCAGGCTCTACTCGTGGGGCGTCGCCGGAACGATCGACTGGGACACGCCCGTGCGCGGTGTGCACGTGAAATCGATCTCGGCCTATCGGCGCTATCACGGGGACTTCGCCCAGGACACCGCGGGCGCACCGTTCACCGGGAACTTGCCGATCAATTACCTCGATCACCACCAGTTCAGCGAGGAGGTCCAGGTGAGCGGTCATGCGTTCGCGGACGCGCTCGACTGGACGGTCGGTGGCTACTATCTCGACAGCACGGACTACGACACCGGAATCGTCGATCAGCCGAGCAACATCGGCGGCCGCGGCATTCTCTTCACGACGGCCGATCCGGCGGGCTCGAAGGATGAGTCTGGCTTCGCGCACGTCAACTACCAGTTCTCGCGCCACTGGGGCATCGAGCTCGGCGGGCGCTACTCCCACGAGACGAAGTTCTATACGTTCTATCGCTTTTTGCCCAACCTCGCCGGCCTCGTGCCGTCCGTGCCGGGCCCGGTGCCCGGCACGACCCAGCCGCTCTTCCCGCTCAATCACGGCGGCTACCTCGCCGGATTCGCGCCCCCCTTGCCGACCGGCGACGTGAGCGTCTCGCGGTTCGATCCGAAAGTGGCGCTTTCCTATCAGATCACCCCGTCGGTCATGACGTACGTTCAGTACTCGACCGGATACAAGTCGGGCGGCTTCAACCCGCGCCCGCTCAACCGCGCCCAGGTCACGAGCTTCGGCCCGGAGATCCTCAAGGCGTACGAGATCGGGCTGAAGAGCGAGTGGCTCGATCACCGGCTGCGGGCGAACATCGCGGCGTTCTGGAGCGATTACAGCAATCTGCAGCTGCCGGTCGCGACGCTCGATGCGACAGGGACGCCGGCCTTTCTCACCGAGAGCGTCGGGCGCGCGCGCATCCAGGGCGCGGAGCTCGAAGTGGCGGCTCGTCCGGCCGGGGGCCTCTCGCTCGAGGCCTCGCTCGGCTACCTCAACTATCACAACATCGATCTGGGCGCAGCCGCGTACGACGGCAACCCCGTGCTGCCCAACGGCACGCCGAACCCGAACTACAACCCGAGCGGCCCGACCCTCTCCAATGTGCCCCCGCTCACGCCGAAGTGGAAAGGGAACGTCGGAATCCAGTACGCGATCCCGCTCGCAGGCGGGGGCGTGCTCACCCCGAGGGCGGATTACACGTATCAGAGCATCGTCTACAACGACCAACAGAACATGGCCATCTCCGCGCAGGGTGGATACGGCCTGCTCGATGCACGCATCTCGTGGGAGGCGCCTCGCGGCGGCTGGCAAGCGTCGCTCTATGCCTACAATCTTACGGACAAGCTCTACTACGTGACGATCTTCAATGGGCTCTCGACGTACGACTCGGTGAACGGCCAGCCCGGTCAGCCGCGGACGTTTCTGTTCACGGTGCGCAAGAGCTTCTGATCCGAATTTTTTCGGGTAAGAGGATTGCTACTCGCTCGCGCGGCGTATATATTTCGCGCCGCCGCGCGAGCACGCTCGCGCCGCATTGTTTGGGTCACATCAAGGTTTGAATGAACGCTCAAGCGAGCAATGCCCCGTCCGATTGTCACAGTAGCCGCTCTACTGTGACCCGCGACGGGCTCGTCGCCTGGGTGAGCCGCGACCCCAGAGAGCTTTCCGCCTAAGAAAGCTCTCCGCGCCTCGCGCCTCCCAGGTCGGACTCACCGATTTGGACAGGGAAGGAGGCGCGATGTCCCGACCGATCCTCGAACTGCTCCCCGCGCGTGCGGCAGAGACCGGCGCGGGCCTCCTCGACGACTTGCACCAGGGCGACATCCGCGGCGCGCTCGGCACGATCCGGCGCGGCGATGTCGCGGCGCGCAGCGGCTGGCGCTCGCGGCTCGCGACACTGCTCGCAATCCTCGGGCCGGGCCTCATCGCGATGGTGGGCGACAACGATGCCGGAGCTTTCGGGACCTACACCCAGGCGGGGCAGGACTACGGCACGGTACTCGCGTGGACGCTCCTGCTGCTCGTTCCCGTCCTGTGGGTGAATCAGGAAATGGTGGTGCGCCTCGGCGTCGTGACGCGCGTCGGCCACGCCCGGCTCATCCTCGAGCGCTTCGGCCGATTCTGGGGCGCCTTCAGCGTCATCGACCTGTTCCTGCTGAATGCGCTCACGATCGTGACCGAGTTCATCGGCGTGAGCCTCTCGCTCGGGTATCTCGGCCTGCCGCGAGAGGTCGGGGTCGTCGCCGCGGCGGCGATCATCATTGCGGCGGCCGGCACCGGGAATTTCCGCCGTTTCGAGCAGGTCTCGCTGATGCTCGTGTTCGGAAGCCTCCTGCTTCTGCCCATCCTGGTGTGGGTGCATCCTCCCGTCGCGCAGGTTGCGCACGATCTCGTCACACCGCGCCTGCCGCACGGGCGTCTCTCGGAGGTGCTGCTCCTCGTGATTGCGATCGTCGGCACGACGGTCGCTCCGTGGCAGCTGTTCTTCCAGCAGAGCTACATCATCGACAAGCGCATCACGCCGCGATTCATGCGCTATGCGCGTGCGGACCTCGCGATCGGCATCGTACTCGTCGTGGTCGGCGCGCTCGCGATGATCGCTTTCGCGGCGCAGGCATTCGTCGGTCGGCCGGAGTTCGGGCATTTCACCGACGCGGGGGCGGTCGCCGCCGGACTCGGCCGCTACGTGGGGCATGCCGCCGGGGTGTGCTTCGCGCTCGCGCTGATCGATGCGAGCATCATCGGTGCGATGGCCGTGTCGCTCTCGACCGCATACGCCATCGGCGATGTGCTCGCTCTGCGCCACTCGCTCCACCGCAAGCCGGGTGAGGCGAAAACCTTCTACGCCGTTTATGGCGGCCTCGTCGTGATCGCCGCGGCTCTCGTGCTCGCGCCCGGCACGCCGCTCGGGCTGCTGACGAATGCGGTTCAGACGCTCGCCGGGGTCTTGCTGCCGAGCGCCACGGTGTTCCTGCTCCTGCTCTGCAACGATCGGGCCGTGCTCGGGCCGCACGTGAACGGTCCGTGGCTCAATCTGCTGACGGGCGTGATCATCGCCGGCTTGATTGCGCTCTCGATGCTGCTCACGGTGACGGTCCTGTTTCCGCGCATCGGCTCGAGTGTGATGATCGCAATGCTCGCAGCGGGCGCCCTTTGCGCGGCGGTCTTCGGATGCGCGGCGCTCGCCTCGCGGCGCAAACGGGCGGGAGCCTTCCTGACGGGCGCATGCCCGGACGAGCTCGCGCCCCGGGCCAGTCGCGAGCCGGACCCCCACCCGTGGCGCATGGCGCCGCTCTCGGAGCTTCCGGCGGTCGCAATGACCCCGCTCACGCGCTGCGGGATGATCCTGCTACGTGCCTATCTCATGATTGCGGCGGGACTCGTGCTGCTGCGGATCGTGCAGCTCGCGCTCAGCGGGCGAGTCTGACGTGGACAGCGCGCACTAGCGCGCAAGCGCTTTCAAGTGCGCGATGCGCGAGAGCGCCGGAGGATGCGAGTCGTAGAAGGCCGAGGCGATCGCATCCGGTGTGAGCGTCGTCGCGTTGTCGCGGTACAGCTTGACGAGCGCCGCGGCGAGGTCGGCAGCGCTCGCGTGCTCGGCGGCGAAGCGGTCCGCTGCGAGCTCATGGCGGCGCGACCAGAGCGCCGCGATCGGGGTCACGAAAAACAAGAACGCCGGCACCACCAGCATATAAAGCAGCAGCGCGGCGTGAGCGGAGGCAACCGGAACCCCGAGCGCCGTGTAGAACCAGCGTTGCTCGGCAAGCCAGGCGAGGAGCGCAAGCCCCGCGAGCGATGCGGCCCCCGAGACAAGGAGGTGCTGGCGCACGTGCCGCAGGCGGAAATGTCCGAGCTCGTGCGCGAGCACGGCCTCGATCTCCGGCGCCGCGAGCCGCTCGAGCAGCGTGTCGAAGAATACGATGCGCTTGTGCCGGCCGACGCCGGTGAAGTAGGCGTTGCCGTGCGCGGTGCGACGAGAGCTGTCGACGACGAACACGCCTTTGGATGCGAATCCGCACCGCGCGAGGAGCGCTTCGATGCGCGCTTTCAAGGGCTCATCCGCGAGCGGGCTGAATCGATTGAAGAGCGGCGCGATGAAGGCGGGCCAGGCCCACGCGAGGAATAGCGAGACGGCGACCCAGACCAGCCACGCGTAGAACCACCAGGCGCGCCCTGCGCTCGACATGAGCCATAACACCGCAAGGAGCAGCGGAACGCCGAGCACCACCGCCACGGCGAGCCCCTTGAGACGATCGAGAACGTAGAGCGTCGGGGTCGTGCGGTTGAACCCGAACGCGGCCTCGATCCGGAACGTACGCCACAGTGACAGCGGCAGCGCGGCGACCCAGGTGCCCGCGAGCACGGTGAGGACGACGGCCGCCCCGAGCCACGGCTCGCCCCAGCCGGTGCGCCTCCACAGGGCGTCGATCGCGGTGATACCACCCCCGAGCGTGAACGCGAGCGCAACGCCGGCATCGATCAGGGTTTCAATTGCACCGAGCCGCACCCGCGCGACGGTGTAGTCCGCCGCCTTCCGATGTTCCGCGGGGGCGACCGCCTCAGCGAAGGGCTCCGGCACGCGCTCTCGGTGCGCGCGCGCCGCGGCGATCTGGCGCGACCCGAGCCACAGGCGAAGCAGCGTGCCCGCACCGAGGGTTGCGAGATATGCGGCGGTCAGCCAGTGCACGCGGCTCCCGATGCGCGCTGGCCGGCGAGCCGCCACGCAAAATAGACGGGGACTCCGAGCGCGACGATGAGGAGACCCGGCCAGGTGTAGCGCGGCTTCACGATGAGCAGATCGATCGCGATCGCGCCCGTGATGAGGATGTAGAGCGCGGGAAGCCAGGGATAGCCGGGCACTGGAACCGGGCGCTCGGCGTGCGGGCGCGTCCGGCGCAGCGCAAAGAGGCTGACCGCAGTCAGCAGATAGAAAAGGAGCGCCGCGAAGATGACATAGTCGAGCAGCTGGCTGTACGTGCCGGAGAGACAGAGCACGCACGTCCAGACCGCCTGGATCACGAGTGCGAAGGCCGGGGTCTGGCGCTTCGGATCGAGCGCCCCCGCGCGGCGGAAGAACAGCCCGTCGCGCGCCATCGCGAAGTAGACGCGCGCCCCGGAGAGAATCAGTCCGTTATTGCAGCCGAAAGTGGAGATCATGATGGCGGCCGCCATGATCGCGAGGCCCGCGCCGCCGAACACCGCCTGCAGTACGGCCGTGGCGACTCGGTCCTGCGGGGCGGAGGTGATGCCCGAGAGAGGCAGCACCCTCAAGTAGCCGATGTTCGCGAGCAGGTAGAGCACGGTTACGGTC
>Ga0134128_10010670_pt1 | contig 11004 bp, 10 predicted proteins | sample KB31754_FD_96462 | JGI IMG/M metagenome (GOLD analysis project Ga0134128, IMG submission 96462) | Terrestrial soil microbial communities with excess Nitrogen fertilizer from Kellogg Biological Station, Michigan, USA - KB3-175-4 | ecosystem: Environmental > Terrestrial > Soil > Unclassified ...
AGCGCGGCCCGCAGCGCCAGGGCGAAGGTCTTCGTGTCGGAGCCGACTTCGCGCTGATTCACCGTCGACTTCAGATGCCGGTGCATGTACTCGACCGGGTCTTCGATGGTGATGATGTGGTAGGCGAAGTCGCGGTTGATCTCGTGGATGATGGCGGCGAGCGTGGTCGACTTGCCCGAGCCGGTCGGCCCGGTGACGAGGACGATGCCGTTCTTGAGCTTGCAGATGTTGTGAAGCTCGTTGGGGAGCTTGAGCGCCTCGAGCGTCGGCACCCCCTCGGGGATGACGCGCAGGACGATGGCGTACGAGCCGCGCTGCGAGAAGATGTTGACGCGGAAGCGCGTCTTCTGCGGGATCGAGTACGAGAGGTCGACCGAGCCGCTGGTCATCAGCGTCCGGGTCAGCTCGCGGTCGCCGCGCAGCATGTGCATGGCGATGATCTCGGTCTGATACGGCGTGAGCCGCGGCAGCCCGGGGAAGTTGACCGGGACGAGCACGCCGTCGACTTCGACCTGCGGCGGCCGCCCGACCGAGAAGTTCAGGTCCGACACCCGGTCCGACACCTTCAACATCGCCTCGAGAATGGCGTCGAGATTGAAGTTCTTCATGCGGGTGCCGGTGATTGTACGCTCGGCGGGATGAAACGGACTGTGGTCACGGTCGTCGCCGCCTGCACCGTGCCGATCGCGACGATTTTCCTCCTCGTCCGCCATCCGCCGGCCAGCGACGTGCTCATGGTGGCGCTCTGCCTGGGGTCGATCGTGGTGTCGATTGTGGCCGCGGTCTGGATCCTCTCCGATCGCTCGCCGCGCGCGAGTGCCGCGGAGCCTCAAAGTCCATGGCTCGACGTCTCCGCTGATGCCGACAGCGTCACGGTGGTCGGCGACGCGTCCGGACTCGAAGCCCTCGGCGCGGAGTGCCTGCGCGTCGCGCCCCGACGCCGTGTCGAACGCGTACAGATGCCCTTTCGGATCGGCGTCCGTGGGAATGATCACGGGGTGCCGAGGAGCAGCGGCTCCAAAAGTATGCCTTGACGCATTACAGGGTCAAACGTATATTGATTGCATTCAGCAATTCCCATAATCCGTCTATCACTTCGAATAAGGGGAGTGTATGCATCGCGAGCACCGGCCACCATCAGGCGTCCGTGTGCGCCGCTCCTGAGGGCCTAGTTCAGCTAACTGCTGATCCGGCTCGCCGCGTTCGGCATGTGCTCGACAGGCGCAATGTCGCGCCGCAATGACCGAAGGAGGAGAAATGCCTAATGAATTAGAGTCCTGGCTTGTCGGTGATTGGGCGACTACGTTGAAAATGCCGGAAGGCATCGTGGTGACGGGGACAGTCTCGTTCACGATCACGACGGATCCGAAAGTTTACGAGAAAATTGGCGGGCCGACTGGCATTTGCACGCTGCTCGGTCACATCCACCTGTCAGGAATCAACATGACCGTAATGGGACACGAGGCAGGGATTGGAAGCCCTCATATATGCCAAGGCGAGTTGTGGGACGACAAAACACCTAATTTGACTCATACATTTACGCTACGTGTCGGCGATGACCAGCGCCCCGATGAGAGCCCCGATGCGTTCTTTGGAGACTACTACCACAAGGTTACCAAGGGTACCTACTTACCATGGGTAGGAATCCGTAAATAGCTGGAGAGGAGACGGCGACGGCTTCCGGAGAGGTGATGTGAGGTACACGGGGCACTGTCGGCACCAAGCCGGACAGCCGAAATCCTTTGGAGAATCGCGCTTGCTGAAGGGGCAACAAAACGGGCTGCGCGGATCACCGCAGAGGACGCCAGCCGAAAGAACACTGCGCGGTCGGCTGCCTCAGCGCGTTGTCATTCTGCTCGGGATCACGGCCGAAACGTCGTTGGTGAAAACTCCGTGACGGCAAGGTTGTCGGATAGATCCTGAGCCTTTCGCCAATTACTGCTGGCCATGATCGCATTGTCCTGGACCCTGAACGATATGCCCGCCGGCATCGGCTGCGTGCTGCTGTTCCTCGCGATTGCCGGGGTCTGGCTGCGCGGCTGCATCGCGCTCGAACACGATGTCGGCTCGTGGGGAAAGGTGACGAAGACGCGATGACGAGCCTCGGCGAGGAAGGATCGGCCTCGCTCACGGATTCGCGTCGCACTGCACAGCGAAATCAGCCGTAGCTTCGGCCGTCCCGCCATCGAGATGCCAGAGGACGTTCCCGCCAGAACTTGTAGCCGTGAAGACGTTGCGCTGATCGCCCACCTTGAATACGCGCGGTTGTCCCTGATCTCGCGGAGCGGGCGTGACCTCATTGAGATTTCCCAGAGGGAGCGCTTTTCTCACCGGATTCGGATTCGAATAGCCGAATTGAACGGTGAAACTTTGTCCCTGGCCCCGCTTGACGCACTCCACGCGTGGAATGACTTTTAGCGGCGCCGGCGAGTCAATCGCCGATAACTGACGCAACTCCTCCTCGGCCGTGCGTCGAGTATAGAGATGCGTCAGCGGCTCGCCAGCACGAGCCCGCATCGCATCGGAAATCGCGAGGTCCTGAAGCGCGCTGAGCGCTGACCGTGCGACGTCGGCGAAGGCCAGCCCTTTATCAATGTCACGGTCGACTTCCACCGCGTGTCCACTTGCTTGGGCCGCAAACGTTCCCTTCACCAACAAGAGATCATCGCGCAGGCTCGGCGGCGGCCCGCTCGCCAGCGCGGCGTCGAGCTGTGCAAGCGTCGATTCGGGTGTAGTGACCTTTCCCATCGCGGCTACCCAAGGTACATACGACGACGACGGGTACTTCGCACGAATTTCATTGGCGACGTTGTCTCCACCCAGTATCCACTCGGTTGTGCCCCACCCTTTTCCGCCCGTGACCCGCTGAAGGAATTGCCAAACCGCAAGATCCGCACCGGCCGGCTGCTGTACCGTCAACGTTGTGGAATTCGTCCTGATCTCCGTGACCGGGCTGCCGCTGGAAGTCTCCTCTAACGCGAGCTGGAGTGTATATACGCCCGGCATCGACAGGCGCCGGTCGGCGAAAAACTCGTTGCCCGCGAGCGAGGGATCAATGTCAATGTACAATTGCCGCTGGCCGTGTGCCGGCAACTGAAGACACCCAACTCCGGCGCAGCGGTCCATTTGCCCCGACGGAATCGTGATGAATGTATTGTTATTCAATCCGATCGCGTCAAACGTCGACGTTGGGGTGGTGACCGTCAGACGCGCAGCACTCCACAGTGTGTGTACGCTGTCGTTGGGATTGTAAGCCGTCACCATAAATGCAACGGGCGTCCCCGGAAGCGTAGTGGCAGGGACGAGTTCCAGCGTGGCCGTCACTGGCAGATTCGCCCCTGATGCCGGCGCTACATGCAGCATGAGAACAATGATGAGAACAAACACGCTCAGATCCTGGCGCTGAGATGCCGCGGCTACGGTGCAGGTGCTGCGCATCGCACGCCGAAATCCGCGGTCGCGGTGGCAACATTTTTATCGAGATGCCACGTCAGCACGCCGCCGGAGCTGCTCGCTTCGAATACATTGGCATGATCGCCGGGCTTAAAGACGCGCGGCTGCACGTCACCGCGCGGCGCCGGCGTGATCTGGTTTTCTGCGCCGAGTGGTACGACTTTCATGACCTGATTCGGGTTGGTGTAGCCGAAGCGAGCAGTGAACGTGTTGCCTTGGCCGGGTGTGACGCATTCGACCCGCGGCACAAGCTGCGCCGGCGCCGGCGGATCGAATGAGGCCAGCATTCGCAACGTATCTTCCGCGGTGCGGCGCGTGTAGAGACGCCCGAGCTCAGTTGTCGCCCTTTGTCGCATAACATTCGAAATTGCGACATCTTTCAGCATCAAGAATACTTCCCGTGAACGTTCGGCTAGCGATAAACCTGCGTCGGGATTTCGCGCCGTCTCGATCGCGTTTTTACTCTGTAGCGCAAGCAAAAGACCTTTCCGGAGGAGAAGATCGTCGCGGACACTGTCGGGCGGATTCGACGTGAGCGCCTCATCGACATGCGCAACGGCCTCATCGCTTGCATCCAGGGTACCGAGCCCGCCGACCCAGGCCGCGTAATGCGAGTTTGCGTACTCTGACCGAATCTTTTTCGCAAGGTCAGGACCATGAGCGAACCAATCGAGCGCGTTCCAGCCCGACGCAGCCGCAAGTGACGTCATGATTTTCCACACGGCCAGGTCATTGCCCGTCGGGGTGGCGACCGTCAACGTCGCATGGTTCGAAGAGACGGTTACGGCGTCGCCTGTCGCTGCGTCCACCAGGACAACTGCCATCGACAAGTCGTATTGCCCGGGCTTAGAGAGCCGCGGATCTACGAAGAATTCGTTATCCGCGAGCAGCGGCCCCGGAGCGAAATAAATCTCACGGCGGGAATGCGCGGGAAGATTAATGCAAGCAACGTCACCGCAGCGGTCGACCTGATCCGCAGGCATGGCGATTGTGTCAGTACCCAGCATGCCTTGGGCATGAAAGGTCGTTTCTCCAGCCGTGACCGCGAGTATTGCGTCATTCGTCAGCGTCTGCACCATATCCGTATCGTTGGCGAGGGTGAGGAGGAACGACGGCGGTAAACCGGGCAGCACCGTATCAGGCAGAACGCGCAGCGTTGCCGAGACTGGTGCAGCACTCACAGCCGGACCGGACACGGCAACCGTGAGAAACAATGCGATGGAGATCGTCTTCATGGTAATAGCCCTCACCGCAGCGGCAGCGGATCAGTCTCGCGCCGAATCCACATGTATTCGCTGTCGGAGCCGTGCGCCTCGTAATGTAAATACACTTGGCCATCATACAAGCCGCCGCCCTCGTATGGGCGGTGCAGGAGGCACTCGACACCATCCTGCTGGTAACGTTCGTGTGAGCAATGGCCTTGACTGTCCATGGTCGGAGTACGTTTCGTGCGTACCCAGAAATGCAGCGTTTCGTGCGCGGTCGTTTCCCCGTTGATGACCTGCACACTTCCGGGCTGGTAAGCGGACCCGATCACAGGATTCCGTCGGCAAAGCGGTTGATGGAGCCGACCAGCCCTTACATCATTGATTCGTCCAATGGCGATCGTACTATATGCGAGTCCGCCATCAACCTTCGTTCGTCCGAGATCCGCCGCGCGGCACTGCGGAAGCAAAAGCGTCGGATCGGGAACGAGATTGTTGCGATAGATGCCCAGCCGAAGCAGCGTATTGGCGTTGTTGTAGCGCTGGTAGAAATTCGTACCCTGAAACGTACCATGCTCGAGCCAGCGGGAGGCAAAGTAAAGCTCTTGGCTGGTCGTCATCTCCTCCTCAACGAACGGCACGTCAGGCACAACCGTGCGCAACGGCTGCAACTCGACGTACATCGACGCGAACAAAGCAGCGGTGTACGTCGGATCGGGGGCGAACGTAACGCCACCGACAATACCGACGCCGTCCCGAAGCACGTTGGCGGGCGCACCGTTAAGGCCGCTTGTGGTTCCGCGATATTCATGCAGAAACGGCGTAGTTGTAATGACGGTCCACGCCGTGCCGTTGGGCTGAAGGGACGCGAAGTACACTGTGTCCGAGTAGAACCCTTCCCCGGCACCGGAGTCGGCGTGGACGAGTTGGAGAATGGCGCCCGGGCTCAAGGAGCGGAATGGCTGCGGATCTTCGACCGGGATACTGGTCGAATGCGCGGCAGCAGTGCCATTGAGAAATGATCCCTGCGCAAACATGTGGTGTTCTTCTACGTAGAGTCGCTTCCATAACGTGAAGATGCCTGATTTAGCACACGGATTGGTGCCGCTGCAGAGGAACGCCGGATCGGCCGACGCTGTGACCTGGTAGTTGTTGCCCGCCGCGGCGGTCGCCGGCGATCCGGCCGGGACGGCGACGGGAATCGGAGCCGTCACCGTTGCCTCGAATCGGCCGCTCGCGTCGGCTTGTACGGCGAACGCCGCCTGGCACGCAGCGCCGGGCGTTGCGCCGACGAAGGTCGCGCAAGCACCCTCATTCGGGGAATGCGCGTCGCCGGCGGCGACGACGTACGGCGCGGTGTCGTCGGGGTCCTCCAGCCGCAGGTAAACCGTGCCCGTCTTCGGCTGATGCGTCACGTAATCGAGCAGCTTTCCGCGCACTTTGAATCGGACGGTGCCGGGCACTGGCGAAGGCTCTTGGTACACCGATTCGTACTGGTCCCCCGGCGCGATCGATGCCAGGATTCGGTTGGCGCAAGGCGGCGTCGTACATGAGCCTCCGCCGGAGCCGCCCACTTCCGGAAAATCGAAGTAAGGAACGGCGCCGTTTGGGGTCTGAGGCGGTGGAACGGTAAAGATTGCAACCGCGCCCAATGTCGAGCCGCAAACAGTCGCATAAACGGTATAGGAGTCCGGCGCCAAGTTCAAATTCCAAGTGCCGGAACCGGACAGGAAGAACCGCGTAGTCTGTGACGATCCCCTGAAGATCGCGATGAAATTGCTGGCGGTGTACGTGCCGAACGTATAGGCGATCGATACATTTGGTGTAAACCCGTTTGTCACCGTCGGATCGACTGCGACGTTCAACGTCGCCCCCACGTCGGCCGCCTCGAGGGGCATGGCAACCGTGCCCACGCTACCGGCGGCTACGGAGCGATAAATGCGTGACGGGTCGCCGCCGCAGACGCCGTCTGCGCAGTTGGAGTATTCGACGCTCCAGCCGATTTGCGCCGTGTACTGCCCCGGCGGGATACAGAAGATGTTGAGAGCGACGTCGCCGCTTCCGCTGAGCGTGAGTGCCGCGGGCTCGCCGCTTCCGCTCTGCGCGACGGCCGTGCTCGACCCGAAGCCGCTGACGCCCGAAGTCCCCGGCACACTGAGGAAAACGGAGACGGACAAGGGGCCGATGGAGACGTCGGTTCCGGAGCAGACGCCGTCGAAGTGCCACGTCGTGCCGTTGCTTCGGCTCACGTTCACGTTGCAGATCGGAACATGTGGATCGGTCTGGGCCGACGCACTTGCCGCGACGAAGGACGCCAAGGCGAGAGACGTGACGATGATGAGCTTCCTCACGCGGATGACCTCTCTTATGAATTGTGGGACCGCGTTCTGCGGGCCTTGCATTGCTGAAGCGCGCGGCACGGTGACACACGCATGGATGCAAGTCAATAAGTCACTTTTCGGCGATAAGCAGCGCAACAAAGACGCGCATAGGCGTCATTTGCGTAATTCGCCAAATGTCCTCAAGGAGCGGAGGCGTAGCCGAGGAATGCGCACTCGGCGAGGCTGGCGTACAGCGGCGGGAGCGATGACTCGTTGCCGGGACGGCCGGCAACATGCGCGGCCAGGGCCAGTGCGGAACGCGCTACGCCGTATTCGCGATGTGCGCAGAGAAGCACGGCGGCGGCGGCGAGGGCGTCGACCAGCGCGGCAGGGTCGATGTGCTCGACGGCGAACTGCGCGCACGCGGTGAGCGTTTGTAGCGCATCGGCCGGATGACCTGTTGCGGCGAGCACCTGGCCGCGAAGGAACTGCGCCTGCATGCGGTCCCGTGCGTACGCGCTGCCGCGCGGGAACGCGGCGTGCGCTTCGCTGACGACGGGCAGCGCGTCGGCGTACGCGCGGAGCGTGATGAGAGCGCGGGCGCGCAGGAGCAGTGCGCGGCCCGCGAGCTGGCGGCGCACGAGCGGCGCCCGGGCTGGCAGACGATCGTTGCGGATGATGCGAAGGATCGCGCCGGCGAGACGGTACGCGCGATCGGGGTCGGTCTGCGTGAACGGGCCGGCGGCCGCCAGCATGCGTTGCAGCGTTCGTTTCTGCTGGCGCGGCGCGAGGCCGGCGAGAACGGCACGCCACCGTTCCGGCGGCAGCGACGTCAGCTCGACCGCCGCTGCCTCGGCGGCTGCACGCGGCGAGCGGCCAGGCGGCATGCCGGCGATGCGGCGCCGCTCGATCGCCACCTGCACGAGCGGCAGGCAGAGCAGGTCGTCGACGAGTGATTCGGCGTACTGCGTCGCGGCGTAGAGTTGCGCGAGCCGCTTGCGCGTGCTTGCGATCAGGGCAGGCGAAAGGGCCGCATGGGCTTTGTCGATGTACGTCGTGCTCGTCATACAGGGCGGTTCGGCTAGGGCGGCTGGTCAGTCTTGGCGGTAGGAATCACGTCGATGCGGCGTGCTGCGACGCAGGCCGTGACACGCAGGGCGAGCTTCTCGGTCGACATCCAGTGAGCCGGCCCTAGCCGAACCTCGAGACCGGGCGGAGTGTCTTGGCGCCGCGGTCTCCCCAACTTGGCTTCTGAAAACTGCTGGCATCGGCGCGGCGCACGCGGGCGCATTTCGGGATGGCGACAGGGGGTGTGGCTCTGGCGGCGCGCCGATGCCGGCTTCGATGAGCGTGAGCATGTGCATAGTGACCTCGAAGTGACTGAATGCTGCCACCGCGGCGCGACTAAATCAATAAGTCACTTTTTTGGCGACAAAACTATGGGTCAGTCGAAAAGCTCTTCCGCCGTCACGTGCTTACGGGCGAGCGCCGAGCAAGCAATGGCGATGGACAGCTTCGTTCGCCGGCGAGGCTTCACCCGGCCGTAACGGATCTTGACGAGATGCTGGCGGGCGTAGCCGGTCAGGCGCGCCAGGGCGGCGGGCTTGATGCCGTGTTCGCGAAGAAACCGTTCCAGCTTCGTCCGGGCGTCATCCACCGTCATGCCGCACCTCGGCGGCGCTCGACGCCGCCGGCTTTGGCCGCCGCATGGATAAAATGGGCCGCGAGCGGGACAGCGCAAAACCACCTACACGATGGAAGGGCTTCCCAACCCTGCGCTGCCCGCCGCGGGCGGCGCGGCGCCGTTGCTTCGTCTCCGGTTGGCGAAGCAACGCGCCGCGCCGTGTCTGCTGCGGCCGGGGAACGATTCGCATGCGAATGTGACCCTGGGCCGATGGTAGCAATGACACCCATCTTTATCAATGAAATTTTGAGTAACTTCCGTCTGGAGCGGTAGCTGCTCATGAAGGGCGGTTCCGGTGCGTGCTATCGTTTGACGCGAACGATGCCGTTTGCGCAACCGATGACGTTCGGAGCTTTGGTTTACCGGCTGCGGGTCGAGCGCGGCTGGACGCAGGAGCAGTTGGCGCGCTTCTCCGGCGTCACGGTCAATTCGATCTCGAACCTGGAGCGGCAGATCACGGCGTTGCCGAACATCGACACGGTGGAGAGGCTGGCGCGCGCGTTCGGCGTCGATCCCGAGGACCTCGACCCGCGCATCCTGGCCGACCGCGTCGAGCAGGAAGCGTCCTCGGTCCTGCGTCGCCGGGCAATCAAGGTGATGCTCGATCTGAACGAGCGCGACGTCGAGGCGACGCTGGCGCGGCTGGAGCAGGCGGAGCGTCCGAAGCGAAAGCGGAGGCGGCGGCCATGAGCTGTCCCAGCCGCGGCGAACTGCTCGACCTGGTGCTGACCGGAGAGGACATCCCGCACCTCGAGGAGTGCGAGGATTGCGCGGAGTACGTCGAGAAGTATCTGATCATCGACGACGCGTTCGGCGGCCGGCCGGAAGAGTTCCGGCTGGCGGTGCGGGAGCTCATCGACGAGACGCTCGAGGACGTGCCGCCGAAGGATTGGGCGGCGGAGCTGGCGCGCGACCGCGAGCTCCATCACGCGTTCATCGTCGAGGAGCTGCAGCGGCGCGCGATCGCTGCGCGGGAGAACCCGAGCATCGGCCTGGACCTGACCGCGGCGGCCGTGGCGCTTTGCGACGCGATGGAGAGCGAGGGCTCTCCGCCGCCGGGGCAGTTGTTCTTCGACGTGCTGAAAGAGCGGGCGATGATGCTCCGCGCGGCGAATGAGCTGGATGCGGCGATCGAAACACTTGCGCGCGCGTCCGCGAAGGCCTCGGAGCTGGAAAATCGCGAGCAGTTGGATGCCGTGGTGTCGCTTTGCACTGCGGTGACGTTTTCGGCCGCCGATCTCGGCAGATTCGATGAGGCAATCGCGATGGCCGAGCGTGCGGAGGGTGTGCTGCAACAGTACGGAGATGAACGCCGTGCGTTAATGGCCCGGCAGGCGAAGGCATACGCGTTGATGGAGCAACAGCGACATAGCGCGGCGTTAGCGGTGGCGCTGCCCATTGCAGAAACGCACGACGCCATTGGCCCGTCGTTCGATTCAGCGACGGCGCATCACTTGGTTGCGCACTGCTATGCGAAGATCGGAAAGTATGATGAGGCGCTGGGCCATGCGCTGATCGCGGAGTTCGGTTTTGAGAAGTTCGGGAACGAGCAGACCAAAGTGCGAGCTTCACATGTTGTAGCTCGGGCGATGGCGGGACTCGGGCGTTTTGAAGAAGCACGAGAATTGTTTGAACAAACCGCCGAGGTGATCTTTCGCGCGCGCCTCTTCGACGTTTGGACACTGATGAGGCTTGAGTACATCGCCGCAGCGCTGCACCACGACGCTGAAGCAGATGTGCGCGCGGAGGTGGAGGGTGTCGCGCGCGTATGCCTGACGCTGGGCGATGAGAATTCAACGCTGCGGCGACAATATGCGGCCGATGCGTTGGACTATTTGAGACGCTTGGCGCTGCGCGACGAGTTAACGGCGGAAGTCGCGGATTACGTACGCGATTTCGTCGAACTGAACGCCAGCCGGCCTGCCCTCCCATTCAGACCGCCGGAGTCTCGCGGGTTCACGATGTAGAGCGTAGCGGAGCAAGCGCCGGTTACGCCTGCCCCGCTCTGCCAGATCACGGATGTGGTGGTACCGGAATGTTGTTGTCGTCGAACGGCACGACCGCGCCGACAAGCTTCTTGATGACCTGCACCACGCGGTCGACGACGCCGCCGCCTCTCCGTGGATCGTCATCGCGTGGCCCAGCCAGTGCCGGCACCGAGAGCAACACCAGGAGTGAAAAGACCGCAAGATTCCTCTTCATATCCCCTCCGAGCGGAAGGGCTTCCCGGGCTCATTCTGCGGCAAGGAAGGGCGACCTGCTGACGGCCATATGGCCGAAGTGGCGGGGCGCGCGCGGCGCGCCCCGCCGGGATTCAACGACTACCGGCGGTTCGGACGGC
>Ga0134128_10010671_pt1 | contig 11004 bp, 6 predicted proteins | sample KB31754_FD_96462 | JGI IMG/M metagenome (GOLD analysis project Ga0134128, IMG submission 96462) | Terrestrial soil microbial communities with excess Nitrogen fertilizer from Kellogg Biological Station, Michigan, USA - KB3-175-4 | ecosystem: Environmental > Terrestrial > Soil > Unclassified ...
AAAGTTTGTACGTATAGCATTAATGCGGGATACAGATCTTTTTGACCAGGGCATGAGGGTATTGCAAAATCACCTTGCCGCCATTTTTAAAAACGCATAATGCAAAATCACGAAGCAGATCCGTGAATGGAGCGGCGGATTTTCCATCCGTCGTGGTCTCTGAGCAGTTTGTGCGTTTCCACGACGGATGGAAAATCCGCCGCTCCATTCACAAAAAGGTTTTGAAAATACACTAGCAGAGCAAGGATGGATTATGCAGTTTCATATCACTTCTGAATTCGGGCCACTGCGTGAGGTACTACTCGGCTCAATCAGGAATTTTACCCTTAACGCTCCCATAAATCACACCCAGCAGCATTACTACCGCGCCGACCCGCCAAAGATCGCGCGCCTAATTGAGCAAGAAGACCGGTTCATCGAGGTTCTTGCTCAACGTGGTATTACTATTCATCAGCTTCCTTTGATGGATACATCCTTTACACAGTTTTTTGTGCGCGATATTGCGGCAGTGATTGGTGATACGGTTGTTGTTTGCACAATGAAAGAGACCATTCGTCAGAAGGAGGTCTCTGCCTTAGATCAGTTGTTAGGGAGCGTGGATACACCTATTCTGCGGGCAGACGCTGGCTTTCTCGAAGGTGGCGATATTCTCATCGATGCCTCGACAATGTATGTTGGTCTGGGAGAAAGAACAAACGCGGCAGGATTAGCATTCTTAGAGGATCATTTTGGCGATACATTCGAGATTGTTCCTCTAAAAATGGCAGACACATTTCTCCATCTTGACGTGGTGTTGAATCTGTTAGGGAAAGGAGATGCCCTTGTGCATGCCCCGGCCCTTGAAAGCTCCTCCCTGGAACTGTTGGCCAAACGCTATCACCTGGTCGAAGTGACCTCCGAGGAACAATTTAACCTGGCTACAAATGTGTTTTCCCTGACACCAGAAACGCTTGTTGCTGACGAGAGAAATACGCGTTTGAATGAGTTGTTGGAAGAAAAATACGAAGTAATCAAGGTTGCATTTGATGAGATCGGGAAAATGGGCGGTTCTTTTCGCTGCGGTACATGCCCACTACGACGGGATTGAGCACAGCGTAAAAAAGCCCAATAGAAAGATTTCTCTCTTCAATAAATATCTACATTCACACCAACCTTGCGTGAACATGCACATTATGGCAGTTAAAGGAGTATCTATGGCAGAGAAGCACAGAATCTCGATTCTCTTAGACAAACTCACTGTTTGCAGGCTCGATAAAAACGCTGAAATTCCTTCCTGGGCGCTTAGTCATTCCTTTGTCTGCATCACAAGAACAGCAGAAGAGCTCTCTCTCATCGCTCCAGACACACTGGTTCCTGACCACATTCCACATGATAAGGGTTGGCGTTGCGTCAAAGTGGAGGGACCGTTAGATTTCACACTCTACGGGGTGCTTGCGGCTTTGATTACACCATTGGCAAAAGAAGGCATCAGTATTCTGGCCATTGCCACCTACGATACAGACTACTTTCTGGTAAAAGAGACGCAACTGGAGCTGACCGTGTCTATTTTAGAGCATGAGGGATACGATGTCTCCTATAAAACGTAGCACCATCCTTCCTTTAGAGTCTGCCTGATGCTCAGCATCTTCACCTTTCTCTCGCTGAGGACTTTTGTGCATTTTCACCAGACACCCTGTGAATGGAGCGGCGGACTTTCCGTCCGTCGTCTTCTCTCAGCGGCTTATCCATTCCGACGACGACGGACGGAAAGTTCGCCGCTCCATTCACACAGACCTTGCGTAAACATGCTCTTGCGTCGAAGCCGCTCACTTTCTTTTGTATATGTTGTGGAAAGATGCGCGAAGCGCATCTTTCCACAACATATACAAAAGAAAGTGAGCGCCGCAGGCGCGAGTAAGCAGCCACCATGAGAATCAGACACACTCTTAGCCATTATTTCGAGTGTTCTACTGTTTTGAACGATATTGTAGGCCTGGAAAGAGAGCATAGTATGACCGAAGCTTCACAGCGGCGCCGACGTTTACAAATCACACAGCACTTACAGCAAATGGTTACGAAACCGGTTCTATCCACTGCGGAACCAGCATCTATCCCTCTCGCCTCGCGGAGTGAGCCTCTGCCGCTTTCCTTTGCGCAGCAGCGGATGTGGGTGCTGGAACAACTTACCCGTGGGAATCCTCTCTACGTCATTCCTACAGCCTGGCGGCTGATTGGTCCGTTGGATATTGCCTCACTCGAACGGAGCTTTGCCGCTATCGTCCAGCGCCATGAGAGCTTGCGGACAGTATTTCTCGCTCAGGATGGCGAGCCACAGCAATGGATTATGGAGCAGGTTCCCGGTGCCTTGCCTCTACTGGATTTCCAAAGAGTGGACCCGGTTGGGGGCACGGAGGAAGTACGACGAGTTCTTGAGCAGGAAGCACAGCGCTCGTTCGACCTTGAACAGGGACCGCTTTTTCACTTTACGCTGTTGCAACTGGAGGATGCAGAGCATCTTCTGATGCTAAGCCTGCATCATAGCATCGCTGATGGCGCGTCTATTGAGATAGTGTTGCGAGAACTGAGCTCCTTGTATCCCGCTGAGAGGCGTGGACTTCCCGCTCGTTTGCCCGCGCTGCCCATTCAGCCTGCCGATTTCGCAGTCTGGCAGCGCAAGGTGCTTGCGGGAAGGTTCTTACAAGAGCAGCTTGACTATTGGAAGACCGCATTACAGGGGGCTCCTCTCATTGATTTGCCCACTGATCATCCGCGTCCTGCCATCCAGGCTTTTCAAGGCGCTCTCGCGAGTGTGCTGCTTCCATTGGAACTGAGTGCCAGGACCAAACGCTTGAGTCAGCAAAATGGGACGACGCTGTTTATGACGCTGCTGACCGCCTTTAAGCTCTTGCTGGCACGCTATAGTAGTCAGACGGATATTGTTGTGGGAACCGTAGTAACCAGCCGGACCCATGTGGAGCTGGAAGGCGTGATCGGATTTCTGGCCAATACCATCGTGTTACGCACGGATCTATCCGGGGATCTCTCCTTTGTACAGGCTTTGCAACGAGTACGTCACAACGCGCTGGAAGCTTACGCACACCAGGAGACGCCATTTGAGAAAGTGGTGGAAGCGCTGCACCCTGAGCGTGATCTGAGCAGATCTCCTCTCTTTCAGGTGATGTTTGCCTTGCAACAGACACCCAATGCTGCTCTGACCCTGGATAATCTCCGCATCGAGCCGGTCTATTTTGAGGTGTCCACCGCCAAGTTTGATCTGACCTTTACCGTGGCTGATGCAGTTGAAGGTTTATCCTGCACAATAGAATATGATACGGCCCTCTTTGAACAGCAGAGCATCCAACGTCTGCTCCAGCACTGGCAGGTGTTGCTGGAGAAGCTGGTAGAGCGTCCTCAGCAGCCACTACGTGAGATCGGTCTGGTGAGTGCTGAGGAGTATCAAAATCTGCTTGAGGCCTGGCATGCCCCCCTGCCCTCTACTCTTAATCCCAGGCTTTTCCTTGAGCATTTCTCTCAGCAAGTACAGGTGTGTCCCGATGCAATTGCTGTCTGTTCCGGGGATGCTATGCTCACCTATGCGGATTTGGATGCTCATGCTAATCGGCTGGCTCATCTGTTGCGGCGCCGGGGCATTGGACCCGATGTCCTGGTTGGGCTGTGTGTTCCCCGTAGCCTGGAGGTCCTGGTAGCCCTGCTCTCGATTCTGAAGGCCGGGGGAGCCTATCTCCCTCTCGATCCCAGCTATCCACGGCAACGGCTGGAATATATGTTGGCCGATGCCCAAGTTACCCTGGTGCTAACACAACAGCACATGCTGGAGCGATTGCCTGAGAGTCGAGTCACCTACCTGTGTTTGGATCAACTTGTTGCGTCCCTGGCTAACGAGGCATGCACGGCTCCTCACGTTGATTTGCGCGCTGAGCATCTTGCTTATGTCATCTATACATCGGGGACCACGGGTCGCCCCAAGGGAACCATGATCTCTCATGGAGGACTGAGTAATTATCTCACATGGGCCGCGTCCTTTTATGGTGTAGAACGGGGCATGGGTTCGGCTGTTCACTCTTCGCTCTCTTTTGACCTGACCGTGACCGGCCTCTTTACGCCCCTGCTGGTGGGTCGCCGGGTAGTAATGGTCGAGGAAGCTACAGGTGTGGAGGCGCTGGCTCAGGTCTTGCGAACCTATGGGCATTTGAGTCTGCTTAAGGTGACGCCCGCGCATTTACCGCTCCTGGATGCCAGCCTGGAACAAGAGGACCTGGCAGGCATGGAACTGACCCTGGTGATTGGGGGAGAGGCCCTCACACGTGGAGATTTGGAGCGCTGGATGCGCCTGGCCCCTCGCTTTCGTTACATCAATGAGTATGGGCCAACCGAGACGGTGGTCGGGTGTTCTCTCTACGAAGTGGCTCCAACAGAATCAGCGCTGCAAATTCCGATTGGATGTCCAATTGCGCAGACCCAGATCTATCTGCTAGATGCTGGACTACAACCGGTGCCTATTGGAGTGATTGGGGAAATCTATATTACCGGAGCGGGGGTGGCACGAGGATATTGGAACCAACCCGATATCACCGCCGAGCGCTTTGTGCCCGATCCCTTGAGTCGGATCGGGGGAGCACGCATGTATCGCAGTGGAGATCGAGCGCGCTATCGCGCTGATGGCGTGTTGGAATATCTGGGGCGGGTCGATCAACAGGTCAAAGTGCGCGGATTCCGCATCGAATTGGGCGAAATTGAGGCGGCGCTGGCTCAGCATACAGCGGTGCGGGATAGTGTGGTGCTGGTGCGTGAGGAAGTGACGGGGGAGAAGCGGTTAGTGGCATATCTGGTTTTTAGCACACAGCCGTTCCCCAGCGGGAAAGATTTACGTTCCTTTCTCCTGCAAACGCTACCAGAGTACATGGTGCCTGCAACCTTTGTGAGCCTGGAGGAGTTGCCTCTCAATCTCAATGGAAAGTTAGATCGCCAGAAGTTGTTAGCGTTTGATACGCCTGCCATCGAGTATGGGAGCGCCTATGTCCCGCCACGCAACGCTTTAGAAGCACAGTTTGTGGAGATCTGGGAACAGGTTTTAAGACGCGAGCAGATTGGCGTTCACGATAACTTCTTTGAGCTGGGGGGAGATTCGTTACTGGTCATTCGTATGATCTCATTGGCTCGTACCGCTGGTTTGCAGTTAATTCCCCAACAGCTTTTCCAGCATCAGACGATTGCCGAACTGGCGGCAGTCGTGGCGACTGGCATACCGCTCTCGACTGAGCAGGCAGATATTACGGACATCCTCCCTCTAAAAGGACAAGAAAGTCAGGCAAAGAACGCTCAAACGCTCAAACAGAGCAGTGGTTCGGGAATACAACCGTTTTTAGGTTCACGTCAGCCACTTACCTTTCCACCGCATACCCGCTATGTGGTGACAATGGTAGAGATGCAAGAAAAAAGAGAGCCGGACTTGTTGAAAGGAACGATCCAGTATATTGTGCAGTATCATGATGTATTGCATTTAAGAATTTCTAAAGAGGAAGCAGATTTCCGCCTTTTTATCTCTGATTCGGATGCTGGACCTGCTCTTTTTGTCGCTCACATTGCTTCACTGTCTGAAGAGGAGCAGCAAAAGTATATTCAGTCCACAGCTACGCAGATCTACCTTTCATTAAATACCTATAATGGATACCTCTCAAGTTTTGCTTACTTTGATCGTGGCGAGCAAAAAACTGGTTTATTCCTCATGATTCTGCATCATCTCCTGGCAGATGATTATTCAATGGAGTTTCTGTTTCAGGATCTCCAACATGTCTCTACGCAACTTGCTTCTGGCAAAGCGCCCAGCCTCCCGGCTAAAACAGCTTCTGTTAATGGCCTGGCTAAACGTATCAGACAGTATTTGCATACAGATTTTCCGCAAGAACTCGATTACTGGAGTGCTCTTAGCGCAAAAAAGAGGAAAATCCCTACCGATTTTCCAGACCCTCAGACGGGTAGCCTGGCGATTGAAGCATCCACTCTACCACAATCAAAACCAAACGTTGTGACGCTTTCGTTACGAAAAGATGAAACGCAAAAGCTTTTACATCTCGCTCAGATGAAAAAGGTAAGTATTGAAGATGTGTTGATCGCTGGTTTAGTCCGGGCAGTCACCCGCTGGTTGGGAGAGCCAGGCTTCCACCTGTATATCCTTAACAATGGGCGCACGCTTTTTGACGATATCGATGTCTCACATACATTTGGTTTCGTTACGACAGGACTCTGGATCTATTTCAATTTTGCTCAGGACATTTCTCCCAGAGAACTTCTCCTGACCACTATTGAGCAAAGGAACAACGTGCCAAATAAGGGTATGGGACTGGGTATGGCTGCCAATTACGATGGCTATGATGATCTTGCCTGGGAGCAAGTCCTCAGCAGTGATAAAATGAAGCGTGCAACAGAGCTTTATTACTCAGAGAATATTATCTTCAATTATCACGGGATCATCGCTGATGACCAGCCTTTCATGCAAACGCCAGGGCGTCCAGCAGACCAGATATACCAGGATCTGGTTCAACCTGGCATTTCCGTCAATGGTCCGCGAGAGGGCCAGGCCCCTAGCCGATTGCAGGCCGATCCTGTTATTAAAGAAGGGCAATTATCTTTGACCTGGAAATATGACGAAATTCTTTATCAACGGGCAACCATTATGTCTCTCGTAGAAAGCCAGAGAGAGGCTATACTGGCTATCATTGAGGATTGGCTCTGCCAGGACTGAGAACATGGAAGAAGCCGGAGGCGTGGAACAAGCCCGCGCCTCCGACTTGCTCCGCGCAAGTACCAGGGCTACTCCTTATATTTGATAACGTAATCCAGGTAGACGTTTAATGCTCGCGTCTCCTTATCGCCACCCCCGTTGACCGTATGGGAGTGATATCCCCCGCTATCGGTCTGAGGAGAACCCTCATTCCACTCGGCAGTATAATGCCCGGCTGTGTAATAGGTATGATGGCTACTGGTTGGCAGATTGATCATCGTATGATCGTGCTCGCCCAGTTCATCTACGACAAAAGGAATGGTGGGCAGGGCGGTTGCGGAATCCTGAACTGTTCCGGGAGGGCCACCCGGTCCCCTGGAATCTTTCGACTGCGCTCCTCGCGTGAAGAGACCCCGCACATCGGGTACATAAAAGGTTTCTTCAGCGCCACCAAACTGGTAGCCCAGTACATCAAAGAGGGGGCGATATTCAGTCTTGCTCAAGGCCGCGCCATCGCAGGGCAACCAGCCCTCTTCCTTTAAAAAGGTTAAGGTCTCCTGATCAGCCGTATCTCCAGCAAAGGGGAGAATAGCCCCGGTGGGCACATTCGCGACAAATGTCATCAGGGCCTGATTTTCCGCCATGTTCGTTCTCCTTCTTGCATTTTCAATAGACCTTCTGGTGAATATAGCGGCGGCCCTTGCGCCCGCCGTGGGCTGTCAAGCGGCTTGCGCGTTTCCACGGCGGGCGCAAGGGCCGCCGCTACATTCACCAATCTGTCCCGTGATTCTGCATTCTACACCAAATTATGTCAATTAGCTTATTTATATTTAACCAGCCAGAAAAGATAGATGTTGACCGGGCGCGACTCGCTGTCTCCTCCATCTACTATGGTATGGGAGTGATTCCCATTTGAACTGCTGGTTTTGGTATCATCGGTCCAGGACATGACATTGGGACCCCAGGCGGACAGCGGCGTTTCATGATAATCCGTTGGTTGATGGGGCGTGCCATGACTATGCCCTGTGACTGGATCGGTTATGATGTTTGTCACGGGTAATCTGGTGGCATCCTCCTGCACCGATCCGACGGCATCGCCCTTGTTTCCGCCAGGAAAGAGCGCCTGCCGCGCCTGCACATCTGGATCTTTGCCACGGCCATGATCGGTACCCCGCGCGAAGCGGCCACGCATATCCGGGACGTTAAACGTTTCATCGTTACCACCGAAGTGGTTCTTAATGCGTTTGTAAAGGTCTGGATACTCGCTGACAGGATAACTGTCGCCATTGCAGAGAAGCCATCCTTGCTGATGCAGTTCATCGAGGCGCAAGCCACGAATGCTGCCACCATACATCGTTATCGTGCCAACTGGAGCATTTGGAACAATTGCCATAAAAGCTCTCCCTTCTTTGTCTTTGCCAGACTGTAAAACAACGAACGGCAGGTGAGCCAGGCGGACAGGTGATTTTCAAAGAGCGCCCGTCAGCTCTGAGCCGCTTTAGATGAACCTGATAATGTAGTACAGACAGAGACTGGCTGGACGCGTTTCGGGGTCCCCGCCTTCGGAAATCGTATGTCGATGCAAACCTGCTTTGTTGAGGTTTGATGTATTATCCGTATTCTTTGCCTGATAGAAACTGAGGCCATCCAGGGCCTTATGATTATCACCGGTGAGGTGTATGGCAGAGTGGCTGTGAGCTCCCTGGATATCGGTGACGAAGGGCGCGCTGGTAGGTCTACCGGTTGCGCTATACTGGAGCGAACCCACGCTATCCGCCTGGTTCCCCAGCTTATTAGCGGCCATACGCGCGTCAACATCGGGGTCCACCGTTTTCTGGGTTAGCGGGTCGATAGCGCCTTCGTTGACGCCGCGTACGAAACGCCCTTCGAGATTTGGCAGGTTGAAACGCGTGATGACTCCACCCTCCATCTCCCCACCGTGGGATATGCCGATTGCGGCGAAGAGTTCGGGATACTCGTTGACCTGGATCAGGCTGCCATCACAGGGCATCCAGCCATTGCGCGCCAGTCTCGCAATAGTTGAAACATTGGAACAATCTCCCCCATAGAGCATGACTGCTCCAATAGGAGTCTCTGGTAGAACGGTACTGTGCTTTTCCATTCGGTTATCTCCTTTGTGTAACTGATCTATCACCCCTGATAACTACTCAGGTCCCCTCACTGTTGGCTCTGGGGCAAGCCGGAGGCAAAGCTCCGGCTCTCCGGTGGGGGGCAACGTCAAGGCGGGCTTGACGTTGCCCTTGCCCGTTTCCACGTCCTGCTCCAACTGGGCTAGACGCTGGCCAGCGGCGGGGAGAGCCGAGCTTCGCCTCGGCTCTCCCCCCGACGTAGAGACGAAGCTTCGCCTTCGTCTTGCTCCCCCGCCAGACTATTGCTGTACATTGCGCTTTTTAATCGGGTGTACGATAAGCATAGGTGATATCGAAGAGGATGTCTTCGATCATGCCATCGCTGAACAACTTCTTGATCTCCGGCGTATTGGGAAACGCCAGTTCCCACTTGCCTTCCGGGGAAAGCGTGGTGATAGCCAGCCAGCTCGGAGCGTTCCCGCGCAGGGTACTGGCAACGCCGTCGATAGTTGTGGCCGGGCCACCCTTGGCTGGTTGATCCGTAGCCGTGAACCGCAGATTCTCCACAGGTATTTCGCCGGTATAGTGTGGAGAACGCTTGAAGTACAGGGCTACCTGGCTGATCTTCAGAGTGTTGAGATTCGGCGGGAAGTCCGCTCGCCTCGTCGTAAATTGCACGCTCATGGGTGTCACGGTCTGGTCTGGATTGTGCAGATCGTACCACTGGTCAGGAAATTCCTGACGGAAGCTAAATGGTCGATCCGCACTGAGATTTTTCGCGAGGCTGCGCTTCATTTGCTCGCAATAGGTAGCACTATAGAGCGCGGTATATTCCACCGTCAGCAGGACATCCGCGATAGTGTTGTAATCAAACTGATTATTCGCTCTGGGGAGAGCAAACTGCCAGATGGTATCAACACCTGTTCCCTCAAACGGGAGCAACATCTCTGATTGAGTCGTTTGAAGCTCAAACAGTCCAGTAGCATCACGAGGAGACGTGAGCGCCACCAGATCCGGCGGGCGATTGATGACCACTGTACGGAAGACATTATTGGAGCCAACCACCACCCTGGAGGTCCCGGATGAAGCGAGCGTTGCCTTGATGCTGTCGGTTGCCGGAACCAGCGCGATGACTGATACGCGTACCCGGTTGATCAGGCGCAGGTACTGACCTGGGAAATCTCTGTCGAACAGTTCGGCAGGGGTAGCAAACAGCATTGTGCCACTTTCCTTGAGCTGCTGGAACTCGGCTGGGGCCAGGCGGGTCAGCGAAATGGTTTTGGTCAATTGCAATTTGCGTTGCGCTGTCGCGAAGGCATACTCATCCAGGCGGTAGATATCTTGTAACAGACGATAAGAGCCGGTCAGACCTTTTTTGTCTGTGCTGTTATCTCCATTGGATGAACTCATACCCCCTGGAGGCATTTCCCAGTAATCGGCCTTGATCGTTGCTGGCGGCGTTTGCTGGCGCTCAAATGAAAGCTGGGATGCCGCTGTCTGGGCGATAGCGGTGGCTTGCTGCAAGACGGAGCGGTACACGCCCAGTAATACCTGGCTCATCCATTCGTAAAGAGCGATATTGGTAAACTTATTCGCCAGGTACTCGACGTTGACGCTGGCATTGTCCGATTGCAGAGCCGCGATATTGCGATCCTGCCCAACGACGCGCACATGATCTTGCGCTGTGATGACCTGTTGCGCTCCAATCAAGACATCTTGCGCTGAGACGTTCTTTTGCGACTCCCACTCCTGCTGACGGCGCTCATAGCTGGCCATAGTGGAGAGGATGGAGGCTCTTGTACTGTCAGCGCCTGCCAGGGACGAAAGGCCAGAAGCCACTGCCATAGCCGCTCCCTGTGGACTGGTACTGATCGATGCACTGGGTGGAAAACCTACGGTGATGGAGGCCGGCAGTGCGGCGGCTAGAAAGTTCATGCCGCCAGCCGCCAGTTGCAGAGACACCGATGATTCCATCAGTCTCAGGCTTGCCTGCTCCGTCTCGCTAACTCCTTCATTGAGCCGGGTCTCATAATAGCCGGTTTGTATCTGAGCACGCTGCTGGCTGAGCTGCGCCAGCACAATGCCACCCTGGGCCTCGCGCACGCGCAGATCTTGTAGTTGTACATTGGCCTGCGCGATACCGAGATCCTGGCGCGCGCGCATCAGGGTATAGTATTCGGCGTCCTGTTTCTC
>Ga0134128_10010672_pt1 | contig 11003 bp, 7 predicted proteins | sample KB31754_FD_96462 | JGI IMG/M metagenome (GOLD analysis project Ga0134128, IMG submission 96462) | Terrestrial soil microbial communities with excess Nitrogen fertilizer from Kellogg Biological Station, Michigan, USA - KB3-175-4 | ecosystem: Environmental > Terrestrial > Soil > Unclassified ...
AACGGCAAACCGCATATTGATGCGGTTCGCCCCGCGGCTGCCCTGCCCGGCGGCGAGGTGCGCATCATTGGCAGCGGCTTGCGGCCTCCGGAACTGCGCCGCCCGCGCGTGCAGTTCGGCGAGGTCGAAGGCTCGGTGCTCATCAGTTCCGATGACTTTCTTGTGGCCCGCGTTCCTGATGGCGCAATGACCGGCCCCGTCGTCGTCTCCACCAACGGCCATACCAGCAATGCCCACGAGGTTAAAGTAGCGGTCACCATCGCCGAGAACCTGCACCCGGTGACCAACCCTGCCCTCGACCTGGAGGGCAACATTTATGTGACCTTCTCCGGCTCCAGGGGACAGAAGGTGCCGGTTGCGATTTACAAAATTGACACTAACTATGCGGTCAAGCCCTTCCTGGCGGAGATGATGAATCCCACCGCCATTGCCTTCGACCGTGCCGGCCAGATGTATGTTTCCTCGCGCTACGACGGTACCGTCTACAAAGTGGCGCCTAACGGCACCATGTCCGCCTACGCGGAGGGTATGGGGGTGGCCACTGGCTTGGCCTTCGACAAGGAAGAAAACCTCTACGTAGGCGACCGCAGTGGGACCATCTTCAAAATTGCCCGTGACCGGCAGATTTTTGTATTCGCGACGCTGGAGCCCAGCGTCTCTGCCTACCACATGGCCTTCAGCGTCAGCGGCGACTTGTTTGTCACCGGACCCACCACCTCCAGCTTCGATTCCGTTTATCGGGTTGACCCGCACGGCAGCGTTACCGTGTTTTATCGCGGTCTGGGACGCCCCCAAGGTCTGGCCTTGGACGTGGATGGCAATCTCTATGTAGCCGCCTCCCTGGGCGGCAAACGCGGCATCGTCAGGCTGACCCAGGATGCGCAAGCCTCGCTTGAGGTCGCCGGCCATGGCCTGGTGGGGGTCGCGTTTGCCCCGGGCCGTTCCGCTATTCTGGCCACCAGCAACGCCGTCCACCATCTTTCCTGGGACATCCAGGGCAAGGCCCTGCTCCCGCAAGAAACCTAGCTTCCCCTGCCCAGTTTCCAGTGACATTGTTGGGGTAAGCACCGCGACGCGATATGAGATGATTCGACTACTGGCCACTGGAAACTGGCAACTAAGAACCGCTTCATGAACGCCGAGATCATCGCCGTGGGCTCGGAGCTGCTGACTCCTTTCCGTCAGGACACCAACTCCCTCTATCTCACGGATAAGCTGAATCAGATAGGCGTGGAAGTGGCCTTCAAGACCATTGTGGGCGACGGCCGCGAGCACATCGCGGAAGTGACCCGCACTGCTCTGAGCCGCGCCGGCCTGGTGATCCTGATGGGCGGGCTCGGTCCAACCGAAGATGACATGACTCGCGAAGCGGTGGCCGACGCCCTGGAACTGCCCCTGGTTCGCGACCCCGCAATTGTTGAAGCACTGCGCAAGCGCTTTTCCAAACGGGGATTCAAGTTCACCGAGAACAATGCCAAGCAGGCTGACATTATCTCCGGGGCCGCGGTCCTGACCAACCGCAACGGTACCGCGCCCGGGCAGTGGATCACCGGCAGCTATGACGGCAATGAAAAGATCATCATTCTGCTCCCCGGTCCGCCACATGAACTGAAGCCGCTGTTCGAAGAACAGTGCCTGGAGCGCTTGCGCGAGCAACTGCCGCCGGCCTTTATCGCCGCCCGCGTGCTCAAGGTGGCCATGCTGGGCGAGTCCCACCTCGATGACCGCATCGCCCCTATCTACCGCCGTTCTCCCAACGTGCAGACAACCATCCTGGCTTACGCGGGAGAGATTGAGATCCACCTGCGGGCCCGCGCCGATTCCCTGCAGGTGGCGCAGCAGCGCGTGGATAAGCTGGCGGAAAAACTGGAAGACGAACTGGACGAATACGTGTTCTCCCGCCAGGGCGAATCGCTGGAGCAGATTGTGGGCTACTACCTGCAGATGCGGAACGCCACCGTGGCGGTGGCTGAATCCTGCACCGGAGGCCTGATCGGCGAGCGCATCACTTCCGTGAGCGGCAGTTCGCGGTACTTTGCCGGCGGCGCTATCGTCTATTCCAACGAACTGAAGAATAAGTTTGCCGAAGTCCCTAAGGCCCTGATAGCGGCGCACGGGGCGGTCAGCAAAGAAGTAGCCACTGCCATGGCGGAAGGTATTCGTAAAAAGTGCGGCTCCACGTGGGGGCTGGCGGTTACCGGCATTGCCGGACCCTCCGGGGGCACGGAGGAAAAACCCGTCGGCTTGGTTTTCCACGCTCTGTCAAATGGCGAGTCCACGGAAGTAGCGGAGCGCAAGTTTCCCGGAGACCGCGAACGCGTGCGCTGGTGGGCTTCGCAGCAGGCGTTGGATATGCTCCGCCGGAAGCTGATGTAATATGCGCCTCTTCGTCGCTCTCGATATTGACCCTGCCATTCGCGAGCGCATGGCCCGCTTTCTTGATGGGGTTCGCGAATTCGCCGCCGATGTGCGCTGGGTACGCGCTGAGTCGCTGCACATCACTCTAAAGTTTATCGGCGAGCAGCCCGACCACAAGCTGGAAAACATCCAGAAGACCCTGGCGGAAATTCGCTCCCCCGCAACCAGGCTCAACTTACACGGGTACGGCTTCTTTCCCACTCCCCGCTCGGCGCGCGTTTTTTGGGTGGGCCTGGATGCGGATGAGCATCTGGCCAAACTCGCCGACTGGGTAGAGCAGGCGCTTGAACCCCTGGGCATCGCACGGGAAGGACGCGTCTTCAGCCCGCACCTGACGCTGGCGCGCGGCAAGTCGGGCGCCCCGCGGCGCCGCCCTGACGACCAGCCCAATCGCAACTTCCAGCGTCTGCAGGAAAAATTGAGCCTTCTGCCCGCGCCTGAGTTCGGTACAATGAGCGCCCGCGAGTTCTTTCTCTACCAGAGCAAGCTCTCGCCCGCGGGCTCGCAGTACACAAAGCTGCAAAAGTTTCCGCTGACCTGAGCCGGAGCATGGCCGCCAACGCAAATTTCGGAATCATCGCCGCTATGGCCTATCTTCTGGGCTCCATCCCCTTCGGCTATCTGCTGGTGCGCGCCTTCCGCGGCAGCGACATTCGCCGGACGGGCAGTGGCAATATAGGAGCCACCAATGTCGCCCGCTCTTCGCCTGCCTTGGGCATCCTCACGCTGCTGCTCGATGCCAGCAAAGGATTTGTTGCGGTCTCCATTGCCGCCGCTTTGGCCAGCGGCTCTGAGCACCTCGGCGCGGGGTATGTCTACTCAGCCATGGCGATAGCCGCACTTTGCGCCGTTCTGGGCCACATGTTCTCCCTCTGGCTGAAATTTCGCGGTGGAAAGGGAGTGGCTACCGGAGTCGGAGCTTTCATAGCCATCGTTCCCAAAGCAGTGCTGGTCGCGATCTGTGTGTTTGCCGCTCTGGTCGCCCTCTTCCGTTATATCTCTCTGGGCTCGATCGTGGCCGCGGCTGCGCTGCCCGCCTTTATCTATCTGCTTTATGTCCAGCCCGGCTCGCCCATGCAAAGCGTCCTGGGGGCGGCGGTGGCTGCTTCCCTGCTGATTATCGCCAAGCATCATCAGAACATCTCCCGCCTGCTCGCCGGCACCGAGCACCGCTTTTCCCTGAGGCGCGGATGAAAGCGAGCTGGATGTGAGCGACATCGCCGTCATCGGCGCCGGCGCCTGGGGCACTGCGTTATCCATTGTCCTGGGGCGCAAGCGCACGCACACGGTTCGTCTCTGGGCCTATGAGCGCGAGGTACACGACTCCATTGTCTCCAGCCGGGTTAACGAACCCTTCCTGCCGGGCTATTCCGTTCCGGAAACGGTAGCGGTTACCAACCGTCTGGCAGAAGCGTTAGGCGGGGCCGAGCTGGTGGTCAGCGTCATGCCTTCCCACCACTGCCGCCGTCTTTTCCGGGAAATGGCGCCCCTGGTCCGCCCGGAGATGCTCTTCATCAGCGCCACCAAGGGCGTAGAGAACGACACGCTTTCCCGTATGACCGAGGTGATCACCGACGTGCTCCAGGAACTCGGCGGCTTTCGTCCCCGCCTGGGCGCCCTCAGCGGGCCATCCTTCGCCCGCGAGGTGGCGCGCGGCGATCCTACCGCTATTACGATTGCTTCTCATGACCATGATCTTGCGCAGACCGTGCAGCGCGAATTCAGCGACCCTTCCTTCCGCATGTACACCAGCGAGGATGTTGTGGGAGTGGAACTGGGGGGCTCGCTCAAGAACATTATCGCCATCGCCGCTGGCATGTGCGATGGCCTGGGCTTGGGGCATAACTCGGTGGCCGCGCTCATTACTCGCGGCCTGGCTGAAATCACCCGCCTGGTGGTGGCTTGCGGAGGCCGGCGTGAGACCATGGCCGGCCTGGCGGGATTGGGCGACCTGGTGCTCACCTGCACCGGCGAACTCTCCCGCAACCGTTCTGTGGGCGTGGAACTCGGGCGCGGGCGTAAGCTTGCCGATGTGGTTTCCGGCATGCACGGCATGGTGGCGGAAGGGGTTCTGACCACCAATGCTGCGGTCGGTCTGGCCCACCGCTACGCCGTGGAAATGCCGATTGCCCAGCAAGTGCATGCCATTCTGCACCAGGACAAATCCCCCCGGGAGGCCATTCACGAACTGATGACCCGGCGCGCTACCAGCGAAGTCGGCCTCTACCGCAACACTGCCAACAGCTGAAATCTGATACACATAGGCCCTCCCGACTGGTCAACGGGTACTCCGCACTACGGCTCTCGGTACTTTCGTAACCGGCCCTGTACCCCCGTTCCTGCCTCCTTCACAGTACAATTTCTCAAGCTCCCCCCCTAAATTGACCATAGCTGAGTGACGAGCAGGGATTCCTTGTTCAAGAAACTGCCCATACCCGCGCGCGTTCCCATCCTTTACCTCATCCTCAGTGTGCTCATGCTGGTCAGCGTGGTCCCGATGTATTTCTATTCGCAACAGATGATTGCCATGAACCGGGACCGCTTGAAGACCAACGAAATGATGCTGCAGAACACCATCACCCGCTCCCTGGCCGATAACATTTCCGAGCGCCAGGCCACGGTGCGGCTGATGCTTAACAATCTGTCCTCCGCCATCCAGATTGCCAGCGGTGGCGACCTCAGCGGCAATCACGTGAGCGCCCCGGAACTGCGCGCCCTGGTGGAAAACTTTGTCTCCTCCTCCGACAACCTGGTTTATTCCACCCTGCTGAATTCCCAGGCTAAAGGGATCTCCGCCGGGCGCATTGCTCCCGACGCCTTTCTGCAGCGCGAACTGGAACGCGCTTTTTCCGCCGCCCGCGACGGGCGCATCTACAACGGCGACGCCCTCACCGCCTATGGCGGCAAGACTCCGCGCACCATCATGCTGATCAGCACCCCGATTATGGCCGGCGGCCACTTTATCGGCATGCTGGGCGCCGTGGTTGACCTCCAGTTCCTTATCCGCCGCATGCAGGAAGTCAGCACCGGCGGCCTGGACACTTACGTGGTGGACCGCCAGGGCCGGCTGGTGGCCGGCGTCAAGCCGGAATACGCCACCGGCCAGGAAATGACCAACCTCGATATCGTGAAGAACTTTGTGGAGCAGGGCGGCAAGGCGCAATTCGTAGCCACCAAGGAATTCAACATCTCCACTGGCCGCCAGACTGAATCCATGCTCGGCACCTATAGCCCAGTGCCCTCGCTGGAATGGGCGGTTATTGCCCAGAAGCCGCAGCGCGAAGCCTACCGCGGCATTTATGAGATGCAGCGCACCGCCGGCCTTCTGGCTCTGCTGGCTGTGCTCATGAGCGTCGGCATCAGCAGCTACGCCGCCCGCAAGATCACCCATCCCATCCAGGTTTTGACCGATACCAGCCGCGCCATCGCTCGCGGTGAATTCTCGCAGCGCGTTCAACTCAGCAGCCGCACCGAAATTGGCGAACTGGCCCAGACCTTCAACACCATGTCCGAGGATCTGGAGCGTTTTGTTGATGATCTCAAGCGCGCCGCTGAAGAGAATCGCGCTCTGTTCATGAACTCCATCCAGATGCTGGCCGGCGCGGTTGACGAAAAGGACCCCTACACCCGCGGCCACTCCGATCGCGTTACCCGCTACTCCGTCCTGCTGGCCACGGAAATGGGGCTGGAGAATGAGTTCATCGAAAGGGTGCGCATCTCCGCCCAGCTGCACGACGTAGGCAAAATCGGCATCGAGGATCGCGTGCTCAAGAAGCCGGGCGCCCTTACTCCGGAAGAGTACGAGATCATGAAGACACACACCACCAAGGGCGCCAACATCCTGCGTCCGGTGAAACAGCTGGCGGAAATGATCCCCGGCATCGAACTGCACCACGAATCGCTCGACGGCCGCGGTTATCCTTACGGCTTGAAAGGCGATGAAATCCCCCTCTTGGCGCGCATTATCGCCGTGGCCGATACCTTTGATGCCATTACTACCAACCGCCCCTACCAGGCGGCGCACGATCACGCTTATGCCGTGCGCATTATCAGTTCCCTCGTCGGCAAACGCTTCGACCCCAAAGCCGTGGCCGCGTTGACCACCGTCTTCCATCGCGGTGATCTGGAGTCCACTGCCTCCGTCAAGCCGCAAGCTCCGCCGCCGGTCGAGGCGGTGGAAGTACCCGCCGACGTAACCGCCACCGTGGAAAGCGGGCGTTTCTAGCAACAAGATCAACTTTCCTGCGATATTCCTGATTTGGGAACTCTGCCTGTCTAATCCAGCCGGTGCAATTGCATTGGGCTTGATTAACCTCGCAGATATAATCACCCCACCTTATGCACCTGGAAAAAGGCTCACGGCTCGGTCCCTATCAAATTGTTGCTCCACTCGGCGCCGGTGGCATGGGCGAGGTGTATCGCGCCCGCGACACTTCCCTGGGCAGAGAAGTCGCGCTCAAGATTCTTCCCGCTTCTTATTCCGGCGACTCCGACCGCTTACGGCGGTTTACCCAGGAGGCGCAGGCCGCTGCCGCTCTCAACCATCCCAATATTCTCGCCATTTACCAGATCGGCCAGGAGCATGAGCTCACCTACATCGTGTCCGAACTGCTGGAGGGAGAAACTCTGCGCGAACGGCTTCGTACTGGTCCCCTGCCGGTTCGAAAGGCGCTCGATTACGCCCTTCAGATCGTGCACGGCCTGGCCGCCGCCCACGAAAAGGGCATCGTGCACCGCGACCTCAAGCCCGAAAACATCTTTATTACCGGCGACGGCCGGGTAAAGGTCCTTGACTTTGGCTTGGCCAAGCTGACCCATCTGGAAGACTCTCCCTCCGCCGAACACGCCACCATGTCGGTGGCTACGGAGGCCGGCAAGGTCATGGGTACGGTGGGTTACATGTCTCCGGAACAAGTGCGGGGCAAGCCGGTGGACGCGCGCTCCGACCTGTTCAGTTTTGGCGTCATTCTTTACGAGATGCTTTGCGGCCAGCGCGCTTTCCCCGGCGACTCTTCGGCTGACGTCCTCAGCGCTATTCTGCGCGAGGAACCGCCCGACCTCGCCGCCACTAACCGCAACATCCCGCCTGCGCTGCAAAGGATCGTGCGCCATTGCCTGGAGAAAAATAACCAGGAGCGATTCCAGTCAGCTCGTGATCTTGGATTCCAGCTGGCGGATGTTGCTTCGCCCTCCAGCACCAGCGCCATTTCCGGGCCCATTCCACTGCCCCGTTCACGTCGCTGGCTGGCGGCCGTGGCCGGAGGTCTGTTGGTGTTCACGCTTGCGGGTGCCGGATTTTTTCTGGCCGGGCGCCGCTTCACCAACCGTTCCCAACCCACTTTTCACCGCCTTACCTTTCGCCGCGGCACCATCTTGACCGCCCGCTTTGCTTCTGACGGCAAAACGGTGGTCTATGGAGCCGCCTGGGACGGCAACAAGCCGGAGGTGTTTCTGGTTACTGCCGACAGCCCGGAATCGCGGCCGCTGGGGCTGGCCAACACCGATGTTTACGCCGTCTCCTCCAGCGGAGAACTGGCCCTTTCGCTGCGCAATCGCGATCCTCTGCCTCCCGTTTCCGGCACCCTGGAACGCGCCGCCCTGCTCGGCGGCGCCGCACCCCGCCCGGTCATGGACGGGGTGGAGTTCGCCGACTGGGGGGAGAACGGTTCCCTGGCCGTTACCCTCGACACCGGAGTCGGCGACCGCCTGGAATATCCGGTGGGCACCTCCCTTTACGAAAAAGAGGGACCCATTCACGACATTCGTCTTGCTCCCGACTTAAAGCTGGTCGCGTTTTGGGAGGTCGAAAAAGGTGCCTTTGTCATAAGCGTTGTGGATCGGCAGCACAGGAGGCGCATTCTTTCCCCGGGGATGCTGCGGATTCAGGGACTGGCCTGGACTCCTTCCGGTAACGAGATCTGGTTTGCTGCACAGGCGCCCGACTCGAACTGGGGCCTGTACGGCATTTCCCTTTCCGGCAAACAGCGACTGGTCCTGCGCCTCACCGGTCCCACTCGCCTGTACGACATTTCCCATGACGGGCAGGTGCTGCTGGCCGCGGAGAACCGTGAAACCGGCATCCGCTATTTTGCGAGGTCCGGGGTGGAACGCGATCTCTCCTGGCTCGATGGCTCCCTGCTGGGGGACCTCTCCAACGACGGCAGCCAGATGCTGTTCAGCGAGATCCAGGAGGCGGGCGGCTCCCAAGGTTCCCTTTATCTGCGCAAAACCGATGGTTCTGCCCCGGTTCGTCTGGGCAACGGGATGGGACTCAGTATTTCCCCGGATGGCAAGTGGGCCCTTGCCCTGACGCGCTCCCGCAGCGAATTGCGCTTGCTCCCCACGGGCGTGGGCGAACCGCGCCTCATCAAAGGCGACTTTGCTGCTTACTGGGAGGAAGCGCACTGGCTTCCCGGCGGCCAGCGCATCGTATTCGTCGCCATGGAAGCAAAGCACGATCCCCGAATCTATGTGCAGGACCTCTCCGGCTCGCCGCGCGCCATCTCGCCGGAAGGACTCATCTATGGCGCCTTGCCCTCGCCCGACGGACGCTATGTGGCAACTGTGCTGTCCGGCAAGGGCTTGCTGCTTTCGCCCGATGGCGGGCCCACACAATCATTCCCCGGCCTGGCAGCGGAAGAGATACCCATCGCCTGGAGCTCGGATAGTCGTTCTCTTCTTGTGACAAAACCCGGCATGACCGCTCCCGTCTACCGCATCGAGCTGCCCTCCGGCAAGCGCACTCTGTGGAAGGAATTGGCGCCCGCGGATCGCGCCGGCATCACCGGCGTCCTCCATATCTGTGTCCTGCCTGACCAGAGCGCCTACGCCTATTCCTACGACCGCGTGCTCTCACAGTTATTCACCGTACAGGGCTTGAAATAGCCGGCTCAGCAAGGACAAGCATCAATCGGCATACGGGTCCTTGAGGTAACCTTCCACCGCAAAGTCCTCGCCAAAGCGGTGCAGGCGGAAGGAGCGAAGGTAGGCCGCCTCGCTCATGCGGCGGAAGCCGGGCCCGGCGGCGAAGGGCACGGAGCCGGTGCCAGCCAGGATTTTGGGCGCGTAATAGAGAAACACTTTGTCCACCACACCGGCCGCCAGCGCCGCCCAGTTGACCATGGCGCCGCCTTCAATCAGCAGGCTGGTGATCTCCAATTCTCCCAGGCAGGCCAGAATCTCGTTCATGCCGGGGCGGCCGTTGCCTGACCCCAAGCCTACCTGCCGCACCCGCAGGCCGTGTTCTTCCAGTTGCTGCCGCTTCTTCTCTTCCGCGAAGGAACAGATGACCAGCACATCATCCTTCACCGTCTTGACCACGCGCGAGTGCAGCGGCAGGCGCAGTCGCGAATCCACCACGACGCGCAGCAACGGGCGCCGCCGCGGCAGGCCGCTGCGGTCGGTGAGCAGCGGATCGTCGGCGATGACGGTGCCCACGCCTACCAGGATGGCATCGTGCTGGTGGCGCAACTGGTGAACATGAACGCGCGCCGCCTCGCTCGTGATCCATCCGCCGCTCACTCCCCCCACGCCCAAAGCCGTGGGATTGGCCGATTCCCCTGGCGGCGGCGCAATTTTGCCGTCCAGCGTCATCGCCGCCTTGAGCGTGACCAGGGGCGCTTTATGCCGAATGTACTTGGCGAAGGATTCATTGAGCTTAAGGGCTTCCTCGGCGCCAGGACCGACCTCAACCTCAATCCCAGCCGCACGCAGCCTGACAAGGCCCTGGCCTGCGACCAGGGGATTGGGGTCCGGCATGGAAGCCACCACCCGGCTGACGCCTGCGGCAATCAGCGCGTCGGCGCAGGGCCCGGTGCGCCCCTGGTGACAGCATGGTTCAAGGTTGAGGTAGAGGGTGGCGCCGCGGGCGCGCTCGCCCGCCTGCTCCAGCGCCAGAATTTCCGCGTGCTTCAGGCCTTCATAAGTGTGGCTGCCGACGCCCACGATTCGGGTCTCATTGACCAGAACCGCTCCCACGCACGGATTGGGCGAAGCCAGGCCGACGCCCTGGCGCGCCAGTTCCAGCGCCTTTTGCATATAGCGTTCGTCCGCTTCGCTGCTCATTGAGAGCCTGATTCACCACGGAGGCACAGAGGCACAGAGAAAACCAATTGACGATTGATGATTTGCGATTGACGATTACGACCCCTTGAAAGCGGCCGCGTTCAATCGTCAATCGTAAAATCTACACGTCAATCCATCTCTGTCTCCGAGGCAGGTGTTCACTCGAATAGCGAATCCACAAATGCCTGCGGATCGAAGGGCAGCAGGTCGCCGGCTTTTTCCCCCACGCCCACATAACGCACGGGCAATCCCAATTCGCGGGTAATGGCCACCACTACCCCGCCTTTGGCCGTACCATCCAGCTTGGTCAACACGATGCCGGTCACGCCCGAGGAATGGGTAAACAAACGCGCCTGCTGCAGGCCATTCTGCCCGGTGGTGGCGTCCATGATGAGCAGGGTTTCATGGGGCGCGCCGGCAATGATGCGCTGTGCCGTGCGCCGCATCTTCTCCAGTTCTGCCATCAGGTTGACCTTGGTATGCAGGCGGCCCGCGGTATCCACAATGACGTAGTCGGCCTG
>Ga0134128_10010674_pt1 | contig 11002 bp, 8 predicted proteins | sample KB31754_FD_96462 | JGI IMG/M metagenome (GOLD analysis project Ga0134128, IMG submission 96462) | Terrestrial soil microbial communities with excess Nitrogen fertilizer from Kellogg Biological Station, Michigan, USA - KB3-175-4 | ecosystem: Environmental > Terrestrial > Soil > Unclassified ...
TCTTCGACGACCTGCGCGACGAGGACCTGAGGCGAGAGCTGGCAGGCGAAGCGCAGGCCGCGCTGCGACATCCGATTCCAGCTAGCCATCTGCACGACTACGATCGGCGGCGTCAGCCCCGACAGGTCCAGCGGCGCGGTGTTGCGAATCTCGATCGCGGCGCGCCGGTAGTGGCGCGAGACCGCCGTGAACAGCATCAGCAGCACCGGAATCACGAGGACGACGACCCAGGCGCCTTCGACGAACTTCGCGACGACCACCACGAGCGTCGTCGCGCCGGTCGCGAGCGCGCCGACGGCGTTCACCGCGAGCGCGGTCGTCGCGCCGCGGCCGCCCGCCCGGCGCCAGTGGCTGACCATCCCCGCCTGCGAGAGCGTGAAGGCGAGAAACGCGCCGATCGCGAAAAGTGGAATCAGCGGATCGGTGAGGCCTCCGAAGCCGGCGAGGAGCGCGGCCGACAGCAGTGTCAGCGCCGAGATGCCGATCGAGTAGACGAGCCGCCGGCCGCGGGACGCGAACACGCGCGGCAGGAAGCCGTCCTCGGCGAGCAGGCGGCAGAGCCGCGGGAATCCCGCGAAGGCGGTGTTCGCCGAGCTGGCCAGCACCGCCAGAATCGAGGCCATCGTCACGTAGTACAGAGCCCCGCGGCCCGCGATCGCGCCGACGAGCTCCGAGAGCACGCTCTGATAGCTCGCCGAGCCGGGCTCCGTAGCGCCGACGCGATAGACGACCGAGAGCAGCGCGATCCCGCCGAGCAAGAGGATCAGGATGCCGATGATGATCCCGAGCGCTCGCTGGGCGCGGGCGACCGCCGGCGGCTCGAAGACCGGCACGGCGTTGCTGACGGCCTCGACGCCGGTCATCGCCGTGCACCCCGACGCGAAGGCGCGCGCGAGGATCCACGCGCCGGCCGGCGCGACGGCGCGCGGCAACGCCGCCGGCGCGACCATCGGGGCCGGGTGCCAGCCGGCCAGCCACGCGCGCACCGCGCCCAGCGCCAGCACGAGGCCGAGCGATCCGACGAACGCGATGGTCGGCAGGATGAACGCCGCGCCGGATTCCCGGACGCCGCGCAGGTTGATCGCGGCGATCAGCGCGAGCAGGCCCAGCCCGATCGCCAGGGGATGCGGCTGGAGGGTGGGCACGGCCGACACGAGCGCGCCGACGCCCGCCGAGATGCCGACCGCGACGACGAGGACGTAGTCGATGAGGAGCGCCGCGGCGGCGAGGAGGCCGAAGCGGTCGCCGAGGTTCTCTCGCGCGACCGTGTACGAGCCGCCGCCGCGCGGATACGCGCCGATCGTCTGCCGGTAGGACAGATAGACGACGAAGAGCAGCGCGACGATGACGCCCGTGATCGGCGTGATGTAGCCGATCGCCGCCGATCCCAGCGGGATCAGGATCGTCATCGCGGCTTCGGGCCCGTAGGCGGCCGAGCTCAGCGCGTCGAGCCCGAGCATCGCCACGCCCGCGAGGACGCCGATGCGCTGGGCCTCGGCTTCATCCGAAGCGAGAGGCTTGCCGAAAAGGGTGTCGCGCAGCGACATCGGCGGCCGGGAGGCGCGCTACAAGACCGGGCCCTTGAGCACGAAGAGCGCGACGTTGAAATAGATCACGATCCCGGTGACGTCCACGAGCGTCGCCACGAACGGCGACGAGGACGCCGCCGGATCGAAGCCAAACCGCTTGAGCACGAACGGCAGCATGGAGCCCATGAGCGTGCCCCAGGCGACGACGCCGATGAGCGCCAGGCCGACCGTCATCGCGAGGAGCAGCCAGTACGGTCCATACGTCTGCGGATCGAAGAGCGACCAGGCGGTGATCCGGAAGAACCCGACGACGCCGAGGCCGATCCCCAGCGTCAGACCCGCCATGATCTCGCGGCGGCTCACGCGCCACCAGTCGCGGAGGGTGACTTCGCGAAGCGCCAGCGCGCGGATGACGAGCGTCGAGGCCTGCGAGCCGGAGTTGCCTCCGCTCGAGAGGATGAGCGGTAGAAAGAACGCCAACGCGGCGAATTTCTCGATGTCTTTGCCGTAGTTGACCATCGCCGTCGACGTCAGCATTTCCGACAGGAAGATGGCCGTCAGCCAGCCGCCGCGTTTTTGGATCATCTTCCAAAAACTGATCTGCATGTACGGCTCGTCAAGGGCCTCCGAACCGCCGATGCGCTGGATGTCTTCTGTGGCCGCCGCTTCGGCGACGTCGAGCATGTCATCGATCGTGACGATGCCGATGAGCTGACCGGACGTGTCGGTGACCGGCAACGCCGTGCGGTCGTTCTGTTTGAAGGCCGAGAGCGCGGTTTGCTGGTCGTCGGTGGCCTTGAGCGCCACGAAGCGCCGATCCATGACGTCGCGCACCTGCGCGTCGAGCGACGTGAGCAGCAGCTCGCGGATGCGGATGTCGTCGATGAGCAACCCGTGCTCGTCTATGACGTAGATGTGGTTCAGCGTCTCCGAGTCGCGGCCGTGCGTGCGGATGTAGTCGAGGACTTCCTTGATCGTCCAGTGCTCGCGCACCGCGACGTAGTGCGGCGTCATCAGACGCCCGATCGAATCCTCCGGATAGCCCAGGAGCGTGACCGCGACCGACCGTTCGGCCGGCGTGAGCAGGGACAGCAGCGTCCGGGTGGCCGTCGCCGGGAGTTCCTCGAGGAACATCGTGCGGTCGTCCGGGGCCATGTTGTTCAGAATCGAGGCGACGTCCTCCTGCGCCATCGCCTTGAGCAGCGATTCCTGCGCTTCGTGCGACAGATACTCGAAGACCGCGGCGGCGTCCTTGCGGGGCAGCACGCGGAAGGCGATGACCTGATCCTCTTCGCTGAGTTGCGTCAGCGTTTCGGCCAGGTCGCTCGCCGGACGGTTGCGGGTCATGTCTCGCAACCGCGAGAAGTCGCGTTGGTGGACGGCGGCCGCGAGCTCATCGGCGGGCCTCGCGGTCTGCCGGATGAGGTCGAGGCCCTCGTCGCGATCGGGGCCGTTCAGTTTGTCTTCCATATGCGTCAGGGCGGCGCGCACGATGTCGTGGTGATGCACGTGCGGGCCGAGAGTCTTCGTGGCGTCGAGCCAGAGCCGGTGAATGAGATCGACGTCGCTGGGTGTGAGCGCCGGCGGATGCGCGCCGAGGTGATACGCGTCGGTGCGCCCGCTGTGATGCAGGATGACGAGCCGGACTTTCAGGCCCTCCGGCTTGTCGGCGCGCTCCCACGCTTCGCCGAGGAGCCGCGCCTGGTCGTCGGCCGTGAGCGTCGCCGACTCGCCGACGTAGATCTCCGACGACCGCAGGCGGATCACCGTCGAGACGACGCCGTCGAAGACGTTGTGCGCCGGCACGATCAGCAGCCGCACCGGCCGGCTGTGCCGCTCGGCCAGCGCGGCCACTTCCGCGAACAGCTGCCGTTCGGCCGCCGTCGTCGCGCCCGGCCCGGCCGGGTCATCGTCATGGGCGCCGAGGAGCCGCACCGTCATGACGACGACGTCGCGGTCGGTCGAGGCCGAGGCCTGCAGGGCCGTCGCGACGTGCGCGAGTGAGTGCGGGCTCCGGACCGACACCAGCACGTTGTCCGGCCGCGCGTCGATCTGGCCGAGCGAGAGATCGGACGAGAGCAGCTCGAGGGCGTCCGGTGCGTCGGCCTCGACCACCGGCGCCTTGCGTCCCGTGATCTCGAGAACGACGGCCATGATCAGAATCGCCGTGCCCGTCACGATGGCCGACAGCTCGCCGAGCACGAGCAGGGCCAGCGCGGATGCGAAGGCGATGAAGCCGCACAGCCAGAGTCCGATCGGCAGCGTCCGGACGCCGATCCGCACGTTGAACGGCGATTCGAAGGCGCGCTTGTCGGCCTGCCGTTGCCGCAGCCGGACGAGCACCGCCATGTTCAGGAAGAGCGAGACGGCGACGCTGAAGGCGTAGGCCCGGCCGAGCCACGCGACCTGACCGCTCGACGCGACGAGTGCGCCAATCACGGCGATGACCGCGACGTCGAGCGATCGCGTCATCGATCCCGAGCCCGTGCGCGCGACGAGCAGCCCCTCGGGCAGCCATCGGTCCGCCGACAGCCGGCGCAGCGACTGCTCGGCGTCGTTGAGCGCGCCGCGGGCCGCGGGCAGAAGGATTAGCGCCGCGGCAATGATGACGCCGAGGGCCATCAGCGACGGCAGGATGAAGCCCGGGAGGGCGCGCGCGACGCCCTGGAGCGGGGCGTCGAGCCAGAGGCCGCCGGTCGAGGGCACCAGGCGATTGAAGAGGAAGGTCGGCAGCGCGATGGCGACCAGCGACAGGATGCCCACGAGCGCGCCGGCGCGGCGCAGCGCGCGAACGCGCGGCGGCGCGAACTCGTGGGCGCCGCGGCCGAGCGCGTCGCCGCCGCCGACGGCGACGATGGCCAGCGCCGCCGACAGCGCCGCGCTCCGCCAGTCGGTGTCGAGCGGCGGCAGGTTCAGGAACGGGATTCCCGCCCGCCGCGCCGTGAGGATCCCGGCGATGACCAGTATCGTCAGGAGCCCGAGCGCCACCCAGATGCCCTGGGCCACGATCGTCGCCCCGAGATTCCGGCCCAGGCGGATGCGAATCCAGATCGTGCCGATGAGGGCGACCGCGACGACCGTCGCGAGCTCCTCGGCGGTCAGCCGGCGGGCCGGGCCAAGCGAGGCGACGGCGGTCGCCGTGAGACCCGAGCCGTAGTGGGCGATCGTCGCGCAGGCCAGGGCCGCGAGGATGACCCGCTCGGCGAGAACGGTCCCGGCCGCGATGCGAGCCGTCCGCAGGCCGTAGGCCTGTCGCGAGCGTCCGACCAGGCCGCCCGGGATGAAGAACGCCCACGTTTCGATGTCGGCTGCGCGCGCGAACGCGCCGATCGCGCAAAAGCCGAGCACGACCCACGGCATCCATCCGCCGAGGCCCGTGCCGACGACGCCGGCAATAAAGAAGGTGGCGGCGCCCAGTTCCGCGAACGCCAGCGCCGCCGCCTTCCAGACGGACATGAACGACAGCAGGGCCGTGGCGCCAAGCACCACGCGCACCGGTCGCTTCGTTCGGCCGACTGCCGGCAGCATCGCTCCGACTGTAAATGATTTCGGGTGGAAAAAGGACACCGGGTGTGCACCCGGAACGTTCCGGGTGCACACCCGGTGTCCTTCTTTCCTATTCTCCGAACCGGTATCCGACCCAGGGCTCGCTGACGATGTAACGGGGAGCTGACGGGTCGCGCTCGATCTTCTTGCGCAGCTGTCGGACGAGCACCCACAGGTGCTCGGGCTGGTTCATCGCATTGGCGCCCCAGACCTCCTTGAGGATCGCGCGATGCGTCAGCACCCGCCCCGCGTGCCGCGCCAGCAGGGCCAGCAGCTCGAATTCCTTGGGCGTCAGGCGAATCTCCTCGCCGTCGCGCACGACGCGCCGGCGGTCGAAATCGATGACGAGGTCGCCGGCCTCGACCTGGCCCGTGTCCGGCGGGTCGGCCTTGAAGGCGCGCCGCAGGGCCGTCCGGATGCGCGCCAGCAGCTCCTCGGGCCCGAACGGCTTGGTGACGTAGTCGTCGGCGCCGCGGTCGAGCGCTTCGACCTTGTCGCGCTCGAATCCACGAGCCGAAAGCACGATGATCGGCACCTCGGAGGTCTCGCGGATGCGGCGACAGATCTCCGTGCCGCTCACGTCCGGCAGGCCCAGGTCCAGGATGATGAGGTCCGGCTGCCACTCGACGAACGCGGCGAGCGCCTGGGCGCCGGTCGAGGCCGCGCGCACTTCGTAGCCTCGCGAACCCAGCAGCGGCCCGAGCGCCTTCTGGATGGGCACCTCGTCGTCGACCAGCAGGATGCGCGCCGGATGCGTCATGCCGGCGACTCCGCCTCGGCGGCCGCGGCGCGGGTCTCGGCGGGCACGAGAATCGTAAAGATCGCGCCGCCGGCCGGATGATTCTCGGCCCAGACGCGCCCGCCCTCCGCGGCCAGCAGGCCGCGGGCGATCGCCAGCCCCATTCCCGTGCCCACGGTCCCTTCGGCGGCCTGCCCTCGGAAGAAGCGGTTGAAGAGATTGGGCATGTCGCCGGCCCCGAGGCCCGGTCCATGGTCGCGGACCGACAGCTGCAGGCCCTCGCCGACGGTGGCGACGGTGACGTCGATCGCCGAGGCCCGCGGCGAATAGGCCGCCGCGTTTTCGAGCAGGCGTGCGAGCGCGGTCGACGTGATCCGCGGGTCGAGGCACACCGCTCCCTCCGATCGATCCGTCATCGTCACCCGATGATCGTGGAGGGTGCGTTCGACCTGAGTGCGGGCCGCTTCGACGATCTCGAGGGGATGCACCCAGACCCGGTCGGTCGTCACCGCACCCGCGTCGATGCGCGCCATGTCGAGGATGCCGTCGAAGAGGCGCGCCAGCCGCTCGACCTCGGAAAGCACGAGATCGCTTTGCTCGCGCCGCTGGTCGTCCGAGGTCCACTCGGCCTGCAGGTTACCCGCGGCGACCCGGATCGCGGTGAGCGGCGTCTTCAAGTCGTGCGCGAGCGAGGCCAGCAGCGCTGACTTCAGCTCCTCGCGCTGACGCGCCAGCTCGGCCGACTTTCTTTCGTCGAGAAGCGCGCCGCGCTCGATGGCGATCGCCGCCACACCCGCGAGCGCGTCGAGTGTGCCGGGTTCGATCGTCCGGCCCGACGCCGCGAGCAGGCCGATCGCCTTGTCGCCCAGCCGGAGCGGGACGAGCCGAATCGCCTGTCCGGACGGCTGATGAATGACGCGATGGCCCGCGTAGGTGCGCTCGCGCGCGTCGAACTCGAGCATGTGGCCGGCGCCGTCGAGGGCCGTGCGAAGCGTTGCGGGATCGAGCGGGACGGTGACCGATCCGGCTGACGCGAGACGCCAACCCTCGCCCTCGGGCAGGCAGATGCTGACGTGGTCGAGGTCGAATCGTCTGGCGATGAAGCGGGCGAGCGCGGCCACGGCTTCGTGACTGTCGGTCGTGAGCAACACATCACGGCTGAGGTCGAAGAGCCGCGCCATTTCATCGCGCCGGCTGAGCGCCTCGGCCGTGCGCGCCCGCGCGGTACTCGACAAATTGCTCGCGACAAGGCTGACCGCGAGGAAGGTGAGCAGGGCGACCCAGTTCTGCGGATCGGCGATCGTCAGCGTGCCCACCGGCGGCAGGAAGAAGAAGTTGAAGAGCAGCATCGCCGCGAGCGACGTGGCGATGGCCACTCGCAGCGTCGCCATCGTCGCCGCCGCCAGGACGATGACCAGGAACGACAACGGCACCGTGGCGTTGTTGACGCCGATGGCGGTGTAGCCCCAGGTGAGCAGCGCCAGCGCGGCCAGCGCCAGCACGATTGAAACCGATTCCCGCAGGGCCGGACGAAGCATTGTCGGCCTCAGTCTACGGCGGTCGTCGGAATCTTAGGGTTTTCTTCGGCACTTCTTCGCGGCGTTCGAGGGACGCGCCGCTTAGGCTCGACGGGTGGACGTCTTTCTGGGCCTCGCGATCGTGGCGTGGATGGCGGGCGTCGCCGTTCAGGCCATCCGCGCGACGCCGACGGCCGAGCGCGATGACCGGCTGGCCGCCGACGTCGTCGCTCAGCCCGAGGCAGCGCCCGACCGGCCACGCTAACATGTGGCGGACTCCCGCCCATGCCGCCCCCAGTGTCCAGCGCCGCGTCGATGCTCGACGTGTCGCATCTCACCGTCCGGTTCGGTGATCTTGTTGCCGTTCGCGACCTGACGTTTTCGGCAGCGGTCGGCGCGTCGGTCGCGGTCATCGGGCCGAACGGGTCGGGCAAGACGGCGCTTTTTCGCGCGCTCATCGGCGCGGTCCCGAGCGAGGGCCGCATCAGCTGGGCCCCCGGCGCGCGCCTCGGCTACGTGCCGCAGAAGCTCGATCTCCAGCGTGACGTGCCGGTCACCGGGATCGACTTCCTGAGGGCCCGGACGGCGCTTCTCCGGCAGACGGACGCTGACCGGGACGAGGCGCTCTCGCTCACCGGGCTGTCGCTCGATGTCTGCCGCCGGCCGATCGGCACGCTGTCCGGCGGCCAGTTTCAGCGGCTGCTCATCACGTTCGCGCTCATCGGCCGGCCGAACGTGCTCCTCCTCGACGAGCCGACGACCGGCGTCGACCAGAGCGGGCAGGAGCATCTGAACGCGCTCGTGCGCCGGCTGCAGCGGGAGCGCGACCTGACCGTGCTCCTGATTTCTCACGATCTATCGGTGGTCTATCGCTACGCGACGATGGTGGTGTGTCTGGGCGGGTCGCACGTCACCGTGGGTCCGCCGAGCGACGTGTTGACGGACGCGGCGATTCGCGAGGCCTACGGCACCGAGGTCGCCTTTCACGCGCATGAGCACTGAGATCGATCCGCTGTCGCTCGCGTCGTTTGCCGCCGTCGGCATCGCGGCGGGGCTGGTCGGGTGTTTCGCCGTCGCGCGGCGGATGGCGCTCGCGGCCGACGCGCTGTCGCACGTCGCGCTGCCCGGCATCGGCATCGCCATCGCGTTTCACATCCATCCGCTCGTCGGCGCCGTCGCCATGCTGGTCTTCGGCGCCCTGCTCGTGTGGGCGCTCGAAGAGGCCACGCGCGCCTCGACGGAGACCGTGATCGGCGTCGTGTTCTCCGCGGCGCTGGCGGCCGGCACCCTGCTCACGTCCGGCAGCGATCTGGTGGACGCGCTCTTCGGCCATCCCGGCGCGCCGGCTGGCATCGAAGCGGGCGTGGCGCTCGTGGCGGCCGCGGCGATTGTCGCCTTCGTGATCACGTCGAGACACCGGCTGGTCGTCGCGCTCGTCTCTCCGGACCTGGCGCGCACGTCGGGCATCGACGTGCGGCGTCTGAATCTCGTGTTCCTGCAGGTGTTCGCGCTGACGATCGCGCTCGGGCTGCGCTACCTCGGCGTGCTGCTGATGGGATCGCTGCTCATCATTCCGGCGGCGACCGCGAAGCGGCTCTCGGTGGGACTCGGATCGATGCTCGTGATCTCGGCGGCCGTGGCGGTGACCTGCGGCCTCGGCGGCGCGGCGCTCGCGGCGTGGCGCCACACCGAGCCGGGGCCCGTGGTCGTGCTCCTCGCGGCAGGCATCTTTGCTGCCAGCCTTCTCAGGAGAGAACGAGGGAAGTAGGGAAGCGCTCCCTAAGCACTGAGACAGACCGCTCCGTGGACGATGCAGGTCTCCGTCCGCTCGTGCGCGTCGCGTCTCAGCCGCGTCGTCTTCGTGAGCGCGCCGGTCATCATCGCCTGACCGAGCGCCGCGTTCATCGCGTCGTCGCGCGCGCCGACGAGCGAGTAGATCGCGACCATCGAGTACACGCGCGTGCGCCAGTCGTGGCCCGCGCGCGTGGCGAGCAGCATCATGCCCTTGCCGAGGTGCGCGCCCATCGCGGGCATCGCGCCGGTGAGGGGCACGAGCATCCGGCCGCCGTCGGCGATCGGATCGAGCCACGCGTCGAGCACGTGCGTGGCGCCGGCGTGGATCAGGACGACATCGACCGGGGCGGGCAGGCCGCTCACGCCGTCGCCGCGCGTGACGTGGATCCACGGCCAGTCCGCGACGTTGGCGGCGGCGCGGGCCGCGAGCGCTTCGTCGACCTCCACCGCCCACACCCGGCCCGACGGGCCGACGAGCTCGCCGAGGACCGCCGTGAAATAACCCGTCCCCGCGCCGACGTGCAGCACGCGCGAGCCGGGCGTGATGGCGAGGTCCTCGAGCCACCGCGCGATGAGGCCGGGCTGGCCGTTGTAGAGATCGCGCGCGAGGTCGAGGGCGATCGGCACGTTGTGATAGACGAGCGACGGATCGGCGCCGTCTGGCGAGTAGGCGCCGGGCTCGAACGACGTGCGCACGGTCCACGGCGGCGGCCCGAGAAAGCGCTCGCGGGGCACCGCGGCGAACGCGTCGATCACCGCCTGAGAGCGGACGTTGCAGGAGACACGCAGATCCTCGGCAAACCAGCGCCGGGCGTCGTCCAGTCGAGTCGTCATTTCGCGTGCCCTCGGCGGCCGCGCGACCTGGGTCGACCCTTGCCGGCGGCCGGCGGCGGACCGATGCGCGAGGCCACGAGCCCCGAGCCGATGAACTGATACGCCTGGCGGGTCGCTTCGTCGTCTTCGGCGAGCGCCGCTTCGCCCGATTCCTCGAGGCGCTTCAGCACCGTGTGGATCGCGGCCAGGCCGTTCGCGTATTTCTCGTGGTCGAAGCCGATCGTGGTGAGGCGCTCGCGGACGTCGACCGCGCTCATCGGCTTGCCGGCGTTGCGGAGGACGAGCCGGCACGCGTCGGTGAGGCCGAGCGGGACGGTCGGCGTGAAGCCGCAGAGCTTCGTCAGCGTGGCGATCGTCTGCCGCAGCTGCGCGATGCGGTCGTCGAGCGCCGTGCGCGCTTCGACCGCCCGTTCATATTCCTTGACCGCCGCGTCGAGCGCGGCGCGGTATTCGGCGTGGGACACACATGGGATTATACATCATGTGCAAGATCGGCTTAAGGCTTAGGGCTTAAGCCTCAAGGCCTGATCAGCTGTCCTGAGTCTCAGGACGCGGCCTTGAGCCTTAAGCCGTAAGCCTTGAGCCCTAAGTCTACTTACTTCTGTCTATCTGTATCGCCGCGTTGTCCGTGACCTGATCGAGGCCGTCGACGACGACCTCGTCGCCCTCGGTCACGCCCGACTGGATCTCCGCGAGGTGCGAGACGACGAGGCCGACGCGGACGTCACGGCGGTGCGCGCGGCCGTCGGCGCCCGCGATCATCACGTACGTCCCCGCATCGTCTTTCGCGATGGCGCGCTCCGGCAGGACGACGACGTGGTCGCGGTGGTTGACGACGATCTCGGCGGAGATCGGCGTGCCGAGCGCGGGCGGAACCGGGCCGGCGACCGACAGCCGCACCTCGATCGTCGGCGGGCCCTCGGGGCCCATGATCTGCGGCGCGACGACGACCGTCCCCGGCTGCGCTTCCTGCGTCGTGCCGTTCGTGATGGTCGCGGGCTGGCCCGGGAGGATGCGCAGTTCCTGGCTCGGCGACACCTGCA
>Ga0134128_10010675_pt1 | contig 11000 bp, 12 predicted proteins | sample KB31754_FD_96462 | JGI IMG/M metagenome (GOLD analysis project Ga0134128, IMG submission 96462) | Terrestrial soil microbial communities with excess Nitrogen fertilizer from Kellogg Biological Station, Michigan, USA - KB3-175-4 | ecosystem: Environmental > Terrestrial > Soil > Unclassified ...
CGAGAGCGCCAGGATCGGCACGTTCAATTCCTTGGCAAGTGCTTTCAAACCCTTGGTGACTTCAGTGATCTCCTGGACCCGGTTTTCCTGGCGCCGCGACGGCTCGACCAGTTGCAGATAGTCGATGATGATCAAGCCGATCTTCTTTTCCCGCTTCAGGCGCCGCGCCCTGGCCGCGATCTGGGCGATGGAGATGCCGCCGGTATCGTCGATGAACAGCGGCAAGGTGGAAAGCTCCTGCATGGTGAGAACGAATTTCTCCCACTCGCTTTCGGAGAATTTGCCGTTCCTGATCTTCCACATCTCGATCTCGGTCTGCTCGGCCAGGATACGGGCGGAAAGCTGCTGCGCCGCCATTTCCAGCGAGAAGAACAGGACCGGACCGCCACGCGAGATTTCCGCGCCCGCTTCCATGTCCTGCACATAGGCACGCGCGGCATGGAAGGCCATGTTGGTGCCCAGCGCCGTCTTTCCCATGCCCGGGCGGCCCGCAAGGATCAGGAGGTCGGAAGGCTGCAGGCCGCCCAGAAGCTGGTCGATGTCGGTGAAGCCGGAGGTAACGCCCGAGATGCGACCGCCCCGGGCCTGCGCTTTCTCCGCGCTTTCCACCGCCCGGCGCAGCGCCTCATGGAAATCGAGCGGGCCTTCGCCATATTTGCTGGTTTCGCTGACCGCATAGAGAGCTTTTTCCGCTTCCGCGATCTGCTCGGCCGGGCCTTTCTCGGTGGGCGCCTCATAGGCCGTGTTGACGATATCCTCGCCAATGCGGATCAGGCTGCGGCGCACGGCCAGATCGTGCAAGATGCGCGCATAATCGCGCACATTGGGAAGGGCGGGCGCGGCTTGCGCCAGTCCCGCCAGGTAGGCGGTGCCGCCCACTTCGATCAGGCCCGGATCGGCCTTCATCGCCGCGTGCAAGGTAAGTGGCGTGAGCGCGAAGGAGCCTCGCTCCATCGCCTGGCTCATGGTTTCAAAGATTCGCGCGTGCAGAGGATCGTAGAAATGTTCGGGGCGGATCAGCGCCTGAACCCGTTCCAGCGCCTGATTGTCCACCAGGATGGCGCCGAGCAAGGCCTGCTCGACTTCGACATCATAGGGGACGTGGCGATAGGCTTCTTGTTCCATGCGTGGGATGGAAAAAAGCAATCAACTGACGGCAAGTCCACCGGGACGAGCGCCAAACCCCACCTGCCCACAGCTTAAAAAATACGTGATTTGCTCCTCGCTAGCCCTAGTGGCATGGATCGCGAGGATCACAATTTGCTTGAACTTACGCCGCTTTCTTTTTGACCCGCGCCAGCCGTTCTGCCGCTCTGAGATCGGCGACGAATTGCGCGAAGGCGCGGTGACGGCCCGCGCTGTCCGGAATACGCAGCAGTGACGAGGGATGCACAGTGATGAAGCCGGGATGTCCGTCGAATTCCGCCGGGCCGCGGTTCCTGGCAATGGGAATGGTCTTTCCCGCCAGCGCCAGGATGGCGGTCGCGCCCATCGCCACCGTGACTTTAGGCTGGACCAAATCCAGTTCTTTTTCCAGCCACCAGCGATAATGCTTCACCTCGCCGGCATTAGGCTTGGAATGAAGCCGGCGCTTGCCGCGCTGTTCATATTTGAAATGCTTGACCGCGTTGGTGACATAGACCTGAGCGCGGTCAATCCCGGCGTCAGCCAAAGCGCGGTTCAGGAGCTTGCCCGCCGGACCGACAAAGGGATGGCCTTCCATCTCCTCCTGGTCACCCGGCTGTTCGCCCACCAGCGCAAGATCAGGGTGAAGCGGCCCCTCTCCCAAAACGGCCCGCGCGGCGAATCCGGTCAAAGGCTCGGCCTGGGCGATCAGGCGGTTAAGGGCTTTCAGGGTGCGTGGAGTCGTCATGAAAAGACAACGCAGGCCGCCAGAAATCGACCGCCCTTGTCCTGGCGCCATGGCCCGTCCAGATAGGGCGGGGGGACCTAATGCACCCGTTGGACCGTCCGGTATGGAATGCGCTGACCAGCCGCCAGGCGCACCTGGCGCTGGGCGAGAAGGAGCGTTTTCTGCGTTTTCCCGCCGACATCGAGCCGTTCGGCGCCACGCGCGACAATAGCCCTGAACAATTGGCGGGATTGGCTGAGTTGACGCCGCTGGACGGCCATGTGGCCCTGGCCGAAGTGGCGACGCTTCCGGCGCCGCCTGGTTTCATTTCCATGATCTTGGCGGCCATTCATCAGATGACCGCCCCCAAGATCGGTCCACCGGACGATGACCTTGAGGTGCTGTCATTATCGGATGCCGATGCGCCCGAAATGCGCGCTTTGGCCGAACTCACCCAGCCCGGCCCTTTTCATGCCCGCACCCATCAGTTGGGCGGCTTTGTCGGGGTGCGCGACAATGGCCGCCTGATCGCCATGGCCGGCGAGCGGCTGAGGGTGCCGGGCTTTACTGAGATCAGCGCGGTCTGTACCCATCCAGACGCGCGGGGACGCGGCCTGGCGGGGGCGCTGATGCGCCGGGTGGCGGCGGGCATTGTGGCCCGCGGCGAAGAATTATTCCTGCACGTTTATCCGCACAACAAAAGTGCGATCGCGCTCTACGAAAAGCTGGGCTTCCGCCACCGCGCCGACATCCAGCTCAATGTACTGCGCCGGCTGCAGGCGCCTAGCGTTTCTTAGGAGCGAAGCGACTTAGAAACGTTGGCGTCCCCGCGCAGGCGGGGACCCATTCTAGAAATCGAACTCGGCAAAGACCGGCAGCTTCTCGGCGCGCGCCGAATGGGCCGCCAGTTTCGGGTGTGCGGCGGCCTTCACCAGCTCGGGAAAACGGCTCTGGGTGAAGCGCCAGGCCACCGCCACGGTGACGTCGGCCTGGTTGGGCTTGGCCCCACCGAACCAGCCGGACGGTGTTTCCTGTTCGAGCACGCCATAGGCGCGCTGCAACTGGCCGCTCACGCGGTCGAGCCAGGGTTGATGCTGCTTCTCCTGGGGCCGCTGAGACTTTTCATAGACCATCTGCACGGTCTTTTCGTTGGCGGCCAGGGCAAAACCGATCAGGTGCAGCGCCCGCGCATGTTCGCGCGCGTCGGTTGGCATCAGGCTTTTCGCCGGCGCCAGGCGCTCGGCATGTTCCAGGATTAAGGTGGAATCCATCAGCACGGTGCCGTCATCGGTAACCAGACTGGGCGCTTTGACCACCGGACTGACGGCCTGGAATTCCTCATAATTGCGGAACACGGACAACTGGCTCAATTCGAAATCGAGCCCCATCATCCGCAAGGTAATCGCGCTCCGCCGCACATAGGGCGAGTCCAGCATTCCCACCAGCCGCATCTTATCCTCCCAAAACGCACGATGGTTAGACGACGGTCGCGCTTTGACAAGCGCAGGCCACCTATGCAGCGCGGTCAGATCGCGGCGATCAGGGCCTGTGCCGCGGCGGGATTCTTCGCCTTGGCGCCGGAGATAACGAACAGGAAGACATCGCGGGATTTTTTCTCCACCGCTTTGGCCACCAGGGGCAGGTCCTTGGGCACGCCGCCCTTGGCCCATTCCTTGGCGCGCCCGGCCCAGGCCGCGATAGCGGGTTTGGAATAACCCAGCTTCTCTTTTTCCTCGGTCCCCATGATGCGGGCATAGACGAAATCGGCGCTGACGTCGGCGATCACGGGGAAATCGCTGTCGCCGGCGGTGATGATGGCGACATTGTGTTTCCGGCACAGCGCCACGAATTCCTCGCAGGCGAAGCTCTCGTGGCGCACTTCCACCGCATGGCGCAACGCCACACCTTCATATTTCGCCGGCAGCAGCGACAGGAAAGCCGCGAAATCCTCCTCGTCGAATTTCTTGGTGGCCATGAATTGCCAGTTGAGAGGACCGAGCTTGCGCTTCAGCCGCGTCACCCCGCTTTGCAGGAATTTCTGGACGGATTCGCCCGCTTCGGCCAAAACCCGGCGATTGGTGGCGAAACGCGGGCCTTTCAAAGTGAAAATGAAATCATCCGGCGTCTCGTCATGCCAGCGGGCGAACGAGTCCGGGCGTTGCGAGCCGTAATAGGTGCCGTTGATCTCGATGGCAGTGAGATGACGGCTGGCATATTCCAGTTCTTTTTTCTGGCTGAGGCCCTTGGGATAGAAATTGTCCCGCCATTCCTCGAAAACCCAACCGCCCACGCCGATAAAAATTCCCGTCATTCGCGTCTCCCGAATGGGGATCGAACCACCCGCAACGCCAAAGTGCAATCGGGACCGCTCGTCAATCCTTGGCTACCATGCTGTAATCCGGGCAACGAATGAGGATGACGATGAGCGACGCCAGGAAACGTTATACCGGCGGCTGCCTTTGCGGGGCGCTGCGCTATGAGGCGAAGGGCGAAGCGGGGTCTTCCGGTTACTGTTTCTGCGCGGATTGCCGCAAAGCCTCGGGCTCGGGCTTCATTCCCTTCATCAATTTTCCCGCCAAGGCGCTGCGCTTCACCGGCCGGCCCCGGCAGTTCGTCTGCAAGGGCCTGCGCGCCGATGCCGTGCGGAATTACTGCCCCGTCTGCGGTGGCCTTGTGTTCGGCGGCGTGATCGGGGAATCGGATTCCTTCACCATCTATGCCGGTTCGCTGGACGACGCATCGCTGTTCGAACCCACCATGGCTATTTTCAACCGGAGCCGGCCGGATTGGGTGCCGCTGCCCCCTGGCCTGACGGTGTTCGAGACGATGCCGTAGGACCTACGCTATTTGCGCGAAAAAGCCAGCCACAAGCCGCCGCCGATCAGGACGCTGCCGCTCACCCGGCTCATCAGCCGCGCGCGCTTGGCCGTGAGGAGGCTCGCGGTCCGCGCCGCCAGCAGGGCGTAAATGCTGTCGCTCACCGCGGCCACCGCCATGGCGGTGGCGCCCATGATCAGCACCTGGAGCGTGTGGTTACGGCTCATGTCCATGAATTGGGGAAAGAAGGCGCCGAAGAACAGCAGGGTCTTGGGATTGCTGAGTTCGACCGCCATGCCCTGGACCACAAAGCCGCCGCGCGGAATGCGGGGCGCGGTTTTTTCCTGCGCGCCGGTGTCGGTCAGAAGCTTCCAGCCAAGCCAGACCAGATAGGCCGCGCCGGCCAACCGCACCCAATCGAACCATTGGCCCATCGCCGCGATCAGCGAAGTGAGGCCCAACAGCACCAGCGCCACCGTCGCCGCAAGACCCACCTGCATGCCCGCCACGTTGAGCAGACCGGCGCGGCGGCCATGCTTGACGCTGTTGGCCACCACCAGGGTGTTGCTTGGACCCGGCACCACCACGACGACCACAGTGGCGAGCAAAAAGGCGAGATAGACCGATAGCGACATGGATCATCCCAGAAAGTCCGGCCACGATAGCACCGACCGGCGCGAACAAAAGCCCGCGCTATTTCATGGCTGCTATGGCCTGCATGCCATTTGCCAGCGTCTTGTTCACCAGGACCTTGAACCCCAACAGCCGCAGATCGGCCAGCACGTCTGCCACGCCCAGGCGGATCTTGCGGAAACTGCTTTTGTGGAGCGACCAGTTTTCGCCTTCGCGGACATAGATCAGGTCGTTGATCACCACATGATCCGTCTCGAATTCCAGGACGCAGGTCATGATGCGGTCGTCGTCGGCGCGGATGGGCAGGAAGCGGTCCAGCCCCTCACGCGCGACGGAGAGATCGCGGAAGGTGAGTGCCAGAACGCCGCCGGGCTTGAGGGCGCGGTGCGCGCCAGCCAGAAGCCTGGAGACATTCTCAAGGTTTGAGAGATGGGTAAGCGTGTCGCCCATGCAGATGATGGCCGAGGCGGACTCCGGTGTGGCGAATTGCTTCAGATCACGGATGTCGGCGCGGACAGGCTTGATGGGCAAAGATTTGGTGTGGGATTGAAGCTCGTCCAGCAGTATCTGGCTTCCATCCACCGCCATGACGGGCGAGAATCCCAGCTTCGCCAGCGCCACCGCCTGATAACCCGGCCCACACCCCAAATCGATGGCCAGCCCGCTGCCATGCACACCGAGTTCCTGCAGCAGCGCTTGTTGTTCGGCCATTTTGGCATCGAACTCGGTCCCCACCATCCAGGAATAATGGCGGGCCAACAGTGTCTCATAATGTTTGGCGGCGTCGGACATGGGTAAACTGTTTAAACCCCGCTTCCCAAGGCTTCAACCGCACCGGTCCGAGTGTGGCGTCCTTGACAGAGCCGCCTCCAGTCCCTCCTCTCCTGCTTCTTGGACCGCTCATAGCCAACGGGGCAATGAAAAAGCGCCTGAAGATCGTCGTGCCCTATCGCGATCGCGAGGAGCATCTGCGGCATTTCCTGCCCCACCTCCAGGATTACATGGACGACAGCGGCATCCCCTATCACATCGTGATCGCCGAGCAGGCGCCGGGCCTGCCGTTCAATCGCGGTGCCATGAAGAATGCGGGCTTTCTTCTGGGCGGAGCATCCGACTATACCTGCTTTCACGATGTCGATTATCTGCCGCTCAACGCCGATTACAGCTGGACGGACAACCCGGCCTGCCTGGTGCTGAAAGGCGCCAATGATCTTCCCGTCAGAGTCGAAGGCCCATCGCAGCCCATACGGCTGGACATGGCGAATTTCTTTGGCGCCGTCGTGATGATTCCAGATGCGCTGTTCCGTCAGGTTGACGGCTATTCCAACGATTATTGGGGTTGGGGCTATGAAGACACCGACCTCTTGGCGCGCTTCAACGTGGCGGGCATTTCCTGTTTACGGCGGCCGGGCGCCTTCACGCCGCTCGCGCATGATTCCCATGGCTATGAAGCGGACGGCAGCTTGAACAAGGACGCCGGCTTCAATCGCGCCATTTTTTTAAGAAAATGGAAGAGCGGCAAGCCCAGGAAAGCCGATGGCCTGTCCACCCTTGCCTACGAATTGCTTTCGCGGGAGACGTTCCCCGGATCGGACGATGGGCGCGGCGCCGTCGAATGGATCAAGGTGCAGCTGTCCCTTCCGGACCGCTAAACGCTCGCCGTTTGGATTGCCGCCTCTGCCTTGGCGGCGGTTTGAGCAGGACACGAATCTTGTCCACATCCTCTTTTGTCGCGGGATTGTAGATCACCATGGTGAGGTCGGGACGGCCATCGACCGCGAACGCCGAAAACTCCATCGAGAGTTTCCCGGCGGCCGGATGGTGCAGGATTTTCAGGCCGTCGCCGTGGGTCTGGACATCGTTGTCGCGCCACATCGCTGCGAATTCAGGGCTGGTCGCGCGTAGCTCGTCGACAAGCGATTGAACCTCGCGCGCTGCCCCGGCCCGCGCCACATCCGCCCGGAACGCCACCACATGTCGCGCGACGCTCTGCCAATTGGACTGCGCCGCACGCGCCCGCGAGTCCCGGAATATCATGCGCAGCACATTGCGCTGTCCGTCCGGCAGGCTGCTGTAATCGGTGAGCACCGCCGCCGCGGCCTTGTTCCAGGCGATCACATCCCAGGTCGCCGTACGGATGAAAGCGGGGCTGTGGCCCAGCGTATCGAGCACGCGCTGCAAGCGGGGGGTGATGCCTTCGGGCGCCCGATAGCGCACTTCGGGCGGCCTGCCCAGTCCCAAAAGGAACAGATGCTCGCGTTCGACATCGGTCAGCAGCATGGCGCGGGCAATGCGGTCCAGCACATCCGCCGATGGCGCCCCGCCGCGTCCCTGCTCCAGCCAGGTGTACCAGGTGGCACTCACATTGGCGCGTTGCGCAACTTCCTCGCGCCTCAGTCCCGGTGTTCGCCGCCGCGCCAAGGATAAACCAAAGGCGGTGGGATCGAGCTTGGCGCGGCGATCCTTTAGATAGGCTCCGAGTTGGCTCATGCCCGGCATCCTGTTAGCCATTATACCTGTATAATCTCACTACTTTACCCGCATGAAGAGCGTAGCGATATCCTGCCGGTCCGAACAGGAGAGTCTTTCATGCGCGTATTCGTCACCGGCGCGGCCGGCTTCATCGGCACCGCCGTCACCCAGGAATTGATCGCGAACGGCCATCAGGTCGTGGGCCTTGCCCGCTCCGATGCCAATGCCCAAGCGCTGGCAAAACTGGGCGCGAAAGTCCATCGCGGTTCGCTGGAAGACCTGGACAGCTTGCGCCAAGGCGCCAGGGAGGCCGACGGCACGATCCATCTCGCCTTCATTCATGATTTCTCCAAATTCGCGGAGAACGGGCAGATCGACAAGCGGGCCATCGAAGCCATGGGCGAAGCGCTGGCAGACACGGGTAAGCCTTTCATCGTTACCTCCGGCACATTGCTGGTCGCGCCGGGACGGCTTGCCACCGAGAAAGATCCGGCGCGGCCTGGTCTGCCTCGCGTCTCCGAAGAAGCGGGCCTGGCTTTTGCCGCGCGCCGCGTGCGTGCCATGGCGGTGCGGCTGCCGCAGGTCCATGGCGGAGACGGGAAATGCGGCCTGGTCAATTGGCTTTTAGCCATCGCGCGCGAGAAAGGTGTTGCCGGTTATATCGGCGATGGCACAAATCGCTGGTCCGGCGCGCATCGACTGGATGTCGCAAGACTCTACCGTCTGGCGCTGGAGAAGGGTTCAGCCGGCACCAGTTATCACGCCGTCGCGGATGAAGGCGTCACTGCGCGCGACATTGCCGAGATCATCGGCCGCCATTTGAACATGTCGGTGGCGTCCATCTCGCCGGATGATGCGCCCACGCATTTCGGCATGATGGCGATGTTTGCCGCCATGGATGGCGCCGCTTCCAGCGCATTGACGCAACAATGGTTGGGATGGAAGCCCGTCGAGATCGGCATGATCGCCGATATCAGCCGGCCGGGATATTTCCAGGTCTGAAAGCGTCGCCGGTCGCTGGCCTCGCTCATGCTCGGCGCGTTCGCTGCTCACTGCTCACTGCTCACTCCCACTCGATCGTCCCTGGTGGCTTGCTGGTCACGTCATAGACCACGCGGTTGATGCCCTTCACCTCGTTGACGATGCGGGTGGCGGTGCGGGCCAGGAAGCTATGCTCGAAGGGATAATAATCCGCCGTCATGCCGTCGGAGGAGGTGACGGCGCGGAGCGCGCAGACATGGTCGTAAGTACGCCCGTCGCCCATCACGCCCACCGTACGCACCGGCAACAGCACCGCGAAAGCCTGCCAGATCTTGTCGTAGAGCCCGGCTTTGCGAATCTCGTCCAGATAGATCACATCGGCCTTGCGCAATATGTCGAGCTTTTCCTCCGTGATTTCGCCGGGGATGCGGATGGCGAGGCCCGGCCCCGGAAAAGGGTGGCGGCCCACGAAAGCGGGCGGCAGGCCCAACTCGCGGCCCAGCGCGCGCACTTCGTCCTTGAACAATTCGCGCAAGGGCTCGACCAGCTTCATCTTCATGTAATCGGGCAGCCCGCCCACATTGTGATGCGACTTGATCGTGACCGAAGGCCCGCCGGTGGCCGAGATGCTTTCGATCACGTCGGGATAGAGCGTGCCCTGGGCCAGGAATTCGGCGCCGCCCACTTTCTGGCTTTCCTTGTCGAACACGTCGATGAAGGCGGCGCCGATGATCTTGCGCTTCTTCTCCGGATCGCTCACACCCGCCAGCCGGCTCAGGAACAGGTCCGCCGCCTCGGCGTGGATCAGGGGAATGTTGTAGTGGTCGCGGAACAGGCCCACCACCTCGTCCGCCTCGCCCGCCCGCATCAGGCCGGTATCGACGAAGATGCAGGTAAGCTGGTCGCCGATCGCTTCATGGATCAATACCGCGGCGACGGAGGAATCGACACCCCCCGACAGGCCACAGATCACTTTGGCTTTGCCGACCTGTTTCCTGATGCGCGCGATCGCGGCGGCGCGGAAAGCGTGCATGTTCCATTCCGGCGCGATGCCGGCGATGTTGCGCACGAAATTGGCCAGAATGGTGCTGCCGCGCGGCGTGTGCGCCACTTCGGGATGGAATTGCACGCCGTAAAAGCGGCGCTTCTCGTCCGCGATCACTGCGAAGGGCGAGGATTCCGACGTCGCCATCACCGAGAAGCCTTGCGGGATCGCCACGATCTTGTCGCCATGGCTCATCCACACCGGCTCGCTGCCGGTTTCCGCCAGGCCTTCCAGCAAGGGCGTCGCATGTTTCACATGGATGTCGGCGCGGCCGAATTCACGGTTGTGACCGGCCTCGACGCGGCCACCCAACTGGGCCGCCATGGTCATCTCGCCATAGCAAATGCCCAAGACCGGCACGCCCTGCTCGAACACGGCTTGGGGCGCACGCGGGGTGTCACTTTCGGTAACCGAGGCGGGACCGCCGGAGAGGATGATGGCGCGCGGCCGTTTGGCCAGCGCCTCGTCCGCCTTGTTGTAGGGCACGATCTCGCAATAGACGCCGGCTTCGCGCACGCGCCGCGCGATCAGCTGAGTCACCTGGCTGCCGAAATCGAGGACCAGGACGCTCATTTTGCGGAGGGAGTAGCCTCTGCGGCCCGCTGGTCGTTGCTGCGGCCCAGTTGGGCCGTTCCCCGGGTCGCAGCCGGATCGCCGGGATCGATGCCCAGCGCCTCGCTGTAATAGAAGCTGGCGAAATCGCCCTGCCCCTCCTGGGCGTAAAGGTTCCCCAGAAGGTCATAGGTGGCGGGCTTGGCCGGGTCGGCGACGATGGCGGCCTGTGCCAGGCGCAGCGCCAGGTCCTTGTCGCCCTTGGCGCTGGCCGCCTGGGCCTGGCGCATCAGGTCGTCGGCGCTGGCAACGGCCGAGGCCGCCGCCGGTTTGGCCGGAAGAGTGCGGGGTGCGGCCATGGCGGGCGTGGCCAGAATGGCCAAGGCCAAAATCGGCGCGAAAATCAGGAGGGAGCGGGTCATGGAACCACCTTAGTCAAATCCCGGGCCCTGAGCCATGCGTCCAATGATCGTCAGGCACGCTCGAGCGTGGCCATAAAGAAGCCGTCGCTGGCGGTGGTGGCTGGCGAGGCATGGAAATCCGCGCCCGCACGGGAAAAGTCAGGATGCGCGCCCAGGAAAGCCGCCACCCGGTCCTGGTTCTCGCACATCAGAATGGAACAGGTGGCATAGACCAGCCGGCCACCCG
>Ga0134128_10010677_pt1 | contig 10999 bp, 13 predicted proteins | sample KB31754_FD_96462 | JGI IMG/M metagenome (GOLD analysis project Ga0134128, IMG submission 96462) | Terrestrial soil microbial communities with excess Nitrogen fertilizer from Kellogg Biological Station, Michigan, USA - KB3-175-4 | ecosystem: Environmental > Terrestrial > Soil > Unclassified ...
GGAGCACTCCGCTCAAATACGGACTGTTCGTGCAAAGCCTCGAACCATAAACTATTCGTACTCGAGACGTCTCTTCATATCAGTGTAGGCAGTCTCGATTAACTTTGTAAGCGCCGTGGTATTGATATGATCTCCGGGCCTGAGTTTCACATGACGCATGAACTTGCCACTGCCTTCCAACAGACGCTCGGGATCGGCAATCTCCGCACCGCGAAAGAACCCGACATTGACGTGCGCGGTGAACTGATTCACATAGCCGAATGCCGCCTCACCTACACACGCAGTCGGATGGCCGTCATGCAACAACTCTCGAACGTCGTCGCCACAGGCGCGCATAACCTCGAACCAGCGCCGTGCAATATCTCCCAGTTCACCCGAATGCTCACGCATCCAGACCTCGATCGCCGGATCTCGCTTAACCGCAGTGGGAAACAGAAAAAGTTGACTCATGGCGATTCAGGTATGGTGAACGAGTGACTTCATTTCGTAGGCTTTCGTCGTGGCCGCTGTTTCACCGCCACCGATCGAATGATTAGCTTACGCGGTCCTTTGGGTCGCATCTGAACCTTCGCCTGATCGATTGCGGCCGAAATGAGGGCCTCGATATCGGGGTGTGAAAGCTTCTTGGCTGACTCGACACGAATGGAGCGAGTCTGTTTCCCCGAGCCAAGGAGAAGATGCTTCGGATCAGGAAGCGTCGCACCATAAATGAAACACAGTCCAACTGCGTTGGCACGTGCGAAAATCGACAGAATCGAATCAGACGGCCGCTCGGTCGGGGAATAGCCAATTACGAAGAATTGATAGTTGTCCCATACCAACTCGTTGGCGATCGGTAATCGCTTACGCAGGGCAGTTCGGACCGCACGGATGAGCTTCTGGTCTTCCGGCGCGAACTTATCGATGAATGATCGGAGCTGTGCCTCGGCTTTGGCCGCTTCAGTAGTGTTGGTGGGAATCATCGCTGTGTCCTATCCTCAATCTCATCCCTCCTCAGTTCGGACAGCTAAGAGTGCCTTGATGGAAGACGATTTGCCACTGCCCCTCACGTTGCTGCCAAATTGAACTGCGAAGTGTATGAACGGGGGGCTCAGTATGACGCTGCGCATGGTACGTGACTAGCGCTACCTGCGACGAGAGTAATTGGACTTTGAACTGCGACGCCGTAATCTCGACAGGCGCCTCGGCTTGCAGCGCGGCCAGGATTTGTTCTTTATTGAACTGACGGCCAGAGCTACCAAACTCGACAAAATCCTCCGCCAACAGTTTAGAGGCGAGTACCGACTTTCGAAATTGCGACACGAGCAGTTGCCGCTCCAACTTCTCTAGCAGCCTTTCGACAGACTCACTGGCGAGCATGCGGCTCCTAATGGTCGAGTTAACGTATCTTGGATCCGATCTGCCACAACGCACGATAGAAATGGTCGGGACGACTGGATTCGAACGGCTTTGCCTCAAAAGTCTGAAATCGTTCTTGGACCGGGTCAGTACAGGGAGCGGTAGCGACCTGGTCGGTGATTAGCATGCGATATTTTCAATGATTCCTGACTTCTATCGTTCACCAGGTCGCTACCGCTCCCTGTACTGACCCGGTCCAATCGTGGAATTCGACTTTCAGGCAAAGCTGATTCGAACCAGCGACCTTACGACCCCAAGCGCTATGCTTCATCATTCACTCCATGCCCTATGCTGCAACCTCAAGAAGCACCTCCGGGTGAAGCTCGGCGATCTTTAGCAGTTGCTTCGCTGCGCCAGACGGCTCACGGCGTCCCTGTTCCCATTGCTCCAAGGTACGCTTGGAAACGCCAAGGGCGGCCGCAAACTGCGCTTGTGACAAACCACTCTTCATCCGCACGCGAACGACATGCGACTTGGCTTCAACTTTGGTACGTTTGCCTCCGCCAGCCCTAATCTCCCGCACTCCATCAAGGACCTCATGCCACACGTCGCGCTCGGCCTCAAATTTAGCCAGCGCCTTACCACTAAGCTTCTTACCCATCTCTAAACGCCTCCGGTTCAAGGACCACGATATCGGTACCCTCTGCATATTGCTTTGCGTACTTGCCAATGACCGCGTTGCTGAAATCATACTCATCGAGTATGTCTACTTCCTCATTCTTTTCCTCGCTCATAATCTCTTCTTTCACGTGCTGTCGCTCGAACGGTTCGCAGGAACGGGGCCGCAAGCCGTATTGATAGATTGATGCGAAACTCGCTTCGCGGCTTCCGCTGCATGCGCTTGTAAAGATCGAAACTGTTTCTTATCTGATCGAGGCTTTCAGTTCGGTCACTTCTGTCTGTAGCTCCTTTATCATCATCTGTTGTTCCTTCAAAACCTCCAACAGATAGACTGGCATCAGCTTATAGTGAACTGAGAAAGGCTTTCCTTCGGCATCATACGACACGAGATTCTGAAGCTCCTTCTCTTGAAGATCTTCAGCAATATAACCAACTCCCCCTTCGCCTGAATGTTTGCACTGGAAGGATACTGGTTTCAGCGAGAGTATTTTATTGAAATCATCCCTGAACTCACTGATGTTCTCCTTAAATCTCGCTGAAGAACCCTGAAGAAAAACATTCCCGTTGGCATCAGCAACCAAGTCGATCGAGCCAGCTGGGGCGACCCCCAATCCCTGGAATCTCACGGGGCCATTAACGTGCAGTCTAGCGGACGGAGTACTTGTGCCGATACCCACGAGGGCAGGGCCACCGATGCTGGTCGTGGCTAACCGCATTTGCTCAGCAAATCCGGTGAAGAACGCGATCCCAAAGTTGCCCCCTTGGCCGTCTGTAGAGTTCTGAATCCACTCCCCGTTTCCGCCAACACCGTCGCCAATACCCAAAACAAATTTACCGGTCCCTCGGATGCTGGTGACCCCCGTGACATCGTCGGTAATGAATAGCCCACTTGCGTTGCCCTGTTGGTCTTGAATTTGGGCAGGGGTTGGATTGAGCTGTGAATTGATTGTCAAGTCAATGCTCATTTCTAAGCTCCTTTTTGTCAAAAAATAAGGCAACTGAATTGCTGCCTTATTTATTAACGTGCTGTTTTCGGCTGAAACCCGTCATTGTTACGAACATTTTCGGAGAGGTGGATTCGAAGCGACGGAGACGATGAAAAACGGAGAACTCGCAAGCCCTCGGCCTTTAACCACGAGTTAGGATTACTTTCAAATCTTTTACTCGCGATCAAGTATGGTGTCACATATAGCAACCCGTGCCGAGAGATACCTTGGTTGCCCTGAAAGCAATAACCGCGCGCGGTACGTATTGGATGAAGAGGAGGCCACAACAGCAGAACGGCTGCCAAAGCTGGCAGCCGTAAGTGCTTGATAGAAATGGTCGGGACGACTGGATTCGAACCAGCGACCTCACGCACCCCAAGCGTGCGCGCTACCAGGCTGCGCCACGTCCCGTGTCCCAGAGTTAGTATCCCGCCAAAGAACAAATGTCAAATCACGATTTACGACTGGTTTCCTGTTGCTCGAGTAACGAGAGGAGTTCGCGCAGTTCAGCAGCAAGCTGCTTTAAGCCCTGACGCTCTTCAGCAGTACGTGGTGCAACGGTGCTCGTGTAGGTGGGTGTTTCGGTAGGAAACAGTTCGCCGTCGGCATATTCAACGGGCGCGCTCTCGACTTGTCCTTCGTCGTCAACGCCGACGACCTTGAGCTTCCCGCCACCGCGCAGGTCGTTACTCAAACGCTTCTTCGCACCGGCGATCGTGTACTGATCTTCGTAAAGCAGTTCCTTGATCCGCAGCGCCATTTCAACGTCGCGTTTGCGATAGACACGTTGTCCGGCACGATTCTTTTGCGGCGCCAGCATCGGGAACTCCGATTCCCAATAGCGCAAGACGTGCGCCTGCACTCCGGCCAGTTCACAAACTTCCCCGATTTTGAAGAACAACTTTTCGGGAATGGCTACAGCGGGACGACTCATTCGGATTAAGCCTCGACCAGATTTCTCAGAGTTGAACTCTCTTTATCGGGCCTAAGAAAGTTTGGAAAGTCCTTGGCGAGTTTGCCAACGTCGTACGAACGGCAAACATGTTACCCGCGTGCACTTTCGCGTGTCAATACTTACACTTAGCGTCTGTTACTTAAAACTTTTTCTTAAAAGTATATCTTTAGGATCTTTGTTCTTTGTACTTGGTGCTTTGCCGGTGCTATCGAATTCGGGGAATAAAAACAAAGTACAAAGATCCAAGTACAAAGCACTTCTCCGTCGCGTTGGACTCACTCACAATCCGCAAGCTATAATCCGGCTTCCCACGCACAAAGTCGGAAGGAAACGAATCCAAACAGTGACAACCTCGCCAACGGTTTTGCGCCTTGCCTCGCGACTCGAACAAGTAGGCTTTTCCGATATCGTCAAGCTTCGCAATCGCGTCATGGAGTTGCGCAAACAGGGCGCAGCGGTCTTCCAGTTTGAGGGTGGTGAACCGTTCATGCCGACGCCCGGTTCCATCAAGGAAGCGATGAAGCGCGCGCTGGACGAGAATCAGACTCGTTACGCACCTTCATCCGGAATTCCTGAACTGCGCGAAGCAATCGCCGAGAAATTGCGCACGCGAAATCGGATTACAGCACAAGCGGAAAACGTGATCGTGGTGAACGGCGGAATGCAGGCTTTGTTCGGCGCGTTTCAATCAGTCGTGAATCCGGGCGACGACGTGCTTCTCTTCTCGCCTTACTGGACGCCAATCAAGGATCTGGTGGCCCACTGTCAGGGCCGCAGCGTTCTGGTACCAACGAACGAAGCGCGCGAACTCGGCTTTCAACAGACACTCGCACGATACTCAACCGAGCGAACACGGGCCATCTATTACAACACTCCACAGAATCCGAGCGGCGTCGTGTTCACCCCTGAAGAAGCAAAAGCTGTTGCTGAGTTTGCACAGGATCGGGATCTGATGGTCATCGCAGATGAAGCGTATGAAGATCTCGTCTACGACGGCGAGCACTGTTCGATCGCTTCGCTCGAGGGAATGTTCGAACGCACGATCAGTTGCTTCACGTTTTCGAAGTCGTATGCAATGACGGGTTGGCGACTCGGATACGCAGTTGCGACTGAGCCATGGATGACTGGCCTGAAGAAAGCGACTCTCTATTCGTCGAATGGTGTTTCGACGCCGACGCAGTGGGCCGGAGTGGCGGCAATGAAGATCGACCAGGCGACGCTCGCGGAGATCACGAGTCAATACAAGTTGCGTCGTGATTTGATGTTGTCAGGGTTGAACGACATCGGACTGCACTGTGATCCGCCCGCCGGTGCGTTCTATGCGTTTCCCGATGTGAGCCGGATTAACAAAGACAGTCGCGAAGCTGCGGATGCATTATTGAATCGCGCGCAGGTCGCAACTGTTCCCGGAATTGTATTTGGCGCGCAGGGCGAGAGTCACTTGCGCTTCTCGTTTTCAACTTCGATCGAAACAATAGAAGCAGGACTGAATTCACTTCGTCGTAATCTTTGAGGATGCGAGACGAACAAGAACAACGTCCCGACCACAACAGTTCCACCAAAAGCGAATTCGATTTTATCGATGCCGTGCGGCGACGTGCCGGGGCATCGGGACATTCGCTTGTCGCAGGTATTGGCGACGACGCTGCTGTCGTGCGCAGCACGCCCGGTAGAGATACCGTCATCACTGCCGATCTGCTGGTTGAAGACATCGACTTTCGTCGCACGACCATACCTCCTTACTTGCTGGGCCACAAAGCACTCGCCGTTTCACTTTCGGATATCGCAGCCATGGGCGCAAGACCTCTTTGGTCCATGGTGTCGATCGGCGTACCGGAAGATGTTTGGCAGACAGATTTCCTCCAGCGGCTTTACGATGGCTTGCTGGACCTTGCAAATCGCTACGGCGTGCAGTTGATTGGCGGCGACACCTCAAGGACCAACGAGCGCATTGTTATCGATTCGATCGTCAGTGGCGAATGTGCGGCAGGCATGGCGGTCAGGCGTTCGGGAGCAAGTGCAGGCGATCAGGTTTTTGTGACTGGCTCACTCGGCGCTGCGGCTGCAGGATTGCGACTCATCGAACGTGGCGCGCATCTCGCTGAGCAGAATCTCGCCGACGATGATTCACAAAAACTCGATCATGTTTTGTTGCGCCAGCTTCGGCCCGAAGCACGCGTCGGCTGGGGTATCGTGCTTGGTGAGGAACGTCTTACCACGGCGATGATCGATTTAAGTGATGGCCTGTCGTCTGATCTAAATCGACTGTGCACAGCGAGCAATGTGGGGGCGTTGATCGACTCAGCTTTGCTGCCCATCGACGATCGTGTGACTGAACTGTGTGGGCGGCGTGCGCTCGACCCGCTTCAGCTTGCGCTACACGGCGGCGAAGATTTTGAACTGCTTTTTACGGTCAAACCTGAGAACGTTGCACGCCTGCCAAAGAGGGTAGATGGCGTCGAAATCAAACGCATCGGCGAAATCACCGATTCGGGCAAGGGCGTCAGAGTTTCCGAGGGTGTGCGCGTCTGGGAACTGAAGCCGGGCGGCTGGGTGCATTTTTAGCCTTCCTCATTTATCCTCAACAACCCATGCTCAAGTTTCGAAATACTCTAACTGGCCGCGTCGAAGAATTTCGCCCGATCAAAGTGGGCGAGGTTCGCATGTATTACTGCGGTCCAACCGTCTGGAATTACGGCCATATCGGAAACTTCCGCAGCGCTCTGGCCGCTGACATCGTACGTCGTTATCTCAAGTTCAAGGGATACAAAGTCACCCACGTTATGAACATCACTGACGTGGAGGATCGCATCATCGCCGAGTCGCAGAAAGCGGGCTTGAGTATCGACGAGTACACCGCGATCTATATCGACGCACTCTGGGAAGATTTCGACGCGCTCGGCTGCGAGCGTCCTGACATCGTGCCGCGCGCTACGCGTCACATTCCCGAGATGGTGACGTTGATCGAGAAACTGCTCGACAGCGGTCACGCTTATCGATCCGACGATTCGATCTACTACCGCATCGCTTCGTTCCCCGAATACGGCAAGCTATCGAAGATCAACTTCGCGGGAAACATCGCGGGCGCAAGTGAACGCATCGACACGGATCGTTACGAGAAGGAGGATGCGCGCGACTTTGCGCTTTGGAAAGAGCCTGCTTCAGAAACCGAACCCGCCTGGGACACGTCAATCGGGCGCGGCCGTCCGGGGTGGCATATCGAATGCTCAGCGATGTCGATGAAATATCTCGGTGAGACGTTCGACATTCACGCCGGCGGCATCGATCTCGTGTTTCCGCATCACGAGAACGAGATTGCCCAAAGTGAAGGCGCAACCGGCAAACCGTTTGTGCGTTACTGGATCCACTTCGAACATCTGAAAGTTGACGGGGAAACGATGTCGAAGTCGAAAGGCAACTACTACACGTTTCGCGATGTTGCTGCAAAAGGATTTTCTGCCGCGGCTGTTCGGTACTTTCTTTTGAGTGTACCTCACAACAAGCAGCTCAATTTTACTTTCGAAGCACTCGCCGGAGCGGAAAGAACAGTTGCGAGCCTGCGGGACTTTCGCGCGCGCTTGAGCGAGGCCAAAACGGAGCCGGGTAAAAACGAGAAGCTCTCCGAAGCGGCAGCGCGTGTGTTGCAGGAATTTGAAGCGGGCATGGACGACGACTTCAACACATCGATCGCGCTCGCAGCAGTTCACAATTTTTCACGCGAAGTGAACACCGCACTTGCTCGCAAGCAGGTGCGCACGGACAACCAGCAGGAGCTGCTGGCGGCGATCGATCGCATTGATACAGTCTTGAATATTTTCGGCGAGCAGAAACGCGAGATGCTCGATAGTGAAGTTCAGTCGTTGATCGACGAGCGTCAGGAAGCGCGACGCCGTCGCGACTTCGGACGCGCCGACGAAATCCGCGACGAGCTCGCCAATCGTGGCATCATTCTCGAAGACACGAAAGACGGCGTCCGCTGGAAGCGTAAGTAGCCACAAAAAGGCACAAAAAGAACTGGCTTAATAACTCATGATCGCTGAGACAGGCTCGTGCGTGCGCTCCAAGTGCTCAATGAGCGAGCAGAGTTTTTTGAATTGCTCCTCTGTGAGATCGACGAACCTGAGACCAAAACCCAACGGTGGTGTTTGATGCGCTACCTCCCCGGTTAACTCAAGCGAATCGCCATCGGGTAGTTGTAATGTGAGATTGAGGACTTCGCCCACATGCGCCTGGTTGAGGCTATCGATGTAGCAGCCGCCTTCCGATAGGTCGCTCACGCGGGCAGTGAAGTTTCCGCTTCTCCCGTCCCAAACTGCGTCGAGATTAGCAGTCCATCTCTTGTCACGTCTGCGGTCGCTCATTCTAAATACAACTAAGCCTGTGAAGACCTGAGGTGAGGCATTCCATACCGCATGAAGCCTCAGAACGGCCACTGAATTGGTTTGGGCGATTGTGGGCTGCCGGCTGGCCAGGGTGAGCTCGCCGACGGACCGCGTTAATTCTAGCGCGCCGGCCCAAAAAACGGAATGATTAAGTGCCGAACTTACGATTCTTGCTATCATGACCCAGATGTCTACCACACAAATCCAAACTGAAGCCGCACCAGTTTCTGAAATCCGATCACAGTTTCCCGCTCTCGAACGCGTACACAATGGATACCCGGTTGCGTATTTCGATGGACCAGGCGGCACACAAGTGCCACGCTACGTCGTCGAGCAGATGAGTGATTACCTTTATCACCACAACGCAAACACACACTGGGCTTATCCGACGAGCGCCGAAACCGACGCCGCACTCGAACATGCTCGCGAGGTGTTTGCGGAATTTCTGAACGCATCGCCCGCGGAAATCGCTTTTGGCGCCAACATGACGACGCTCACGTATCACCTGTCGCGTGCACTCAGTCTGAACTATGAAGCGAACGACGAGATTGTGGTGACGGAGCTGGACCATCACGCCAATATCGATCCGTGGCGGCGGCTGGCAGTCGAACGCGGCGTGACGATTCGAACGGTCAGAATGGACACTGCTACGGGGCAGCTCAATTTGGAGGATCTCGAGCGTTACATCACTCCGAAAACAAAAATCGTGGCGATCGGAGCAGCCTCAAACGCGCTCGGAACTATCAACGATCTCAAGACCATCATCACGATGGCCCACGATGCGGGAGCCCTCGTGTTTGTGGATGCCGTGCACTACGCGCCGCACGCGTTGATCGACGTTCGGGAACTTGATTGCGACTTTCTGGGAATGTCGGCATACAAGTTTTATGGACCACATGTCGGTGTGCTTTACGCGAAACGCGCGCACTTCGAGCAGATTGATTTTCCGAAGCTTGTGCCGGCGCCGGACTACGCGCCGGAGAATGCAGAAACCGGAACACAGAATCAGGAAGGAATGGTTGGAGCAGGAGCAGCCGTGGAGTTTCTGGCTTCGCTGGGCGGCCAATCAAACCGGCGCGAGAGTCTTCGCAGCACCTTCCAGGCAATGCACGCGCGCAACTCTCCTTTGTTCAACCGGCTCTGGAACGCATTGAGTGGGATACCACGCGTCACGCTTTATGGTCCAGAACCCGACGCATTACGAACCCCGACGCTGGCCTTCACCATCGAAGGCTGCACTTCAACGGACGCGGCACGTCGACTCGCGGCAAAAGGACTCTTCCTATCGCACGGCGACTTCTATGCCTACACGATCGTTCAACGCCTGGGCCTTGCTCCAGAAGGTTTAATCCGCGCCGGCTGTGCCTGTTACACAACTGAAGAAGAAATCGACCGCCTGATCGACGGCGTACGCGAAATCTCTACAACCTAACCCAATCCGCGTTTATCCGCGTTAACAAAGTCTGCGAGTAATCCATACGCGGTGCTCTGCAGATTGGGCCGGTGTGAAATGATCGTCAAACCGGGAATCGTGTCGAGTTCAAAGTGAATCGCGAGCGATGTGCCGCGCACACCGCCCAGCGGATCGTTCAGCGCAATCTGTTCCGGCCTCACAAGAGCCGTTACCGATCCATCCGCATTCACGGTTGCTTTTGAAAGTAACTTGAAAGGCTTGCCGTCAGCTCGCGCCGCCTGCAGCGTTGCTGAATCGAGATCTCGTATTCCTTCACGGCGCACATCAGTTGGTAAGAGCGGCACGCGCAAAATCACTCGCGCAATCGCACAGACTTTCATGATCGAGTCCCAGCCGTCGACATCGTGACTCGGGTCGGTTTCTGCGACGCCGAGTTCCTGCGCAGTCTTCACACCTTCGGCAAAGCTTCGGCCTTCCTCCATCGTTTCAAGAATGACGTTTGTCGTCGAGTTGAAGACACCGCTGAAACCGCGAATTCTCACGGCAGGAAGTGTCTCCCGAAAGAGTGAGAACACCGGCGCGCTGTCCAGCACCGTTGACTCAAACATCAATCGTTTGCCCTGCGCGACGGCGATTCTGCTCAACTCGTCATACGAATGAACAATCGGCCCCTTATTCGCTGTGATAGCGTGCGCACCGGCCTGAAGTGCCTTCTTGAGATGTTCAATGGCAGGCTGGCCTGTCTCGGGATTCAACGACGTAGTTTCGAAAACAACATCTGGTTTCGCTATCGCGAGCCACTCGTCCATGTTTTGTACCGCTGCGGTCTCATCATTGCCAGCCAACAGCTTTGCGACATCGATCGCACTCTCACTCGCGCGCCAACCCATCCGCCGCGTAGCAACACCCACTATCTCCCACTCGATCCCATAATTCTCACGCAGCTCGTTCGACTTCGCCATCAACAACCGCGCGAGCGCACGCCCAACGTTACCGAATCCAAGAAAGCAAAGTCTGTATCTTTTCATGTATGATTGTCTCTCGATATGAGACAGTATCACGAGCTGCTGCGATCTATATTAACCAATGGCTCCGAACATCGGGACCGAACCGGCGTCGGCACTATCTCACATTTTGGTTTTCAGACGCGATTCAATCTACGCGAAGGGTTTCCGATCGTAACGACGAAGCGTGTGCCGTTTCGCTGGGTGGCGGAAGAATTGTTCTGGTTCTTATCGGGCGA
>Ga0134128_10010679_pt1 | contig 10999 bp, 8 predicted proteins | sample KB31754_FD_96462 | JGI IMG/M metagenome (GOLD analysis project Ga0134128, IMG submission 96462) | Terrestrial soil microbial communities with excess Nitrogen fertilizer from Kellogg Biological Station, Michigan, USA - KB3-175-4 | ecosystem: Environmental > Terrestrial > Soil > Unclassified ...
AGGCTGGCGGGCCCAGGCCCGCCAGTTCCCAGTCCACGAAAAGCATGCGTTCGCCAGCCACCAGGATGTTGTCGAACTTGATATCGCCGTGGATCATCGTGCGTGGCGTCCAGGTGGCGTCCACGCTGGCGATCGTCGCCAGCAGCGGGGCACATTGCCGGAGCGCCTCGATCAACCGACTGGCCGGGTCATTGTCGAGGGCGATGACCGGCATGCCGCCAGCGGGGACATCCAGGATCCACGGCCGCCGAATCGCCAGCCGCCGCAGTCCATGGCGGGCCCGGTGCAGCACCCCCAACATGCGCCCAACCTCGGCAATCAGGTTCTCGCCAGAGTTCGCGCCCGCAGCGAGCGCATCGTGCAGCGATACCGCGCCGGGCAACCACTGGCTGACGACCGCCGTGGCGCCGGCCACCGCCAGCAGCGGCGCGGGGGCCAGACGCGCCGTATCGGGCGACATGCCCAGCCACTCGTAGGCGGCTAGTTCAGCCGGGACCGGATCCACGCCGTCGCGGGCGATCGTACCGCCCTTGACCACAATCTCCGGACAGCCATCGAGGCACACCAGACCCACCGGATTCGAGCGCGACAGATCGGTGACCGTGATCCGCCCATCGCGCGCCGCGTCCGCATCGACCACGCCCTCGACCACCAGACGGCGCACCAGCTTGGCGAGCTGGGCGCCGCGCATGGCGCAACTCATTCTTCCCCAGGCTTTTCAGCTTGGTCCAACGCATCCAGAGCGGTGTAGTAACCCAGCCAGAACGCCTCGTCCGTTGGATCCGTTCCGGGGTTGCCATATAGCTCATCCAGCGCTCCGGTACCGCCCTCCCCCGTCGACGTGGACCCGAGCGGCCCCGGTCCAGGACCCCGGCCCGGCCCGCACGCCAGGGACAAGGGCGGGCAAGCCCGGGTCGGCACCGGACATACCTTGGTCTTGATGAGGCAGACGGAGGGCGTGGTCAAAATGCGGCAGATCGCAGGCCGGGTGGCGATCTGGCAAATGACGGTGTTGGTTTTGACCACGCAGACGATCGGCTTGGTGACGATCGGTTCGCAAATGATCGGCGTGGTCACCAACGTGAGCGTCTTCACCCCCAGGTCCACGTTCAATTCGTCGAGTGCGAATTGAATGGGATTGGCATAGGTCGCGACATTGCTGCCACCAAACAAAAGTCCGATGACTTTGTTGGCGCCATCCACAATTGCCGAGCCCGAGTCCCCATGGTCGCTGAACAGGGCATTCTGGGACGTATCCGGCGTGATCCGGATCTGGTTCTTGAGCGTATGGTTGCCGAGGCCATCGCCGTAATTGATTGTCACACTGGCGTCGACCGAATTGACTGTTCCATAGGTCAATCCGGTGGTCCGGCCGCGCTTGCGCACCGCCGAGTTGAGTACCGCCGCGGTATCCCCCTTCACGGCGCCGATTTCCTCAATTGAATAATCGGTGGTCTTTCCCGACTGCAGCGTCACCACGGCGCCATCGACGTGGGTGCTCAGGGTCGCCCGGGTCAACGTGCCGAAAGTGTCCCCCGGACAGGACCCACCATCCACCCGGCTCGGCTGGCACTGGGTGTTGCCGGCTGCCCAGGTGCTGTCGACGCAGGCAACATGAAAGTTGGTCAGCGCCATTTGCGCCTTTGTGGTCCGATCGGTGACCAGCACCCCCAGGGTACCGGCGAAAATGTAGTCGCCCGAGCTTGGAACATCGGGCGGATCCAGGTGCACCGAGCGGCACGGCCCCATGCTGATGCCGCCATGCAATGTTGCGTACTTGGTGGCATCGACCAGCGGGGTCACCTCGGCGAGTGCGACCCTCGCCGCCTGCAGCTCGATCTTTTCTTCCTTGACGTCAGTCGGGATGCCTTCGATCGTTGCCGGAATCATTTCACCGGCGCGCAGCTTGCCCTTGGGCTTTTTCTCCTTGACATACACCACGATGGACAGCTCGCCCGTCGGCTTGCCGTCCGACACCTTCTCATTGATGTCCACGCCCGTCACTCCGGGACGTGACAGCAATTCGTCCTCAATGCGTTGTTTGACCGGCCGGATTTCGGCGTGCGTCAGCTTCTTGGCAGGCATGATGGTCGATCCTCTTCAGTAGTGGCCCGTTTCTGGCCTGAGGTTTCTGCGGACGCGTCGTGGCCGATTGCTCCCTGTGCATGAGCACGGCGCGGCGTCCGCGACCGGCCAGTTGACCGGTTCGCAGCGCGTCGGCGCAGCCATGATGCAGCCACGTTTTCGGTGATCGTCACATGCCGGCGCGCACCACCGGGGCTGGCAAACATACGCGCCGTATCCGCCAAGGTCACGTCACGAAACGTGATGCGCTGTTACGCGACGCAACGGTCCGACACGGCCTTTCCTGCACCGGACGAGACGCCACACTCACCACGCTCGGCAATGTCGCCACCGCGCCCTGACGCCGCCTCTTCACGCTGTCACGCGGCGAACCGTGGCATGATCCACGGCAGCCCAAGGCAGAGGCCACTACGGTGGGATGGGCGACGGGCATGACGCGACCGGCGACGACCTGCCGGTTCGGCAAGTTCACCCTGGAACGGTCGAAACGTCGGCTGCTGCGCGACGGCGTGCCAGTGGAATTGGAGGATCGTGTTCTCGATCTCATCCTGGTGCTGCTGGATAATCGCGAGCGCGCGATGGATCGGCGTGAGATTGTCGACGCCTTGTGGGGCAAGCGACCCGTCGGCGATACCACGCTGCGCCAACTGCTGTACAAGGCGCGGCGAGTGCTCGGTGATGATGGCGCACAGCAAACCATCATCCGTACCCTGCATGGGCGGGGCGTACAGTGGGTGGCGCCAGTCGCGCCACCGCCCGACCTCTGGGCGACATCCACGGCACCCGACAAGGCGACGCTGGAACTGGAACGGGCGCCGATGTCAGGCTTGAGGGCAACGATCCCAGTCGTCTGGCAGACTCAAATCAACGTCGGCGCGCGCGTGTCCACACCAACCTGGGCGGCCACGGCGCTGACCACGAGCGTGAAACCCCCAGGAACCCCGCAGCCTCGCACAACGTGGAGCATGAGCGTGGCGCTGCTGGCACTCGCCTCGCTCACGACGGTCGGTGTGCTGTGGTGGCGACCTGTGCCGTATTCCCCAATAAGAGCGACGTCGACAGCGCCTCCCACTGCCCTTGCCGGCAACGGACCGGTCATGCTGGTGGTGCTGCCATTTGTCAACCTGGGTCCTGAATTGGACACGGGTCATCTGAGTGATGGCCTGAGCGACGAGCTGATCAATCGCCTGGGTGCTTATCCCGGCGTGCACGTGGCCGCGCGAACCTCGGCGCTAATGTTCCGCCAGCAACCGCTGGACCTGCAGGTGGCGGCCCGCAAGCTTGGCGCAACCAGCGTCCTCGAGGGCAGCGTGCAGCTCGCCGGCGATCGCTGGCGGGTGCGCGTCGCGCTGATCAATGCAAAGGATGGATACGTGGTTTGGAGCGCCAAGTACGATCCGCCACGCAACGACCTGATCACCCTCGAAGACGCCATCGCGGGCGACGTCGTCAGGCAATTGCTGCCGCGGCTGTATCCGCGTCCGGCAATGGCGTCGTCAGCGTGTAACGATTGGATCGCCGGTGCCTCCAACCGCTGCAGGGTCGCGGACCGCCCCTATCGCCACTTGAGATGAGGCGGCCCCTGCCTACAACAGTTGCAGCCACAGGTACAACGCGAGCAGCGTCGCCAGCAAAACCGGCGGAGTCAGCAGCAGGCCGAGCTTCATGTACTGGCCCCATCCAATGCGGTAACCCTTGCCGGCCAGCACGTGCAGCCAGAGCAAGGTGGCCAGGCTGCCGATCGGGGTGAGCTTGGGACCAAGATCGTTGCCGATCACGCTGGCATACAGCATCAACTCGCGGGTCGCGGCCGGCACCGCGGCGTGATCGATGGCCAGCGCCGAGACCAGGGTGGAGGGCAGGTTGTTCATCACTGATGCGAGGGCCGCGGCGAGGAAACCCGTACCCACCGTGGCCACCAGCGCCCCCTGCGCCGCCAGCCACTGCAAGACACCTGCGGCAAGTTCGGTCAGCCCCGCGTTGCCCAGCCCGTAGACCACCACGTACATGCCCAGCGAAAACAGCACGATCTGCCACGGCGCCTGGCGCAGCACCCTGGCCACCGGAACCACGGCGCCCCGCCCACGCCGCCACCAGCGACCGGCAATCGCCAGCAGCACGGCAGCCGCCGTGCCGGTAAGCAAGGACACCGGCACGCCCATCGGCGCGGTGACGAAATATGCCGCCAACAGTATTGCCAGCAAGGGGAAAGCGGCGCGGAACACCAGGGCATCGTTGATCGCCGTGCGCGGCTCATCGAGCCGGGCCACTGCATAACGCGCGGGAATACCGCGGCGAAACGCGAGCCACAGTACCGCCAGCGTCGCCGCCAGGGCCACCAGATCGACCGGCAGCATCACCGCCGCGTAGCGGCCAAAGCCCACCGCGAAATAATTGGCCGTGACCAGGTTGACCAGGTTGGAAACCACCAGCGGCAAGCTGGTGGTATCAGCCACGAAACCAGTGGCAACAATGAACGCCAGTGCCGCCGCGGGCGGGAACTCCAGCCGCGCAAGCAGGGCGATCACGATCGGGGTGAGCAACAAGGCCGCCCCGTCGTTCGCAAACAGTGCGGCCACCACCGCGCCCAGAACCACCACCAGCGGAAACAGCACCGGCCCGCGGCCGCCACCCCAGCGGCCCACGTGCAGGGCGGCCCAGGCGAAGAAGCCGGCCTCGTCCAGGACCACGGAGATGACGATGAGCGCGACGAAGGTGAACGTGGCGTCCCACACGATATGCCACACCACGCCGACATCGGCCCAGCTCACCACGCCCACGAGCAGCGCGACGGCCGCGCCGCCCAGCGCGCTCCAGCCGATCCCGAGGCCACGCGGCTGCCAGACCACCAGGACCAGCGTCACCACCAGGATGGCCAGCGCCGGCCACATCGCGCCCGGCTCAACGATCACGAATTCCCCCCACATCCCGTCACGACGAAATTCCAGGCAAGTTCCCCAGGGACGCAGGCCGCACTTGCCGCCAACCAAAACGGAGCATGCTTCAACATACGCCATCGGGTACGGCGCAAGGCGACCGCCGCATCACGTGGCAAGGCGCGCACTGCGCGAATGCGGCCAACACGTGTTTCCGTCCGAGCGACGTGCGCCTACTCCACGGTGACGGATTTGGCGAGGTTGCGGGGCTGGTCGACGTCGGTGCCGCGTTGCACGGCGACGTGGTAGGCCAGCAATTGCAGCGGCACGGTGAACACCACCGGGGCGATGAAATCGCCGCCGGAGGCGACGCGCAGCATGACGCCCTGGCCGGCCATGTCATCCATCCTGGCATCGCCATCGGCAAACACGATCAGGCGGCCGCCGCGCGCGCGTACTTCCTGCAGGTTGGACTTGAGCTTGTCCAGCAGCGGCCCGTTCGGCGCCACCGCCACCACCGGCATGTCTTCATCCACCAGCGCCAGCGGACCGTGCTTCAGCTCGCCGGCAGGATACGCTTCGGCGTGGATGTAGGAGATTTCCTTGAGCTTGAGCGCGCCTTCGAGCGCCACCGGATATTGCACGCCGCGACCGAGGAACAGCGCATGCTGGCGAGTGATGAACTCGCCGGCCAGTTCGACAATGGACGGCTCCAGCTCCAGCGCCTGGTTGATCGCCGCCGGCAGATGCTGCAGCTGCGTGCACAGCTCACCATAGCGGGAAGGGTCCAGGCCGCGGTGGCGGGCCAGCTCCAGCGTCAGCAGGGCGAGCGCCGCGAGCTGGGTGGTGAACGCCTTGGTCGAGGCCACGCCGACTTCCACCCCGGCGCGGGTGAGCAGCTTCAGGTCGGCCTCGCGCACCAGGGACGATTCTGGTGAATTGCAGATCACGAGCGTGCCGAGGTAGCCGCGCCGCCGCGCTTCGCGCGTGGCGGCAAGCGTGTCGGCGGTTTCCCCGGACTGCGAAATAGCCACGAACAAGCTGTTCCGGGGCACCACGACCTGGCGATAGCGGTATTCGCTCGCCACCTCGACGCTGACCGGTACGTGGGCCAAGCCCTCGAGCCAATAGCGGGCAACCAGGCCGGCGTTGTAGCTGGTGCCGCAGGCCACGATATGCACGCTGCGCACCTTGGAGAAAAGCTCGTCGCTGTCGATGCCGAAGATGTTGGGCAGCACGCCGTGTTCGCCCAGCCGCGCTTCCAGCGTGTCGGCGATGGCGCGCGGCTGCTCGAAGATTTCCTTCTGCATGTAGTGCCGGTAGCTGCCGCGGTCGGCCGCGTCGATGGAGAGCTCGCTCTCGTGCTCGGCGCGCTCGACCGGCGTGCCATCCAGCGTGCAGATGCGGACGCTGCCACGGGTGATCTCCACCACGTCGCCTTCCTCGAGGTAGACCATGCGGTTGGTCACCTGGATCAAGGCCTGGGCATCGGAGCCGAGGAAATTCTCGCCTATGCCCAGGCCGACCAGCAGTGGCGCGCCACGCCGGGCACCGACGATACGGTCCGGTTCGTCGCGGTCCAGCACGGCAATGGCGTAGGCGCCCTCGAGCTCGCGCACCGTGGCCAGCACCGCATCGCGCAGGTCCACGCCGGCGGCGAGGTGCTCGTCGATCAGCGCCGCGATCACCTCGGTATCGGTTTCCGAGGAGAACACCCGCCCCCTCGCCTGCAAGGCCGCCCGCAACGGCACGTGGTTTTCTATGATGCCGTTGTGCACGATCGCCACCCGCCCGGAAACCTGCGGATGCGCGTTGCCCTCGCTGGGCGCGCCGTGCGTGGCCCAGCGCGTGTGCGCTATGCCGGTGCCGCCAGGGAAGGGATCGGCCAGGTAACGCGCTTCCATCTCGCGCACCTTGCCCTTGGCGCGCACGCGCATCAGTTTGCCGGCGTGCAGCACGGCAATGCCCGCCGAGTCGTAGCCGCGGTACTCGAGCGCCTTGAGGCCGACGATCAGGAGCGGCGCCACATCACGCTGGGCTACCGCAGCAACGATTCCACACATGCCATACGCTCCACGATGATGTACGCCGACCAGTCAGCACGCTTACCGACGCCAGCCTCGCGGTTGCGCGGCATGGCCGGCGGTCGCCAGCTCAATTCACCTTGCGCCGCAGGTAGTTCAACAAGTCGATGCGGGTGATCAGGCCAAGGAAGCGCTCGCCGTCCATGACGATGGCGACGTGCCCGCGGTCGAACACCGGCAGCAGCGCCTCGATTGGCGAGGTCACCGGCAACTGGTGCAGCTCGCGGATCATGGCCATCGACACCTTGTCGTTGAAACGCGTCTCGTCGGTGTGCACATGCAGCAGCACGTCGGATTCATCCACGATGCCGACCAGGCGCTCGCCGTCCATCACCGGCAGCTGGGATACGTCGTACAGCTTCATGCGCGTGTAGGCGGTGATCAGCTGCTCATCTGGCCCCACCACCACCGTGCCGCGCTCGGCAAACGGGCGCAGCAGCAGGTCGCGCAGGTCACCATGCTGCTCCTGCGCGATGAAACCGTTGTCCAGCATCCAATAGTCGTTGTAGAGCTTGGACAGGTACTTGTTGCCGGTATCGCAGACCAGGGTTACCACGCGCCTGGGCGTGGTTTGTTCGCGGCAATAACGCAGCGCGGCCGCCACGAGGGTGCCAGTGGAAGAGCCGCCGAGCACGCCCTCGCTGGCCAGGAGCTGGCGCGCGGTGAGGAAGCTTTCGCCATCGGCAATCGCATAGGCCTTTTTCACCCGGCTGAAGTCGCTGATGCTGGGCAGGAAATCCTCGCCGATGCCCTCGACCATCCAGCTCGCCGACTTGGCCTTGAGCCGGCCGTGGTTGATGTACTCGGCCAGCACCGAACCGACCGGATCGGCCAGGATCAGCTCGGTGGCCGGCGAATGCTCGGCGAAATACTGCGAAAGCCCGGTCATGGTGCCCGAGGAACCGCAACCGATGACGATGGCGTCGACCCGGCCATCCATCTGCTCGAGGATCTCGGGCCCGGTGGTCGTGCGGTGCGCCGCCGGGTTGTCCGGGTTGCCAAACTGGTTGATGAAGTACGCGCCAGGCGTCCCGCGCGCGATGCGCTCGGCCATGTCCTGGTAATACTCGGGATGGCCCTTGGCCACGTCCGAACGGGTGAGCACCACTTCGGCGCCCATGGCCTTGAGGTTGAAGATCTTCTCCCGGCTCATTTTGTCTGGCACCACCAGGATCAGCCGATAGCCCTTGGCCTGCGCCACCAGCGCCAGACCAAGGCCGGTATTTCCGGCTGTGCCTTCGACCAGGGTGTCGCCCGGCTTGATCCTGCCGGCGCGCTCGGCGCCTTCGATCATCGAGACGCCGATGCGATCCTTGATCGAGCCGCCGGGGTTCGCGTTTTCCAGCTTCAGGAACAGCGTGCACAAGCCGGTATCCAGCCGATGCGTCTGCAGCATCGGCGTGTGGCCGATGAGTTCGAGAATGCTTTGTTGGACCGTCATGGCTGTCCCGTATGCGCGCCGCCAGCATGCTGCGACGGATCGCGCTGGCACGGCGGACATGATAGCCGACGGCTGTGGGGCCAAGACCGGTGGCGGCAACTCGCGTTGGCGCGGGCCTGGTTGTGGCTGCTTGCGCGCGGGCGGTGCCGGCGCAAGCAGCATGAGGGCAATGGATCAGTGGACCATATGCCTGCGATCGGCCCAGATGCGTTCCAGGCGCGCCTTGGCGGCGAGTTTTTCCTTTTTCATGCTGACCAGGGTGTTCGGATCGATGGGAAGCACACCGATGTCCGCGTCGTGCACCTTGCTGTCCAGTTCCTGGTGGTGCTGGTACAACCGGCGAAACTCCACGTCGGCCTTCAGCAATGCCTCCACATCCTCGCGCTGATCATTTTCAAACATGAGTTCAACCTCTCGATGAGTGCGTCCGAGATGGCAACCCGCCCACAAACACCCGGCCCATCGCCGCGGCAGAGTCGCGGAACGCAGGCAACGATACATACGAGGGACATAGGCATGTGTCGGGTCAAGAGCCGCCAGGCGAATGCCTGCCGGTGACTCGACCCTACTACGCCAGGCAGGCGCTTACAAGCCGCCGAAGCAGGTCGGTCCGGCGGCGTTGCTGAACGACTAAACCTTTAATTTACATGCAGTTAACTTGGGCTGCCGAAAGTCGCTTGTCAGCGCGCCAGGAGGCTCCACAGAGCCCGCGTTACGCAGCAGTATGGACGGCTTGACTGCTATTTCCGATGTTTGGTGTCGTGCTTGGGTTCGTGCTTGGCGGCCGGCTTCTTCGCCGCCGCCGAGGAAGACGCCGCCGGTTGCGCTGGCTGCTCCTGCTGCATCTGCGAGCGCATCTCCTTGGCTGCCTTGGCCGCCAAGGCAGCCTGCCGTTGCGCAGCCTTGGCCACGCGGCTTTGCGCCGCGGCCAACTGCTTGGCCTTGTCCGCCTCCGCCCGGGCCTGCTCGGCCGCCTCGGAATACGCCTGGCCCTGGGCCTGCAGACGCGCCGCCTCTTCCTGGGCCAGCTGGTACTGCAGGCGCTGGCGATCCAGTTCGCGGCGTGCAGCCGCAATGTCCTGGCGACTGTTTTCCAGCAGGATCTGGTCGTGTTCGCGATCGAGCTGGGCCAGCTTCATCCGCGCGTCCTGCAGCTGCGCCGCGACTTTGGCGAGGTCGACCAGGCGCTCGGCCAGGTACAGGTCGCGCGGACGATCCTTGCGGCCGGCGTGCGCCAGCTGGTTGATCGCGTCGCGGGCGCGGGCCTGCTCGGCCTGGGCGTAGCTGCCCAGGGTCTGGTCGCTGGCCAACTGGTCGAGGCTGGCGGTCAAGCGCGCCACGTCCATCGTGTCCTGCTTGGCCTGGACCGGACTGCCCATGCCCAACGCCAGTACCAGCGCCAGGACCATTCCCGTCACCGGATGCTTCATGGCCGCACCCCCTGGATTTGGCCGGCAGCGCTGGTCGGTGCCGCCGGGACCGATTGTGCCTGCGCCGGCTGACTTCCGGATACCGGCGGCGGCACGGTCTGGAACCCCGCGCTGGGCGGCGTCGGAGTGCCCTGTGTCGGCTGGCCCTGATCGCTCCCGGCGGCGCCCGCAGAAGCCGCCCCTGCGGGCAAGTCCGGCAAGGCTGCGATCGGTGGGGCACGATTGTCGTCCGGCAACGGTTCCCGTGCAGGTGCCGCGCCCTGGTCCGACGCCGGCCCGGCAGGCCGCCGCAACCGGTTGTTGTCGGCAATCTTCTGCTCGATCTGCGCCCGCGCCGCGCCGAGCCGGCCCTTGGCGGCGGCAAGTTCGGCATCGGCCTTGGCTTCAGCCGCCAGCGTCGCCGCATCCGCATACTTGCGCTCGGCCATGGCGCCTTGCGCCTGCTGGAATTTGTCCTGGGCAAAACCCAGGTCCACCGGTGCATAATCGGCCGCATGCGCATCGCGCGCCGCCTGCAGCTGGCTTTGCGCCAGGTTCATGGCGTTGTCCGGAGGAGGGACCGAGGCACAGCCCGCCAACACCAGCATCGAGAACACGCTCAAGCCCGCAACGATCCGGCCGACATAGGTTGTAGTCCCGACACCACGGGAAAAGACGCGCACCATCACATTCCTCACTGAGACTTCGGGGTATTGTGGCGAGGCTCAATCGATCTTTGCAACGAGCAGCGGAGGCCAAGGGGGAAAATGGACATCGGCTATTTCCTCAAGCTCATGTTGGACAAGGGTGCTTCGGACATGTTCCTCAGCACCGGCGCCCCGGTGAACATCAAGGTCGAAGGCAAACTGTACCCGCTCGGCAATACCGGGCTGCCCAGCGGCATGGTCAAGAAGATCGCCTACTCGCTGATGGACGAGGGCCAGGTTCCGCAGTTCGAGCGCGCACTGGAGCTCAACATGGCGTTGGCGGTCAAGGACACCGGCCGTTTCCGCGTCAACGTTTTCAAGCAGCGCGGCGAAGTGGGCATGGTGATCCGCGCCATCAAGAGCACGATCCCGAGCATCGAGGAGCTGCGCCTGCCCA
>Ga0134128_10010680_pt1 | contig 10998 bp, 7 predicted proteins | sample KB31754_FD_96462 | JGI IMG/M metagenome (GOLD analysis project Ga0134128, IMG submission 96462) | Terrestrial soil microbial communities with excess Nitrogen fertilizer from Kellogg Biological Station, Michigan, USA - KB3-175-4 | ecosystem: Environmental > Terrestrial > Soil > Unclassified ...
GAAGACCAGCCTCGCGCCGGGGTCCAAGGTCGTCACCGACTACCTCGAGAAGGCGGGGCTCCAGGCGCCGCTCAATCAGCTCGGCTTCAACCTCGTCGGCTACGGCTGCACGACCTGCATCGGCAACAGCGGACCGCTGCCGGACGAGATTGCCGCCGACGTGCGCGAGCGCGGCCTGGTGGTCTGCGCCGTGCTGTCGGGCAACCGCAATTTCGAGGGCCGCATCCAGCAGGACGTGCGCGCGAACTACCTCGCCTCGCCGCCGCTCGTCGTCGCGTACGCGCTCGCGGGATCGCTCAACGTCGACCTGACGACCGAACCGCTCGGCACGGGCCGGGACGGCCGGCCGGTCTATCTCAAGGACGTCTGGCCGAGCGAAGAAGAAATCCAGCAGACGATGATCAGCGCGGTGTCGGCGGAGATGTTCCGCAAGCAGTACGCCACCGTGTTCGACGGCGACGAGCGCTGGACGCATCTGCCGGTGCCGACCGGCGATCGCTTCGCCTGGCAGAGCGACTCGACCTACGTCCGCCGGCCGCCGTTCCTCGAGGGCCTCACGCGCGAGCCGGCGCCGCTCGCCGCCATCGCGCAGGCGCGGGTGCTGGCGGTGCTGGGCGACAGCATCACGACGGATCACATCTCGCCGGCCGGTTCGATCAAGTCGGACAGCCCGGCCGGCAAGTACCTGATCAGCCACGGCGTGGCGGTGAAGGACTTCAACTCGTACGGCGCGCGCCGCGGCAATCACGAGGTGATGATGCGCGGCACGTTCGCCAACGTCCGGCTGCGCAATCAGCTCGCGCCGGGGACCGAAGGCGGCTGGACGACCTTCCAGCCGGGCGGCGAGGTCATGACGATTTTCGACGCCGCGATGAAGTATCGCGAGGCCGGCGTCCCGACCCTCGTGCTGGCGGGCAAGGAATACGGCGCCGGCTCTTCGCGCGACTGGGCGGCGAAGGGTCCGATGCTGCTTGGCGTGAAGGCCGTCATCGCCGAGAGCTTCGAGCGCATTCACCGCAGCAACCTCGTGAACATGGGCGTGCTCCCGCTCGAGTACCGCGACGGCGCCAGCGCCGCCTCGCTGGGGCTCACGGGACACGAGGTGTTCGACCTCGAGGGATCGGACGCGACGCTCACGCCGCGCGGGCAGGTGAAGGTGCATGCGCGCAGGCCCGACGGCTCGGTCGTCACGTTCCAGACCCGGGTTCGCGTCGACACGCCGGACGAGCTTACGTCGTTCAGGCACGGCGGCATCCTGCCGTTCGTCGTCCGGCGCCTGGCGAAATAGGGCGTACCGGGTGCGCACCCGGTACGCCGGCCGGATCGATGTTCAGAAGTCGAACGTGTGACCGATGTACGCGCCGAGGCCGCCGAACAGGAATGCGCCGACGGCCGCCGCATCTTTTCGTTTCAGCCCGCTGATGGGATCGGCCAGGCCCAGGACCGCCCCGACGCCGGCCCCGACCAGAGCGCCGACCAACGCGCCTTTCCCGTTCCCGTTTGGCTGAACGATGCGCGGCTGAGCGGGCGCGACCGGGTAGGGCACGGGGATCGGGATCGGAATCGGGATGCGAGGCGGGACGCGGCGCGGCGGCGCGGGGAGAAACGTGCCGCGGGGCAAGTGGATCGGCCGCGTCCGCGCCATCGACGGCGCGACGTGCGCAAAGGTGAGCGACTGGGCCTCGGCGGGCACCGCAGACGCGGTCAGGATGGCGGTCAGGCAGACGATCGCAGTGAGTCGCATGTCGGGTCTCCTTCAGGCATCATCGAATCGACCGCGCCCGTGAGTCGTGACCAAACGCTGAAAGAACGGTGAGCGCGTGATTTCTGCGGCAGCGATCAAGGATCGTGCGCGCGAGGCCGGCTTCGACGCCTGCGGCATCGCCCGCGCCGACCGGCTGCCGCGGCTGGCGCGGCTGTCCTCGTGGATTGACGAGGGCTGCGCCGGCGAGATGACCTATCTCGCCGAGTCGCTCGACGAGCGCCTGGATCCGCGCGTCTTCCTGCCGACGGCGCGCTCGGTGATCTCCGTCGCCTGCGTCTACAACTCCGCGGACGCACCCGCGCCGGCCGGCGCCGGCGCGCGCATCGCTCGGTATGCGCGGGGAGAGGACTACCACGACGTCATGCGCCGCCGGCTGCGCGCGTTCGTGACCTGGATGGCCGGCAAAATTCCGGGCCTCGAGGCGCTGACGTGCGTCGACGACGGGCCGGTGCAGGAGCGGGCGTTCGCCGAGCAGGCGGGCCTCGGCTGGATCGGCAAGAACACCTGCCTCATCAGCCCCACGCTGGGTTCGTGGCTCGTGCTCGGCGAGATGGTGACGAACGCCGATCTCCCGCCCGATCCACCCGCGGTCGATCAGTGCGGCACGTGCACGCGCTGCCTCGACGCCTGCCCGACGGGCGCCATCGTCAGGCCCTACACCGTCGATGCGACGCGATGCCTGTCGTATCTGACCATCGAAGTGCGGGGCGCGGTGGCGGAGCCGCACCGCCGCGCGATTCGCGACGAGATCTTCGGCTGCGACATCTGCCAGGACGTCTGCCCGTGGAACCGGCGCGCGGCGGCGAGCGACGACCCGGCCTGGCAACCGCGTGCGGCCGCGCAGCCGTCATCCATCCTCGAGTGGTGCCGGCGGCCGGACGACGAGTGGCGCGCGCTCATTCGCGGCAGCGCGCTGCGCCGCGCCGGGCTGCGGCGTCTGCGGCGATCGCTGGCGTATGCCGCCGCATCGCTCGCGCCGTCCGAACGCGCGGCCGCGCTCGACGCGCTCGCGCGGCATCCCTCGGGCGGCGACGGCCTCGTCGCCGACGCGATCGCCTGGGCCCGCCGCGTCGGGTGAAGACCGGCGCGCCGCCGGCCGGGCATCCGTCATAAGATGCAAATATGTCGTCGCTCGCGCCGGCGTTGCTGCTCTCGATGCCGCAGCTGACGGATCCGAACTTCGCGAAGTCCGTCGTCCTTCTGTGTGAGCATGCCTCGGAGGGCGCGTTCGGCCTGATCGTGAACCGGCCGTCGGAGATCTCCGCGGCCGCCGCGGTCAACCTGCACCCGCCGGTGGAATCCCCGAACGATCTGCCGCTGCTCATCGGCGGCCCGGTCGAGCCGCAGCGCGGATGGATTCTGACGGCGCAGCCGCCCGCCGACGTCGAGCATCGCGAGCTCGGCGCGGGTCTCTATCTCTCGGCGTCGCCCGTGCTATTGCGCCGCGCGCTGACGTCCCGGCCGATGCCGCGCCGGACGCTGGTGCTCGCCGGCTACGCCGGCTGGGGACCGGGGCAGCTCGACACGGAGCTCCACGACTCGGCGTGGCTCATCGCACCGGTCGATCTCGATTTGATATTCGAGATTCCCCAGAGCGCGTCCTGGGAAATGGCCATCCGCCGTCTCGGCGCCGATCCCCATCTGCTGCAGATGGGCCACGGCGTGCACTGAGCGGGCCGAAGTCCGTCGGGTGTCGCGGGTCCCGGAGAGTGGGAGAGCACTCATGCGGGTCGCACATGAAGTACTGACGAAATTGGCGTGCGAACGAGCCATGGTCACGGAAGCCCGCGAGCCGAAGCGCCGCCGTAGTCTTGGTGCCGCTCTCGATGAGCTTCTTCGCATACGTCAAGCATGACCAAGTCAGCATTCGACGGATCATCTTGTCATTTGACATCGCCATTGGATCGAGGACGTGACTAAGTCTCTCGTAGCTCTTGCGCAGCTCGCGCGGACGTCGTCCGAGCTCACGCGCGATTACAGCCGTCGTGGGACGCCTCGAGGGTTGCGCATCCAAGAGTTGATGCACGACGCGCTCGAATTCGTTTAGCGGAATTGGATCGGGCGCGTATCGCGGCGCACGGCCGCGCTTGGGCGGAACCCGGCCAACGCCCCAGGAGGCGCTCATCAGCAGAAGCGTAACCCATGGCGAGCCGCCGTGGCCGACGTCACGCGCGATTGGCTGCGCGACAACGACATCCGTGCGCTGGGCGGCCACCTCAAGAATTTCTCTGCTATCGGGGTGGTGATGTTCCCAACACTGGTCATGACTGACCGCGGCTTGACTGTGACCGACATTGTCGAAGGACCCGTCAGCGAAGTCGTTCAAGCTCAGCTCCTCGATCGGATCGCGATGACAGGAGCGCCGGTGAGCCTCGCCCAAACCGCCAAGGAGATAACGCGGTTGGCGTTCGACGGACTATGTCATCCGGAGGGATGCCAGTTTGTGGACGCCCGTGACCGCAAGAGGTTCGACGCGGCACACTCGCCGCGCGCGGTCAACATGCCGCTCGATGAAGTCGCGGTGCGCGCTCCGGCGGAGTTCGACGAAGGGGTTCCCACGGTTGTGGATTGCTCGTACAGTCCGATCGGCGAATGTCGTGAGGCGGGAAGTGCCTTTGTGATATTGGGCTTCAAAAGTGTCTCGCTCCTCTTGCCTCATTGATCCCGTCGTCTGCCCACGGCCAGGCCTTGAGCGTGCACGTTCGAACTGCGCCAGGCTCGCGGTCGTGATTCTCTCGGTGCTCCACCTGTCATGCCGCCAGGAACAGGTAGTACGTCGCGCCGTTCTTCGCGAGGACGCGCTTCGTGCACTGGCAACTAAGACTGTGACTCCAGAGTATCCTGCTGACTCTTTGAAGCGGTCTTCTCAGGGAGTCGTCGTTGTTAGAGTTGGTCTCGCCGTGACGGGCAAGATCGACCTGTTGGAGGTGTTGCAGGCGCCGGATCCGGCCATCGCCCGCGCCGTGCGGGGTGCTGTTGAACAATGGACCTTCAGCGCACTCGTATCTGGTGCGACTCATGCGCCTGTCCCCGCCGAGGGCAAGCTTTTCTTTTATTTTCAACGACGCGGTGATAAACGTTTGATCTTGTCGGCGGGAGAGGCTGCCGCCGTCCGTTCATGGTCTGCGAACTTGCTCGTGAAGCCAAGTAGGAGGACGTGATCTTGTCCTCGGCAGGACATCGCAGATGACCTGGCCGGTCGCGGCGTTCGCGCTGAGCGGACTAGTCTGGATCGCTGCGGCGACTGACCGCGGGGCGCTGCGGCAGGAAGTCGTGTCGGCCGGCGCCACGGCCGAGAGTAGCGGCCGCCGGGTCAGCGGAACAGGGGCAATCAGCGGGCTTGTCACCGACGGCCGAACGGGAAAAGGGATTCCGGGCGCGATCGTGTCGCTCGCAGCGACCGCCGCCGGCGATCCCAATCCTTCCCGTACGATGACCGACAGCCGGGGCCGTTTCGTGTTCTTCGGACTCGCCTCGTCCAGTGGCTACTACCTTTCCGCCGAGGCCTTCGGCTATCCACCCGGCGGGTACGGCTGGATTGGCCCAGGTGGCTCGTCGCGGGACTTAGTCAAGGTCCCTTTGGCGGATGGCCAGTGGATGAGTACGGCTGACGTTGTGATGTGGCCCTTCGCCGCAATTACCGGGCTCGTGGTCGACGAGTTTGGAGATCCGGTAGTAGGAACCGCCGTCCGCGCGTACTCGCTCCGCCGAATCGCCGGACACGTTTACCCGGTCGCCGGTCCTACTGTTGCGACCGACGATCGAGGTCTGTATCGCCTTGCCGGGTTGGTTCCCGGCAGCTACACAGTGGCGGTCCTGTCGGTACAGTCAACAGTTCTGGACACCATGCCGAAGGCTGCTGCCCAGCACCCATTTGGGACGCTGCTGTCCAGCGGAGTGACTGGCAGTGGACCCGCATCGGTCGACGGGGCGACGATCGCCGCTGGCCGCGGGCATCGTTTGGTTGTCACTAACTTCGCCGTCCCGCCATCTGCGCATTCGTCGACTTCGGAGCAAGCGTACCCGCAGCTCTTCTACCCCGGTGTTCGTCTGGCGACTGATGCAATGGCCGTCGTGGTCGGCTACGGGGACATCCGCGGCGGAATCGATTTCCGCCTCGTGCCGGTTGCAACGGCCCAAGTGTCCGGCAGAGTCGACGGGTTTTCTGGACGGGCACCCCAGATGCTTCTGCGACTGTTGCCTGCAGGCTCTGAATCGCTTGGCGTCGGATCCGAGGCGGCCACGACGATGATCGACGCGGACGGTCGATTCACATTCCTCAACGTGCCGAGTGGCGCGTACACGGTCGTCGCCCAAGCCGGCGTCGCCGACCTCACCACAGCAGACGCCACGGTGCGAGTTCCGGATCCTCCAGGCTTCCCCGGAGGTCCGGCTGGGATCGGCACCTACGAAAGCGCGCCCGGTATCCAGTACCTCCAGCGCTACGGTGCGCCTTCCGAGTACTGGGGGCGGGCAAGCGTGACGGTGGGCGAGGCGGATGTCGGCGGTGTGGTTCTCGCTCTTCATCCCACCGTCTCCGTTCGTGGACGCGCCGTCTTCGCAGAAGGTACCGCGCCGCCGCCGGCTGCCCGTCCCCTAGTTGTCAACGCTTTTGCTGCCAATGGCGATCCGACTCTGGGAACACCTTTTGGCATGACCGAGACCGACGGCACGTTTCGCTTCAGCGTGTCTGGCCTGCTGAGCGGTACGTACCTGCTTCGCGGGTTCGCTGGATACGGCATTGTGTCCGCCGTCTATCAGGGGCGAGATATTCTGGAGACCGGCATCGATACATCGGCCGGCGTCGACATCAACGACGTCGTCGTGACGCTGACCGACAAGAAGACAACCGTCTCTGGACTCGTCAGAGGCATTCGCGGCGGTATCGGCGCAGACGTCATTCTGTTCCCGGCGCAACGCGATCTTTGGGTGGATTTCGGGTTACGCCCCCTGCGCTTCCGGTCGGTCCGTACGGACAGTTCCGGCAGCTATCTTCTGTCCGCGATTCCCGCGGGACAGTACCTTCTCATCGCCGTCGAACCCAGCAAGCTGAACACGTGGCTCAGCGCGGAGTTTCTCGATGCCGCCGCCTCCCGGTCGACACGAGTCACGGTCAGATGGGGAGACCGTCTCTCTCAGGGCCTCGTCGTGAGCGACGTCGTGGTGAAGTGATGCGGCTGCTTTGCTCCTGGGCCTCGACTGCAGCACTCGCGATCGTGCTCGCGCCGATCCAGGGTCGAAATGTGAATACGTTGCCGAATACCGACGCTGGCGTGATAGCCGGCGTTGTTGTGGACGACGAACTTCCGCCCGTGCCGGTCCGCCGCGCTGTCGTGACAATATCCGGTCCCGGCATGATGCCCGGCCGCAGTGCCATCACCGACGAGAACGGCCGCTTTCGTTTCACCAATGTTCCCGCCGGCAGTATTGGTTTGACGGCCGAGCGACCGCCATATCTGACGTCGGCCTATGGCGCCAAGCGGGCAGGCGGCATCGGCACGGCAATTCCGCTGGAGGATGGGCAATCGTTGGACGGTCTTGTTTTGCGGATTTGGCGCGGCGCCGTGGTCGCAGGTGTGATCCATGACGACGGGGGCGTGCCGTTGTCGGGAATTGCGGTCACCGCAGTATCAACAACGGGAGTGCATGGGCGCGGATTGCTGACCCTGACCAACAATGGCTCCAAGTCCGACGACAGGGGCGAATATCGTATCTTCGGCCTCGAACCCGGGTCATACCTCCTCGAGGCCACGCCCGTCGCGGGCAACAAGGGTCCTGCGACAGTCATGAGCGATGCGCAGATGGACGCCATTCTCGCCGGACTGCGCGCACGTGGCCCAGCCCCGCTGATGTCGCCGGCGACGGGACCCTCTTTGCGGCCCTTTCAGTACTCGCCCGTCTTCTACCCATCAGAAGTCAACCCGAGCCGCGCCGCGCCGATCTCCCTCACGGCCGGAGAGGAGCGCACGGGTGTCGATATCACATTGGTGCGCGTGCCGACGGCGACGGTGTCCGGCAGTGTGACACGTCCGGACGGATCAGCCCCCGCCGGCGTGACGCTCGTGCTCATGACTGAGAGGGCAGGCCGCCTACCAGGAGTAGTAAATCTGTCAGACCCGACGGGCGTCACGGACGCAGCCGGGCAATTTCATTTTGTTCATGTTCCAGCGGGCGACTATGTCCTCATTGCTCGAGCGCCAATACGCTCTGAGGCCGCCGGACCTACACAACCGGTCGGGAGCGCGGAACAATACTGGGCGAGACAGGATGTCAAGATTGCTGGCGATGACGTTGGTGGGATCGCGTTGACTCTCCGGAGGGGGCTCACGGTCCGTGGGCGCGTTGCGTTTCTATCGTCATCAAACCCCGGCACGGCGCCACCTGAGCTTGCGGGAATGCGCGTTGGTCTCATAGCGTCGGCGAATTCGGAATCGGTGGCACGCGACAAGGGAGGGCTGAGTACCACCGCGGCCATCGCCCCCGATGGGGGGTTTGTCCTCGTCGGCGTCATACCCTCTGTCTACGCGTTTCAGTTCTTTCCGCTCGGTCGGAGTATGGGTCCGTGGTTCTTGAAGTCGGCAAGAATGGACGACCTGGATTTGCTCGATGGTCCTGAAGTTTTCTCACGCGAGGATAGCCCGCCGATCCTTGTGACTCTCTCTGACCGCCATACCACTCTCACCGGCCGGTTTTCGACGGTGAACGGGGCCGCAGTGTCCGACTTCTCCGTAATTGCCTTTTCGGAGGACCCGCGGTTCTGGGGCCCGCATTCGCGTCGAATCCAAGCAGTCCGTCCGGGGCTCGATGGTCGCTTTCTTTTTGCCGACTTGCCGCCCGGGGAATACCTGCTTGGAGCGGTTACCGACGTGGACGATGGTGAGTGGTTCGACAAGGCATTCTTGGAGAACCTCCGCCCGAACGCTGTGAGGGTGAGCATTGCGGATGGAAAGGATGCGGTACAGGACATCCGCATCGGTGGACGTTAGTTGGCAGCCCCAGTCCGCTTGAAGATGACCGGCGACCAGCCAATCGGCCCAAATCCGCTTAGCCGCCGGCTAGCCGCACGTCCTGCACTTTCTTCTCGCCGTCATGCAGCGTCACCGCGATGGACGCGGTGGCGATCTCACTCAGAAACGCCGGATCCGTCACTTCATTGGGCGCCACATCGACGGCCGCCGCGAGCCGATAGTCGCCGGCCGGCACGTTCGCGAGCTCGTAATGCCCGTCGGTCGCCGGCCGCGCGGTACGCACCCGGCGCGTCGACGACCACGCCTCGCGATCAGTGGGGAACAGCACGATCGTGAACTCCGTCGCGGGCCGGCCCGAGGCATCCTGCAACTTGCCCGAGACGCCCTGCGTCGCGGACGTAAACGTGACGACGCCGTCGGTGAGGTCCTGGTTCGGCACGACCTCGAACGGCACGTCGAGCGCATCGTGGCCGCCGAGCATCGCCGACTTCGGCGTCCAGGGCGCGTCGCCGCCGGCGCCCGCGAGCGCGGCCGTCAACCGGTAGCGTCCCGGCACGACGCCGGCGATCGTGAACCGCCCGCTGCCGTCGACCGTCGCGATGGGCACGCCGATCATCACGCCGTTCGCGTTCGACGCCGGGACGAGCGAGATGCGGGCGCGTGACAGGTCCGGCGCCGCGCCGGCGACCGGGTCGGCCGCGACGCGGCCCGAGATCGTCATCCCGGGTTGGAGCGTGATCGACACGCCGGCGAGGTTCGCGCCATTCACGGAGACCTCGGCCTGGCCCCACAGCTGTGGGCCGCCGCCCGGCGGAAGGCCGCGGCCCCCGGCGACGTTGGCGTTGGCGCCGTTGCCGCCCGGCGCCGTCGCGCGCGCGGTGATCGTGTACTGGCCCGGCGCGATGCCCGCGTAGGAGAACGAGCCGTCGGGCCCGGGCGCCGCCCGGCTGATCCCAACCAGACCGCTGAATCCCGCGCCGCCGCTTGCGCCGTTCGAAATCATCAGCAGCTGGACGTTCTGCGGCGACACGCCCGGCGGCGTGACGACGATGCCGTCGATGTGCGCCGTCCGCACGAGCTGCATCGAGAGATCGATGCCCGTTCGCTCCTCGCCGGCGTGGAGGCCGAGGACCGTGGCGTCGGAGGCCACGGTGGTGTTCGGGTAGTAGACGCTGGCGTAGGTCACCGTGACGGCGTCCGGCCGGACCGGCGCGGTCGCCGCGGCAGTCGCGGCTTGCATCGCCTGCCTCACCGACTGGATGTCGGCGGGCGTCATCTGCCGGATGTCGCCGTTTGCGAGCGGGCGGGGCGCGGCCGACACCACGTACTCGCCGGCCGGGAGCCCGAAGATGCGATACGCGCCGCGGTCGTCGGTCAGGACCGACGTCGGGCTGCCGGCCTGCGGCACCGGCACGAGCGCGCGCTGGCCGTCCGTGGTCCGGAACTGCGACACGCGCACGAGAACGCCGGGTATCGGCGCGCCGTCGTCGGTGACCGTGCCGGCGAGGACGGCGCCGCGCGTCATGGTGATGTCGATGCCGGTGAGGGCCTGCCCGTCGCCGAGCGTGACCGGCGTGCCGGGCCGGTCGTAGTGCTTCGCGCCGTACGGCGCGCGCACGTAGGCGGGTTTCGTCGCGACGACGATGTAGCGGCCGGCGGGGAGGCGGGGCGCGATGAACGCGCCGCGCGCGTCGGTGAACGCGAGCGCGGCGGAGTCGCCGTCGGCCGTCGTGATCGTGATCGTCGCGTGGACAATCGGCGTCGACGGCGACTGGTCGGACATCACGAGGCCGGCGATGGAGCCCCGGCCGGGCGCGAGCGGCGCCTTCGCTGAATCGCGCGTCTGGGGCGGCGGCGTCTTGACCTGTGCCGCCAGGAACGCGGCCGTCCCGAGTGTGAGGAGCGTCGTCAACGCGGCACGGGAGCGCATCGCGCCCATCAGAAACCTCCTGGCGTCGGCGGCGCCGTCGTCCGCAGCGCCTGCTGGTGCTTGGTGCCCTCGGCCACGGTCACCTTCGTCGCGCTCGTGGCGAGCGCCGCCAGGAACACCGGGTCGTTCCACTCGAAGGCCCCGGTGTCGGTGACGGCCGCGACGTAGTAGTCGCCTGCCGGCAGGCCGATCTGATAGCTGCCGTCCGGCGACGTCCGCGTGCTCCGCAGCCGGCGGGGCGAGGAGCCGGAGTCCGTCCAGAGCGACGCGTCCTGCGGAAAGACGATGACCGTCGCCTTCGGATCGGCGTTGCCCGTGCCCGACGTCACATTGCC
>Ga0134128_10010683_pt1 | contig 10996 bp, 10 predicted proteins | sample KB31754_FD_96462 | JGI IMG/M metagenome (GOLD analysis project Ga0134128, IMG submission 96462) | Terrestrial soil microbial communities with excess Nitrogen fertilizer from Kellogg Biological Station, Michigan, USA - KB3-175-4 | ecosystem: Environmental > Terrestrial > Soil > Unclassified ...
ATTCCAAACAAACTCGTTCAGCCCCGCCTGGTCCGAGAGCACTTGCGGCGGAGCCAGCCAATACTCGGCCACATTGATCAGGTAGGGAGGTTTGCTCGGTCCGCGTCTGCTATAGCTGTTCACGAGATTGTTACTACTGTCGTAGATTGAAAGTTTCACATCGCCCGCCGTCCGCGGCAGGTAGTAGTCCAAAATTGCTCCGTCGGCCGGGTTGGCCGAATGCGGTTCATCGGGATTGATGGGCGTGTCGGTGTAATCGTCCCACTGCATCCGGATGGCAGGCGTCGGTTGGAACAAGTACGGCGCCGACGTCCGACCTACGTCCGTCATTTGTCGTAGCGAACCGATGTCGTCCAGCGACCACAGCCCGCGCCCGTAGGTTGAAGCCACCAGATGGTTCTGCTCGATCTGCAAATCGGTCGCCGCCGCCTGAGGCAGGTTCAGCTCCAGCGACTGCCAATGCTCGGCTCCATCAAACGACACCCACACCCCACTGTCCAGGGCCACGAACACAAGCTGCGTGTTTTCAGAGTCTTCTCTCACTGCTGCCACGCTGCCGGCGGGCAGGCCGCTGACCGTCAGGCGCCATGTACTACCATTGTCGGTTGACCGGTAGATCAGCGGCTTCACTCCCGCCCCGAAGCCTCTCCGCCCGCCCACCACCGCATAGGTCGCGCCCCACGCGCCCTGGCTGGGCTCAATGTCCGCGATCCGCCCGGCCAGCCCGGGAGGGGTCACCAGCTTCCATGTACTACCGTTGTCGGTTGTGAGCTGCACCTTTCCGTCCGAGGTCCCCACCCAGATCGTCCCGTGCCCAGCCGCCAGCGCGGTAATCGCCGCGCCGCCTCCGCCGGTGAGGTCCGGGCTGATCGGATGCCAGTGCTGCCCTTCGTCGTTGGTGGCCAGAACATGCTGCAGCCCCATCAGCAAGGTATGGGGATCGTCAGGAAGAAACAGCAGCGGCGGCGACCCGGCCTCGCGGTCGGCGGCACGTTTCTCGAAGACGTGCACGGACCGGCCGCTCGCCAGGTCGGTGCGCAGCAGGCCGCCGAACCAGGCGGTGGTAAACACCACCCCCGGGTGCAGCGGATCCGGCGCGATGCGTGCGCTCTCAAAACCGTTGGTGGTGGTCCAGTCGCGGTAGGTGATCTGGCCGTCATTGCCGAAGATGGGCACGGCGAGGGTCCCGCTGTCCTGCTGCGACGAGTACATGAAGAAAGGAAAGCGGTGGTCGGTCGTGACGTTGTACAGCTCCCCGGTCGGCTGGTTGTACCAGGTGCTCCACGTCTGCCCGCCGTTGAGGCTGATCTCGGTTCCCTGATCCACCGCCAGGCCCATGTGCAGGGGCTGCGTCGGGTCCATCCAGAAGGCGTTGAAGTCATCGCCGCTGGGCGCGCCGGTGAACGGCGTCCAGGTGGCGCCGGCGTCGGTCGAGCGGTACACCGCCGTTTGCATCAGGTACAGAACCCGCGCGTCGGCCGGATCCACATAAATATGAAAGAACTGTCCCCCGCCCACCAGCCGCGGGTCGTCGCTGCCCAGCCGCCAATGCGCGCCGCTGTCGTCGGAGCGGTAGACTCCCTGGGCGAGATACGCATACACGCGCTTCCCGTGCGTCGCGGGGGCGACCGCCAACGCCGGCCGGCCCCGTCCGGTGGCCGGCAACCCCGCATCCGCCGCCGACGTCCAGTGCTGTCCGCCGTCGCTCGAAACGAAGACCGGCGGCTCGGCGGCTGCCGCGCCCGAGCCCGCGCCCCGCGCGCGAAACGGTCCCCGAAACGCCGCATAGAGAACCCGGCTGTCGTCCGGCGCGCTCTCAATGTCCACCGCCGCGCCTCCGGCCGTCGTCCCATCGAGCACCGTCTGCCAACGTCCGCCCCCATCGTCCGATCGCGAAACCCCTTTCTCGGAAGCGGCCAGCACCAGCCGGGCGTTATGTGGGTCCACCCACAGCGCCGCGATCGCCTGCCCCTCCAGCCCCGCCTTCTCGAGATGCGCCCCGGCATCGCTCGAGCGATACACCCCCGCGTTCTCCCCGCGGTTGGCGCCCACATAAACCGTGTCGCCCGCGACCCCCACCGCCCCAATCCCCGTCAGCCGCCACTCGTCGCTGATGTTGTGCCACGTCCGCCCCGCGTCATCGGTCTTCCAAGCTCCGCTGCCGTCGGTGCCCATATAGAAGACCGCGCCATTGCCCGCCACCCCCTCGACCGCCGTGGCCTTGCCCCCTCGCCACGGCCCCACCAGCCGCCATTTCAGCCCCGAATAGAGCTGCGGATTCACCTGGCCCCACGCCCCCATAACCAACAGGAAGAGAACGGCCCCCCTCGCCGTGTACCCCGCAAAGCGGAAAGCGGAACGCTGATGGCTGATTGCTTGCATGTGTTTTTCCTTTACACTGTGCCAGATGGCCGACTCACCCATCCCTCGCCAGTCCCTGGCATCCGCGGTGGCCGACAAGCTGCGCGACAAGATCATCCTAGGCGAGTTGCAGGAGGGGGAGCAATTGCGCCAGGACGTGATCGCCGCCGAGTTCCAGGTCAGCCGCATCCCGGTGCGCGAGGCCTTCCGCGAGCTGCTGGCCGAGGGCCTGTTGTGCATCACGCCCAACCGCGGCGCGGTGGTCTCGGTGCTGGAGCCGGCCGAGATCGAGGAGCTCTTCCAGATTCGCGCCGTGCTGGAGGGCGAGGTGTTGCGCCACTCCATCCCCCGCCTCACCGCCGAGGACCTGGCGGCGGCGGCGGCGATTGAGGAGCGCTACGCCCACGAGTTGCAGAACTCCGAGACGGTCAGCGCCTGGGGACGCCTCAACGCCCAGTTCCACACCGCCCTCTATGCCGGCGCGGTGCTGCCCCAGTTCAAGTCCGTGCTGCGCACCATCAACAACAACGGCGAGCGTTACACGCGCATGCATCTGTTCCTGACCTCCGGCCGCGAACGCGCCATCGTCGAGCACCGCCGGCTGCTGGACCTCAGCCGCGCCCGCAAGGTGGATGAAGCCTGCGCCCTTCTCGACCGGCACATCCGCAGCGCCGGCGCGGCCCTGCGCCAACTGCTGGAAACGCGCCGCCGGCCCGGCTAACTCCGGCTCGGCACGCCGTCCCGCAAACGTAAAATCCCCAGCGGGTTGCTCTCCTGCAGCTCCGGCGGCAGGGCGAACTCGGGCACGTCCTGGTAGCACACCGGCCGGGTGAAGCGCACGATGGCCCGCGTTCCCACCGAGCTTTGCGGCAACGATCCCGCCGGATACGGCCCGCCGTGCACCATCGCCGGCGTCACCTCCACCCCGGTCGGAAAGCCGTTGATCACCAGCCTCCCCACCTTCCCCGCCAGCACCTCCAGCAGTTCGGCGTGGGTCCGCAGATCGTTCTCGGTTCCGTGCACCGTCGCGGTCAGATGTCCCTCGAGCGCCCGCGCCACCGCCAGCAACTCCCCGCCGTTGCGGTGCCGCACCGCCACCGTCGCCGGACCAAACAGCTCCTCCGCCATCTCCGGATGCGCCGCCAGGTGGGCGGCGCTGGTCTCGAACAGCCAGGCGGAAAGCTCCTCCCCGGCCGGCCGCGCCCGCGTCGTCACCCCTTCCGCCCGCGCCCGCTCCGCCGCACCCCGCCGGAAGGCCGCGGCGATGCCGGCGGTCAGCAGCGTATAGGCGGGCGCGGCGCCCATCCGCTCCCCCAGCCCCCGCAAGAATGCATCACCGCGTGCGCCTTCCTCCACCAGCACCATGCCCGGCTTGGTGCAGAACTGTCCCGCTCCCAGCGTCACCGACTGCATCAACCCGGCGGCGATCTGCGCCCCGCGTTCCGCCAGCGCCTCCGCCAGAATGAACACCGGATTCACGCTCCCCATCTCGGCATACACCGGAATGGGCCGCGGCCGCGCCGCCGCCAAATCCATCAGCCGCCGCCCGCCGCCCAGTGATCCGGTAAACCCCACCGCGCAGATCGCCGGGTGCTCGACCAGCGCCGCCCCGATGGCGATGCCATCATCAAACAGCAGCGAGAACACCCCCTCGGGCTGGTGGGTTTGCTGCGCCGCCGCTACAATCGCCGCCGCCGCCAGCGCGCTCGTCCCCGGATGCGCCGGATGCGCCTTGACGATCACCGGGTTCCCCGCCGCCAGCGCCGAGGCCGTATCCCCACCCGCCACCGAGAAGGCCAGCGGAAAATTGCTCGCCCCGAACACCGCCACCGGCCCCAGCGGCCGCAACAGGCTGCGAATCGCCGGCTTCCTCCCCGCCCCGGGCCGGTCCGCGATCGCCGCATCGAGCCGCGCATCCACCCACGAACCCTCCGCCACCAGCGCCGCGAACAGCCGCAGTTGGTTGGCCGTGCGCCCCAGTTCACCTTCCAGCCGCGCCGCCGGCAGCGCCGTCTCCAGCCCCGCCCGCTCCACGATCTCCGCCTTGCGCGCTTCCAGCTCGCCCGCGATCGCCCGCAAGAACGCGCTCTTCTCCTGTCCCGTGCGGCGGCCATACTCGGGCGCCGCCTGGGCCGCCAGCGCCGCCGCCCGTTCCAGGTCGTCGGCGGTGGCGGCAAGGAACTCCGGCTCCAGCGCTGCCCCCGTCGCCGGATTGTGCGCGCGAAACCGCGCGCCGCCTTCCCCGGCCCCGTGGCCCACCCGCGAGCGCGTCTCCAGACGTGCCGCCACTTATGGCCGGCCTTTCAGCACCGCGCGGATGGTCCCCAGCGCCGCCTCCCGTTCCGCCCCCGTCAGCGGCATCCGCGGCGGCCGCACCCGCTCATTCCCCAAATTCGCCTCCTGCTGGATCAGCTTGATCAACTGCACAAACTTCGGCACCGTATCCATGCGCAGCAGCGGCAGCAGCCAGCGATACAGTTGCAGAGCCCGCGCCCCGCCGCCATTGCCTCCCGCCGCCCCGTCGTACATCGCCACCGTATCTTCCGGCAGGGCATTGGTCACGCCCGCGATCCATCCCACCGCGCCCATGGCCACGCCTTCCAGCACGCAGTCGTCCACGCCCACCAGGACCTGCAGGCCGTCGCCGCACACCGCGCGGATCGCCGTCACCCGCCGCGCGTCGGTGCTCGACTCCTTCACCGCCTCCAGATTGCCGTGCTCCTGCCGCAGCTCGGCGATCTGGGTGGGCAGAAAATCCGTTCCGTACGCCACCGGGTTGTTGTAGAGCATGCACGACAGCTTGGTGGCTTTGAGGATGGCCCCCACGTGCGCCTTCATCTCCCGCCAGTCACCCTGGTACACATACGGCGGCAACACCATCAGCCCGCGGCACCCCACTCCCTCCGCCTGCCGCGCCAGCTCCACCGCCTCCTCGGTGCTCAGCCCGGGGATACCCGCCACTACCGGCACCTTTCCCTCCACCGCCTGCACCAGCGTGCGCAGCACCGCCAGCTTTTCCTCATGCTTCAGGGTCGCGGCCTCGCCCAGCGAACCCAGCGCCACCACCCCGCGGCAGCCTGCCGTCACCAGCCGTTGCGCATGTGCCGCCAGGAACTTGTGATCCACCCCCAGCTGCTCGTCAAAGCTCGTGGTGATGGCCGGTAAAACGCCCTTCCATTCCATAGGTCTTCCTTTGCTTCCCCTGAGGGTTTATACAATATACTAGTCCCCGCCTGAACGCATCGCTTTAGGCTTAAAAAAATGGCCGCCCCCGCTCCCATCTCCATCCTCGATTCCCACACCGGCGGCGAACCCACCCGGCTGGTTTTGGCGGGCGGTCCCGACCTCGGCTCCGGCTCGCTCGAGCAGCGCTTGCAACGCTTCCGCCGTGACCACGATGCCTTTCGCTCCGCGGTGGTCAACGAGCCGCGCGGCTCCGACGTTATCGTCGGCGCGCTGTTGTGCGCGCCCCAGGACCCGGCGTGTGCCGCCGGCGTCATCTTCTTTAATAATGTCGGCTACCTGGGAATGTGCGGCCACGGCACCATTGGCCTGATCGCGTCCCTCGCCCATCTGGGCAGAATCCAGCCCGGCCCCCACCGCGTCGAAACCCCGGTAGGGGAAGTCCGGACGGTGCTGCACCCCGACGGCCGCGTCACCGTCACCAACGTGGCCAGCTACCGTCACGCGGCCGGCGTCCAACTGGATGTCCCCGGCTACGGTGCGGTGACCGGCGATGTCGCCTGGGGAGGGAACTGGTTCTTCCTGGTCACCGCCCACGCCCACGCCTTCGAGCTGCAGCTCAGCCAGGTCGAGGAGCTCACCGCCTACACCTGGGCCATCCGTCAGGAGCTGACGGCCGCCGGCATTACCGGCGCGCAGGGCGCGGAGATAGATCACATCGAGCTCTATGGCCCCGCCGCCCCGGGCGCCGGCGTCGACAGCAAGAACTTCGTCCTGTGTCCCGGCCGCGCCTACGACCGCTCCCCGTGCGGCACCGGTACCAGCGCCAAGCTCGCCTGTCTCTACGCCGACGGCAAGCTGGCGCCGGGCGAAGTCTGGCGGCAGGCGAGCATCCTCGATACCGTCTTCGAGGGCAGGGTGGAGGTCGTCAACGGTCAGGTCATCCCCTCGATCACCGGACGCGCCTGGGTGACGGCCCAGGCCGAGCTGTGGCGTGATCCCGCCGATCCCTTCCGCGACGGCATCCGCCCATGAGCGACAGCGACGCGGATGTGATCGTTGTCGGCGCCGGCATCGTCGGCGCGGCCTGCGCCGACGCCTGCGCGCGCGCCGGTCTGCGGGTGATCGTCTGCGAAGCCGCGGTGATCGGAGGCGGCGCCACCGCCGCCGGCATGGGCCACCTCACCGTGATGGACGACAGCGAGGCCCAGTTTGCGCTCACCCATCGCTCCCTGGGGTTGTGGCACGCGCTCGCACCCGCGCTCCCCGCCGCTGCCGAATACACCCGCTGCGGCACCATCTGGGTGGCCGCCGACGCGGAAGAGATGGAGGCAGCGGAAGCCAAACACCGCTTCTGCGCCGCTCGCGGCGTGGTCACCGAGATGCTCGACGGCCCCGCCCTGGCGCGCCACGAACCTCACCTCCGCCCCGGTCTCGCGGGCGGCGTCCGCGTCCCCGGCGACGCCATCTGTTACTCGCCGGCGGCCGCCGCCTGGCTGCTCGAGCGCAGCGGCGCCCGGGTCCGCCACACCGCCGTGCGCGCCATCGGCGGCGGCCGGGTGGAATGCGCCGACGGCGCGGTGCTCCGCGCCCCCGCCATCATCAACGCCTGTGGCGCCGACGCCGCGCGGTTGACGCCCGGCCTCCCCATACGTCCGCGCAAAGGACACCTGGTCATCACCGACCGCTATCCCGGCCTGGTGCGCCACGAGCTGGTCGAGCTCGGCTACATCAAAAGCGCCCACTCCCAGGACGGTGGCGACTCGGTCGCCTTCAACGTCCAGCCGCGCGCCACCGGCCAGCTTCTCTTCGGCTCCTCCCGGCAATTCGACGCCCGCGACACCGCCGTGGATCACGCCATCCTCGCCCGTATGTTGCGCCGCTGCGCCGCTTTCATGCCGGCGCTCGACGACCTGCTGGCCATCCGCACCTGGACAGGCTTCCGCGCCGCCACCCCCGACAGCCTGCCCCTCATCGGTCCCTGGCCCGGTGACGCCTCCGTATGGCTGGCCACCGGCCACGAAGGCCTGGGCATCACCACCGCGCTCGGCACCGCCGAGCTGATCGCCCATCATCTTGCCGGCGCGCCCACCGGGCTGCCGGTCGCGCCCTATCTGCCCGCCCGCTTCGAGGGAGTCTCGGGTCATGCGCATCACCATTAACGGCCACCCGCTCGACGCCGCCCCCGGCTCAACCGTCGCTGCCGCCGTCGCCGCCTGCGGCCAACCCACCCGCACCTCGGTCACCGGCGAACCCCGCGGCCCGCTCTGCGGCATGGGCATCTGCTTCGAGTGCCGCGTCACCATCAACGGCCGCCCCCACCAGCGCGGTTGCCAGATCGCAGTCGCCGAGGGCATGGACATCGCCGCCGCGCTGCCCGCCTCCCCCGCCCCCTCGCCGACCACCGCCAGGTCGCGCGACTGTTCCATTCTCATCGTCGGCGCCGGCCCCGCCGGTCTCGCGGCCGCCCGCGCCGCCGCCGCCTCCGGCGCGGCCGTCACCCTGGTGGACGACAACCTTGCCCCCGGCGGCCAGATCTGGCGCGGCGCCAATCCACCCGTGGCCCCCGGCGCCGAGTGGTTATCCCAGACCCGCATTGTGGACGCCCCCGCCCCCGGCGTCCTGCGCGCCACCACCCCCGAGGGCGGGTGCGATCTGCGCTACGACAAACTCATCCTGGCCACCGGCGCCCGCGAACGCTTTCTGCCCTTTCCCGGATGGACGCTCCCCCACGTCATGGGCGCAGGCGGCCTGCAGGCCATGGCCAAAGGCGGCCTACCCATCGCCGGCAAGCGCATTGTGGTGGCCGGCACCGGACCGCTGCTCATCGCCGTCGCCGCCTGGCTCCGTCAGCACGGCGCGGTCATCGTCGCCCTCTGCGACCAGACATCGTGGGCGGCGCAGATGCAATTTCTGGCGCGCCTGCCCTTCGCCAAAGTCCGCCAGGGCATCGCGCTGGCCGCCGCCCTGCGTGGCGTCCCGCTATGGATGAATGCCTGGCCGGTCGCCGCCGCCCCCGGCGCCGTGACGATCCAGCGTGCTGGCCGCCGCCCCCGCACCCTCGCCTGCGACTACCTCGCCTGCGGCTTTCATCTGGTGCCCAACATTGAACTGGCGCAACTGCTCGGCTGCGCCACCCAGAACGGCTTCGTGCTGGTCAACGACCGCCAGCAGACCACCATCCCCAACGTCTACTGCGCCGGCGAACCCACCGGCATCGGGGGCGTCGAGCTGGCGGAGACCGAAGGCGCGCTCGCCGGCCTGGCGGCGGCCGCCCGTCCCGCCACCCCCGCGCTCCTATCACGCCGCGACGCATACCGCCGCTTCGCCCATCGCCTCGACGCCCTCTGCGCCCTCCGCCCCGAGTTGCTCACTCTGCCGCAGCCGGACACCCTCGTCTGCCGCTGCGAGGACGTCACCCACGCCCGCCTCGCCTCCCAGCCCGACTGGCGCAGCGCCAAGCTCCACACCCGCTGCGGCATGGGCCCCTGCCAGGCCCGCGTCTGCTCCCCCGCCTGCGAAACCCTCTTCGCCTGGCCCCCGCCCCCGCCCCGCCCCCCCCTCTCACCCGTCAGCCTCGACACCCTCGGCGCCGCCCGGAATTGACCGCTGTTTGCGCCGTGGACCAAGCCGGCGCTCCCGTCCCGACTGGCATATGCCCTAATATGGGCGGGAGGGGACCATGAGCCGCGTCCGTCAGGTGAAGCTCTTTCGCAACGGGAGAAGTCAGGCGGTCCGCATTCCCCGCGAATTCCAGCTTCCCGGTGAGTACGCCATCATCCGCAAGGAAGGGCGGCAGCTGATCCTCGAGGCGGCGCCGCCACGCTCGCTGTTGTCTCTGCTGGCGATCTTGACGCCTCTGCCCGACAGGTTTCCGCAGCTCGCCGAGCGGCCACCCGAGGCTGTCGATCTGTGAACCGATTCCACACACCGTCTGGCCGGCCGCGATCAATAATCGCTCAGGTCTAAAGCCGCGCCGCCTGAGCTAGCAGCGCCAAGCCCACCAGCACCAGGCCGGCGTGCACCAAACGCAGGAACTGTTCCCCCTGCATGCGCCGGTGCGCCACCCGGCCCAGCAGCAGCCCCGGCACCAGGGCCGCCAGCCCCAACAAATAATCGTGCGTCACCGCTGGAACCAACAGCCCCGCCGCGGCATACCCGGCCATCGCCGCCGCACTTGCAGGCAGGAAATATGCCTGCAGGGTGGCGCGGAACTGCCGCGGCGTCCAGCGCCGCAGCGATCCGTATATCACCAGCGGCGGCCCGTTCATCCCATAAGCCCCGCCCAACACACCCGCCGCCAGGCCGCAGCCCACCAGCCAGCCCCGGCTGTCACGCTCAAGCCGCGGCGGATGCCGCACCAACAGGAAATAGGCGGCAAAGCCGCCAATCACCATCCCCAGCCCGGCCTTCACCAGCGCCGTGTGCCCGGCGGCCAGCAGCCACACCCCCGCCGGAATGCCCACCAGCGTCGGCGCCACCAGCCACCCGGCGCTGCGCCAGTGGATCTCGCGCCAGTCTTCGACCATCACCACCGCCGCGATGGTGATCGAGAGCAGCACCGCCACCGGCGCCGCCACGGCCACCGGCATCACCAGCGCCAGCAGTGGAACCGCCACCAGCGCTTCGCCAAACCCGAAGGTGGCGCGAATCCAGGTGGCCGCGAACACCACCGCCAGAAAGTACGCGTTCACGCCGACCCGGCGGGCAGGCGCTCGATGCCCGGCCAGCGGTCGAAAGCGGCGTCAAAGGTCACAATGCGACGGATACCGTGCTGCTCCATAACCGCCACATGGAGGGCGTCGCGTGCCGACAAGCCGAGCGGGGCACGCACGATCTCAGCGGCCCGCAGCACGGCGGCTTCGGCAATGGGAAAGATCGTGTCCACCAGATCCCGTGCGACCTGCAGGGCTTCCGGCAATGCTTCCGTGCGCCGCAGGGCGGAGTAGCGGTGCACGATCTCCTGCAGCACCTGCGCATCGGTAACCAGCCGCTGCCGCGCGGCGATCAGCTCATTGAGCAGCGCCCGCGCCAGCAGCCGGTTGGCATGAGGCGCGCCCACCAAATACATGGGGACGTTGGCATCAAGGAAGATCAACCGGATACCCGCTCTGGCTTTCCGCAATCATCCGCTCGATGTCGGCCGTCGGCAGGTTCATGGCAGCGGCTCGCGCCATCGCGGCCAGCTTGATCTCCGGATCCTTGGTGGACTGCCGCTGCCGCGCCGCCCGCAACTCGCGTCGCACCCACTCACCCAGCGTCAGTCCCTGGGCCCGCGCCAGCTTGCGCAACTCCGCCATTTCCTGCTCCGAGAGGAGCACCTGCAACCGCTTACTCACGAAGTGAGTATAACATGCTCAATGTAGGAGCAGCACAACGGCGCGCTATACGTCACCTCGCTCAGGGACATACGCTCCCCTCCTGCCCGCCAGCGTACACCCGCGCCGCCTTC
>Ga0134128_10010684_pt1 | contig 10995 bp, 10 predicted proteins | sample KB31754_FD_96462 | JGI IMG/M metagenome (GOLD analysis project Ga0134128, IMG submission 96462) | Terrestrial soil microbial communities with excess Nitrogen fertilizer from Kellogg Biological Station, Michigan, USA - KB3-175-4 | ecosystem: Environmental > Terrestrial > Soil > Unclassified ...
CCGATCCCATCGCCGAACGCGTCAGGAAGATCGGCGGATCCACGCTACGCTCGATCGGCCACATCGCGCGCACGCAACGCGTACTGGACAACGATGCCAAGTACGTCGAGCCGCTGGACATGCTGGCCGAATTGCGCGGAGACAACAAGGAGCTCGCCGCGCGCCTGCGAGAAGCGCACGGCCTCTGCGACGAGCATCGCGACGTCGCGACCGCCAGCCTGATCGAAGTCTGGATCGACGAGACGGAACGCCGTACGTGGTTCCTGTTCGAGGCGAGCCGCAAGGCCGGCGAACCGGGGCGCTGATTCCAGCGTTCCGACGATCATTGCAGTCGCTCGAGCTTTCCGAGCATCGTCCATCGCGAGGCGGCTTCCTCACCCTCCCGTCTTCTTCAGCGCCGCGCCCTTGTGCAGCGCGATGTGGTCCGTCTTGTCGCTCTTGATCTCGTACTGGGGATCGTCCGGGCTTGCGTGATGCTTGTAACCCTTGTATTCGGTGTCCTTCGTATGGACCTTGATGATCCTGCCGCTCACGTGGCCCGCCTCGGAGTTCCAGGTCACGTGGTCGCCCACTTTGAATTTCGTGGCCATGATCAGCTCGCGGAGGAATTCGCGAGCCCCAGGACCACGACCTTTCCAGTCACGACTTCCGTCGGCCAGAGGATCGAGGTGAAGCCGGTCGCGACGGCAACTTTTTGCGCTCCGTTCGCGGTATAGGTGATCACACCGCCCCCGATCGCCCCGCCGATCTTCCGCCCCCACAGCCGCTGGCCGTTGTCGGCATCGAGCGCATAGAAGTTGCCGCCCATGTCACCGAAGAACACGAGGTCTCCGGCAGTAGCGGTGATGCCGCTCTGGACCGGGTAGTTGGATTTCAGCCGCCACCTCCACGCGCCGGTATCGGCATCCACGGCGTAGATCCATCCCGCCCACTTTCCATACGAGTCCGGCGTACCGTACGTGTGATACGGGTTGAGCGTCGCCATTCCGGACCATGGACTGCCGAGCTTCACCTTCTGGATCTGCTGGTCACGCTGGAGCGTCACGGTGGCGCACCAATCGACTTCGCCGACGAAGATCAGGTTGTTCTGCGGATCGTAGGCCGGGCCGTTCCATTCCGCCCCGCCCACCGTGCCCGGGCAGAAATGGACCGCCTTGTCGATGGCGAAGTGCTCCTGGGCATTCTCGATTCGATCCACCGGGGTGCGGTAGAGCAGAGTGTTGGTGGCCAGATCGAAGCCGTACATATGCCCGTCCTTCGGCGTGATCGACAAGAGCCTCTTGCCGCCCTTCGTCTGGATCAGCGCGGGTGCGTTGGAAACATCCCAGTCGTGCCAATCCTCGGGCACGAGCTTGAAATGGTTCTTGTACGCCCCGGTCCTCGCGTCGAGCACTACGACCGAGCCGGAATAGAGGTTGCCGCCCTCGCGTACTCCGATCGCGAAGTCGGGCGCCGGATTGCCGCCGGGCACGTACAACAGTCCCGTGTTCGGATCCAGCGTGTAAGACGTCCAGGTCGCGCCGCCTGTGATTGGCGTACCCGGGGTGTTCTTCCACGTCGACAAGTCGAGCGGCGTCGCGCCCTGCGGTCCCCGGGTAGGGTCGCCCTCGGCCCTGGGAACCAGATAGAACTCCCAAACGATCCTGCCGGTCTTCGCGTCGAGCGCGTACATGCGCCCCTTCACGCCCTTGTTGTCGCCGCCGGCGTTTCCGATGAAGACGAGGCCGTCCCAGGCGATTGGCGCAGCCGGTGTCGATTCGCCGATCCTGGGGTCCGCGATCGTCGCTTCCCAGACTCGTTTGCCGGTCTTGAAGTCATAAGCCAGGACGCGACCATCTTCCGTGCCGCGAAACAGCAAGCCGTCCATGTACGCGGCGCCGCGATTGACCGCCAGGGCGCTGGCGGGCTTGTAGCCCTCATGCGTGCGCCAATTCTCGTGGCAATTGGCGGGGTCGAGCGAGAAGATGTCGTGTTCCGTGGTGCCGACCAACGCGCCGTTCACCATGATGAGGCCGGTCTCGAAGCTGGTGAACTGCCTGGTGTCGTAAGTGCACAGTATCTTCAGACCTCTCACATTCCCGACGTTGATCTCGCCGAGTTGCGAGTAACGTTCGGAAGTGAGCGTCTTGTTGTAGCTGGGCCAATCCCCGCGTGCCGTCTTCGGCACCGATGCCGCGGACGCAGGCACGAACGAGGACGCGAGGACGGCGCCATGTCCCGATGCGGCTGCCAATTCCGTGGTGATTGTGCCCGCCGGCGCGGTCCACGACCGGACATAGTTGATCGCCATGCCCGCGAGCGGGACCGCCTGGTCCCAATACACATAGGTTGCTCCGGCTACGGCCGCGCCTGTCACGACAAGCACGCCGACGATGATCAGGAGTATTTTCTTCATGGCAGCAGTCTCCGGTTGAGAGTCGTTTCAGATCGGCACGCGATAGCCGAAGAACTCGTGATCCTCGTTGTAGCCGCCTTCGCCGGCGCCGAGATCGGCGAAGTCGTGCACGAACTCGATGGCAGCGATCCACTTGACCATCTTGAAGCCCACCTCGTTCTCGCAACGCAACCGCAACGGCGCCCCGTGGAGCACGCTCACCGGCGCTCCGTTCATCTCGTAGGCGAGGATCGTCAGCTCGTGGCGCAAGTTGGCGAGGCTGTGCGCGTCGTAGTAGCGCCCTCCGTCGCCGCCATCGGCGAACGAGTAGAAGACGGCATAGCGCGCCTGCGCCGTCGGCTTCACCAGCTCGAGGATATGGCGCATCGGAACACCGCCCCACTTGGCGACGCCGGACCATCCCTGGATGCAGAAATGCGTGGTGATCTGCTCCTGCTTCGGCATCGCCTTGAGCTCGGCGTATGAAAGCTCCACGGGCCTTTCGACCAGCCCATCGATTCTCAGCCGGTAATCGGCGAAGCCGCCCTTGACGAGCGCGTCGAACTCCTCCGAGTCCGGCATCGTCCCGTTGGGCCAGAAGTGCGGCGAGATGTCCTTCTCGGTGAGCTGGCTCGTCGCGTCCCACGATTGCGTCACGGCGCCGAACGGCCGGGACATGAATTCGCCGATTCTCTGTACCAGGCGCGCGTGGCGCAGCGTGAAGGGGGAGGCAAGCCACCAAGTCGCGGCCACGAGCAGCATGGCCGGGATGAAGACGAAGAAGCCGCGCCAGGAAAGGTCGTCGACTCCCGCGAACATCATGTTCAGGTTCACGCGGGCGTCGGTGATGAATACCAGCGTCACGTGCGCCAGGATGAAGAAGAGGAACCAGCACAGCGCGAAGAAATGAATCGAACGCGCCTTCTGCCGGTTCAACACCCGGCCGACCCAACCCAGCCGGTTCGAAATCGCCGGGCTCTGCATGAGGCCGGTGAAAATCGACGTGGGCGCGGCGACGAACACGGTGATGAAGTAAGTGACTTGCTGCAGGCTGTTGTAGCGCGTCCAGCTGTGATCGGCCGGGAAGGTAAGCGAGAGATATTGCAGTGCGGTCGAGGCCGCGTTGGGGATCACCTCCCATGTCGTGGGCACGAGGCGCAGCCACTGTCCGGTCGTGAAGAGGAGAACGTAGAAGGCGATGCCGTTGACCATCCAGAGAAGGGTGATGGAAAAGTGCCACCACCTGGCGAGGCCGATGGAGTGACGGATCCCGGGGATGCCCAGCCACCCCGGAAGCGTGACCGAGTCGTCCTTGGCGGTCCATATCCGGTCGGACGGAACCGGCTTCTGGAAGCGGAACCATTCGGTTCCAGGCGTGCAGTCGCGTTTCCAGTACAGCCGCGGGTGGTCCGCGAGAATCTGCACACCCGCGCGGATGATGAACGCCATGAAGAACAGGTTCAGGAAATGCAGCAACCGGAGCCAGGCGGGGAACCCCGTGGTGACGGCCACGGCGGACGGTGGAACGCCCGGGTAGCGCGCGAGAAACTCCTGCACTGCCGGCAGCTCCCGCAACGCCTGGGCCGCCGCCACGCCGATCACCAGCAACACGAAGATCAGCGGCAACGACCAGAGCACGTTGATCCAGTGCCGGCCGATTCGAATCCTGGGGATCACACCGGCTTGCGGCGGCAACCATTCATTCAGCCGGACACGGTCGTCGGCGGAACTCAGCCTCATCGCCAGGGGATCGTGCCGCCGTGAGATGTTCGACGAAGCGTCCATTCAGCCGTCAGTCATTCTCGACGCCGCAGCTGCGTGCCGGAGGCGGCCAGTCGTTGATCGGGGAAGACGGCGATCACACTATGGGTTTGCTGCGCCATCGTCCCTCCTCCGGTGCCGGTCGCTTGATGGCCGCGGTGCGGGTGCGTATCGGCCAGACCACTACCAATACGCCCATCGCGATACCGTCTCCGTGCGGTATCGAACAGTAGGCCTCTGTGTGCGCTGCCGCACGGAAGGCCTGGCGCGAGAGGCGCAACGTAGGGGGCGGCACATCAGGAGGCCCATGACGCGGAAGGTCGCCCATCCGGCCGGCAGTTGGGCGATGAAGACCTCGCGCGCCAAGCGGTCCAGCGCGGCGCCCAGGACTATCTCCTGAGGAATCACCTCGACGGCTATTCGCTGCCGCGCGCGCTGCGCAATGCGATCGATCGCAAGGCCGCCGACGACGCCTTGTTCCTGGAACGGGAACGCGCCCAGGTCACGCTCGACTCCATCGGCGACGCGGTCGTGAGCACCGACGTCGCGGGCAACGTGGCCTACCTCAACTTGAGATTCCGATCGAGGACTCCGCGGCGCCGATTCACAGCCGCGACGGCAGCGTCATCGGCGCCGTGACCCTCAGCCGCACAGGATCGCACGGCACCGGATGCTCCTCACGGCGAGCGTCGGCATCGCGATCTACCCTCGCGACGGCGCGGATGCACCAACCCTGCTCAAGAACGCCGACGCGGCGATGTATCGGGCGAAGGAAGCCGGGCGCAATCGCCACTGCCTTTCAAGCTCGGGGGCGACGTAGCGCGATCCATGCAATGCCGCGACACCGCCGTCGCGCACGGCGCACACCGGCGCCGAGCCGTCACGCGCCGACGAGGAGCTTCGCGCAGGCCTGCGCCACGGCGGACACCTGCTCGGGATTGCTCGGCCCCGGCATGGTCGCCCAGCCGCCCTTCTCGACGAAATCGCCTTGCGACCAGGAGTCGGCCTTCTTGAGCGCCACGCTGTTGGCGGCCGCGTCGCCGGCATGCTCGAACTTGTCGACGCAGACGGGCGCGAGCGCGACCACGACCGCGGCGTCGGCGCGCTTCGTCGCCTCGGCGCTGGCCGTGCCGCCGGTGACCCATCCGCCCCAGGTGAATCCCACGATCGCCATCGCGACGGCTCCGCCCGCGATGCCCCACAGGGCCGGTTTCGTTTCGACTGGAATCTTCATGGCAGCGCCTTTCGGTGAACGCGGAATGGTGTCCGGCAGCCGCTCGGCCGCTCGTATGTATCGATGGATACGCGCATCCGCGCGCCGCGTATGTACGCAACCACACATACGGCGGGCGCGCCGCGCGCGCCCGTTCGATCCGCCATCGCGCGTCGACCCGCCTATGCCGTCGCGTCGAGCTGCACCAGGCTTGCGATCACCGCATCGGCGCCCGCGTCGCGTGCCGGGCGTCCCTTGTTGTAGCCGTAGTCGACCAGGACCACCGGTGAGCCCGCCGCGCGCGCCGCGGCGACGTCGAGCGCCGAGTCGCCCACGAACAGCAGTTGCCGCGGCTCGATCCGCAGGTCCTCGCATGCCTTGAGGAGCAGGAAGGGCGCGGGCTTGCGCTGCTCGATCGCGTCGGCGCACTCGACGAAGGAGAGCCAGCGCGAGAGGCCCGATCGCTCGAGGAGCGCACGCGTGAAGGGAGCCGCCTTGTTGGTGACGACCCCCAGCGGGACGCCTCGCCGCGAGAGCGCCTCGAGGCCTTCGCGCACGCCCTCGAAGATCGTGCTCGCTTCGAACACCCGACCGAGGTAGATCTCGCGGAAGAGGCTCGCGGCATCGTCGAGCGTTGCGCGATCGGGCGTCGCGCCCATGCTTTCCTCGAGCATGCGCTCGACCAGCGCGTCGATGCCGTCGCCGATCGCGGCCGCCACCCGTTCCTCGGCGAGCGGGCGATGCCCGAGCGAGGCGAGCATCGCGTTCGCCGCCGCGGCGAGATCGGGCGCGCTGTCGACCAGCGTGCCGTCGAGGTCGAACGCGACCGCGCGAAATCGGTCGATGCGAAGGCCGGCGCTCAAGAGGTGCCGAGGCGCCGGGGCACCGACAGGATCCTTCCAGGTCTCATCGCTTTGCTTCCGGATGCGCGGCCTGCGCGGCCGCCTCGTCGAGCGCACGCTCGAGCGCCTCGCGCGCCTCCGTCCCCCGTCCCTCGATCGCGAGGGCGGCGATCGGGCCCTCCATCACGCGCGCCCAGAATCGCTTGCGCGCTTGCGGATCGGCAAGCCGCCGGATGGCGGCCGCGCGGTAGCGCCCGGCGAGCGTCGCGAGCGCGCCGTAGCCCTCCGGGACCGCGCCCTCGATGCGCGCATGGAGCCGCCGCGCGAGCGCGGGCGACGCGCCGGAGGTCGAGATGGCGATCTGCAGCGGCCCGCGCTCCACCACCGAAGCCATGACGAAGCTCGACCGCTCGGCGTCGTCCGCCACGTTGACGGCGATGCCGGCGGCATGCGCCGCGTCGGCGACGCCGGCGTTCACGGCCGGGTCGTCGGTCGCCGCGATCACGAGCTGCGCTTCGGCGAGATCGGCCACCTCGAAGCGCTTCGCACGGTGGCTCGCGGAACCAAGCCGAACGCGCTCGGCGAGCGCATCGCAAAGGCGCGGCGCGACGATCGTGAGCTCGGCCCCGCAACGCTCGAGCGCGCGTGCCTTGCGCGCGGCGACGTCGCCACCGCCGACGACCACGGCGCGCTTGCCGCGAAGGTCGAGGAAGGCGGGAAAGAGCGGCGGCCGGTTCTCGGAGCGCATACGCCCATTTTCGCGCAAAGCGGCCGACGGCGTGCCGTCAGCGGGGGTTCTGCAGGCGGAAGCGCGAAGGCTCGACCTCGGCCTCGATGCGATCGAGCCAGCGCTCGGCCGCCTCCTCCACCATGTCGAGCACCCGCTCGAAGCCCTCGACGCCGCCGTAGTACGGGTCCGGCACGTCCTCGCCCTTCCAGCGGGCGCTCGCGTCCAGGAAGAGGCCGATGCGCGCCTTCGCACCCGAGGGCGCGATCGAGCGCAGGATGCGCAGGTGCCCGCGGTCCATCGCGAGGATGTAGTCGTGCTCGTGGAAATCGCGCTCGCGCACCTGCGAGGCGCGCAGCGCCGAAAGGTCGTAGCCGCGCTTCGAGGCATGGCGCACGGCTCGGGGATCGGGCGCTTCACCGACGTGGTAGTCGTGGGTTGCGGCGGAGGCGACACGGATGCGATCGGAGAGGCCACGCTTCTCGACCCGGTCGCGCAGCACACCCTCGGCGGTCGGGGAGCGGCAGATGTTCCCGGTGCAGACGACGAGGATCGAGACCGTCTCCAGCGTGCCTTGCGTCACGAATCCCCACCTACCGCCATCAGGCGATCGCGCAGCGTCTTCAATTCGTCGCGCAGGGTCGCGGCGCGCTCGAACTCCAGGTTCCTCGCCGCCTCGAGCATCTCCTTCTCCATCTTGCGGATGCGCTGGTCGAGCTGTTTCTCCGAGAGCGACTCGTACTTCGCCTCGGCCTCCTCCTGTTTCTTCTGCTCGCGCGCCGCATCGGGGTCGTACACGCCGTCGATGAGGTCCTTGATGCGCTTGGAGATGCCCTTGGGCTCGATGCCGTGCGCGAGGTTGAACGCGACCTGCTTCGCGCGCCGCCGCTCGGTCTCGCCCATGGCCGCCTTCATCGAATCGGTGGTCTGGTCCGCATAGAGGATCGCGGTGCCGTTGATGTGGCGCGCGGCGCGCCCGATGGTCTGGATGAGCGACCGGCCCGAGCGCAGGAAGCCTTCCTTGTCGGCATCCAGCACCGCGACCAGCGAGACCTCGGGAATGTCGAGCCCCTCGCGCAGCAGGTTGATGCCGACCAGCACGTCGAAAAGGCCCTTCCTCAGGTCACGGATGATCTCCACGCGCTCCACCGTTTCGATGTCGGAGTGCAGGTAACGGACCTTCGCACCGTGCTCGGCGAGGTACTCCGTGAGGTCCTCGGCCATGCGCTTGGTGAGGGTCGTCACCAGCACGCGCTCGTTCAGCTTCACGCGTTTGTTCACCTCGGAGAGCAGGTCGTCCACCTGCGAGGAGGCGGGACGCAGGATCACCGTGGGATCGACCAGCCCCGTCGGACGAACCACCTGCTCGACCACCTGGCCGGACTTCGCGCGCTCGTAGTCGGCCGGTGTCGCCGAGACGAAGATCGCCTGCTTCACCTGGCGCTCGAACTCCTCGAACTTGAGCGGGCGGTTGTCGAGCGCGGAGGGAAGCCGGAAGCCGTAGTCGACGAGCGTCTGCTTCCTCGAGCGGTCGCCGTTGTACATGCCGCCGATCTGCGGCACCGTGACGTGGCTCTCGTCGATCACGATGAGCGCCTCGGGCGGCAGGTAGTCGATCAACGTCGGCGGCGGCTCGCCGGGCGCGCGTCCCGAAAGGTGGCGCGAGTAGTTCTCGATGCCCTTGCAGAAGCCCAGCTCGTTCAGCATCTCGAGGTCGAAGTGGGTGCGCTGCTGCAGGCGCTGCAGCTCGAGGAGCTTCCCCTGCGACTGGAACCAGTCCAGCCGCTCGCGCAGCTCCGCCTTGATGGTCTCGACCGCGCGCAGCACCGTCTGGCGCGGCGTCACGTAGTGGCTCTTCGCGTAGAGCGTGAAGCGCGGGATGCGGTGCAGGAGCTCGCCGGTGAGCGGGTCGAAGAGCGTGAGCGACTCGATCACGTCGTCGTAGAGGGAGACGCGCAGCGCCTGCTCGCTGTTCTCGGCCGGGAAGATGTCGATCGTGTCCCCGCGCACGCGGAAGGTGCCGCGGCGGAAGTCGATGTCGTTCCGCGTGTACTGCATGCCCGCCAGGCGCCCGAGGAGGTCCCTCTGCGGCACCGGATCCTTCTCGCGCAGCACCTGGCGCATGTCCTGGTAGTCCTCCGGGTCGCCGATGCCGTAGATGCACGACACCGTCGCCACGATCACGGTGTCCTTCCTTTCGAGCACGCTCTTGGTCGCCGAGAGCCGCATCTGCTCGATGTGCTCGTTGATCGACGAGTCCTTCTCGATGTAGAGGTCGCGCGAGGGAACGTACGCCTCGGGCTGGTAGTAGTCGTAGTACGAGACGAAGTACTCGATCGCGTTCTCGGGAAAGAACTCGCGGAACTCGGAATAGAGCTGCGCGGCGAGCGTCTTGTTGGGCGCGATCACCAGGGTCGGCCGGCCGGTGCGCGCGATCACGTTCGCCATCGTGTAGGTCTTGCCCGAGCCGGTGACCCCGAGGAGCGTCTGGTACGCGAGGCCGTCGTTGAGGCCCTCGGTGAGCTGCTCGATCGCGGCCGGCTGGTCCCCGGCGGGCGCGAACGGCTGGTGCAGGCGAAACGGGCTGTTCGGGAACGTGACGACTTCCATGCGGGGCGGATTCCTCGGGACAACAGGCGATTTTATCAAGTCCATGCTGGAAAATTGCGGTGAATCGGCTCCATGATGCGCCGCACAATCCCGTAAAATGTGGGTTCCCACCAGCCCCTGCCCGGAGCCGCCGCCATGTCGCTTGTCGCGAACCGCCTCAAGGCCATCAAGCCGTCCCCCACCCTCGCCGTGAGCGCGAAGGCCGCCAAGCTCAAGGCCGAGGGCAAGGACGTGATCGCCATGGGCGCGGGCGAGCCGGATTTCGACACGCCGCAGTTCATCAAGGACGCGGCGATCGCGGCGATCCACAAGGGCCTCACCAAGTACACGGCCGCCGGCGGCACGCCCTCGCTCAAGAAGGCGATCGTCGCCAAGTTCAAGCGCGAGAACGGCCTCGACTACACCGAGAAGCAGATCCTCGTCTCCTGCGGCGGCAAGCAGACTTCGTTCAACCTGTGCCTCGCGCTCCTCAACGCCGGCGACGAGGCGATCATCCCGGCGCCCTACTGGGTCTCGTACCCCGACATGGCGCAGATGGCCGACGCGAAGCCGGTGTTCATCCAGACCGGCATCGAGCAGGGCTTCAAGGTGACGCCCGTGCAGCTCAAGAACGCGATCACGCCGAGGAGCCGGCTGCTGTGGCTCAACAGCCCGTCGAACCCGACCGGCTCGGTCTATACCGCCGAGGAGCTGAAGGCGCTGGGTGCGGTGCTGCGCCAGCATCCGAACATCGTCATCGCGACCGACGACATGTACGAGCACATCCTGCTCGACGGCTCGAAGTTCGTGAACATCGTGAACGTCTGCCCGGACCTCTACAACCAGACGCTCGTGATGAACGGCGTCTCCAAGGCCTACGCGATGACGGGGTGGCGCATCGGCTACTGCGGCGGGCCGCAGGAGCTCATCGAGGCGATGGAGAACGTGCAGTCCCACAGCACCTCCAATCCAACCTCGATCTCGCAGTACGCGGCGGAAGCGGCGTTGAACGGCGACCAGTCGTGCATCGAGCCGATGGTGAAGGCGTTCCGCGAACGGGGGAAGTACGTGGCCGACGCGCTGAGCAGGATTCCCGGCGTGAAGTGCCTCAACCCCGCCGGAGCGTTCTACGCCTTCCCCGATTGCCGCGGCGCGATCGCCAACCTGCACAAGGCCGGACGCATCGCCGAGCCGACCGACCTCGCGCTGTGCGATTACCTTCTCGCGCAGCCGAAGGCGGTCGCCGCGGTGCCCGGCTCGGCGTTCGGCGCGGAAGGCTACCTGCGCATCTCGTTCGCCACGTCGATGGACAACATCCGCAAGGCGGTCGAGCGGATGGCGGAGGCGATGGACGTTCGCGTCACCGCCTGATCCCGGGTTTCAACCGGTCGAAAACGGCGCCCGCGGGCGCCGTTTCCGTTTCCCGCGCGCGGAAAATTCCCAATTGCCGCTCCGCCAGTTTGCGCGCGATCGGCGCCGAAGCTTGCGA
>Ga0134128_10010685_pt1 | contig 10995 bp, 8 predicted proteins | sample KB31754_FD_96462 | JGI IMG/M metagenome (GOLD analysis project Ga0134128, IMG submission 96462) | Terrestrial soil microbial communities with excess Nitrogen fertilizer from Kellogg Biological Station, Michigan, USA - KB3-175-4 | ecosystem: Environmental > Terrestrial > Soil > Unclassified ...
ATGAGCCGGCAACGCTGGCCTGGATGCACGGCGTGAAGGCGTCGTCGACGGTCACGCTCGCCTCCTGGCTGCCGGCGCCGACGGCGATCATGATGGCCTCGGCCGGGATGTACTCGTTCGAGCCGGTCACCGGGGCCACGCTGCACGGCGCGGAATTCAGGGACCCGGCGAGCGGCGCCCGCACCTGGTCGGTCACCATCTTCGACGGGTCGGCGACGTTCTCACTGCCCGGGCTCTCGCCCAACCCGCTGGCGACCGCTGGCGGGACGGACACGCTGACCGTGTCGGCGCTGGTGATTCCGGGGATCGACCTCGGCAACGTCTCCTTCGACGATGCCACGGAGAAGCTGACCAACCTCTCGTCGGATCAGATCACCGTCACCCCCTGAGGCCCAGCCAGCCGGCCCGCACGGCGTTCGCGCGGGCGCCGGCGTGCGGGTCGACCGTGACCGCCAGGCGGCGCTCGGGGCTCTCGACCAGCGTGAGGCGCGCCTCGCGCAGCTCGTCGCGCCGGAAGTAGGCGATGCGCACGCGCGCGCCGGGCGGGCGGTCGGCGAGCCGCTTGGCGAAGGTCGCCGGCGTCACGCGCGCGTCCTCCACGGCCACGATCTCGTCGTTGAAGGTCAGGCCGGCGCGCCAGGCGGGCGAGCCAGGGACGACATTGCGCACGATCGTTCGTTCGGGCTGCAGCGTGAGGCCGATCCAGGCGCGCGCGCGGCCGCTCTTGACCGGATCGCGCTCGGCGGGCGGGCGGGCGCTCTCGTCCCAGTCGGGGCGCGCCGCCAGGTCGAGGCCGGCCCGCGCGAGCAGCGCCGGCAGCGGCAGCTCGACGGTGCCGCGCACGTAGCGATCGAAGAAGCGGCCCAGCGACCGGCCGGCGATGGCGGCGGCCACCGCGCGCACGTCGGCGTCGGCGATCGGTCGCCCGGCGCGGCCGAAGTCGTTCCACAACCGGCGGAACATCTCGGGGAGCCCACGCGTGCCGTCGGTGCAGAGGCGCAGCTCGAGGTCGAGCGCCATCGCCGTCCAGAGCCCTTTCTCGTAGTAGCTGACCGCCCGGTTGCTGAAGTTCTCCGAGGGCTTGTACTGCTTGACCCAAGCTTCGAAAGAAAGCTCTTCCAGCGAGGTCTCGTTGCGGCCGGGCCGCGTCGCGTAGCGCGGCCAGTCCTCGGCGATCATCTTGTAGAACTGCCGCTCGCAGGTGACGCCGGCGCGCAGGATGATCACGTGCGCCAGGTAGTCGGTGCACCCCTCGTAGAGCCAGAGCAGCCGCGTGTAGTTCTCCTGGGTGTAGTCGAACGGCCCGAGGTTCGCGTCGTGGATGCGCTTGACGTTCCAGGCGTGGAAGAACTCGTGCGCCGCCAGATCGGCGAAGCGGATGTAGCCGACCTCGTCCTCGAACGAGAGACCGGCCACATCCATGGTCACGGACGCGCGGTGCTCGAGCCCGCCGGAGCCGACCGGCAGCGCGTGGACGATGAAGAGGTAACGCCGGAACGGGAAGCCGCCGAACATCTTCCCGGTCACCGTCACCACGCGTCGGAGGATGTCGACGAGGCGCGCCGGATCGGCGTTGGTCCGGCCGTAGAGCGCCAGCTCGAACCGGGTTCGACCGACGTCGAAGGCGTGGAGCGCGTGGGTCCCGATCTCGAACGGCGAGTCGCAGAGCTCGTCGAAGTCGGCGGCGGCGAAGGTGTGGCGCCGCCCCGCCACCGGCGGCAGGGCGGTGGCCACGCGCCAGCGCCGGTCGGGGAGCGCGACCGTCACCTCGCAAGGGCGCGCGAGCTCCTCCTCGACGAAGAAGAACAGGCTGGTCCCGTTCCAGTAGGCGTGGCTGTCGTCGAGGAACGACGTGCGCACCGTCGCCTCGAAGGCGAAGATGCGGTAGCGCACGCGAAACGGCCGCCCGCCGCCGGCGATCCGCCAGCGTTGCTTGTCGAGGCGGACCACGCGCGCCGCCGGCAGCGCGCGCCCGGCGGCGTCGCTCACCCGGAGCCCGGTCAGGTGGCGGACGAAGTCACGCACCATGTAGCTCCCGGGCGCCCAGGCCGGAAAGACGATCGTCGCCTCCGCGCGGGCGGGCAGCGCAGGGACCAGCATCTCGACTTCGTATTCGTGCGACGCCGGGTTCGGCATGGCCACCCGGTAGACGATGGGGGCGGAGGCGGGCGCGGAGCGCGCGGGGGGCATCGTCGGAGAATACACGGTCGAGCCGTCGCTCTGTAGGTGGACCGGGGCGTCAGGAAACAAAACGGGATCCGAAAATCCATTTTTTTCGGCGCTGGTCGAGAACGGCTGCGCCCTCTTCCCGCGAAGCTGATAACGTTTCGTCTTCTTTCCACCCATCGCCGGGAGGTCGGCATGCGCGGTTCCTTGCACCGTACTTTGCACCGTACTTTGCACCGTACCTTGCACCGTTGCTGGGCATTGGCACTGTCGTTCGTCGTTTGTTTGGGTTGCGGCTCCGGGAGCACGTCGTCGTCGACGGGCGGCTCGAGCGGCTCGTCGACCGGCGGCGCATCAGCAGGGGGCGCATCCGCAGGCGGAACGATCGGCAACTCGAACGGCGGCGGCGGCGGTCATTCGAGCGGCGGATCCGGAGGGACGGCCAGCAGCGGCACGGGCGGCGCCGCAGGCCACGCGAGCGGCGGCGCGACCGGCACGGGCGGTGGCACGACCGGCACCGGCGGCTCGGGCGGCCACGCGAGCGGCGGCGCGACCGGCGCGGGCGGCGGCGCAGGCCACGCCGGCGGCGGCGCGACCGGCACGGGCGGTGGCACGACCGGCACCGGTGGCTCGGGCGGCCACGCGACCGGCGGGTCGACCGGCAGCGGCGGGACCACCACCAGCGACGCGGGCACCATCGGGCAGGCCGGCAACCCCAACGGCTCGTGCAAGGCCGGCGTCCCCGCGAGCGGCCAGCCGGCCGACGTCTCCAACTCGACGGTGGTGGGGAGCGGCACGCCCGCCAGCTGCACGTTCACTGCCCTCAACGCGGCGGTCGCCAAGGCGGGCGCCATCACCTTCAACTGCGGCGGCGGCGCGGTCACCATCCCCATCACCGCCACCATGAACCTCTCGATCAGCAAGGACACGATCATCGACGGCGGCGACAAGGTCACGCTCGACGGCGGACACGCCGTGCAGATCTTCAACTATCACAGCGCCAATTTTCAGGCGCTGGAGACGCGGGTGACCTTGCAGCACCTGAAGCTCGTCAACGGCAAGACGACGCCCACCGACATGATCCCGCCCGCGCCCGCGGGAGAGACGGCCTGCTCGCAAGGGTACGACGACGGCGAGGGCGGAGCGCTCTACATGCGCGACGGCAACCTGACCGTCATCGACTGCATCTTCGACGGCAACCAGGCGGCGCAGCTCGGTCCGGATACCGGCGGCGGCGCCATCTACATCACCGGGAGCAAGCACGGCGCGATCATCGTCGGCAGCACCTTCACCAACAACAATGCCGCCAACGCGGGCGCGCTCGGCTCGCTCTACGCCGAGCTCGACATCTACAACAGCCTGTTCGAGGACAACACGGCCACCGGCCACGACGCCAACAGCAACGACACCACGATGAAGATGTGCACCGCCATGAACAACGGGCAGTACGAGATCGGGTCGGGCGGAAACGGCGGCGCCATCTACGGCGACGGCAACGACTTCAACATCACCTTGTGCGGCGACGCCGTGCTGAACAACGCGGCGGGGGTGAACGCCTTCGGCGGCGGTCTCTTCTTCACCAGCGACAACTTCGCGGGCGTCCTGACCTTCACCGACACGACGATGACCGGCAACACGGGGGGGCACTGGACCAGCGTCAATCAGGGGAGCGTGACCAACGCCGGGACCGCCGTCGGCGTCAACGCGCTCTCCATCACCATCACCAACTCGACGCTGCAGGGGACGTAGCGGCCGGCCTCCAGGCGCGCGATAGTCGCGCCTCATGACGAACCTGGAGGCGTTTGTCGGAGAGCTGCGCCAATTCGTGGCCGAGCGCGACTGGTCGCAGTTTCACGATCCCAAGAACCTGGCGATGCTGCTCTGCTCGGAGGTCGGCGAGCTGGTCGCCGAGTACCGCTGGGTGGCGGGCGGCGCCGCCGACACCCACTCGCGCGCCGCCGAGCCGCGCGCCCGCATCGCCGACGAGATCGGCGACGTGGGGATCGCGCTCCTGCTGCTCTGCGACCGGACCGGCATCGACCTCCTGGCGGCCATGTCCGAGAAGCTGGCCAAGAACCGCGCCCGCTATCCGGTCGAGGCCTCGCGCGGGAGAGCAGAGAGGCCCGAAGAGAAATAGTAGCCGCTCAGGACGCTCGGGAGCCAGAAGCCCGGGTCAACTAAGCCAAGCTGCGTCCGACGAGTTGACGTTGGTGATCAGCTGATTGGATAGAATCACGCGCTGCTTCGGGCCGACCTAGAGGGCGAGCCACCTGATAGCGGGGGATCAGGTCGAATCCCTGAGCTTTCATCCGCCGCTCGAACTCGAGGTACTCCGCCACGCGCTCCTCGTGGACCTGCGGATTGCGCCGAAGGATCTCATCCCGGGTTGGCTTGTCGCTCACAGATATCCTCGGGTGTGCGCTAAGTGAGGGATGTTATTTCTTACCATGAGATCGATCGTCAGGTCGAAATAGCGGCGCACCAAGCCAGCAAGGTCCGGATCGGCGCCGAAGTCATCGATCTTGAGCTTCAGCTCCTCCCGAAGAACTTTCATCGGGATTCCGCGACCGTGCGATCCCCAGCGCTCACTCTCCATGAGTTTGTTGGCGATTTCTTCTGCTCGATTCTCTCGGTCTTCCTGCGTTATTGCCCGGTTCCTCGTCGTTGACGTGTGCCAGTCTTTGAACTTGTACGTGGCCAGCCACTTGCGAAGTAGGGATATCGAAAGATCTCGGGCCATTTCGAACTGGTGGAGCTCCGCGAGATCGTGCTTGGTCAGAATCGCAAACTCGGCATTCGTGAGCGTCCCCGCTGCAGCCTTTTGGATAAGGCGGTCATACTGGATCAGATAGGAAAGCGCCGGCACCAGCTTCCCGTCGCGTTCGACCTGTGGGTCGATGGGACCCAGACAGGAATAGTAGTCCATCATGATCTCGTCGCCCGACATCACGAAGATGGTTCCCGCTGACAAAGCGACATCCGGAACGATGAAGACAACTTCCTCGTAGAAGTGCCTGATGACGTTCACCATGCGCTCCGTGACTTCCACGAGACCACCACCCGTATTCAGAATGACCGCCAACTTCTTCCGCCTACCAGGGATCGCCTCGAGTGCGTTTCGTACCTTGTGCTCCGCACCGGCCTGGATAGGACCCATCAATGCAAGGCCGTCGGCGCCGAGCTTCGCTTCGAGCTCGCGAAGAAGACGGTCAAGAGCCTTCGTCGTCTCGTCATTCATCGATGCTGACGCTGAAATCACGTTACCCCGAGTTATTGTCGCTCTTCGAGATTCGGTGTTGCTCGAAATATCCGTCTTGGCGTCGCTTGCGGACTTGGCTAAGGAGACTCATATGGTCACCACGTACCATCGAGAGGATCCCCATGCGCGCCATCGTGCTCCCCGAATACGGGCCGCCCTCGGCCTTGCAGCTGCAGACTCTCCCTGATCCCAAGCCGGGGCCGAACGAGATCCTGGTTCGCGTGGCGGGGGCCAGCCTCAACCCGGTCGACTGGAAGCAGCGGAGCGGGGCGCTCCGGCAGTTCATGCCGCTCAAGCTGCCGGCGGTGCTGGGGCGGGACGCGGCGGGGACGGTCGCGGCGATGGGGCCGGGGGTGACGGGGTTCGCGGTGGGGGATCGGGTGCTGGGGCGCGTGCCGGGCGGCGGATACGCCGAGCTGGTCGTGGGGCCGACCGACGCCTGGGCGCCCGCACCGGCCAAGCTGGATCTGGCCGACGCGGGGGCGCTGCCGCTGGCGGTGCTGACCGGCGCGCAGCTCGCCGAGGAGGCGACCGACGCGCGCGCCGGCGAGACGATCCTGGTCACCGGCGCCACCGGGAGCGTCGGGCGCGCGGCGGTGTTCGCCGCCAAGGGGCGCGGGGCGAAGGTCTACGCCGGCGTGCGCGCCAAGCACAAGGCGGAGGCGGCCAAGCTGGGCGCGGACGCCGTGGTGGCGATCGACGACGAGGGCGAGATCGCCAGGCTGCCGGTGCTGGACGGGATCGCCGACACCGTGGGCGGGGAGACCACGCAGAAGCTGCTCGGCAAGCTCAAGCCGGGCGGCAAGATCGGCAGCGTGTTGGGCGAGCCGGCGGGGGCCGCGGCGCGCGGCTTCCTGGTGAAGGCCTTCCTGACGCGCTCGGATCCCAAGCGCTTGCGCGAGCTCGCGCAGGCGGTGGCCGACGGCCAGCTGGCGATCCCGATCGCCCGCCGCCTCCCGCTCGCCGAGGCGGCCGCCGCGCACGAGCTCGCCGAGAAGCATCCCGACGGCAAGGTGCTGCTGCTGGCCTGAGCTGTCGATTTTGACCGAGCGCTGAACGGACGTATAGTGGAAAGATGCCCGCCCCGATCTGGAACCCACCGGCCAGGGTCGCCAACGACGTCGCGTCGGCGACCATCGCGGGCTACACCTTCGCCTGGGCGGGGATGACGGGCGGGCCGGCGGGCGGGATCCTGAGCCTGCGCGCCGGACTGCGGACGACGGCGCTGGTCGATCTGGCGCGCACGCTGGCGCGCATCGACGGCGTTCGCGTCACGTCCGGTCCGCCGATCGCCAGCCGCGGCGACTGCTATCTGGTTCACTGCCCGGGGTTCAAGATGGTCCTGTCCGCGACGGCGCCCGGGGACGACGCCGCGCAGGCGCTCGTGTCCCGGACGCTTCCCCCGGCGCTGGCCGTGCCCTGCGAGCTCACCGACCTGCTGGTGAGCTTGATGCGCCCGCCGGCGTCGCCCGCGCCGGAGGCTTCATCGTCGCGGGCCTCGGCGCCGGCCTGGTCGCCGACGACGTCGACGCTCCGGCGCGCGCCGTTGCAGCCGGGCAAGACGCTGTCCCGCAAGAAGCCGCTCACGCGCAAGACGCCGCTCGGGCGCGGCGGCCGGGCAAAACCGTAGCCGGCGTCAGGCTTCGACGGCGCTTTCGGCGACGAGCGGGCTCGGCGCGCCCGTGACGACGATCCAGAGCTGCCAGGCCGCGCGGGTGACGCCGATGTGGAAGAGGTGGCGCGACTCGTCGTCGCGTCCGTAGCTCGTGGCGTTGGCGTCGAGCATGACGACGTAGTCGAACTCCAGCCCCTTCACCTGGCGGACGTCGGTCACCTCGACGCCGGGACGAAAAGCGAAGTCCTGCGCGCGCACCCGCCGCAGAGACGGCACCTCGGCGCGGCGGAGGCCGTCGAAGTAGCGATCGGCCTGCTCGGGGTGGCGTGCCAGCAGCGCCACCGTGGCGCGCGGCTCGCGCCCGGCGAGCTCGCGCAGCGCCTCGGCCAGGAAGGCGACGGCCGCCCCCACCCCCGGGAAGCGGAACGTCTCGACCGGCGCGCCGGAGCGCGGCGCCTCCGGCGGATCGGGGTCGGCCAAGGGACCCATGGCGGCGCGCGCCACGGCCATGATCTCGCGCGTCGAGCGGTAGGCGATGCGCAGCGGCTCGATCGCCACGTGGCCGAGGCCGAGGTGCCCGAGCACGGCGCGCCAGTCGCCGAAGCCGTTGTCGAGAAAGAGGCGCTGCGAGGTGTCGCCGGCCAGCGTGATCGACCGCTTGCTGGCGTGGCCGATCAGGACCGCCAGCTTCACCGGCGACAGATCCTGGGCCTCGTCGACGAACAGGTGGGCGAAGGGGTGCTGGGCGCCGCGCAGGAGCTGGCCGGCGCGCAGGAGCAGCGCGACGTCGTCGAGGTCGAGCGTGGCGGCGTCGTCCTCCGTGCGCAGGCCGTCGATGCCCGTCTCGCCGCGGACGTTCTGGTCGTCGTCGCCGTCGTCGATCTCGAAGCCGCCCCCCTCGACGCGACGGATCCCTTCGGGCAGATCGCTGTCGACGGTGCGCTGCCCGGGCTTGTACGCCAGCCCGATCGCCGTCCAGTGCAGGTCCGGCCCGGGCGCGCGCGGCCGCGGCTTGGCCCGCGGCTTGTCGGGCTTCTTCCCGTCCCCCTCGCGCGGGTCGCGCGCCATCACCGCCGCCACCCGGTCGGTCATGATCCGGTGGGCCTCGACGACGTCGCCCTCGCCGATCGGCATCTCGGCGGCGTTGGCCAGCAGGGCCAGCAGGCGCGCGCGATCGGTGAGCAGGTCGGCCCAGATCTCGATGACCGCGCGAGAGCTCTTCTTTCCCTTGCCCCGGCGCGCCGCCACGACGCGCTCCAGCTCGTGCAGCAACGCCGGGTGGCTCTTGACGCGCGTGACGGCCGGGACCGTCTCGTCGGCGATCGGGACGCGCAGCCAGGGGATCGCCGCGCGCAGCTCGCGGCCGGCCAGCTCGGCGAAGGTCAGCGCCGGCACGCCCGCCACGCCCAGCGACGGCAACAGCTGGCCGATGTAGGCCGCCAGCGCGGCGCCGCCGGTGACCACCGCCAGCTTCCGCGGCGGGAATTTGTCGGGATAGTTGAACGTCAGGTAGCCGAGCCGATGCAGCCCCACGGTGGTCTTGCCGCTGCCGGCGCCGCCCTGGATGACCACCACCCCCGCGTCGCGCGCGGTGATGAGCTCGAACTGGTGCGGATCGATGAGCGCCGCGATCTCCGGCAGGTGGCGGTCGAGCGCCTGGCGCCCGGCCGGCGCCGCGCCGAGCACGCCGCGCGCGGGCCGCGTCGCCGTCTCCTGCCCCCCGGCGAGCTCGTGCGCCGGAAGATTGGTCCGCTGCCAGCCGCCGTCGGCGGCGCGCGCCCAGACCCCTTGCGGACAGGCCACGCGGCGCAGGACGCTTCCCTCGATGGTGAGGATCCGCCGGGCGACGATCTCTCCCTGCGCGTCGCGGTCGCCGAAGCGCTCCTCGTAGTCGCTCCCCTCCGCGTAGCGGTAGAAGAGCTGGCTCACCGGTGCGTGCCGCCAGTCGACGACGTTGATGCGCGCACCGGGATCGACGAAGGTGGCGCGGCCGATCAGGACGTCGCGCTCGACCACGCGGCCGCGCACCTCCTCGCGCAAGCGCAGGTGGCCGAAGTAGGGCGCCGCGGGATCGACCAGGATCGTCTGCAGCTCGCCCCGCGTGAGCGACACGTTCTGCAGGCGCTCCATCTGCGCCACCAGGGCCGGCACGTCCTCGAGCCGCGCCTCGCCGATCTCGTCACGCAGCGCGATCATCTCCTCGACGTGACCGGTGCGCGCCGGTTCCCGCGTCGTCGCGCCCGGCCCCGGCGCGTGCGCCGCCAGGCTGGCCAGTACGCGCGCGAGCAGCCGCTCCTCCTCGGCCGGGATGTCGGGCGCCGTCACGCTCCGAAGGCTACACGACCGAAGGCTACCCGACCGCCGTTCGGGTGTAGCATCTCCGCATACGACTTAGCTTAGGAGGTCCCCATGCGTTCGCTGGTTCCCTGTTCCTCTTGCAACCGGCACGTAGAAGCGGAATCGAAGGTCTGCCCGTTCTGCGGAACGTCGCTCACCCCCCGGCCCGATTCGCGCCCGTGCCAGGGCCCCTGCTCCGGCCACGCCTTCCCGCGCTTGAGCCGGGCGGCGCTGGCGACCATCGGAGCGACGCTGCTTTGCGCGTCATGCCTGCCGAGCGGCGGCACCGAGTACGGGGCGGCGGTGATCGGCACGGGAGGGCAGACGGGGGACAGTGGGCAGACGGGCGGCGCCGGCGGCCAGGTCGACGGCGGTGCCGGTGGTGCGGGCGGCGCGAGGAAGTAAGGCCGACCGGTTTGAAGCCGCTCGCTGCCGCCGTTCGAGCGTCGCTCGTTTTCGTCGGCCTGCTCTGGTCGGCGCCGGGCTTCGCCGCGCCGACGGCGCTGGGGTTCGCGGACGCGCGCGCCGGGATCAGCCTGGACGGGGCCTGGCACGTCATCGTCGATCCCTACGACAACGGGCTCCTCGACTACCGGAACCAGCCGCGGCCGAACGGCTACTTCCTCGACGCGCCGCCGAGGGACAAGACGGACCTGGTGGAGTACGACTTCTCGCGGTCACCGACGCTCGAGGTCCCGGGCGACTGGAACACGCAGCGTCCGGAGCTGCTCTATTACGAGGGGACGGTCTGGTACGAGCGGCGGTTCGACGCGCCCGCGGCGCCGAAGGGGGGGCGCGCGTTCGTGCAGCTCGGCGCGGCGGCGCAGCGGGCGACGGTCTGGCTCAACGGGCGGCGGCTCGGGTCGCACGAAGGGGGCTTCACGCCGTTCGCCTTCGAGGTGACCGGTCAGCTGCGCCCGCGCGGAAACTCGTTGGTGGTCATGGTGAACAACACGCGGCGCGCGAGCGCGCTGCCGGCCATGAACACCGATTGGTGGAACTACGGCGGGCTCACGCGCGGCGTTCGGTTGGTCGAGACGCCGGGGGTGTTCATCCGCAGCGCGCGCCTCCAATGCGCCAGGGGGGACCCGCGACACCTGACGGCGGTCGTCGACCTCGACGGCGCGCGCGCGCCGGCGGCGGTGAGCATCGCCGTCCCGGAGCTGGGGAAGCGCGTGGCGTTTCGGACCGACGCCGCCGGTCACGGCAGCTTCAGCTTCGAGGCGGCGCCGGCGCTCTGGTCGCCCGAGGCGCCCAAGCTCTACGAGGTCACGATCGCCTCGGGCGAGGACGCGGTCCAGGATCGGATCGGCTTTCGGACCATCGAGACGGCCGGGACCGAGATCCGCCTCAACGGGCGCTCGATCTTCTTGCGCGGGATCTCGCTGCACGAGGAGGCGCTCGGGCGCGGCGGGCGGGCCACCTCGCGCGCCGACGCCGAGGCGCTGCTCGGCCTGGCGAAGGAGCTCGGCTGCAACTTCGTGCGCCTGGCGCACTATCCGCACGACGAGGAGATGATCCGCGCCGCCGACCGGATGGGCCTGCTCGTCTGGTCGGAGCTCCCCGTCTACTGGACGATCGCCTGGAGCGACCCCGGTACGCTGGCCGACGCGCGCGC
>Ga0134128_10010686_pt1 | contig 10995 bp, 10 predicted proteins | sample KB31754_FD_96462 | JGI IMG/M metagenome (GOLD analysis project Ga0134128, IMG submission 96462) | Terrestrial soil microbial communities with excess Nitrogen fertilizer from Kellogg Biological Station, Michigan, USA - KB3-175-4 | ecosystem: Environmental > Terrestrial > Soil > Unclassified ...
CCAATGATTTTTGCAACCTTGCTACAGATTCACACTCCGTCCCCCATCTACGGCAATGATCTGGCCGGTGATGTAAGGCGCATCTGCAATCAGGAAAGCAACGGTCCGGGCAATGTCATCCGGTTCACCCGTCCGTTTCAGCAGGGTTCTGTCGATGATGTGCTGGCGCGAAGCTTCATCCGCCCATTCACCCGCTTCTGGCCACAGAATGGGGCCAGGTGAGATGCCATTTACCCGGACTTCCGGCGCAAGTTCTTGCGCCAGCGATCGGGTCAGTGAGGCAAGTCCGCCCTTGGCGGCGTTGTATACCACGTAATTTTTGAGTGGCCATTTCGAATGAATGTCCACGATATTGACGATGCAGCCGTGCTGTTTTCTTAATTCGGGGGCCGCTGCCTGGGATAGAAACAGGGGGGCTTTCAGGTTGCTTCCCATCAGATCGTCCCACATCTCTTCGGTGATTTCGCCTAATGGAGTTGGAAAAAAGCTGGAGGCGTTATTGATCAGCGCATCGAGCTTCCCGAATCGTTTTACGGTTTCAGCTACCAATTGCGGCAGGCGTGCAATATCCAGCAGGTCGGCTTGTACCAGGACGACTGAATTGGGCCGCGTCTGGTTCAACTCGGCCTGCAGTACCTGCGCCTCTTTGATCGAGCTTCTGTAATGCACGGCCAGATTTGCTCCCTGTGCGTGCAGGCAGCGGCAGGTGGCGGCGCCCACGCGCCTTGCTCCCCCTGTGACGAGTATCACTTTCCCTTGCATCGCTATCTCCTCTACACTTGCGGATTGATTCGATTTTTCTTTTATTGCTGTCATGAAATTGGTTAGGGAAGACGAAAGGCCTCTGGATATCCGCTTTCGCGGGAAAGATGATGCTTCTATTCGATGGCTGGCTCTATGTCAAAGCGTAGCATAGCGCCAATGCAGCCACAGCCGCCACTCCCTGCACCCGGCGAAGCAGCGCTCGAGCATAGCCACGCACTGACAGAACTCATTCATGGGGAAATCAGTGCCGCTGGCGGCTGGATTTCATTCGAGCGTTACATGAGGCTGGCGTTGTACGCGCCGGGGATGGGTTACTACAGTGGGGGCGCCGCAAAATTCGGCCAAGAAGGCGATTTCGTCACTGCGCCCGAAATTTCCCCGCTGTTTGGCAGGACTGTGGCGCGACAAGCCAGGCAGCTACTTGAGTTGACAGGTGACGGCAGCGGTATCCTCGAATTTGGTGCCGGAACAGGTAAGTTGGCGCTCGATCTGTTGGTTGAACTCGAAAAACTCGGCTGTCTGCCACAGCAGTATTTCATCCTCGAAGTGAGCGCGGAACTTCAGCAGCGTCAACGGCAGTTGCTTGAACAGTTCGCGCCGCATCTCGCCTCCCGGGTCCAGTGGCTGAAACATTTGCCGGAGCAGTTCGTTGGCCTGATACTGGCCAACGAGGTGCTGGATGCCGTGCCGGTGCACCTGATCGTGTGGCGCGGTAACGCATTACACGAGCGCGGTGTCTCCTCAGCCGGCAATGAATTTATCTGGAGTGAACGTCCTCTTGCAGAAGGAGCGATTTTCGAAGCGGCGCGGGAATTGACGGATCGAATTCGTTCGGGGGGTAATGGTGAATATGTGAGTGAAATCTGCCTGGAGGCACGCGGTTTCATTGCGAGTCTCGGCAAAATGCTGCAACGAGGGGCGGTCCTGTTGATCGATTATGGTTTCGGCCGGGATGAGTATTATCACCCTCAGCGCAGGCAGGGGACATTGATGTGTCATTACCGCCACCACGCCCATGACAATCCATTTTACCTGCCAGGTCTGCAGGATATAACCAGCCATGTCGATTTCAGCGCCGTTGCCAATTCGGGTGTCGAAGCGGGCCTGGAATTGCTGGGTTATACGACGCAGGCCCACTTTCTCATCAATTGCGGAATAACGGAAGTTCTGGCGGAGACGCCTGCCGCAAACGCAAAGGACTATTTGCCTCTGGCAAACCAGGTGCAGAAACTGGTGAGCCCGGCGGAAATGGGGGAGTTATTCAAGGTCATGATCCTGGACAAGGGGATTCACAGTAATCATCCACCTCCTGTCGGCTTTACGGGCGGTGACAAGAGTCGCCTGCTATAAAAGGTTCGAACATAATGGAGCAGCTTCACATCGCTCTCGGCTTTTCTTTTCATATGGCATGCTATGATTGGATGAGTCCGATAAAGAACTTGCATGCTTTGAAACTGAAGTGGGGAGAGTTGATCCATGACGACCGTAAGGGAATTACTGGAAGGCAAAGGATACGAAGTCGCAAGCATCGAGCCGGATAAATCGGTATATGAGGCCATGCACTTGATGGCGACGAAAAATATCGGTGCGTTGCTGGTGTTGTACCAGGGAAAACTGGTGGGCATTTTTACCGAGAGAGATTATTCCCGCAAGGCATACAGCCTGGATCGGCTTGCGAAAGATATTCAGGTGAAAGAACTCATGACCGCGCAGGTGGCGTATGTGAGTCCGGATTATTCCAATGAGGATTGCATGGCGTTGGTGACTAAAACACGAGTTCGCCACTTGCCAGTGCTGGAGGATGATAAAGTCATGGGCATTATCTCCATCGGCGACCTGGTCAAGGATGCGATCTCGGGCCGCGAATTTATCATCCACCAGCTCGAGCGCTATATATACGGGACACGCGGCCCGGAATAAGCGATTGTACTACTCCTTGATATTACCCCTCTCCGACTTCAATCCCGGGTCCGGGGACTGCTCCGCCTCGATGAAACACTGTTCCCCCATTCGATGAGCAAGTACGATTTGGAGAGTACGCGTCCTGCTCTCCTGATGATCTTGCCGTGGTCTCTGCCCTATCGAGAGGGTGGACGTGTTGAATGTCGGTACTAATCTTCTTTTCATCCTCCCAGGTAAAAATTTCTGAATTTGAACGGCTCTGGCAAAAGCAGGTCTACTGTCCATGAAGCCAGTTGACCTTCCTTCCAATTTTTCTTCGGACCCATTACTGCGATTGCGCCGCGAAATAAGCGACGAGGCCAGTCAGTGCGTGGCGTGCGGTCTCTGCGTTCCGCATTGTCCCAGTTATCGTGTCACATTGTCCGAGGCTGATTCGCCGCGCGGGCGAATTGCATTGATGAACGGCGTTGCCACGGGGCGCATTCCAATGAATCCACGTTTCGTATTGCACATGGATCGTTGCCTTACCTGCCGCGCCTGCGAAGCTGTCTGTCCCAATCACGTCCGTTTTGGTCAATTGATAGACGACACCCGGGAGATGATCTCGTCACCACCGCTCGAGGTCAGGGGGGACAATCCGGGATTCCAGGTATCCAGGTTTCGAAAATGGGTGGAGCGTGAACTGATCGCCCAGCCCTTGCGTATCGATGCGTTGCGGCCGCTCCTGCGTTTCTATCAGCGAAGCGGCTTGCAGAAATGGGTGCGTAAATCCGGTTTGCTGGGCAAGACGAAACTCGCCTTGCTGGAAGCCCAGGTTCCGTTTATTGAAAAGCCTCGTTCTTCGTCATGGTCGGCTGTCTATCCTGCTGTCGGCAAGCCGCGAGGGGAGGTCGGGCTGTTCCTGGGGTGCGTCGCACGGGTGGCGGATGCAACCACATTGGACGCGACCCTGTTCGTACTCAACCAACTGGGTTATACCGTACACGTACCCTCCGCGCAGACTTGCTGCGGAGCGCTTCAGCGGCACAGGGGCGACGTGGATGCGGCAGAGCAACTGGAACGTCAGAACGTACAGGCATTCGCTGGATTGGACGTTGGATTGGATTTAGGCGCGATTATCACCACGGCATCCGGTTGCGGCGCGCAGTTGTCCGAATATTCCTCTTTTCCTTCTTTTCCTGGCTGGCAGCGCACGACAAGGGTGCCAGCGGCAGGCCCGCAAGCAGGAGGCGAGAATACCAGACGATCGCCGCCGAAGGTCCTGGATATCAGTGAATTCCTGGCGGGGGCGGAAGGATGGGAAGATGTCAGACTTCAGCCCTTGCCGTACAAAATCCTGGTACATGAGCCGTGCACCTTGCGCAATGTATTACGCGCGTCGGCATACGCTTATAAACTGCTGGAGCGCATTCCGCAAGCGCAAGTAGTACCTCTTGCCGAGAATGATCAATGCTGCGGTGCTGCCGGAACCTATTTCCTGGATCAGCCGGAGATATCGGCGGCGCTGCTTGAGGACAAAGTGACGGCTTTGAAAGCAGGGCAGGCGTGTTACCTTGCAACATCCAACGTGGGCTGCGCGCTGCATATTGCTGCCGGTTTGCGCCAGGCAGGGTTGGGGATCGAAGTCATTCACCCGATCACGCTAATAGCAAGGCAAATGGGTATGCAGTCGCAGAAATAGCTTTATCATTCGATTCAGCGAAGCTGGGAGCATAGACGTGTTCAGGATTTAATTTTCCCTACCCATGGTAAAACTCCTGAAAGTGACTGCCTCTGCTACCGCTTACCATCCAAGATATCATCTTTTCCAGCTTCCTCATCCGGGATTCCTTATTGCATCACGGCAGACCATTCCTGTAACTGGTCAACAGTAGTGCTGACACCGCCACACACGATAATCAATATTTTTTTGTATCCGGATAAAGCTGGAACCCTTTCATAAACCGTTGCCAGCGCTACGCCGCAAGCAGGCTCAACCACCGCCTGATGATCGTGCAGGAATTGCATGCACGCCGAGACGGCGAGTTTATCCGGTAATACGACGCTCTCAATGCGATGTTTTCTCGAATATTCCAATGCCTGCCTGCAAACCACACTTGCCCCTAATGTTGTCGCAATACTTGATATCCTGGGCAACTCCACAAGCGCTCCAGCACTGAGTGCCTGCGCAAATGAGTCTGCGCCTTTGGTTTCGACGGCGATTATGGGTACGTCCTGCCACTCATTCCGATTCAGTCCCTCTATAACTCCGCACAGAAGGCCGCCTCCGCCGACAGACAGGACGATCACGTCAGGTTTTGGCCCTGTATCGACGACTTCATCAATTATGCTGGCATGACCTGTCCAGATGAGCGGATCATCAAAGGGGTGCAGAAAAGCGTCCTCAGGTTGTACGAGCGATAGCGCAAAAGCATTCGCCTCACTGAGAGATTTTCCCTGGATTATCACTTCTGCTCCCTCTCTCGCCATCAGTTCCCTGGCGCGCTTTGAGGCGGTTTCCGGCACGACGATAATCACGGGTACGGACAGATTACGCCCGGCAAAGGCAACCGCAAGGCCCGCATTCCCGCCAGATGATGAAATGAAGCGTCTTGCCCCGCGTCGGAAATATTCTTCACACGCATGCCCGATTCCCCGAGCTTTAAAAGAGCCGGAGGGCTGAGCGATTTCCATTTTCAGCCAGACTGAATGTCCGATTCTATCGCTTAATGGGCGCGATTCGATTAATGGTGTTTGGATATGTAGAGTCATTTATACGATCTTCGGTCGAGCTGAGCCATGAGAATACATCATAAACGGTCTTTCAAGCCAAAGCTGAAGGCTTCGTTGATTGGGAGATCAAGATCATTCACCCTGTCACGTTAACAGCAGGGCAAATGGGTATACAATCGCGAATTATCATTCTTACCGTTTTCATTGTTTTCTCAGAGAACCTTATGCCCAATCTGGACAAATTCATCATTGGTTTCGACCACGCGCTGCGCACCTTGTTGACTCCGGCGCAGACACTGCGGCCAGTGCCCGGAACCCAGTTGCCGGAAGCGGAACTGAATGATCTGGAGAAAAGCGAGTCGGCGGCACTGATGCGTGTCAACCACGTGGGCGAAATCTGTGCGCAGGCCCTTTATCAGGGTCAGGCGCTGACGGCGCGGGATGCCGAAGTCCAGCAGACACTTGCACAGGCAGCGCGCGAGGAAACCGAGCATCTTGCCTGGACGGAACGGCGCATTAACGAACTGAGCGGACGCAAGAGTCTATTGAATCCATTATGGTATGGCAGTTCATTTGCCATCGGTGCTTTCGCCGGATTGCTGGGCGACAAGTGGAACCTGGGGTTTCTCGCGGAAACCGAACGTCAGGTATCCGCTCATCTCGGGGGACACCTGAGCCGTTTGCCGCACGCCGACGAGAAGAGTCGCGCCATTGTGACCCAGATGCAGATCGATGAAGCCGGGCACGCCACCACCGCCATGGCACAGGGCGGCGCTGAACTGCCGATGCCGGTGAAACTGGTGATGAAGATGGCGTCATCGGTGATGACCCGGACTGCCTACTGGGTCTGACGAGTATAGCAGGTCTAAAGCCAATACCGAGGGGCGAATGCTTCACGCTTCCACGATTTCAAAATCGTGGATCAGTTCCGCAGTTTTTGCCAGCATGATCGATGCGGAACAGTATTTTTCAGCGGACAAGGTGATTGCGCGTTCAACCTGTTGCGGATTCAGTTTTTTTCCAGTCACGATGAAGTGGAAGTGAATGCGGGTAAACACTTTCGGCTCTCGTTCGGCCCGCTCCGCTTCAATGCGCACCTCACAATCATAGATATCCTGACGGCCTTTTTTCAGAATCAGCACAACATCAAAAGCTGCGCAGCCTCCGGTTCCCATCAACAGCATCTCCATCGGACGGGGTCCCAGGTTTCTGCCTCCTGATTCCGGAGGGCCATCCATCAGTACTGTATGACCGCTGCCTGATTCGCCCAGGAAACTTGCTTCGCTCTGCCATTTGACGCGTGCTTTCATGCCGCTCCTTTCCAGAGAATTTGATTACGCTATTTTAGCGACTTCCGGCATACCGAGTGTAATAACCCTCAATCCGGCACAGGCGTCAGGCGGTACCACAACATGCCAATGACTTCGTGGAAGAACAGGCTGCTTTTGAGGAGCGCACCGGCGTTTGGAATGAATGTGAGCAGATCGGTCTTGTAACGCCGCGTGTATCCTGTGGCAGCAGGAGTAACCTCGAATCCGGCCTGTTCGAATTCGCGCGCCGCTCTCGGCATGTGCCACGCGTGGGTGACAAGCGCGATCTGGCGGATACCCTGTTTTTGCAGGATGGCAAAGCTCTTGTAGGCGTTTTCCCGAGTATTGCTCGATGCCTCCTCTACCCACTCGACTGGAACGAGAAACTCCTCTTCCAGCACTGCCTTCATCTGCATGGCTTCGGACGAGCGATTGCCGAGAGGGGCACCCCCTGCGGCCAGCATCGGCTTGCCAGTTGCGCGATACATCTTCGCCGCATAGCGAACACGTTCCAGCGTGTATCTGCCGACCGTATGATCGTCATATTCGGGCGCATAATAGTAGGTCCCACCGCTCAGCACGACGATGGCTTGTATGCTGTCGTCAGGCGGGTTCTTTTCCGGGGACGCTTCCAGTACCTGCAACAGGGCGTCCGCGACGATCGGAATGGAAAGAAGGTAAAGCAGAGCAAGTGCAGCAGCTACCAATATCATACCTATTCCCTGTCGGCGTTTCAGGAGCAGGATGCCTGCGGCGCCCAGTAAAATAAGGTTAAACGGGGGGAGAAGAAATGCGCTTGCGAAGTTGGTTGCAAACCAGCTCATGTATGTTTGGCAGGGGCAAACAAAATAAAAAAGCCGGCACTTGCCGGCTTTTTTAGCGGACCTGGGCTTATTGGGTCAGAACCCACTTTGCCAGAGTCTTGGCATCTGCCTCGTTAACCTTTGCATTTGGCGGCATGGGAACAGGCCCCCAAACTCCCTGGCTTCCTTTCTGGATTTTTCCTGCCAGATAGTCCACGGCTTTCGGGTCAGCCTTATACTTGGCCGCTACATCCTTCAACGCAGGGCCGACCAGTTTTTTGTCCACCATATGACAATTCAGGCAACCGCTGCTTTTCGCCAACTCGGGACTCGCCTGCGCGGTACCGACAATCAACAAAGCTGATGCCGCAACCATTCCCATCCAGACAGCTTTCATTACACACACTCCTTTTATCCGTTAATTATAGAAAAGGGATCTTATCTTACCTCGAATTTCGCTGATACGCAGCAATTCCTGCAAGTCAGTGATCTCCGGTAAGCATTTAACGCCATGACAGACCCAGGCGTTGACACCGATCTCTGGCGGAAGGGGCTTGGCAAGACTCGGTGGCAGCGTTGCGGGCGCCACGCGATCAACCGGCAGCGCAAGCACAAGAGCGATGGGGGCGCGCTGACGCAAAGCGTTTTCCCACCTCGCCATCGCGTCCGCTTTTCCCTGCAGTATGACAACGGTGGGAGGTACGAGCCACTGCTCAAGCGCCAGAAGCAGACTGCAACAGGAGTCGGGATGCCGGATCAAGGCAGGGTAGAAGAGCTGCAGTGCCCGTTCTGCCGCGTGCAGATAACGGGATTCCCCCAGCAGATAACCCATGCGCTGAAGAGTATAGATCGCGACGCCGTTGCCGGATGGTGTTGCATTGTCATAACCAGGCTTGGGACGATGGATCAGATTTTCATGATCATGGCTGGTAAAGAAAAAACCGCCGGCTTCCTTGTCTTCAAACTGGTCCAGAAGAACATCGGCAAGCGCAATGGCAAAATCCAGGTCCACTGGGCGAAACGTTGTCTGCATCAGTTCCAGTAATCCGTCCAGCAGGAAAGCGTAATCGTCGAGATAGGCATTGAGATGCCCATTGCCGTCCTTCCAGGTTGCCAGCAGACGCCCGTTTTCCCAAAGTGTGGAACGAATGAAATCCACGGCACAGATAGCCGAGCGCACCCAGTCGTCGCGACCGAATATGCGTCCGGCTCGGGCCATGCCCTTGATCATCAGTCCATTCCAGCTGGTCAGGGTTTTCTCATCCCGTCCGGGAAGAACGCGACGTTGGCGCTGTGCAAGCAGCTTCTTGCGCGCTGATTCAAGCCATTGTCGCGCGTCTGCGCAGGTGACGTCGAAGTTTTCAGCTATCTCGGGCAGCGATTGGGCCACTGCCAGATGCCAGTGTCTGTTCCCGAAGTTCGCTCCCTGGGACAGACCATAGTAACTGGCGGCTACGGCATATTCCCGACGTGAAAGAATATGCGATGCTTCGCTGCGATCCCATACGTAGAACTTGCCTTCGACGTCTTCCGAGTCGGCATCCAGGGTCGACCAGTAGCCGGCTCCCGTTCTCTTTTCATCCGCTTCATATCCTGGCTGCATTTCGCGCATGACCCAGGTAGCGGTTTCTTCCACAATCTGGGCAAACAGCGGATTTCCGGACGCGATCCAGGCATCCGCATAGAGGTGCAGCAGGGGCCCATTGTCATAAAGCATTTTTTCGAAATGCGGAATCTGCCACTGCTTGTCGGTACTGTAACGATAGAACCCGCCGCCCACCTGGTCGTAGATGCCGCCTTCCGCCATTTTCTCCAATGTCAGCGTGGCCATGTGCAATGCCTCGCTATTGCCGGAAGTGAAGTAGCGCCGCAAACAGAAATTCAGTTCGGTCAGGTGCAGGAACTTCGGCGCCTCGCCGAAACCACCATTTTCGAAGTCGAACCGGTTCTTCAACTCAGCCAGTGCCTGCTCCAGGGGACGCTCAGAAAATACCGGAGCCTCCGGTGCTTTTGATGGCAGCATATCGGCGAAGGATTTGAGCAACGATGCGCTCTGGCGTTCGATCTCCGGGCGGCGAACGCGGTAAGTTTCCGCCACCCGCGGCAATAAATCGAGGAAACCCGGCAGATCGTGACGCGTTGTTTTGGGAAAGTAGGTGCCGCCGAAGAATGGTTTTTGATCGGGCGTCAGAAAAAGCGTCAGGGGCCAGCCGCCGCTGCGCTGTGTCAGCATGTAGAGCGCGGTCTGATAAATCTGATCGATATCCGGGCGTTCCTCGCGATCCACCTTGATATTGATGAAGTACCGGTTCATGACTTCGGCGACTTCCGCATCTTCGAAGCATTCGTGCGCCATCACATGGCACCAGTGGCAGGCAGAGTAGCCGACGGATAGCAGGATCGGCCTGTCTTGCGCGCGGGCGAGCGTCAGAGCTTCTTCTCCCCAAGGATACCAGTCGACAGGATTGTCTGCATGTTGCAGCAGGTAGGGGCTGGTTTCACCGGCAAGATGGTTGAGCATGGCTTTGTGGCGGGAAAGAACGGGTTAGTCGGTGATCGCTCCCCGGCTGGCACTCGAGACGAGCTTCGAATATTTAGCGAGCACTCCCCGTGTGTAGCGCGGATGGGGTGGTTGCCATTCAGCCCGCCGCCGAGCCAACTCATCTCCAGGAACGTTGAGCTGCAGCAGCCGTTGCTCGGCGTCTATGGTGATCGAATCGCCTTCTCGCACCAGCGCAATGGCGCCGCCTACAAAGGCTTCCGGCGCCACGTGTCCAACCACCATTCCATAGGTGCCTCCCGAGAACCGTCCATCGGTGATCAGGCCCACGGAATCTCCGAGCCCTTCGCCAATAAGCGCGGAAGTGGGGGACAGCATTTCCCGCATCCCAGGACCGCCCTTGGGTCCCTCATAGCGTATCACCACCACGTCACCGGGCTGGATCTCGCGCGCAAGGATGGCTGCCATGCAGGCTTCTTCCGAGTCGAATACTCGTGCCGGTCCGGTAATTTTTGGTGTTTTCACTCCGGTGATTTTCGCTACGCACCCTTCTGTGGCGAGATTGCCCTTGAGTATGGCGAGGTGGCCCTGAGTATACAACGGGTTGTCCCACTGACGGATGACATCCTGATCCTTGCGGGGCTCTGACGGCACATCCTTCAATATCTCGGCAATGGTCTGTCCGCTGATGGTGATGCAGTCGCCATGCAACAGGCCGTGGTCGAGCAGCATTTTCATTACTTGGGGAATGCCTCCTGCCTTGTGCAAGTCGGTGGCGACGTACCGTCCCGAGGGTTTGAGATCGCACAGTACTGGCACTTTGCCGCGCATGCGTTCAAAATCATCGATCGTGAGTGTCACTTCAGCCGCATGGGCAATGGCGAGGAAGTGCAAAACAGCATTGGTGGAACCACCCACGGCCATGATCACCGCGATCGCGTTTTCAATGGACTTGCGGGTAATGATGTCGCGCGGTCGAATCTGTTTCCTGATGGCGTCCACG
>Ga0134128_10010687_pt1 | contig 10994 bp, 9 predicted proteins | sample KB31754_FD_96462 | JGI IMG/M metagenome (GOLD analysis project Ga0134128, IMG submission 96462) | Terrestrial soil microbial communities with excess Nitrogen fertilizer from Kellogg Biological Station, Michigan, USA - KB3-175-4 | ecosystem: Environmental > Terrestrial > Soil > Unclassified ...
CTCGAAGCCGGCCGGGGGCTCCATGCTCGGCAGCAGGCCGACCAGCCCCTCACCGGTCAGCGTGAGCTGACGGACGCTCTCGCGGCACGCCTCGCAGGTGTCCAGGTGCGCGATGGCCTGGGCGCGCTCGCGCCCGGTCAGCACGCCGAGCGCCAGCTCGGCGGCGACGTCGTGGAACTCGCGGCAGCTCATCTGGTTCATCTCACTCATTACCGGCCTCCTCCGGGAGGTAGGCGGCCCGCAGTTTCTGCATCCCGTCTCTGATCCGGGTCTTCGCCGTGCCCAGGGGGATCCCCTCAGTGTCGGCGATCTGCTGTGCGGTCATGCCGTAGATGCCCGCCATGGCCACGGCACGGGCTTGGGGCTCGGGCAGGCCGGCCAGCGTGCGGCGCAGCTCGGCGGCGCTGTCGTGGGCGACGGCGAGTCGTTCGGGCGTGTCGGTGACGGCGGTGAGGATGGCGGGCAGCTCGTCCGGGTCGACGGGCGCCGCGGTGCGCGCCCGGACGACGTCAACGGCCAGGTTATGGGAGATCGTCGTCAGCCAGGCGCGGACCGAGCCGCGGCGGGAGTCGAAGACCTGGGCGTGCCGCCAGGCCTGCTCGAAGGCCTGCTGAGCGACGTCCTCGGCGGTGGTGGTGTCGCCGATGACGGTCATGGCGACGCCGAACACCACCCGCTGGAACCGGCGCACGAACGCGAGTGACAGCTCGGCGTCACCGGCCCCCAGGCCAGCGAGCAGCGTCTCATCCGGCAGCTGGTCAGCTGAGGCTCTCACTACTCTCACACTGTATCTACGGTAGTCGGCCTGAAAAGGATTGGACTGGAGCATTTTCGCTGGTCAGGACCCTGGCCGCGGGCGGGCGGCCAGGAGGATGCCGGTCGCGGCGGCGAGCACGGCGGCCCCGGTGAACTCGACCGTCAGCGAGGTCATCGCGTACGGCACGGCCAGGCTGTCCTGGAAGCCGAACAGGCCGAAGGCGGAGCTGACCAGCAGTCCGGCGGCGGTGCCGGCCAGCAAGGCCGCTCCGGCCGCCAGCAGGGCCGCCCGGCGCAGGACGACCATGGCCAGCGCCAGGGCGATGCCGGCGATGCCCTGAATCAGGAACAGCGGGCCGATGACCGAGATGCTCCGGTAGCCATCGGACCACAGCTGCAGGTGGATGACGCTGGACCAGACCATCAGGGCGGCCCCGGCCAGGGCCAGGCCGCTGACCGCCCAGCGCGCGGATGGGGCGGCCAGGCGGCCGGGCCCGCGGGCCAGGAGCCGGGCGGCCCGGTGCGGGGCGCTGGGCGGCCGGGCCGGCTCTGTGGTCGGGATGACGATGTCGGCGTGGCTGTGGTTCATGACGGTGCCCTCCTGATTTAATCCGAAAGGTTTGTGGTCCGAAGGTCAGCCCCAGCCGCCGCCGGTGGAGGAGCCGCCCGTGGAGGTGGAGCCGCCGGGGGACGCGGTATCGGAGGCCGTGATCGCGGTGCCGGACGGGGCGACCAGCCACCACTTGGCGCCGAAGTTGTCGCTGCCCTGGCCGTTGGTCTGGCCGGGGCCGGAGTCGCCGGCGAAGAAGTACAGCGGGTGCCCGTTGTAGGTGACCTGCTTGCCGCCACCGGACCGGGCGATGGTGCCCAGGTCGGACGGCTTCACGCCGTGGCCCGGGGTCACCTTCCCGCTAGCCATGACGGGCGGCCAGGTCGCGGCGCAGGCGCCCGAGCAGTTGGACTTGTTCATGCCGTCCGCGTCCCACAGGTACACGGTGTGACCGGAGTCGGTCAGGAACGTTCCCCCGGAGCCGGAGTGGGAGGCGATCATCGTCCCGGCGGCCGGCGTACTCGACTGTGACCCCGACGACTGCGACCCGGACGACGACGGCGACGCGGCCGCGCTCCCGCAGGCCGCGGCCAGCAGCCCGGCCGCCGCCACCGGGACCCCCAGCCTGACCGGGACCGGCACCCGTGCCAGCAGTGACTTGCTCATGCGAACCATCTCCTGTTCCGGCGATCCCGGCCGCGAGGCCGGCCCGCCCTCCGTGTTCTTGCTTGCCGCGACTAAGTACGGGAGCAGCGCCGGAAGAGATTGGATCGCCAGCGTGAGGTGGGTCACGTTTTGTCGGACCTGGCCTTTACGCTCGGGGCGTGAACCGGCCGGATCGCCTCTACGCGCTGGTCGAGGAGCGGCGGGCGGTCGCGCCCCCCGGCTCACCCACTCTCGCGGGGGGCGGCGACAGCCCCCTGTCGGTGTTTCGCGACGACTGCGGAAGCGGCACTGGATACGGCAGGCGATCTACCCCAAACGACGTACTCCCTGCTGACGCGGCCCGACTAGCATCCCGGCAGTGATCAGGAAAACCGCAGACCCGAAACGGGGAGGGACCAGCATGTCTATTCGCCGCCGCAGCGCCGCCGCAGTCCTGGCGGTCACCCTGGCGGGGTCGGCCGCCGCCGTCACCGCCGCCGCCGCTCCGGCGCTCGCCGACAGCGGCGGGAACCCGAGCGTGGGTTACTGCCGGAGCATCGCGTCGCTGTTCCCCGGCGACATCTACGGCGCCTGCGTCAGCTATTACCAGAGCCATAACCGCAGCGCCGCCGCCACCGACGTGTACTTCTGCAAGAACGAATTCGTCCCGGACGGCTACTTCGACAACCTAGGCCAGTGCGTGAGCTTCCTGAACAACTTCAAGGGCGACTAGACTCACGGCCAGTGTTCTACACGATCTGTAGAATGTCCGCAGGCTCGTTTGACGCTGGAGGTCCGTCATGTCCGGTGACCGCCGCCCGGCCGGGGCGCTGGAGGCCGAGGTGCTGGCCGTGCTCGCCGCTGCGGGCCAGCCGCTGACGCCCGGCCAGGTCCAGCAGCGCCTGGCCGGCCGCCCGGAGCCGGACCTGGCCTACAGCACGGTGGTGACCATCCTGTCCCGGCTGCACGTCAAGGGCCTGGCGGTCCGGCAGCGGTCCGGGCGCGCGTTCGCCTACGCCCCGGTCGACGAGGCCTCGTTCGCGGCCAGCCAGATGAGCCAGGCCCTGGACGCCGGCCCCGGCCACGACGCGGTGCTGGCCCGGTTCGCCTCCGGCCTGTCCAGCCGCGACGCCCGGCTGCTGCGCGACCTGCTCGGCGAGGATGCCGGCGCGCCGGGCGGCGCCGGTCCGCCGGGCGGCGCCGGTCCGCCGGGCGGCCAGTCCTAGGACCCGGCGATGTGGCTGCTGCTGTTCGTCCCGCTGCTGATCCCGGCGCTGGCCGCGGCCGCGGCACGCCCGCTGGCCGCCTGGCTGGAGCCGCGCAGCGCGACCTGGCTGCTGACGGCGGCGGCGGTGGTCCTGGCCTGCGCCAGCACCATGGCGCTGGCGCTGCTGGTCGCCTGGGCCGCGGCCGCCGCGCCGCCGCTGGCCATCATCGGCCAGTACTCCGCGGCCGTGGCCCGCCGCGGTGACCCCTACCCCGTGCTGACCGGGGCCGGGGCCGCGCTGCTGCTGGCCGCCGTGGCCGTGGGCACCGCCGTCACCGCCCACCGGCGCGCCCGTGCCCTGGCCGAGGCCTACCGCCGGGCGGCGCGCCTGCGGCCGGGCCGGCGCCGCGTGGTCGTGATCCCCAGCCCGGCCATCGAGGCCTACGCCCTGCCCGGCTGGCCGGGCCGGATCGTGCTGTCGGCCGGCATACTCGACGCCCTCGACGACCGGGGCCAGGCCGCCCTGCTGGCCCACGAGCAGGCCCACCTGGCCGGCCAGCACCACCTGTTCACCACCGCCGCCCGGCTGGCCGCCGCGGCCAACCCGCTGCTGCTGCCGCTGAGCCGGGCGGTCGACTACACCACCGAGCGGTGGGCCGACGAGCGCGCCGCCGCCGCCACCGGCGACCGTCGCCTGGTCGCGGCCACCATCGGCCGCGTGGCCCTGCTGGCCACCACCCCGGACCCGGCCGCGCTCAGCATCGCGGGCCGTCCGGCCCGGCGGATCTCCCTGGCCTGGGCCGGCCCGGTCCCGCGCCGCGTCGCCGCGCTGCTCGGCCCGCCGCCCCGCTCGCGCACCCCGCGTACCCTGCTGCTCGTCGCGGTCGCCGCGCTGGCCGTGCTGGCCGGCGTGGCCGCCCTGGAGGCGGCCAGGGACCTGCACACCCTGCTGGAGCTGGCCCGCTCAGTCGGCTAGGGGCTCGCCCTACCGCCCATACCGGCGCTGCCGGGCGGCGAAGCTACGCAGCGCCCGCAGGAAGTCGATCTCCCGGAACGCGGGCCAGTAGGTGTCGCAGAAATACAGCTCGGAATAAGCGCTCTGCCAGAGCAGGAAGTTCGACAGCCGCAGCTCGCCGCTGGTGCGGATGACAAGGTCCGGGTCGGGCTGGCCGGCCGTGTACAGATGCCGGGCCACGTCCTCGATGGTGATCGTGCCGGCCAGCTCGGCCAGCGACGTGCCCGCCTCGGCGTGCTCGTGCAGCACCGAGCGGAAGGCGTCGATGACCTCCTGGCGGCCGCCGTAGCCGACGGCCAGGGTGAGGTGCGCGCCGGTGCCGCAGTCCCGGCTGGCCTCGACGGCGTGCTTGAGCGCCCTGGCGGTGGAGTCGGGCAGCACGTCGAGCTGACCGGCGATGTGCACCTGCCAGGTCGGGCGCGCGGTGAGCTTCTCGGCCACCAGCTCCTCGATGACCTTCATGAGGAAGTCGACCTCGGCGCTCTCGCGGCTGGTCAGGTTCTCGGTCGAGCAGGCGAAGACGGTGACGTGCCGGACGCCGGCCCGCCGGCACCAGCCGAGCACCTCCTCGGCGTGGTCGGCGCCGTACTTGTGGCCCAGGCTGGCGTCGGTCATGCCCTGCTGGCGGGCCCAGCGCCGGTTGCCGTCCATGATGATGCCGACGTGCCGGGGCGGCGGGCAGCCGGCCAGCTGGCGGCGCAGCCGCCGCGCGTACAGGCCGTAGAGAAGCCGCGCGCCGGGCAGTGGCGGGCGCCAGGCGGGCAGCGGCGGGCGCCAGGCCAGCCCGCGCACTCGGGCCATGGCCCGGTCGCGGCCGGTCTGGTGGGCCCGGACCACGTCCCGCACCGGGCCGAAGCTGGCGATGGCCGCCCGCGCGGCCTCGGCGTCGGTCAGCCCGGATGCGCGCCCGGCGGCCACCGCCTCGCGCAGGTGATCCTCGGCCTCGGTCAGGATCCCCAGCGCCCGCTCCGGCCGCATCCGCAGCCCGGCGCTGAGCTCGCTCAGGTACTCGTCGACCGGACCGCTCAGTCCGGCCGGGCCGCTCATGCGGGCCACCCGAGAACCGCGTGCACGCCGGCGGCGAAGCGCTGCCACTCGGACTGCTCGGCGGCCAGCGCCGCGGCCCCCTGATCGGTCAGCGCGTAGACCCGCCGCCGGCGCCCGCCGCTGTCGGCCCAGTCGCTGGCCAGCAGCCCGGCGCTCTCCAGCCGGTGCAGCGCCGGGTAGATGGTGCCCTCGGGCAGGTCGAAGGCGCCCGCGCTGCGCTGGCGCAGCGCCGCGATAACCCCGTACCCGTGCGCGGGGCCGGCCGACAGCACCGACAGCAGCAGCAGGTCCAGGTTTCCTTTGAGTCGCTCTCGCTCCATGCCTCGGAACGCTATGCCTAGTATTACTAGGTGTCAATTCGCCTGGCCGGCCCGGGCGGCGACCCCCGGTCCGGTCGCGACGCGCGGGTCGGCCAACCCAGCACCACGGTGCCGGCGATGGCGGTGACAGCGGCGGGCACAAAGACCGGCGCCGGGCGGACGGCGTGCTGCATCGAGGTGACTAGCAAGGCAGCCAGGAAAGCGAGGTATCCCGCGATGATCATGAAGCCGGGCAGGCGGCGCAGTCCGTGCCCGCGATAGGCCAGTGCGAGCCCGAGCACGGTCAGGCCCGCGTACCACCCGGCCACCAGCGTCGCCTGTCCCGAGCGCGGGCCGAGCCCGGTCAGGCTGGCCGGGATCAGCAGCCCCGCGATGACGTTGATCGCGTTGCTGTTCAGCGCGATGCTGAGCACCGCGGCACCCCGGCCGCGGCGGGCCAGGTACACCGCGCTGACCACGTTCGGCAGGCTGGTCACCACCGCGAGCACCAGGCCGCCAGTGATGATGCCGGGGACCGCGAACCGACGGCCTAGCGTGGTGGCGGCCAGTTCCATGGTCGTGCTCGCCGCCACGACCGTGACCAGCGCTCCGGCCGCGGCCACTCCATCGCGCCAGGTGCCGGGGAGCGGCCGGATCGCCGCGGCCAGTTCGGCCTCTTCCTCGGCGGCGGCCGTGGCCAGCCAGTGCCCCAGGCGGCCCGGCAGCGCCTCGAGGCGGGCCCGGCGCAGGCCCAGCAGCGCGCTGACCGGGACCAGCACCACGGCGGCCAGCAGCAGCCCGGCGGCGGGCGCAAGCACCGCCGTCACCACCAGCACGCAGCACAGCGCCACCCAGACGCCGGGGATCCCGGCCAGCAGCACGACCCGGCGGTGGAACGCGACCTGGCCGGCGACGACCGCGGCCAGCCCGAGCAGCGCCGCCAGGTTGAAGACGTTCGAGCCGAGCACCACGCCGGCCCCCACGCTGGCCTGGCCGTGGGCTAGCGCGGTCACCGCGGAGGTGATCTCGGGGGCGTCGGCGGCCAGCGCCGCGACCAGGCCCAGCCACGCCTCGGAGAACCCGGCCCGCTCGGCCAGCCGTTCCAGGCGCGAGACCAGCAGCCAGCTAGCGGCCAGGCTCACCCCCGCCCCGGCCGCGAACAGCACCAGCGACAGCACGCGCGACAACCCTGCCTAGCTCAGCGGCCCGGCGCGATGGCCGCGATGATCGCCGGGCGCAGCTGCGAGGCGCTGATCACGGCGTCCACCGAACCGACCTCCACCGCCCGGTGCACGCTGTGCACGGTGTCGAACTCGGTCGCCACCTCGGCCAGCTTCTCCGCGCGCACCGAGGCCCGTACCTCGGCCAGCCGCGTGGTCAGCTCGGCCCGCTCCGCCCCAGCCGCCTCGGCCCGCTCCGTGCCCCCGGTCTCGGCCAGCCGCGCCTCCAGCTCGGCGACCCGGCGGTCGGACCTGGTCCGCCGGTCCACCTCGCCGCTGAACACCACCGCCGCCGCGGGCGCACCGCCGATGACCGAGGCGAACGAGCCCTCCACCGCCAGCACCGTCATGTTCGGGTTGAGCGCTTTGGAGAACACCACGAAGGCGCCGCCGTGGTAGCGCGAGATCACGCAGAACACGATCGGGCCCGCGAAGTTGACGATGGCCCGGCCGATCTCGGCGCCGTACTCCAGCTGCAGCTTGCGCATCGACTCCGGCGACCCGTCGAAGCCGGACAGGTTGGCCAGCACCACCACCGGCCGGTTGCCGCTGGCCGCGTTGATGGCCCTGGCCGCCTTCTTCGACGACAGCGGGAACAGGGTGCCCGCGCTGTAGGCGTCCGGCCCGTCGGCGGGCGGGAAACCCAGACGGGGCACCGACTTGGACTCGATCCCGAGCAGGCACACCGGCCGGCCGCCAAGATGCACATCCTGGACCACGGCGGTGTCGGCATCGGCCATGCCCGCCCAGCGCTCGAGCACGGAGTGGTCCTGGTCGGACACCGCCCGCATCACGGTGCGGATGTCGAACGCCTTCTTGCGCTCGGGGTTGGCCGCCGACGAGAAGATCTCGCCCACGGTAGCGAAGTCGCTGCCTGCCAGGACGTGCGGGTAGTCCGAGACGTCGCGGTCCGCCGGGTCGGTGGTGGGCGCGGGCCGCGGGCCCGCCTCGCCTGGCGCGACGTAGGTGTGGTCGTAGTGGGCCATCAGCACGTCGCGGGCCCCGGCCACGCTGGGCGCCCAGTACTGGGCCTGGCCGTTCGGGCCCATCACCCGGTCGTAGCCGCCGATGCCGAAGTTGTCCTCGGCCGAGACGCTCCCGGAGAAGTCCAGCGCCTGCTTGCCGGTCAGCACCATGGCCGAGTCCGGCGTCATGACCAGGATGCCCTTGGTGTGCATGAGCATCGTGGCCTCGGCGTTCCAGTACGGCTGCGCGCCGACGTTGATCCCGGCGACCACGATGTTGATCTCGCCGCCGCCCTGGGTGAACGTCACGATGCGCCGCAGCGCCGCGGCCACCCAGTCCATGTTCTCGGTGCCGGAATCCATCGCGATGCGGGCACCCGCGGACAGCGCGAACCACTCCACCGGCAGGCCACGGTCCTGCGCCAGGTCCAGCGCGGCGATCACCCGCGCGCACTCCGGCTCGGACAGCGCGCCCAGCGCCTTGGTCGGGTCGCCCAGCAGCACCACCCGCTCGACGCCTTCGGGGTACTTCCTGGTCGGCGTGCTGACCACGCCCGCGACCAGCGCGGCGGTGTTGCGGCCGCGCGGCCGGTCCACCGGCACCAGGCGGCCCTCGGCGTCCAGGTCATACTCGGTGAAGCTGCCGAGCGTGCCCGGCAGCATGGCGGTCAGCTCGTACGGGTAGATGGTGCCGCGCCGGCTGGCCCGCAGCACGTTCTGCCGGTAGCCGTCCAGCGGCTCGACCGGCGCCGTCGGCCGCTCGCCGACGTCCAGCCGGATCCCGGAGTCGGCGGTGTAGCCGATGCGCACCGCGATCTCGGCCAGCTCGCGGCTGACCACGTCCCGCTGCCGGGCCAGGAACATGACCTCCTCCAGCCCGGCCCCCGCGGTGGTGGGCAGGATGCGCTGGACCACCGTGTTCAGCTCGGCCGGGGTCACCTCGCTGGTCGGCCAGACGTAGATGAGGATCCGGTTGGTGTCGAACCGCCGGTTGGCCCGGCGGCCCGACTGCACCTTGCGGATCGCGTCCAGGCAGGCGGCCAGCGTGTCCTCGGCGGCGGGCAGCGCGACCAGCCGGCCCTCGCTGTCCCGCAGCGCGGTCAGGTCCCGCACCTGGGCCAGCGCGACCAGCCGCTCGTCGGCCGGGTTCTGCCGGGCCACGGCGCTGAACAGGTACACCTCCTCGTCGGCCGAGGGCAGCCGGGTGAGGTCGAACTCGCGCAGCCGCTCCAGCTGCATCCGCTGGGCGATCAAGGGGTGCAGCCCGCGGATCAGCCGCTCCTCGGTAATGCCGTCGGGCCCGGGCCGGAACGTGAAGTGGTGGTGCATGACCGCGCCGCTGCGCCCGGCCACGATGGCCGTGATCCGGCTGAGCGGGGCCCGCCCAGCCGCACGGCCGGCCGGGAGCGGCTGGGCGGCCAGCACGTCCCGCAGCGCGGCCGCCATCGCGTCCGCGTCGTCGGGCTGGCCGTCCCAGGTCAGGTAGATGTCGGCGGCCACGTCCCCGGCCGGGGCCAGCCCGTCCAGCGCGCGGACGGCACGGGGCAGGGCCGGGAAGTCCACCGCGGTGGTCAGCACGGCTGACCGGCCGGCCTCCTCGTCGTGCTCGGCGACCACGAACGTGCACCCGTCGACCTCGCTGACCCGCAGGTCGTGCAGCGACTTGTTGCCGTAATAGCGGCGGGTCAGCACCTCCAGCATCGGCGCCAGCCCGGCGCCGGGGCGGCCGATCCGCTGGCCCAGCAGCCGCACCAGCGGCTCGGAGCTGGCCACCATCGCGGCGATCCGCTCCGCGCGGTCGGGCGCGTCCGGGTGGGCGTCGAGGTACCTGAGGTGCTGGCGCACCGCCGCGTAGACCCGGGCCCGGCTGCGCCGCAGCATCGGCTGGGCGAACCAGCGGAACACCACCGAGCGGGCCAGGTCGGAGACGGCCGGGAAGCGCAGCTGAGTCGCCGCGATCAGGTGCTCGAGGGTCAGCCCGGAGGTCTCGCGCAGCGGCTCGCCGGGCGGCGCCTCGGTCAGCCACTGGCGCAGCAGCGCGACCACCACCGCGACGTCGGTGGCCCCGCGGCGCTGGGCCAGGAAGATACGGAAGACCGCGTCCTCCAGCTCCGGGGTGCGCTCCAGGTCGGTCACCCCGTAGTGCCGCAGCATCCGGCTGAGCCGGTGCTGGAATCCCTCGGGCAGGCCGCCCCGCTCCACGTCCAGGCTCTGCAGGTAGGTGTGGAAGTACTCGCGCGGGCTGTGCACCTGGGTGTCGGCGGCGGCATCCGGGCCGGCCGGCCGGTTGCGGGTCAGCTCGGACAGGTCGGCGAACACCTCGAGCAGCTCGATCTCGCCCGCCAGCGGCCCGCCGTTGCCGTGCCCGGCCTCGGACCGGGCCGCGATGTAGCGGGCCAGCATCCGGCGCAGGTCATCCGGGCCGACGTCGTAGCCGAGCAGCAGCCCGCGCAGGTCGCGCAGCCCGGCCGCGACCCGGTCGGCGGCCGGGACGGCGGCGGGCTCGGCGGGCAGGTCGATCTCGACGTCGGCGGCCTCCGGCTCGGCCGCGGGGTTGCTGCCGTTGCCGAGCGGCTCCAGGCGCAGCAGCGGGGCCCCGGCCTCGACCAGGCTGCCCACCGCCACCGGGCACTCGCGCAGCCGGGCCCGGAACGGCGCCCGCAGCACCGTCTCCATCTTCATCGACTCCAGCACCAGCACCGGCGCGCCCGCCTCCACCTCGGCGCCCACCGCCAGCGGCGTGGCCACCACCAGCGCGGGCGCGGGCGCGCGCACCACGCCGCCCTCGTCGCGGCTGATCCGGTGCGCGACCCCGTCCACCTCGACCAGGTGGGTCGGCCCATGGGAGCTGGTGACCAGCCGGAAGCGCTGGCCGTTGACCAGGATCTGCCCGGAGAACTCGTCGAAGCGCTCGATCTCCACGTCGGCCGCCTTCGGCGTACCGCTCCCGGCCGCGATCTCGACCCGGAACCGGTGCGGCGCGGTCCGGCCGACACCGACCTTGTAGCCGACCCCGCGCAGCTTGAGCTCGACGGGGCGGCCGGTGTCCAGCTGGACCTGCGGCCGGCCGCCGTGCGCGCTGGTCAGCAGGCGCTGCCGGGCTAGTTCCTCGGCGTCCTCGTAGGCCTCGATGGCGGCCGCGGCCAGCGCGACCGCGGCCCCCCGCTGGGCGACCAGCCGCCCCTCGGCCCGGACCCGGTCGATCCAGCCGGTGTCCGCGCTGGCGTCGATGACCTCGGGCTGGTCCAGCAGGTCGAGCACGAAGCTCTTGTTGGTCGCGCCGCCCTCGA
>Ga0134128_10010688_pt1 | contig 10994 bp, 6 predicted proteins | sample KB31754_FD_96462 | JGI IMG/M metagenome (GOLD analysis project Ga0134128, IMG submission 96462) | Terrestrial soil microbial communities with excess Nitrogen fertilizer from Kellogg Biological Station, Michigan, USA - KB3-175-4 | ecosystem: Environmental > Terrestrial > Soil > Unclassified ...
ATCTGGAAGGTCTTGTCGTGCGAGCCGTATTCCTCGGCCTTGTCGGCCATCAGGCCGACGTTGGGCACGCTGCCCATCGTGGCCGGGTCGAACGCGCCATTGGCCTTGCAGTCCTCGATCACCACTGCGTAGATGCCGGCATAGCTGCGATCGGGGATCACGGCCTTGCAATCCTGGCGTTCGCCATCGGCGTTCCACATCTTGCCCGAATCGCGGATCATCGCCGGCATCGACGCATCGATGATCACGTCGGACGGTACGTGCAGGTTGGTGATGCCCTTGTCCGAATCGACCATCGCGAGCTTCGGACGCTTGCCGTACTGGATTTCGATGTCGTCCCTGATCGCGGCCTGCTGGTCTTCCGGCAATTTCGCGAGGCAGGCGTAGAGATCGCCCATCCCGTTGTTGGGATTGAACCCCGCGCGCTTCAGCACGTCGCCGTGAGCGGCCAGCACATCGCGGAAGAAGGCCTCCACCACCACGCCGAACATGATCGGGTCGGATACCTTCATCATGGTGGCCTTGAAGTGCACCGAGAACAGCACGCCCGAGGCGCGCGCATTGGCGATCTGTGCATCGATGAAGGCGGCCAGCGCGCGGCGCGACATCACCGCGGCATCGACGATCTCGCCGACCTGCACCTTGATGCCTTCCTTCAGCACGCGCTGCTTGCCGTCGTCGCCATCCAGCACGATCTTCAAGGCACCGGCCTTGGCCAGCGTTGCCGATTTTTCGGTGCCGTAGAAATCGCCGGATTCCATGTGCGCGACATGGGTTTCAGAATCGCTGCTCCACTTGCCCATCCTGTGCGGGTGCTTGCGCGCGTAATCCTTCACCGATGCGGGTGCGCGGCGATCGGAATTGCCCTGACGCAGCACCGGATTCACCGCGCTGCCTTTGACCTTGTCGTAGCGGGCCCTGGTGTCCTTCTCGACATCGTTCTTCGGCTCATCCGGGTAGTCGGGCAGCGCGTAGCCCTTGCCCTGCAATTCGCGGATCGCGGCCTTCATCTGCGGCAGCGAGGCCGAGATGTTGGGCAGCTTGATGATGTTGGCGGACGGCTCCAGCGCCAACCGGCCCAGCTCGGCCAGATCGTCCGATAGCTTCTGGCCGTTCTTCAGCACGCCCGGGAATTGCGACAGGATGCGTCCGGCCAGCGAAATGTCTCGCGTCTCCACATTGATCCCCGCCGAACCGGTGAACGCATCGATGATCGGCAGCAGTGAGGCCGTGGCGAGGAACGGTGCCTCGTCGGTGAGCGTGTAGATGATCTGGGGTGTGTCGGACATGGACGGCTGGGCCTGCTGAGGACAAGCCCCCATTGTCGCGGGTCGATGGCGCGCAGCCAAGCGGAGCGGCAAATGAGGGAGGTTTCAGCTTGAGTGACGCTCGTCCGGAGCGTAGACGCGAAGCATCGAAGTCGAAGGACCTTGAGTTGACGCTTCGATTCGCGTCCTTCGGACGCTACGCTGAGCGCAAACGGGTATCCGTATTTCGCGCCGGAGCAGAACGCGCGGATGAATTACGTGCGCGGTTCCGCCGCCAGTTCCTGGTACAGCGCCAGCACGGAACCTTGCATGTCGGCCAGCCGGTAGCGCTGCATCGGCGGGATGGGCGGCGCGCGGCCCACGAACTCCGCGGCGCGGTCGATCAGCTTGTTGACGTCGCCGGCGGGCACGCGGCCGGCGGGATACAGTTCGGCCAGCAATTCGCCGACGCCGCCGTGCGCATAACCCAATACCGGCCGGCACAACGACAGTGCTTCGATCACGGTGCGGCCGAAGCTTTCCGGCTTGTTGGAAAGCTGCAGGATCAAATCGGACACCGCGAACACGTCGCGCACGTCGCTGCGCGGCGGCGAGAACGCCACGATGTCGGCGACGCCACGCGTGTGCGCCAGCGTCTGCAATTCCCGCAGGTACGCCTCGCGCCCGGGCTCGGCGACACCCAGCAGCAACAGGCGCGTATCCACGCCGCGTTCGCGCAGACCTGCCACCAGTGCGATCGCGTCGGCGTGGCCCTTCAGGCGGGTGCCCCGTCCCGGCAGCGTCAACAGCGGCGCGCCGGCGAGCTGCGGAAATTCCGCAAAAAACTGGTCGCGCCAGATGTCGTCCGGCCGATAGCCGTAGGGAAACGCCTCCGGATCGATGCCACGCGGAATCACGGTGAGCCGGGACGCGTTCACCCGCGGGTAGTGGCTCAGCACGAAGTCGTGCACGGTCTGCGACACCACGATCACGCGGTCGCCGCGGGTCATGATGCCGCTCCAGCGCCCGGGCGAATTCAGGCCATGCACCGTGGTGACGAAATGCGGCCGCGGACGCATGCCACGCAGTGCAAACCATGCCAGCCACGCCGGCACCCGCGAGCGGGCGTGCACGATGTCCGGGCCGATATCGGTCAGCGCGCGGCGCAAGGCGCCGATTTTGGTCACGCTGCGCAGCGACTTGGTGCCGACGTCCAGCACGACGTGCTCGCCGCCTTCGCGTTCCAGCCGCTCGACCATGCGGCCGCCGGAGGAAATCACCACCGAACGATGCCCCGCCGCGACCAGCGCCCGCGAGATTTCCAGCGTCGAGCGCTCGGCGCCGCCATTCTCCAGTGCCGGCAGCAACTGGACGACGGTCAGGTGGCGCGGCATGGCGGCGGGCTCGGTCACGGGTCCCTGTGGGACGAGGGCGATGGGCATGCCCAAGAAGTATGCAAGAAATGCGCCGAGGCAAGGCGGGCGCGGGATTGCGGCGCGGGTTCGGACGCAGCCTGCCGTCCGGCATCAAAACGACCGTCGGAAATCACCGGGGGCCGTTCAGGCCGCCGGCCCGAACACCCGGCCCGCCACATGAACGCCGCGCGCGACGCAACCGGCTATTCAGGCGCGCCGGCGCGCTTCAGCACGTATTGCGCGCCGCAATACGGGCATACCGTGGCGCCGCCGTCGTCCACGATTGGCAGGTAGATGCGCGGATGCGAGTTCCACAGCGTCATTTCCGGCAGCGGGCAGGCCAGCGGCAGGTCCGCTTCGGTGACCTCGTAACGGCGCTTGGCGTTGGCGGGTTCGCCGACGGGAAAGGATGGGGCTGGCTGGGAAGACATGCTGGCTATCCGGGAATCGATACCGTCGATTCTAACGCAGCGCGTCGACGCCCCGCGTCACCCCGCGCGCGGGGTGACGTCCAGCGACAACTCCTCGACCCCGGGCGACGCATGCAGGCACCGGCAAGGTGCCGGTCCTTCGGTACACGCTCGATCGCGGTACCGTCCTGGGATGGCCGCCGTGGTGAACCCGCGGATCTCCCGCATAATCACGATCCCTTTCAGCGCGCGCGACGGATGCCACGACCGCCCCAAACCGCATGGGTCATCAGCGACGGCGCCGCCGGCAACGAACGCCAGGCGCTGGCGCTCGCGTCGGCACTGGGCGTCCCGGCGCGCGTGCTGGCGCTGCCACTGCGTGCACCGTGGGCGTGGTTCGCGCCGCGGCGCGTTCCGGGCGGAAGACTGGCGCTGGCGCCGCGCGATCGGGCGAACTTCGAGGCGCCATGGCCGGACATCGCGATCGGTTGCGGACGCAGCGCGGCGCTGCTGACGCGCATGCTGCGGGACCTGTCGGGTGGCGATTGCTACACCGTCCAGATCCTCGACCCGCGCATCGATCCGCGGCACTGGGATGCCGTGGTCGCGCCGCGTCACGATCGGCTGGAAGGCCCGAACGTGTTGGCCACGGTGGGCGCGCTGAACCCGATCGACGACACCTGGCTTGGATCCGGCCGCGAAGCTTTCCCCGATTTCGAGGCGCTGCCGCGCCCGCGCGTCGCGCTGCTGGTGGGCGGCCCGCGCCACGGCATCGACTTCGACGAAGCGCTCGCGGAATCGCTGCTCGCAACGGTGCACGGCCTCGCGCAAAACGGCAGCGTGCTGGCCACCGTCTCGCGACGCACCCCGCCCGTGTTCGCCGCGCACCTTCGCGATGCACTTGCGAATTTCCCCGGCTTTTCATGGAACGGCGAAGGGGCCAATCCCTATCCGGGACTGCTCGGCTGGGCCGACCGCATCGTGGTGACACCCGATTCGGTGAACATGCTTTCCGAAGCCTGCGCGGTGGGCGTTCCGGTGCACACCGCGACGGTCGCGCCGCTGCCGGAGAAGATCGCACGCTTCCATGCCGCACTGCGCGAACGCGGACTGCTCACCGAACCGGATGCACCGCGCGCCGACGTGCCAGCGCTTCGGGAAACCCAGGCCGTCGCCGCCGAGCTGCGCACGCGGATGGCGGCGCGCGCGTCGTAGCTGTTCCGCTCGCGTGCCGCATGCGACTCCCGTTTGCCGCATGCCGTGTCCCAACCCGCGTATCGCGGAACGGCGGGCTGCCACCCGTCCTACGCAGCTTTGTAGGGCGGAAGCAGTGTCAGCGAACCCCGCCGATGAGGTGGGCAGACCGAAAATGTAGGGCGGGAGCAGCGCAGCGTCTCTCGCCGATCGGTGACACTCTTGGATTCGCAAGGAAGGTATCGCGAAACGGCGAGTTGTCACCCACCCTACCAAAGGCACGCGTTATCCGGCGCCGAAGTCGAAGCCGGCGCGATGCGCCATCTCGAGCACCTTCTTGCAGCGCGCGTCCAGCACCAAGTCGCGCGGCACCACGCGATGCTGGCCCGCCAGCGTCGCCGACAGCGCGCGCGCCAGCAATTCCCCATGCGCGACGGCGAGCCCGTCGATATCGTCTGCGGCAATCACGCCCGCTTCCGCGCAGGCCGCCAGCAATCGCGGCGTGTCGCCGCGCACCGCAAGTTCCGGATGAGCATGCGCGTGCAGCAACACCAAGCCCTGCAGCAGGAACTGGATATCCAGCAACGCGCCGGCGCCCTGTTTCAGATCCAGCGATCCGGCATCGGACCGGTCACGCTGCTTGCGCCACTCGCTGCGCATCCGGCATACGTCGGCGATGACCTGCGCGGCGTCGCGTGACGCACGCAACACATCGCCGCGTTCGCGCGCGAATGCCTCGCCAAGCGCCGCGTCGCCCGCGACCGCGCGCGCGCGCACCAGCGCCTGTTGTTCCCACGTCCATGCGCGGTCGCGCTGGTAGGCAATGAATGCCGGCAGGCTCGCGACCAGCAGCGACTTGCCGCCGTCGGGCCGCAGGCGCGTGTCGACTTCGTAGAGGCGGCCGCCGCGCGTCGGTGCCGACAGCCAGTGCACCACCCGTTGTGCAAGCCGTGCGTACCAGCGCGCGCCGTCGAGCGGCCGATGGCCATCGCTCACTGCCTCGCCGCGCGCGGCGTCGTATACGAACACCAGATCGAGGTCGGAATTGAAACCGAGTTCTTCGCCGCCAAGGCTGCCGTAGCCCAGCACTGCAATGCCGCTGTCTTCGCCGGGCAGACGACCGTGTTGCGCGACGAGTTCGCGCCGGGCCAGGTTGAGTACGGCGTCGACCACGGTGTCGGCCAGTTCGGCCAACGAGCGCGCCGTTGTCACTGCGTCGGCGGCGCCATCGCGGAAAGCGAGGCCGGTGCGCATTCGATAACTGCCGCGCCATTCGGCGATGGCCGAGAGCGTCGCCTCGGCATCGCCGCCTTGCAGCACGGCGAGTTGCTGTGCCAATTCCTCGCGCATGCCGGTCGTGCCATGCGCGAGGTATTCCACGCGCGGCGCCAGCACGTCGTCCAGCAACAGCGGTTGCGCGATGATATCTTCGGCCAGGAATGCGCTGTCGGCGCACAGCGCCGCCACACGCGCGCGCGCCGCCGATTGTTCCTGCAGCAGCGCGAGATACGCCGAGCGACGGGCGACCGCCTGCACCAGCCGGCACAGCCGCACCAGCGCATCGGCCGGCGCGGAGGTCGCCGCTGCCGCATCGATCAGGTCGGGCATCAGATGCTCGATCCGCCGCGCGCCACGCGCGCTCAGGCCGTGCATGCCGGCAACCTGACGCAACGCGTCGGCGCACGGCTCGGGTGGGACGAACCCCGCGGCCTTCAGCATCGCGTGTTCGAGCCCTTCCTCGCGCGCATGTTGCCACAGCTTTGCGCCGTCGCCGGTCGCGTTGGGTCGCGCGCCATCGTGATCCCCGCCGCCTTCGGGTTGCAGGACATCCGCGAAGATCGTGGTGACGCTTTCGCGCTGCCGGTTCAAGGCATCGAGCAAGGCCTGCCAATCCGGATGACCCAGCCCGCGCGCGATGCGTTCGCGCGTCGCGGTTTCGGCGGGAAGCGTGTGGGTCTGTCGATCCGCGAACATCTGGACGCGGTTCTCCAGTTGCCGCAGGAACAGATAAGCCTCGCGCAAGGCGCGCGCGCGCTTGTGCGCGACATAGCCGCGCGCGGCGCACGCCTCCAGCGCGGGCAACAGGCCGCGCGCGCGCAGGGACGCATCGCGGCCGCCGCGAATCAACTGCTGCAACTGCACCACGAATTCGATTTCGCGGATGCCGCCAGCGCCGAGCTTCAGGTGATCGGCAAGATCGCGCCGCGCGACTTGGGCATCGATCAAGGTCTTCATGTCACGCAAGCCGGCCAGCGCCGTGTAATCGAAATAGCGGCGATAGATGAAGGGGCGCAAGGTTTCGAGCAGTCGCTTGCCCGCCACCAGGTCACCCGCGACGGGGCGCGCCTTGATCCACGCGTAACGTTCCCAGTCGCGGCCCTCGCGCTGGTAGTACTGCTCCATCGCGGCAAACGAGGCCACGACCGGACCGGAATCGCCGAAAGGCCGCAACCGCAGGTCCACGCGTGCGGCGATACCGTCGGCCGTCGCCTCCGCCAGCAGCCGCACGAAATCGCGCGCGACCCGCGTGAAGAATTCCGCATTGTCGAGCGGGCGCGTGCCGTCGGATGCACCGCCTTCGGGGTACGCCAGCACCAGATCGACGTCGGAAGAAAAGTTGAGTTCGCCGCCGCCCAACTTGCCCAGCGCGAACACCACCAGCGCATGCGGCACGCCCTCGGCGTTGCGCGGCGTGCCGTGGCGCGCGCGCACAACGCCTTCCGCACGACCGAGGGCGTGGGCGATCAGCACCTCGTACAGATCCGTGGTGCCGGCCAGGGTGTCGGTGACTTCATCGAGGCCATTGACGTCGCGGAACACCAGCCGCAACGCTTCGGCGCGTCGGAATCGCCGCAGCGCGGCGAACAAGTCGCCGGCGTGTTTCAATGGATCGGCACGCGCCGAGGCCGGCGCAGGGTCGCGCAGGCGTTCGAGTCCCGCCGCGGTCAGCAGCGCGGGGTCGGCGCGCAAGGCCTCGAACGCGAAATCACTGGCCAGCAGCAGCCGGTGCACCCGCTCGCCCACGCCCGCGTCGTCGTGCATCGCCACGCCCGCGGCGCGGCAGCGCGCCGCCAGTTCGGCGTAGCGTTCGTCGACCAGATGCTTGAGCGCGGGCGGCGGCATGGTCTTGCGATCATCCATGATCGCGGCACCCCCGGACAACAGCCGCCGCGAACGTTCCGTCAACGCGTGGCCCCGTGAAACGTTCATATCCGGTCGGGTACGCTTTCCCGATCGTCCATCACCAGCCGTTCGCATGACAGACGCCTCCACGCCCGAACCGGCGCACCACGCGCCGGCCGCCCGCGTCGCATTGATCGTGGTGCTCGCCATCGCATTCGTGCTGTGCACGTCGTGGCTGGACGGCAGCACCGACATGCTGCCCAATGCGCTGTGGAATTATCCGGCGTGGGTGCCGTGGTGGAATGCGCCGCTGCGCATGGTCTGCAACGCACTCCCTGGGCTGCTGCTGGCATTCGCGCTGCTGGCGTGGACGCGCCGCGCGTTGTGGTCGTTCGCGCTGGCGTTCGTCATCCAGTCGCTGGTCTACGGCGTGAATGCGCTGAAGGTGCAGAATCTCGCGATTCCGCTGATGCCCGCGGATTTCCGGATGCTGGGCCAGCTCAAGCATGGCGGCGGCGAACTGCTGTCGGGCTACCTGCCGCACATCGCCTTGCTGGTGGTGGTGGCGATCGTCGCGATCGCATTGCTGGTGGTCTGGTTTCGCTTCGAGCCGCCGGTCTGGCGCAAATACCCGAAGCGCTGGCGCGGCGCGGCATCGATGGTGTTGTTCGCGGCGCTGATCACGTTGATCGTGGGTGCCCCTTTCTGGCGCGGCGTGTACGACCCGAAGGTGTTGGGCATGCAGCCGTGGTCACCGTTGGCGACCCGCCAGCACGACGGCCTGATCGGCTCGCTGCTGTTGTTCCACCTGCAGTACGGCTCGCGACATCGCAAGGCGGACGTACCCGCCGCGCTGGCATTGATGGCGCACTACCAGCCGCAGATCGCCGCGCAGACCCGCCCGCCCGCCGAAGCGCAGAAGCCCGACATCGTGGTGATCCTGTCCGAATCGTTTTTCGATCCGACGATCATGAAGGGCTATCCGCCCGGCACCGATCTCACGCCCAACCTGCACCGCCTCGAACAGTACGGCACCTCGGGCTGGCTGCACGTGCCCACCTTCGGCGGCGGCACCATCCGCACCGAATTCGAAGTGTTGACCGGGTTGTCGCTGCGCTATTTCCCGCAGGTCCAGTTTCCGTACCTGCAGATCAACCAGAAGGCAGTTCCCGGCCTCGTGCGGCTGCTTGCGGGCGAGGGCTACACCACCCTGGCGGTGCACGGCAACAACCCCGGCTTCTGGAACCGCACCACCGCGTTCAAGGAACTCGGCTTCGACAAGTTCATATCGATCGCCGACTTCCCGCCCGGAGATTCCATCAACGACGGCAAGTACATGTCGGATAAATCCTTCACCGACGAATTGCTGCGCCAATTGCCGGTTGCGGGGCCGCCCCGCTTCGTGCTGGGCATCAGCATCGAGGCGCACGGGCCATACGATCAAGGCTACGGCATCGACGAGAAGGCGCGTGATGCGATCCCGGTGCCGGCCGCCATCACCGATGCGCAGCCGAAGATGGAATTGCAGAACTACATCTACCACATGCAGCACGCCGACCAGCAGCTCGGACGGCTGGTCGACACACTCGCGCAGCGCAAGCGGCGCACCGTGATCCTGTTTTTCGGCGACCACCTGCCCGCACTGGTGCCCGCGTTCCAGCAGGCCGGCTTCCAGAACGGCGGCGGCTTTCTCACGCAGACGGTGCCGTACATCCTGATCGACACCGCACACATGGACCGCGCGGTGAAACGCGATGCCGCCGCGTGGGAATTGCCGGGCATGGTGCTGGCCCAGGCCGGCATTGACAACGATCCGTACTTCGCGCTCACGCGCCTGGTGGCGCCCGAACTCGCCAATCTGACGCGCGCGCCCGATGCACCCGTTGCACCGGAAAACGTCGAGCAAAAGCAACTCGACGAAGGCATGCGCAACATTGCCGAACTGCGGCTCAAGAACAAGCTTGACGGCCTGTGGGCAAAAGCCGCCGCGATGGCCCAGCAAAACTCGACATCGACGGCGGCCGCGCCAGTGGCGCACGGCATGAGGTAGCCGCGCAGCGGCGCATCCCGCCTGCAAGCGGCTTGCGTGCGGCGGGATCCGCTGCGCTTCTCCGCCCTACGGATTTTGCGGTTCTGCGAACAACGCGGGGCGTCGGTTATTGCCCGAGCTGCCGCAACAGCGTCCCGGCCGCCGCATCCAGATCGCTGTCCTTGCCCCGGTACGCTTCGCCCAACGGGCGCGCGACCGGCACGTCCACGGGACGCGGGTGCATTTCCATCGACTGGCCGTTCTCGGTGGTGACGGTGATGAACGGCAAGCGCACCGTCGAGCCATCGAGCAGTTTTTCGTTGCTGGTGTAGATGATCCAGCCCGCGGTCGGTTCGCCCACCACCTTGCCGAGGCCCAACTCGCGGTAGCCTTCGCTGAAATCCTCGCCATCCGACAGCGTGACGCGATTGGTGACCAGCACCGTCGGCCGCTCCAACGCACGCTGGCCCAGGATGCTGCGCGCGGGTTGCGCATCCTCGAAGCCGCGAAAGGTCATGTTGAGGTACGGCTTGCGCGCCAGCACGTCCAGCGCATACGCGTTGACGAAACCGCCGAAATTGTTGCGCACGTCGATCACCACGCCTTCGCGGGTCATGTTCTGCGCATCAGCTTGCTGTTTTCCGCTGGCGGCTGCGTGGCCGGCGCACGGCATACCGTTGCGTACCTTGGCTTGTACTGGACGTGGTCGTCGGCGCACTGAGCGACTCGGCGGCTGGCGCTGCGGAACGATTCAGCAACTCGTCTGCACCCTGAATCGCGCGATCCGGAATTCAGCATCCGTTGGCATGATCTGACTAGGTTCGGGATCACCGTGCGCTTGCCGCACGCTGTTCCCTCGGAGGATTCCATGCGCAAGACCCTTTTCGCCGCGTCCATCGCCGCGGCGTGTGTGCTCGCCGCGCCCGCGTTCGCCCAGGTGCATCTGGGCGGCGTCGGCCAGGCCGCGGGCAATCTGGGTGTGAGTGCCCGCCAGACGCTGCCCAACCCCGTACCGCCTGCCATGCAGACCGCTCAGCAAATGGGGCAACAGAGCGACCGGTTCACCCGCCGCACGACGCACAGGGTGCGCGATGCAGCGGACCGCTCGACCCATGCGCGCGCCGGCGCAGACGCCAACCAGCAAGCCGGGATTTCCGCGACCACCCCTGCGGGCAATGCGCAAGCCAGCGGTTCGGCCCACGCTGCGGTCGGGTTGAACACCGCAGCGGCTGCGGGCCAAACCGGCGAACTCGGCCGCGGCGTCGGCGGCACCGTGCGCAACACCGCCAACTCCGCGATCCAGTCCACCGATCGCACCGCAGGTTCGGTCGGCGGCGCGGTGAATGGCAGCAACGCCAGCGGCAATGCCGCAGGTTCGGCCAGCGGCAGCGGCAACGTCGCCGGCGGCTCTGCAAACGGCAGTGGTAATGCCGGCCCAAGCTCCATGGCAGGCGGTGGGCTGAATACCGCGGCGGCCGCAGGCCAAGCCGGCGAAGTCGGCCGTGGTGTCGGCGGGACTGTGCGCAACACCGCCAACTCCGCGGTCCAGTCCACCAGCCGCACCGCGGGTTCGATC